>QMCD01000637.1_pt1 | contig 24064 bp, 24 predicted proteins | sample 1821841 | NCBI WGS metagenome assembly QMCD01 (sample SAMN01991225, study PRJNA193472) | Termite gut metagenome, whole genome shotgun sequencing project. | isolation source: worker | host: Macrotermes natalensis | reverse complement strand
GCTTTTTCCAAACGGCGAGCGAGACGAAGTTTTGTTGTGCTATCCTTAATGCCTGATAGCCATTCGTCGAATTCGGGTGTTCTTTTGATTGTGTACATAGTTTTATTGTAATCGCTCGATTACATTATGTCAATGGTTAAGCATCTATTTTTCTCAAAAACGACCTAGCAACAACCTTATAACGTCAATCCAAAGACGCTGCTATTTTTGACATATCTGGCGCGTAGTACACCGATTGCAGTATCCGCAGGTCGCGATGACCGCTAATCTTAGCCAGAGTCATCACGTCCACCTTAGCGGCCAGCCGCGTCAAAGCCTCGCGCCGGGAATCGTGGAAGTGCAGGTCGTCGATCATCGCGCGGGCGCGGGCTTTTCGGAACAGCGATTCAAGCTGGCTTCCGGTAATGCCGAATACAAAATTTGAGTTGTACGATTTTTCCGTACAACTGCGCATCTGCTCGATGATGCGGATCGCTTCGCGTGAGAGCGGGACAACGCGCGACGATCCGTTTTTTGTCTCTATCAATTTTGCTGTTCGCGCTTTCAGATCCACACGATCCCATGTCAATCCGACAATCTCACCGGCACGCATGGCCGTCTCGATTGCAAAGAGCAGGCATGCTCCGACGCGGGCTTGCAACGTTTCCGGCGGTGCATCTCGCTTAATTTTTGAAAATGCCAATGTTCAGGTTACAATATCAAATATTGAAACGCGGTTTGGCTGTTTCTTGAGTAAAACATGTTGGAATGGGGTACTTGTAGGGGCATCTATTTTGAGAGTGATCTGTAAGTAGATGTTATCTAACAATATTATTTTTATATTCGATTCCAATACCGCCTACCAGTTTTCTGTTGTACCGGTGTATAAAATCCGGTATCCGATATGAATCTACTGCGTCGCAGTTTTTAAGAAAGACCAGGTTATGACACCGCGAACACGTTTTATCATTGACTGACATCGGAGCGGGCGTGCCCATCGGATTCAAGCGCGGCTCGTCCGCGCTTTTTTATTGGCTTTAAGGCTTGAAAACCATGATTAATATTCAACTTCCCGACGGTTCTACCAAATCTTTTGCGCAGCCGGTGACGGTCGCCGATGTCGCGGCATCGATTGGTGCCGGATTGGCGCGCGCCGCGTTGGCCGGGCGCGTTGACGGCAAGCTGGTCGATGTCTCATACGTGATTGGCCAAGACGCGGAGCTTGCCATTGTTACCGACAAGGATGCGGACGGGCTGGAGATTCTGCGCCATTCGACCGCGCACCTGTTGGCATATGCGGTCAAGGAATTATTTCCCGACGCACAAGTGACCATCGGCCCGGTGATTGGAGACGGCTTTTACTATGATTTTTCCTATAAGCGGCCGTTTACGCCGGAAGACTTGGAAAATATCGAAGCAAAAATGCACGAGTTGGCAAAAAAAGACGAGCCGGTCGAGCGAACCGTGATGCCGCGCGATGATGCGGTAGCATTTTTTAAAAATATGGGCGAAAACTACAAGGCGGAAATCATTGCGTCGATTCCCGCCAACGAGGATATTTCGTTGTACCGCGAAGGCAAGTTCATCGACTTATGCCGTGGCCCGCATGTACCGTCGACGGGAAAGCTCAAAGTATTCAAGCTGATGAAGCTTGCCGGCGCTTACTGGCGCGGCGATTCCAAAAACGAAATGCTGCAGCGCATCTACGGGACAGCATGGGCGAAAAAGGAAGATCTCGACGCGTATCTGTATCGCATTGAAGAAGCGGAAAAACGCGATCATCGCCGTTTGGGCAGGCAGCTGGATCTCTTTCATTTGCAAGACGAAGCGCCGGGCATGGTTTTCTGGCACCCGAAAGGCTGGTCGATTTGGCAAGAGGTCGAGCAGTATATGCGCGGCGTTTATCGCGATAACGGCTATCAGGAAGTGCGTTGTCCGCAGATTCTTGATCGTAGTTTGTGGGAAAAATCCGGGCACTGGGAAAATTATCAGGAAAACATGTTTATCACCAAATCGGAAGAGCGCGTATTTGCGATCAAACCGATGAATTGTCCGGGGCATGTGCTGATTTTCAATTCGGATTTGCGCAGCTATCGCGATCTGCCGCTGCGCTATGGGGAATTCGGTTCGTGCCACCGCAACGAACCGTCCGGCGCGTTGCACGGCATCATGCGCGTACGCGGCTTCACTCAGGACGACGGCCATATTTTCTGTACGGAAGCGCAGATTCGTTCGGAAGTGGTCGCGTTTCACCAGCTGGCGTTGAAAGTGTACGATGATTTCGGCTTTAAAAACATTGAGGTCAAAATTGCGCTGCGTCCGAAGCACCGGATCGGTGGCGATGAGGCATGGGACTTGGCGGAAACGGCGTTACGCGACGGGTTGCGCGCCTGTGGTACCGCGTGGGAAGAGCTGCCGGACGAAGGGGCGTTCTACGGGCCGAAAATCGAATACCACATGAAAGACTCGATCGGCCGCTCATGGCAGTGCGGTACCGTACAGGTTGACTTTTTCATGCCCGGCCGTTTGGGCGCGGAATATGTCGACGAAGACAACAGCCGGAAAACGCCGGTCATGTTGCACCGGGCGATTGTCGGCTCATTGGAGCGGTTTATCGGCATTCTGATCGAAAACCATGCCGGCGCTATGCCGCTGTGGTTGTCGCCGCTTCAGGCGGTCGTTTTAAGCATTACGGATCGCCAGACCGCTTACGCGCAGGAAATCCAACAATTTCTGAAAAAACACGGTTTCAGGGTGGCTGCGGATTTGCGTAATGAAAAGATTACTTATAAAATCCGCGAACACAGCCTGCAAAAGCTGCCGTATCAATTGATTGTCGGCGATAAGGAAATGCAGGCGCGTACAGTGGCCGTGCGAACCCGTAGCGGCGAGGATCTGGGTGTAATGACACTGGATGCCTTGCTTGGCCGTCTCGAAGAAGAGCGGCTGGCGCGTCGATGATCTGACGCGGCGAATGGGAAGCATGGCTTTTTATATGTATTTAAGGAGATAAGCGATCGCTCTGGAAAAAAATCAGCGGACAAATCAGGAGATTACCGCACCCGAAGTGAGATTGATCGGTACCAACGGAGAACAGGTTGGCGTCGTACCTTTAGTAAAGGCTTTGGCTGACGCAGAAGCGGCGGAGCTTGATTTGGTTGAGATTGCGCCTTTGGCAAAACCGCCGGTATGCCGGATCATGGATTACGGCAAATTCAAATACCACGAGGCGAAAAAGCTGCATGAAGCCAAACTGAAGCAAAAGCAGATTCAGATCAAGGAAATCAAATTTCGCCCCGGTACGGACGAGGGCGATTACAAGATCAAAATGCGTAATCTGGCGCGTTTTCTTGGCGATGGCGATAAAGTTAAAGTCACTTTACGTTTTCGCGGGCGCGAGATGGCATATCAGGAATTCGGTATTCGTCTGCTTGAGCGGATCAAAACCGAAACCGAGGAAATTGCGGTGGTTGAGCAGTTTCCCAAGTTAGAAGGCCGGCAGATGGTGATGATGCTGGCGCCGAAGAAAGTAGTTCCGGTGAAGAAACAACGTCGCCCCAACAAGCCCGAAGACGGTAAACAAGTGCCGCAGAAAGAAGTGGCCACCGCAGACGGTCAATAAACCAGAAACAGGAATATTTTATGCCAAAAATGAAAACCAAATCGGGCGCGAAAAAGCGCTTCCGCGTACGTGGAAGCGGTTCGATCAAGCGTTCGTTTGCATTTAAAAGCCACATTCTGACCAAGAAGTCCACCAAGACCAAGCGTCAGCTTCGTGGCGTTACCGACATTCATGAAACCAACATCGCTTCCGTGAAAGCGATGATGCCCTACGCGTAAGGAGATCGAACATGCCTCGAGTAAAACGTGGTGTGACCGCGCGTGCGCGGCACAAAAAAGTTCTGGATCAGGCCAAAGGTTTTCGCGGCCGCCGGAAGAATGTCTATCGGATTGCCAAAGAAGCGGTGATGAAAGCGGGGCAGTATGCCTATCGCGACCGTCGCCAGAGAAAACGCCAGTTCCGTGTCCTATGGATTGCCCGGATCAACGCCGCCGCGCGTGAACTGGGGATGACATACAGCAGCTTTATGAACGGGCTGAAAAAAGCATCGATCGAGATCGATCGCAAAGTGCTCGCCGATCTTGCCGTATACGACAAAGCGGCGTTCGGTAAAATCGCCGAGCAGGCCAAGGCCGCGCTGGCGTAAGGCATTAACGCTTTTTTAAAAAGGGAGGCTTGCCTCCCTTTTTTGTCTGTATTTTATCTGCGCTGTCTCGCTTTATCGCCTTTTCTGTGTTATTGAATACAACCTAACTTTTGATGCAATGCCCCAACTATCCATGAATGACGAACTTTCCTCTTTAGTAAGTGAAGCGCAGCGGGCGTTTGCCGAAGCCGCAGATGCCGCTTCGCTCGAAAATGCCAAGGCGCGTTTTCTTGGTAAAAGCGGCGCGGTTACCGAGCGCCTGAAAATGTTGGGCAAAACGCCGCCCGAACAGCGCGCCGCCGTTGGCGCGGAAATCAATCAGGCCAAGCAAGCGATTGAAACAGCGTTGGATACACGCCGCGCGGCGATTGCCGAGGCGCGGATGCAGGCGCAACTCGACGCGGAGGCAATCGACGTTTCATTGCCGGGGCGTAGCCAGGGTACCGGCGGGTTGCACCCGATCACACGTACGCGAAACCGCATTGAGGCGTTGTTGCGTACTCAAGGTTTTGCCGTGGTTGACGGCCCGGAAATCGAGGACGATTTCCACAATTTTGCCGCGCTCAATATGCCGGAAAATCATCCGGCGCGCTCAATGCACGATACCTTTTATATTGGCGACGATTTGGTATTGCGCACACATACGTCGCCAGTGCAGGTACGATGGATGGAGGGTCATCCGCCACCGGTCAAAATCATTGCGCCGGGCAGGACATTCCGCGTTGATTCTGATGCCACGCATTCGCCGATGTTTCACCAGGTCGAAGGCTTGTGGGTTGACCGCAATGTCAGTTTTGCTGATTTAAAGCAGGTGCTTTCCGAATTCCTGCGGCTGTTTTTTGAACGTGACGATATTCGTGTCCGTTTTCGCCCATCGTTTTTCCCGTTTACCGAGCCATCTGCTGAAATTGACATGGCGTTCGGTGCGGGCAAATGGCTGGAAATTGCCGGGGCCGGGCAAGTGCATCCGAACGTATTGCGCGCGGTCAAGCTTGACCCCGATCAATGGCAGGGTTTTGCGTTCGGTATGGGCATTGAGCGGTTGGCGATGTTGCGTTACGGCGTGACGGATTTGCGCTTGTTTTATGAAAATGATTTGCGTTTCTTGCGGCAATTTTCTTGAAAAACGCCAAGCTGATATTAAGGGATGATTGACCATGAGATTTTCTGAATGCTGGTTACGCACGATAGTTAATCCGTCGATGGATACGGGAGCGTTGTGCGACTGTTTGACCATGGCTGGGCTTGAGGTCGAAGAGACCGTACCGGCTGCGCCGTTTTTTTCCGGCGTCGTGGTGGCACGGATTATCGATGCCGCGCCGCATCCCGATGCGGATCGTTTGCGGGTGTGTACGGTCGATGTCGGCGCAGAAAAAAAATTGCAGATTGTCTGCGGCGCGCCGAATGCTGCTGCCGGGCTGGTCGTGCCGTGCGCGCTGGAGGGCGCGGTATTGCCGGGCGGACTCAAGATCAAGCGCACCAAAATGCGCGGTGTCGAGTCGCAGGGGATGCTGTGTTCCGCGCGCGAACTGGGGATCAGCGATGATCACAGCGGCCTACTGTCATTACCCGGGAACTGGAAACCGGGGGAATCGATTCGCGATGCGCTTGGCCTTGACGACACTTTTATCACGCTGAAGCTGACGCCTAACCGGGCTGACTGCTTGTCATTGCTCGGCGTAGCGCGGGAGGTGGCGGCGCTGACCGGCGCCGTGCTGAAAACACCCGCGGCAAAAGCGATCAACGTGGCGTCAAACGTTTCGCCATCGATTCGTGTTGATGCGCCGGAAGGGTGTCCGCGTTTTGCGTCGCGTATTATCGAAAACATCAATCCGGCGGCGGTTACGCCGTTATGGATGGCGGAACGTTTGCGCAGTGCCGGGATTCGCTCGATTTCACCGCTGGTTGATATTACCAATTACGTCATGCTTGAACTTGGGCAACCGATGCATGCCTATGATTGTGCGCGTTTGGAGGGTGGCGTGGTGGTGCGTTTTGCGCAGGTCGGCGAAAAGCTATTACTGCTTAATGAGCAGGAGCTTGATTTGTCGCCTGATTTATTGATGGTGTGCGACGAGAAAAAGCCGCTCGGGTTGGCGGGCATTATGGGTGGCGAATATTCCGGCATTGGCTGCGACACGAGCAGCGTGCTTCTGGAAGCGGCGTTCTGGTCACCTGACGTGATTCAAGGGCGGATGCGTCGTTTGGGTTTTGTCTCGGACGCAGGGTATCGTTTTGAGCGTGGCGTTGATTTTGAATTACCGCCTTTGGCGATTGAGCGGGCGACCGAACTCATTCTTGAAATTTGCGGTGGCATGCCCGGGCCGCTGGTTGACGTGCAGAGCCGGTTGCCGGAGCGCCCACTGGTGAAGGTGCGTACCGAACGCGTTGGTCGTTTGTTGGGCTGGGCATTCACGGCAGCGGAAATCTGCACCATTTTTGATCGTCTTGGTTTTGTGTACGCGCGGCACGGAGAAGATTTTGTTGTGACGCCGCCTTCGTATCGTTTCGATTTAACCTGTGAAGAGGATTTTGTCGAAGAGATTGCGCGCATATACGGCTATGACCGTATTCCGTTGCCGCAGAAAAATCATGGTCATCATATGCTGGCGTTACCGGAAGAAAAGTTGCCGGTCGATACATTGAAGGCGCGGTTTGCTGATCTGGGCTGGCAGGAAATCATCACTTTCAGCTTTGTTGCCTCTGAAAACGAAAAATGGATCCATGGCGAAAATTATGAAGCGCCGGTGCGTGTGAATAACCCGATTGCCGCGCAATATGATGTGATGCGGGTGTCGCTGATTTCCGGGTTACTGGAGACCTTGAAAAGCAACTTGAGCCGTAAAGAGCCGTATTTGCGCCTTTTTGAGGTCGGCCGGGTTTTTTATGCGCCGGTTGCCGATGATGTCAGCCAGCCGTATCGTGTCGGCGGCTTGGCTTATGGTTCGGCACAACCGGAGCAATGGGGTATTTCTGCGAGACCGGTGGATTTTTTTGACGTGAAAGGCGCGCTGGAAAGCTTGGTTGCGCCGCGCAAGCTCATGACCCAAGCGCTTGAAAGCGGCAATTTGCCCAATTTCTTGCATCCACGTCGCGCTGCCTGTGTGTTGGTCGATAATATGATGTTGGGTATTCTCGGTGAATTGCATCCGCGCTTGGTCAAGCAACTGGAATTGCCGCAAGCGCCGATTGTTTTTGAACTGGATCGCGAAGTGTTGTTAAAAAGCAACATTCCGCAAGCAGCGAAAGTTTCTCGGCAGCCGATGGCGCGCCGTGATCTTGCGGTGATCGTGGACAGAGACGTTCCGGCACAAAAACTGCTTGAATCAATGGAAAAAGTCCGGCCAGGATATGTTGAGAATATGCAAATTTTTGACACTTATCAGGGGCAGGGTATTCCCGAAGGTAAAAAAAGCGTTGCGATTCTTATGCTTATGCGCGATACTGAAAAAACTTTGACGGAGGACGATATCGACGGTACCGTCAAACAGTTTTTTGCCGCTTTGAAAAATGATCATGCGGCGGCGCTGCGAAATTAGGAATAATAGCCAATGTCGACGTTTACAAAAGCGGAACTGACCGAGATTCTTTTTGAGCAACTGGGGTTGAATAAGCGCGAGGCCAAAGATATGGTCGAAGGCTTTTTTGAGGAGATTCGCTTGTCGTTGGAAGAAGGGGAAACGATCAAGCTTTCCGGTTTCGGCAATTTTCAACTGCGCGAGAAAGCGCAACGTCCGGGGCGTAACCCCAAAACCGGGATCGACATTCCAATTTCAGCGCGTCGGGTAGTGACGTTTCACGCCAGCCAGAAATTGAAGCAAAAAGTTGATGAGGCAGCCCGTGCCCGAGAAACAACGACTGAATTCTGAGCTTCCGCCGATTCCGGCAAAGCGTTATTTCACAATTGGCGAGGTGAGTGAGCTTTGCGCGGTCAAACCGCATGTGTTGCGGTATTGGGAACAGGAATTTACGCAGCTTAATCCGATCAAACGGCGCGGCAACCGGCGCTATTATCAGCACCATGAAGTTTTATTGATTCGCCGTATCCGCAGTTTGCTTTACGAAGAGGGATTCACGATCAGCGGCGCACGTTTACGCCTGGAGGAGCTGACGCAGCAGAATCAGAAAGGCGTGACGCCAAAAGAAAAAGCGGAAAAGGCGTCGCAACCGGTATTGACCATCCTGCCGTCTATTGCCAGAAGTGAATTGACGCTGTCGTTGCAGGAAGTGCACGGCGAATTGCTGAAAATCCTGAATACGCTCAAGAAACGCTAAGCGCTTCTGAAAAAGCGCAAACCGTTGAGAGACGGAATGCTTGGGCTGCTTTCTTCAGTACAGCGGGGAAAATCACATGTTTGCCAGGTACAGGCGCAAACAAAAAAGGCATCATGAGTAAAGAAACTTATCCGGTAACGCCGGCGGTTCGCGTATTACGTCAGGCGCGAGTGGCGTTTACGCCGCACCTTTATGTGTATGAAGCACACGGCGGCACAGCAGTGTCAGCACAAGCGTTGGGCATCGATGAACATATGGTCGTCAAAACATTGATCATGGAGGATGACGGCAAAAAGCCGTTAATCGTATTGATGCACGGCGATTGCGAAGTATCGACCAAGCAGCTTGCCCGTTTTCTTCATGTCAAAACCGTTCAGCCATGCGCGCCGGAAACCGCCGATAAACACTCCGGTTATCAAGTCGGCGGCACCAGCCCATTCGGGACGCGCAAAAAGATGCCGGTATATATGGAGCGCTCGATTACCGATTTGCCGGAAGTGTATATCAACGGCGGCAAGCGCGGATTTCTGGTGTCGTTAGCGTCGGCGGAATTGGTGCGGGTGTTGCAGCCGGTGCCGGTCAATGTGGCGACCGGAGATCGGGTCGCAGGAATCAGTCAATATTAGATCGTACTTCGCGTTTGCCACGATAAATCGGTGCTGAATCCTGCAACCCTGATTTCGGATTACATTTTGCTGATCATTGCCTGACCAAAGCCCGAGCAGGATACTTCTGTTGCGCCATCCATCAAGCGGGCGAAGTCATAGGTGACGGTTTTTTCCTGAATCGCGTCTGCGGTCGCTTTGATAATGACATCCGCGGCTTCCGTCCAACCGATATGGCGCAACATCATTTCCGCAGACAGGATTTCCGACCCCGGATTGACTTTATCCATACCGGCGTACCGTGGGGCTGTGCCGTGTGTCGCTTCAAACATCGCCACAGTGTCGGCGAGATTTGCACCCGGCGCAATACCGATGCCGCCAACCTGTGCCGCTAAGGCGTCGGACAGATAGTCGCCGTTGAGATTCAAGGTGGCAATCACGTCGTAATCCTGGGGGCGCAACAAGATCTGCTGAAGGAAGGCGTCGGCAATGCTGTCTTTGATGATGATCTCTTTGCCGTTCTTCGGGTTCTTGAACGAACACCATGGCCCGCCGTCAATTTCCTTGGCGCCAAACTCTCTTTTTGCCAGCGCATAACCCCAATCGCGGAACGCGCCTTCGGTGAATTTCATGATATTGCCTTTGTGTACCAGCGAGACCGATTTACGGTCATTATCAATGGCGTACTGGATCGCGCGCCGGACAAGGCGTTCGGTACCTTCGCGCGATACCGGTTTGATACCGATGCCGGAGGTTTGCGGGAAACGAATCTTGGTGACTTTCATTTCGTTGATCAGAAAATCGATGATTTTTTTCGCTTCCGGCGTTTCGGCCTGCCACTCAATGCCGGCGTAAATATCCTCGGCGTTTTCGCGGAAAATGACCATATCGACTTTCTCCGGCGCTTTTACCGGGCTGGGTACGCCCGAGAAATAGCGCACCGGGCGCAGGCAGACATACAGGTCGAGCATCTGGCGCAGCGCAACATTCAATGAGCGGATGCCGCCGCCGACCGGGGTTGTCAACGGTCCCTTGATGGAAATCAGGTATTCCTTCAAAGCGTCGAGCGTTTCATCGGGCAGCCAGACATTTTCGCCGTATACACGGGTGGATTTTTCGCCGGCGTAAACTTCCATCCAGTGAATCTGGCGTTTGCCGCCATAGGCTTTTTTCACTGCGGCATCGACGACCTTAATCATCACCGGCGTAATATCTGCGCCAATGCCGTCTCCTTCGATAAAGGGAATGATCGGTTGATCCGGGACGTTAAGAGTGAAATCGGCATTGACGGTGATTTTTTCTCCGTTTTGCGGTACCTTGATATGTTGGTAGCTGGACATAAAAACTCCTGAAAATGTTGTGTAGAGAATATGTGAGGCTTGTTTGAAAAACAACGCGTTTTACGCTCAATCCTTACGCTTGTGTGGCTGCCTTTTGTGCCGCGCTATTTTAACGACTTTTGAAGTGACATTACACCATGCCGTTATTATTGTTGTTCCATAAGCCGTTTGGCGTCATCAGCCAATTCACTACAGGCAGTAATGGCAATCATCGAACCCTCGCGGATTATATTGATGTTCCCGGTGTTTATCCGGCAGGGCGCCTTGACGCGGACAGCGAAGGATTGCTTGTGCTGACGGATCATGGCCCTTGGCAAGCACATATTACCCATCCGCACCATGGTTGGATGAAAACGTATTGGGTGCAGGTGGAAGGGATTCCCGGCGAAAAAGCGCTGAACCAATTACGTGACGGCGTAGTATTGAACGACGGCAAGACACGTCCGGCGCAAGCGCAGCAGATGGAGGAGCCGCCTCATTTATGGGCACGGGAGCCGCCAATTCGCTATCGCGCCGCCATACCGACCTCATGGTTATCGATCAGCATCAGCGAAGGACGTAACCGGCAAGTGAGAAGGATGACGGCAGCGGTGGGTTTGCCGACGCTGCGGCTGATCCGCTTCGCCGTCGGAGGCTGGACGCTTGACGGCCTGTCACCGGGTGAATACCGTATTGCCGACAGCGCCATGCTATCATCGCTGCCGACTTCGTCGGCCGTGCCGGCAAAGCGCAAGCGGCCCAGCAGTACGCTTGCCCGGCGCGGCAAATATTGAATGAAAAACGTTTAGCATAATGATCCGTGCCTTGATTGCCCGTATTCTGCCCAAAAAGCGGGTGCGAAAACCGCGTATTTACCCTGCTGATCAGCACAAAATTCGCGCCGAACAAATCGATCCGGCGGCGTTGAGTGTTATTTGCCGTTTGCACGACGCCGGCTTCCAGGCGTTTATTGTCGGCGGCGCGGTGCGCGATTTGCTGTTGGCGCGCCGTCCCAAGGACTTTGATATTGCCACCAACGCGACCCCCGAAGAGGTCAAGCCGTTGTTTCGACGCGCTTTTATCATCGGACGCCGTTTCAGGCTGGTACACGTGCATATCGGGCGCGAGGTGATCGAAGTATCCACCTTTCGTACCGCGCAAACCGATGAGGAGGCGACCGACGAACACGGGCGGTTGCTCAATGACAATGTTTACGGTACACAGGCGGAAGACGCCCTGCGCCGCGATTTTACGGTCAATGCATTGTACTACGATCCGGACAGCGAAGAAATCTGGGATTACACGGGCGGCGTCAACGATATCCATGCCCGCCAGCTCAAACTGATCGGTGCGCCGACCGTGCGTTATCGCGAAGACCCGGTGCGGATGTTGCGCGCCGTGCGTCTTTCCGGGAAACTCGATTTGACCATTGCGCCGACCACGGAAAAGCCGCTTACCAAGCTTGCCGGATTAATGTGCCATATTCCGCAGGCGCGCATTTTTGAAGAGACGCAAAAGCTATTACTGTCCGGAAGCGCGCAAAAAAATATTGTCGAAGTGCGTCGTTACCGGTTATTGCCGGCATTCGATGCTTTGTTGACGGACGAAAAATCAGAGCGCTTTGCCGCGCTGGCATTGCGGCATACCGATGATCGTTTGCGCATCGGTAAAACAGTGTCGCCGGCGTATCTTTTTGGCGCGTTGTTGTGGCCGGCGGTGACTCGGGAAAATGAAGCACTGGTGGCGTCGGGCGCGAAAGTGATGCCGGCGCTTACGCAAGCGGCAGAAACCGTGCTCGAAACTTACGCGCACCAACTGGCAATTCCGCGCCGCTTGCAAGGCATGATGCGTGAAATCTGGTTGCTTCAGCCGCGCTTTGAGCAGCGCTTCGGACAGCGCCCGTTTCGCCTGCTCGAACAGCCGCGTTTTCGTGCCGCCTACGATTTCATGCTGATGCGCGGTGAAAATGAGGAAGTGCCGAAAGAGTTGGGCGAATGGTGGACGGAGTTTCAAAGTACGGATCACGAAGAGCGCAAAAAATTGGTCGCGGCCATAGAAAAAAATTCCAAGGGCGTTGCCAGACCACGCCGCCGCCGTAAGCGAACACCCAGGAAAAACGAAGAAGCCGCGGCGTCATGAGAAAAAGCGTGACGGCGTTTGTCGGGTTGGGCAGCAATCTCGGCGACGCGCGCCAACATGTTGAGCAGGCTTTTTCCGATCTTGCGCGAATAAAAGAAACAAAGTTGCTGGCGCGATCTTCGCTTTACCGCACAGCGCCGTATGGTGTGACGCGCCGCCAGCCGCCGTACATCAACGCCGTCGCGCAAGTGGCGACATTTTTATCCGCGGAAGCATTGTTTACCGAAATGAGGCGCATTGAAAAAAAACACCGGCGGGCACGCCCGTATCGTTTCGCACCGCGCTCGCTGGATTTGGATTTGCTGCTTTACGGCAATCATATCAGCCGCAGCCGTTATTTGACCTTGCCGCACCCGCGTTTGCACGAGCGTGCTTTTGTGTTGATTCCGCTTCTGGAGATCGCGCCAATGGTTTATATTTTGGGGCGGGGTTTAGCGTCGGCGTTTTCATATAGGCTAAGAGGGGACAAACATGAGCAAAGCTGTCTGACAAACATCGCTTCAATGATTGACGCTCTTTCTACTCGAAACGGATCGTATGTACGGTATCAAAATCAACAATGACGGTTGCCTCGTTGATTTGGATTTCAAATACGTCCAAGCATTCTCCGATAGCGGTAATTGTTTCATCGTAGCCAGGTATCTTGGAAATAAATAACTCTTGCACTTCTGACAGCGTTTTATGGCTTTTGCGGGCGATTGCCCGATTGCTCCGAACGTGCGGCACGGACGCACCGCCAACCGGAATAGTCGTAAAAGCAATATGGGGGTTATCGCCCAGTTCTTTGACTTTCTGGTTTTCTCGGTCAGAAGCAAAATAAAGAATTCCCGATCTGTTTTTATCGTAGCAAAAATTAACGACGCGAACATTGGGGATGTTATCGGCAGACGTCGCCAGCGCGATAGCATTGGTTTTGTCGAGCGCATCGTACAAAATTTTCATATTCATTTTAGAGTCTCCGTTTTGTCGTTTCACTTCAACGTTGCTGACGCACAATCCGCGCCACCAGCGTCATTGCATCTGTTTCGCCAATCGCGGCGCGTACGATATGGCCGTCGCCCGGGGCAGTCGTGATGGATTGGCCTTCTTGAGTTTGTATTGCGCCAAGCGTTAACATGCGGTTACCGTGCGGCGTGATCACGCACAAGGTATCGCCGCTTTCAAAACGGTTTTTTACGGCCAGCGTGGATAAGCCGGTTGCGGCATCGTAATCAAGCGCTTCGGCGACGAATTGCTGCGTATAGTTGGCGGATGCGCCATTTTCGTAGTTTTGCGTTTCCTGCGGCGCGTGACGATTGAAGAAGCCTTCGGTGTAGCCGCGATTGGCGAGCGCGTCGAGTTCGGTGAGCAGCGAGCCATCAAATGCGCGCCCGGCCAGCGCGTCGTCGATGGCGCGCCGATAAGTTTGCGCGGTGCGTGCGGCGTAGTAATGCGATTTGGTGCGTCCTTCGATTTTGAAGCAGTCGATACCAATTTTTATTAAACGATCAATATGCGCAATTGCGCGCAGGTCGCGCGAATTCATGATGTATGTGCCGTGCTCGTCTTCGGAAATTTCCATCCATTCATTTGCGCGCCGCGCCGTTTCCTCAATAAGGAAAGGCGGGCTTTCGTGAGGGAGATCGCCTTCTTTTAAACGATAGCGCCAGCGGCAGGCGTTGGTGCAAGTGCCCTGATTGGCGTCGCGATGGTTGAAATAACCGGACAGCAGGCAGCGCCCGGAGTAAGCGACGCACAGCGCGCCGTGCACGAATACCTCCAGCTCAATATCCGGGCATTGTTGGCGGATTTCGGCAATTTCGTCGAGCGACAATTCACGCGAAAGAATGATGCGGGCGATACCAAGTCGTTGCCAGAAATGTACCGATGCATAGTTTACGGTGTTGGCCTGCACGGAGAGATGAATCGGCATGCCCGGCCATTTTTCGCGCACCATCGCGATCAAGCCGGGGTCGGACATAATCAGCGCGTCGGGCGCCAAAGCGATCACCGCTTCCAGATCACGGATAAACGTGTGTATTTTGTGATTATGGGGCATGATATTGACGGCGAGCAGGAATTTTTTTTGCGCCGCATGTGCCGTGTCAATGCCCTCCGCGAGTGTCTCGGTGTTTCGAAACGAGTTGTTGCGGACGCGCAGGCTGTAACGCGGCAGGCCGGCGTATACCGCATCGGCGCCATAAGCGATTGCGTAACGCAGGCTTTTCAACGAGCCTGTCGGCGAGAGCAATTCGGGGCGTTTGTTGTTGAGTTTGTTATTCATTATTACATCGGGAAAAAGATTGTCAGAAAACCAAGTTCAAGGCATCATGGCGCAAGCCGTGGTTTGATTTTCTTATCAAGACAGATAGCCGATTATCGTCGGTCTGGCAAGCGGAACGGATAAAAATAGGGCACAGCCTTTGAGGCGGTTAAAAAAACGCGACGGATAAGCAAGACGGGTAAAGCAACATATGCCGACAAGTGAATTATTCCCTTATGGAGAAACGGTTGACGTTGTGATGGAGCATCGCGGCGATGCCGACGACGCGCATCTCGGCATGAACATTGATGCGATTCTGGCGAAAAAGGTTGAAAAGAAAGGAATAAGCGCCTTAACCCAGGAAGAGCGTTATGTTTATTTGGTTCAGGCGATGAACCGGGAAGTGAATCATGGCGGTTTCGAACTGTTTTTTTACAGTGCGGCGGGTGCGTTGGCGCCAGAGCTGGTTTTAGCGCTGGAGGCGTTGGATTTACCTATAAACCAGGCTATTGCCGGCCAAGCCTTATCGTGTTTTGGCACGCCTCCTTCATGGGGCGATGAAGATCGCCGCCGTCATCTTGATCGGATGACGCAAGGCGGCGCCAATCTTTGGCAGCAGCTCGATGAAGCGTTTTATGAATTTCCTGAGATGATCGAAGAAAAAGTTCTCGATTACATTGCGGCACATGCGGATCGGTTCAAATAATGCGGGTATTGGGTATTGAAACTTCTTGTGATGAAACAGGCATTGCGCTGTACGACAGCGAACGGGGTTTGCTGGCGCATGCGTTGCATTCGCAGATTGCATTGCATGCCGAATATGGCGGCGTAGTGCCTGAATTGGCGTCGCGCGATCATGTGCGCCGGATAACGCCCTTGATTGAGGAGGCGATTAAAAAGGCGGACATCCGTCTGGCGGATATTGACGGTATCGCTTATACGCAAGGGCCGGGGCTGGCGGGCGCATTGCTGGTCGGCGCCAGCATGGCCAGCGCCTTGGCGATGGCGCTTGATAAACCATTGCTGGGTGTTCATCATCTTGAGGGGCATTTGCTTTCGGCGTTGCTTTCGGAAAAACTGGCCTTTCCGTTTGTTGCGCTGCTGGTTTCCGGTGGGCATACACAGCTTTTCTCCGTGCGCGATGTCGGCGAATACCAATTATTGGGCGATACGCTTGACGATGCCGCCGGTGAGGCTTTTGATAAGACCGCGCAATTATTGGGACTATCGTATCCCGGTGGTGCGGCGTTGGCGCGCTTGGCGCAGCTTGGCAATCGAGAGCGTTTCCATTTGCCGCGACCGCTCATAGACGCGCCGCATCTCGACTTCAGTTTTTCCGGCTTGAAAACGGCGGTATTGGTTTTAATAAAACAGCTTGAAGCGAAAAAACAATTTGACGATCAGGCGCGCGCCGATATCGCCGGAGCTTTTGAAAATGCCGTCGTTGATGTCTTGGTATCAAAATCGTTGCGGGCGTTGAAAAAAACAGGGCACACGCAATTGGTGATTGCCGGCGGTGTTGGCGCGAATTTGACATTGCGGCAACGGTTAAACGAACGGGTTGCAGGCACGGGAATGCGCGTGGTGTTTCCCGATATGCAGTTTTGTACGGATAATGGCGCGATGATCGCGCTGGTGGGCGCTTTGCGCATGGCGAAACAAGGACAACGCGATTATGCGTTTACCGTACGTCCCCGCTGGCCGCTTACCGATTTGTGCCGCGCGGATCAGGAAAGTGAAAAACAATCATGCAAATCGCTGTCGCACAATTGAATCTTACTGTCGGTGCGTTGGCGCAGAACGCGCAGCGCTTGCTTGAAGTGTGGCATGTCGCGCAACGCGCCGGCGCGCGGATAACGTTATCGCCGGAATTGTCGTTGTGCGGTTATGTGCCGCAGGATTTGTTGTTGCGTCGGTCTTTTTGTGACGACTGCGCCGATACGCTTAAAGCGCTTGCCGAAGAAGTGAACAGCGGAACGCTGATTGTCGGTTTCCCGGAATGGGACGGCGGCGGGCGCTACAACGCTTTGGCGTTGATACGTAAAAGAAAAGTACGGCAAATTTATCGCAAACAGATTTTGCGCGCCGAAGAGAAACGCTACTTCAACAAAGGAAGAGGCAATATTGTTTTTGAAGAGGGCGGCACTTGCTTTACGCTTTTATGCGGTGAAGATGTATCGCATGCGGCGTCTGTGCGCATGGCAGTGGAAGAAAATGCGCAGTGTGCGTTGGTTGCCGGGGTCCATGCATACCAGATGGGCGATGAAATCGCCCAATGGCAATGGTACGCTGATCGGGCACAGAAAATTCGGTTGCCGATATTGGCAGCGCTTGCTGTCGGCGGGCAGGACGACAAAGTTTATATGGGCGCGTCGCCTGTGGTCGATGACCAAGGCCGGTTGATTCAAGTGTTACCGGCCTGGAACGAATCGGTGGCGCTGGTGCGTATGCGGCAGGGAAAGCCCGAAGCCAGAAGCAATTTCAGTGAAGCGCCGCCGGAATTTCATGTTTATCAGGCGCTGGTATTGGCGTTGCGCGACTATGTCCGTAAAAACAAGTTTCCGGGTGTTGTGCTTGGGTTATCGGGCGGTATTGATTCGGCGTTAGTATTGGCGCTGGCCGTGGACGCCATTGGCGCGGATCGTGTCCATGCCTATCGGCTGCCGTCACCATACACCCGAAAAATGAGCCTGAAAGATGCTGAGAAAATAGCGGAATTGACAGGCGTTTCGCTGGAAACAATTGCGTTAAAGCCGCTGATGAAAGCAATGGATCGCGCGTTGTTGCCGGTATTTGAGGTGCCGCCGAATGACTTGACCGCACAGAATATTCAGGCGCGCTTACGGGCAATGTTGTTGATGGCGCTGTCGAACCAGAATCATTGGCTGTTGTTAACGACGGGCAACAAGTCGGAATCCGCTGTCGGATACTCGACGTTATACGGCGATATGGCAGGCGGCTTTGCGCCGCTCAAGGATTTGACCAAAGGTTGGGTATATCGTTTGGCCCATTACCGCAATTCGCTCGGTAAAGTTATTCCTGAGCGGGTGCTGACGCGCGCGCCGAGCGCTGAACTTAAGCCAGATCAGACCGACCAGGATTCGTTACCGCCTTATGAAATATTGGACGCGATTATCGAAGCTTATGCCGAGCGCGGAGAAGACGCTGATGATTTGCTTGAGTACGGTTTTACCGTCAAAGATATCAATAAAACGTTGGACATGCTTGGGAGCAGTGAATATAAACGATCTCAATCGGTGATTGGGCCATGCGTGACCGCGCGTGCTTTTGATGGTGACTGGCGATACCCGCTGACGTCTTTTTGGCGGGATCATATAAAAAACGAAGAACGAAACCAAGGAGAATAAAATGAGCGGATTTTTTAAAGAGTTTAAAGAATTTATCGCCAAAGGCAATGCCATGGATCTTGCTATTGGCGTCATCATCGGTGCGGCATTCGGAAAGATCGTTGATTCGTTGGTTAAGGATATTTTCATGCCGGTGATCAGCCGTGTTGTCGGCGGCCTGGATTTTTCCAATTGGTTTATCGCGTTGGGCGACGTTCCCGCCGGCTATAACGGACCGATGACGTATGAAGCATTGACCAAAGCGGGCGTGCCGCTTTTTGCATACGGCAATTTTGTTACAGTCGCAATTAATTTTCTTATTTTGGCATTGATTATTTTTTTGATGGTCAGGCAAATTAACCGGCTCAAAAACGAAGCGGACAAGCCGGCGGAACCGCCGACACCGGAAGAGGTCGTATTGTTGCGTGAAATCCGCGATTCGCTGAAAACCGGTCGTTCTTGATTGTAATTATGAGAGCATTGGGCCTTTTTTGTGATGAAAACCCGAATTGATCAAGAGAAAAGCAAGGAGAAAACATGAAAATACCGGATATTACGTTTCATGATGGGCGCGCCATGCCGCAGCTTGGTTTCGGGGTATGGGAAATTCCGAACGGGCAAACCAGGCAAGTGGTTGAGCAGGCATTGGCAACAGGCTATCGCTCCATTGATACGGCGGCTATTTATGGCAATGAGTCGGGTGTCGGTGAAGCGTTGGCCGCATCGGTCATCCCGCGTTCGGAAATGTTTATCACCACCAAATTGTGGAACGACCAGCATCATGATGCCGAAAAGGCTTTCATGGAAAGCCTGAAGAAGCTGAGGTTGGATTACGTTGATCTCTACCTGATTCACTGGCCGGCGCCCCAGCAGAATTTATTCGTTCAGGCATGGAAGGCGTTGATTAAACTGCAAGCGCAAGGATTGATTCGCTCAATAGGCGTTTCCAATTTTACGGAAAGCCACCTGCAACGCTTAATGGATGAAACCGGCGTGAAACCGGTGCTCAACCAGATTGAGTTGCATCCGCAGTTTCAGCAAAGCCGGATGCGTGCTTTTCATCATCAGCACCAGATTGTCACGGAGTCGTGGAGCCCTTTGGGCAAAGGTGCGGCCATGAACCAAGCCGTTATGGTAAAACTCGCCGCGCATCATCGGAAAACACCGGCGCAGATCGTGCTGCGCTGGCATATGGCGCTTGGGCTGGTGGCGATTCCCAAATCGGTAACGCCGTCGCGTATTCGGGAAAACATGGATATTTTTGATTTTTCGTTAAGTAAAGAAGAGCTGGCCATGATCGCAACGCTGGATATGCCCAACCGTATCGGCTTTGATCCTGAACATTTCGGTTGAGAGGCGCATGTCGGAAAACACTGTTATCGGAAATAACCCGGTAAAAGCGGCGGAAGCGATACTGCTGGCGCCCAATGATATTACCCAGGCGGCGTTGTTTGAAACGCTCGCCGACATTCATAACGGGCGCGATTTAACGTTTGCGGATCTTTATTTGCAACACGAATGTTCGGAAAGTTGGTCGCTTGAGGAAGGGATTGTCAAAAGCGGCGAATTCAATGTCGCATGCGGCGTTGGCGTGCGCGCGGTCAATGTTGACAAGCAGGCGTTTTCTTACGCGGACGAGATTACATTGCCCGCGTTGCGCCAGGCGGCGCAGGTTGTGCGCGCCATCGGGCGGCAAGGGCAATCGCGATCAGCGGGGCTCATTTTTGCCGGTCTTAAGCATGACCTTTATCGGCCGTTGAATCCGCTTGACAGTTTGACCGATGATGAAAAGGTGCGGTTATTGGAGCGTATTGAGCAACGCGCCCGTGCGCAAGATGCGCGGGTGGTCCAGGTGATCGCTTCGCTGGCGGGCAGTTTCGAAACCATTATGGTTGCGCGCAGCGATGGTCGCCTGGCGGCGGAGCAACGTCCTTTGACGCGCTTGTCGCTGACGGTGATTGTTGAAGAAAACGGCAGGCGCGAACAAGGTCACGCAGGTGGCGGCGGGCGCTTTGGCTACGAGTACTTTAGCGATGATGTGCTTGATGCTTACGTACGGCAAGCGGTTACTCAGGCAACGCTGAATCTTGATGCACGTCCGGCGCCCGCCGGATTGACAACGGTGGTGCTTGGCCCGGGGTGGCCGGGTATTTTGTTACACGAAGCCATCGGGCACGGTTTGGAGGGCGATTTTAACCGCAAGGGCACCAGCGCATTCTCGGGCAGAATCGGCGAACAGGTTGCGGCGCCGGGTATAACCGTGGTTGACGACGGTACGATTCCGTTGCGCCGGGGTTCGCTCAACATGGACGATGAGGGCGAGCCGACCAAACGTACCGTACTGATTGAAGACGGTATTTTGCGCGGCTATCTTTTTGACGAAATGAACGCGCGCTTGATGAATGCGATTTCTACGGGCAATGCGCGTCGAGAATCGTTTGCGCATCTGCCGATGCCGCGCATGACCAACACCATGATGGAAAACGGCGGGTACGATTCGCAGGAAATTATCGCGTCGGTAGAAGACGGTTTGTATGCGGCAAATTTCGGCGGCGGTCAGGTGGACATCACCAGCGGACAGTTTGTTTTCTCGACGGCAGAGGCGTGGAAAATCGAAAAAGGCAAGCTCTCCTATCCGGTCAAAGGCGCGACGCTGATCGGGCACGGGCCGGAAGTGTTGAAACGGGTTTCGATGATCGGTAACGATCTCGCGCTTGACGGCGGTATTGGCACATGCGGTAAAGACGGGCAGAGCGTGCCGGTCGGCGTCGGCCAGCCGACGCTTAAGATTGATGAGCTGGTTGTTGGCGGGACAGACCAATAAATCATGGCGGAGACGATGATCACACCGTCGCATTGGCACGAAGCGCGGGTTGTCGAGCGCCGACAGTGGACGGACAGCCTATTCACGCTGAAAATCGATGCACCGATAATTCGTTTTTCCGCCGGGCAATTTGCCTCGATTGCGTTACCCGCTTTACCCGAAGACCAGGGAAAAGAAGCAATGACGGCACGGCCATATTCCTTTCTCAACGCGCCGGGTTCGGCGCCGCATGAATTTCTGATAACCCGAGTCGTCGGCGGTAAATTGACCCCGCGTCTTGCCGGGCTTAATGCCGGCGATTTGATCTGGATTGGGCAGGCTTACGGTTTTTTTGGTTGCCACGATTTGCCCGATGCGCGCAATCTCTGGATGCTGGCAACAGGGACGGGTGTCGCGCCATTTCTGTCGATTTTGCGCACCGAGCAACCGTGGCAGAAATTTGCGCGGATTATCTTGGCGCACGGGGTATGCTATCAGAGTGAGCTTGTTTATCGGGATGTGGTTGCGTCTGTCAAGGCGCAATTTCCGGAACGTTTCATTTATTTGCCTTTTGTCACCCGTGAAAATGTTGCCGATGGCGTTACGCCGATGATGCCCGGCCGTATCACCGCAGCGCTGGAAAACAGTGTATTGGAAAACAAAGCGGGAGAAAGGATCGACAGTCAGAACAGCCAGGTAATGCTATGCGGCAATCCGTCAATGATCGAAGATGTACAGTGTTTGTTGAAAGCGCGGGGGCTGCGCCGCCATCGCCTGAGAAAACCCGGGCAAATAACTGTCGAAAGCTATTGGTGAACGCGGTTGGACAATTTTATTCGTAGGTTGAAAATAAAATATGTGCCAGCAATGCCCGCCGGCATGGTTGTCCGGGGCGGCAATACGGGGTATGGGTGAGTTTTCCCTAAACCGCCAATGCAAGGTAAACTCACTTCGTTTTAACTTTGGCGGCTGGTTTTCTTTTAGATATGAAAAACATCATCATTTACGATACAACATTGCGTGACGGCAATCAGGCCGAGGATGTCAATTTTTCGCTTGAGGACAAAATCCGGGTCGCGCTCAAGCTGGATGAACTGGGGGTTGCTTACATAGAGGGCGGCTGGCCGGGCGCCAGCCCGGTGGAGACGGCGTTTTTTGAGCAGATCGTAACGCGTAAGCTTAAGCATGCGACGATCGTCGCTTTTGGTTCGACCTTTCATCCGGGCGCAACGGCGGAAACCGATAAAAACCTTGAAGCGTTGCTTGCGGCGAATACGAAAACCGTAACCATCGTCGGTAAGAGCTGGGAAGTGCATGTGCACGAAGCACTGCGCGTGACGCCTGAACGTTATTTGCAGGTGGCTGCCGAATCGGTGGCATATCTTAAGGCACGGCAACGTGAAGTGTTTTTTGATGCCGAGCATTTCTTTGACGGCATGGCGGACAATCCGGCATTCACCATGGCGGTGATAAGAAGGGTGCTGGAAGCGGGCGCCGACGGCGTAACGTTGTGCGATACCAATGGCGGTACTCTGCCGCGCAAAATCATGGAAGCGGTGCGGCATGTGCATCAAGAGATGCCTGATGCGCAGATCGGCATTCATACGCATAACGATTGCGATCTTGCGGTGGCGGCTTCCGTTGCTGCGGTTGAGGCGGGCGCGACGCTGGTGCAAGGGACGATCAATGGCGTTGGCGAACGTACCGGTAACGCCAATCTATGCTCGATCATTCCGATTCTGGAGCTGAAAGAAGAAAAGGCGTATCGTTGTTTGCCGGAAGGGCATTTGTCGATGATGCGCGATGTTTCCGCATATGTTGCCGAGGTTGCCAATCTGGCACCGTTCACCCGCCAACCGTTTGTTGGGCGTTCGGCGTTTGCGCATAAGGGCGGCATTCACGTCAGCGCGGTGAATCGCAATTCCAGATTGTACGAGCACATCAATCCCGCCGATGTCGGAAATGAGCAACGGGTGCTTTTAACAGAGATGTCCGGGCGCAGCAATATCGTGTATATGGCGCGGCGCATGGGTTTTCATCTGGGCAACGACGATTCGGTCGTGAAAGGCATTTTGGAGGAACTGAAAGAAAAAGCCAGCCTCGGTTACGATTATGCGGCGGCGGAAGCGTCTGTGGAATTGTTGATTTTGCGCAAATTGGGCAAAGATCGCCTGCGCGATTTTTTTCGTCTGATGCAATTCAATGTGCTTGAATCAAAACGCATGACTGATGGCGTTGCGCAAATGGATGCGGTAATGCAATCGGAGGCCACGGTGACGCTTGAAGTCGAAGGCACGATGGAGCATACGGCGGCGTTTGGCGAAGGGCCGGTCAATGCGCTTGATAACGCGTTGCGTAAGGCGTTGTATGGTTTTTACCCGCGCCTGAAAGAAATGCGCCTAGTGGATTTCAAGGTACGGGTCTTGGCGCCAACCAAAGAGCACAAGGGGACAGGATCGCTGGTGCGTGTCTTGATCGAATCCGCCGACCAGCATCATAAATGGGTAACGGTCGGTGTATCGTTCAATATTATCGAGGCAAGCTTGCAAGCATTGGTTGATTCAGTGACTTATAAACTTTATAAGGACGAAAATAACGGGCAATCGACGGATTGAGAAAAACGGTGCGTAAGAGCGGCGCGTTATTTTTCCGGTCCCAATTATGGATTCTTCCCTTGATCTGTTGTTTTCCGAATTTCTCCAATTTGGCGCGGCGCATGTTGGCGGATAATCCAGCCGGCCAGTTCGTCGATGGCGTCTTGCCGTTCCGACAGCGCGGGCTGGTGTTGATCGCCCATCGTCGACCATTCGGGATGCGCGCGCGCTTTTTCAATCGGTTCGGGTAGCGCGGTATCAGGCCATGGCGTCTTTTGGTCGGGAGACGCCATGATGATTTTATTGAACGCCGCATGGCCGCGCGTTTCCAACGATCGCATCAGCCAAAGCTGGCGCGAAACCAGTAAACGCAAAATATTATCGTCAACGGTCAATTCACGCTGGCCGGTTATTTTACCGCGCAACCGCTCGCCGTAATGGCGTATGGTTTGCGTACCGCCGCCGATAAGCGCGCCGAGCAACGCCGCCGCCCCCAAAGTCATGCCGCCTGCCATCAAATCGATACCGGCGCCGGCGGCAGCGCCCGCGGCCA
>QMCD01001487.1_pt1 | contig 24084 bp, 19 predicted proteins | sample 1821841 | NCBI WGS metagenome assembly QMCD01 (sample SAMN01991225, study PRJNA193472) | Termite gut metagenome, whole genome shotgun sequencing project. | isolation source: worker | host: Macrotermes natalensis | reverse complement strand
AACATCACACCTGCCATGCCGCCCAACATCGTGAAGGGCATGAAGACCGCCACGACCACCAAAGTGGTGGCGATGACCGACAGCCACACCTCGTTGGTGCCGTATATGGACGCCTCCTTGGGTTTGGAGCCGCGTTCGATGTGGGTGGTGATGTTTTCGAGCACCACGATGGCGTCGTCGACCACCATCCCTATCGCAATCGAAAGCGACGAGAGCGAGATGATGTTAAGGGTCGAGCCGGTGACGTAAAGGTATATGAACGAGACGATAAGCGAAATGGGGATGGTGAGGCAGATGATGAAAGTCGCCCTCCAACGCCCCAGGAAGAACATCACCACGAGTATCACGAAGATGAAGGCGAACAGCACCGACTGGCTCAACGACGAGATACTGTCGCGTATCGACTCCGAACTGTCCATGATGACATCGACCTTGACATCCGACGGCAGCGACGCCTGAATGGCAGGAAGCTGTGCAAGCACCTTGTCCACTATCTGCACGGTGTTCGAACCGGTCTGTTTCTGAATGATCACCATCACCCCGTCCCCGCCATTGAAGTGCTGGGTTTGAGTCGCTTTGGCAAGGGTGTCCCTGATCTGTGCGACGTCGCTCAGAAGCACCGTGCGACCGCCCATATTCGAGATGACGATGCTGTGAAGGTCATCGCTCGAAGTGAACTCTCCGTCAGCTTTGATATTGAACGTGTGGTTGCCTATATCCATCGTCCCGGCGGGGATGTTCACGTTCTCGGCGGCGATTATCTGCCCCAGGCCCTCCACCGTCAGGTTGTAGGCGGCCAGACGGTTGGGATCGACGTTGATCTGCACCTCGCGCGTGGGCGCACCGTCCACACCCACCGCGCCGATGCCGTCGATGCGGTTGAGGGTGTTCACCAGCTTGTCGTCGAGGATTTTCGCGAGGGCGGGATAGCTCTCCTCCGCCGTGATGGAGAGATAGAGTATGGGTATCATCGACGACGAGAACTTCCACACGGTGGGGTCTTCGGCCTCTTCGGGCAGAACACCCACGGCACGGCTTATCACGTCACGCACGTCGTTTGCCGCCTCCGTCACGTCGGAGCCCCATTCTAGTTCGAGCATGATGAGCGAGAAGTTGTCCGCCGAATTCGACGTCAGCTTTTTGAGGTTGTTCACCGTGTTGAGCTGATCCTCCAGCACACGGGTTATGTTTGTCTCGATGTCCGATGCGTTGGCTCCCGGATAGGAGGTCATGACCATCAGCATCGGCATATCCATCTCTGGATACATATCTATCGCCAGATTGCGCAGGGAGAAGACTCCCATCACGAGCACGGCGATGAATATCATTATGGTCGAAATCGGCTTTCGGACCGCTGATTCGTATATCTTCATGGGGTTACCGTTTATTCAATGACCGTTACTTGTGTTCCGTCGCCCAGACGCGAGAACGACGTCGTTGCGACCCGTTCTCCGGCCCGAAGACCCGAAAGGATATCCATCCTGTCCCCCATCAGACGTCCGGACTTGACCGATCGCCTGTGTGCCGTGCCGCCCTCGATGACATAGACGAAACGTTCGTTCGTGCCTATCTGCTTTTGCACGGCAACGTCGGGAACTATGACCGCGGTCTTGTCACCCATATTGATGGTGCAGCGCGCGAACATTCCGGGACGCAGACGCGCATTGCCGTTGGGAATAGTCACCTCGGCCGTGAACGTGCGTGTTGCGGGGTCGATAGCGGGATAGATGAGGCTCACGCTCGCGGGGAACGTCTCTCCCGAGTAAAGGTCAACCGAAATGGAGACGGAAGTACCCACCCTGACACTCGTGAAATACTGCTCCGAGATGCTCACCTTGACTTTCAGCCTGTCGATCTGCATAATTTCCAGGATCGGCATCTGTGTGAAAAGGTTGCCCTCCTCTTCGTACTTCTGGGTCACCACACCGTCGATGGGAGAATGAAGCTTCACATGGCTGGAGAGGTTGTTCAACGCCTCTTTCGCGACTAAATACCCCGCTTCGGCCTGCCGGAGAGTCTGCTCGGAGACGCCTCCCGCTTTATATACCTTTTTGACGCGGTTGAAGTCGGTCTCGGCAACCTCGAACTGCACTTTCGCCGTGTTGTATTGCGTGGGATCCATTTCAGCCACGAGTTGTCCCTTGCTAACGCGGTCTCCCACATTCACATATATACGGTCGATGCGCGCCCCTTGCAGGGCGGGGACCATGTTGTTCTTCTGCCACGGCTCGATGTTTGCCGTAAATTCCACATCCTGTGCGATAGTTTCACCCACCGCAGTCGAGACTTTCACCTCCACGGCCGTACTCTCTTCGTTCGCCGTGCTTTTCTTTCCCATGCAGCCGGTAAGCATGAGCACTGCCGCCGCCATCAAAATCAAACTATTCTTCATCGTTATCGTTGTTTTTTAATTATCCAAACCTATTACTTTGTTATAATCTGCCTGCGCGGCGAGAAAATCGTATATTGCCTGACTGTGGTTGAGCCTCGACTGTGTGACGGCGAGTTGCGCCTGATTCACTTCGAGCATCGTTCCCGCTCCGGCATCGAACCGCGTGCGCGCTATGCCGTAAGCCTTTTCGGCCTGTGCGACGGTCTTTTCGTTTGCCAGCATCGTCTCGCGTGCCGTGAACAGAGCGTTTATCGCCGTGCGCGCCTCGAGAAGTTTGGCTTCACGCAGATAGTCCTTTTGAAGATCGATCTGCGCGACCTGGTTTCTCAGTTGCTTGACCTTGTTGTGCTCTTTCAGGCCTGTGAATATGGGTATCGAAACCCGCAAACCGGCCGAAAAAGGTGTTTGCCATCTCCATTTGTCTGTCTGCGTGACGCCTCCTCCGCCCATCATCTGCTCCAACATCCCGACGGTTACCGGCATATTAGGATCGGGCGTCGTCGCATTCGGATCGGGCTCACTGCCTCCCATAAACGATGATGTTTTGTCCATCCCCGATACCGAGAAGGCGCCGTAAGCTATGATCGAGGGCATGTATCCCGTGTTGGTCAGCTTTATCTGCTGGCGCAGCAGCGATTGTTGCATATCCAATTGGCGCATCTGACTGTTGCCGTCGAGGTCCGTGTTAGGGTTGGGCATCGAGAATACGTTTTCGCGGAAGTTGTCGAGCGAACCGATAAGCTGTAAATCCACATTCTCGGGAATGCTCAGATACATCCTCAGCATCTGCTTTGCCACCCCCACGCCGTTCTCCGTGGCTATGATATTCGGAGCGAGGTTGCTCAACTGAACCTCGGCCGTCAGCAGATCGTACTCCGAGGCGAGCCCCGCTTCATACATCGTGCGTGTGTTATTGACCGTCGCCTGAATGGTGGAGCGGCTTTCGTGCAACACGTTGTATGATTTTTCGAGCAGCAATATCTGGTAGAAACCCTTTTTGACGGCGTTGACCAGATCTATGCGCGACGAACGAGCCTGTTCCACGGCCAGAGCCTGCTGTGTTCGCGTCATTTTCAGCGACGAATAGACTGCCGGCACGAACAGCGGAACGCTCAGATCGACCGAAGCGGCGATCATCAGGTCGGGGTCGAACGACATACCCTCCGCCATCTCACTCTTTATTATATTGTAGCCCAATTGTCCTCCCGCCGAGAGCGTCGGCAGATGGTTCCCGACCGCCTCGCGTCTGACATAGTCATATCGCAGGATCTCCATATCGGCCGTCTTGACTGTCGGGTTCTCCGACAGCGCGATCTTTATGGCTTCCGCAAGATCGAGCACGAGCGTCTTTCTCCCCTCATTGGCTTGTGCCGCCGACGTCGCTATACCGGTCAGTGCGACCAATGCTGCGAACATACTTTTCCCAATAATTCTTTTCATGTTTTTGCTCTGTATTTTTTCACAAGTTCATCTATAATTTCCACTCCTTTCCGGGTGGCCAGCCCGCGGAAGAAATTGACTATCACATACTCGAACGCCACTCTCATAGGTATTGGCTCGTTGGGTTCGCCTCCGATCTGCGGGAAACCGTAATCGAGATAACGACGCTCGAACAGTGCGCTCATCGTGTACACGAGCGTCATCAGTGCCAGCCTTTTGTCCATATCGGAGAGGAAAAGCCCTTGAGCGATACCACGATCGAGCAGACGATTGAACTCCGTGAACGAAAATTGATGGCCTTCATGCTCGATATGGCGGTAGATTTCGGGGTAGAATTTCTTGAGGTTCGTAACGAGCACCTTGTCCCGTTCGTCCTTCTTCATCGAGCCGAGAATCAGAAATATCTCCTCGAACACGTTGGTCGCACCGCGAGTCGTCTCCACGAGTTCGCGTCGTTTCTCGGCAAAATGATATCCGAGACTCTGCTCCAAAAGGTCGCTCTTGTCCGAAAACATCTCATAAAGGGTACGTTTCGACACGCCCAGCCGCATTGCGATGTCGTCCATCCGCACCGACTTGATCCCCTCGTCGAGGAACATTTCGGCCGCTTCCCTGATTATACGTTCTTTTTGTGACATAATTGATCTTCCGACCACACCCTATCCCGCGCGATCGAGCGGCAAAGGTAATTCGAAAACTTGAAAGAACAAAAAAGTTTTCAAGTTTTTGCAGGTTTCCGGTCGATTTTTCACCGCTTCGTAATTTTTACCTATTTTTACGCTGCAAAATCACCCTTACAATGGCAGACAACGACTGGAAATCGCGATTGGGAATGGTCTATTCCACAAATCCCGACTTTGAATACGAAACGGGGCGGCAAACCGAAGCGGCAACCTCCCCCGCGGGCAAACAAAACCTGCGCGTCAGCCTCGATCGTAAGCGTCGCGCCGGCAAGCAGGTGACGCTCATAACGGGCTTTGTCGGCTCGGAAGACGACCTTTCGGCACTCGGCAAATTGCTGAAAACGCGCCTCGGTGTCGGCGGCTCGGCCAAAGACGGCGAGATCATCGTGCAGGGCGACTTCCGCGACCGCGCGGTCGAGATATTGCAAAAAGAGGGATACATAAAGACCCGAAAGATATGAAGTGCCGTTATCAGATACTTTCTGCGCTGCTGCTCGTGCTGGCGACCTTCGCCGCTCAGTTTTGTGCGGCGCAATATTACAGTTGGGGCCCTTCGCCCGCGTCGGTGAAGTGGCGCAAAATGAAAACGCCTGACGTCAAATTGATCTACCCGTCCGATTACGAAGAGAATGCGCGCCGCGTGATGTGGTATATGGACACCGTGCGCACCCACATCGACTTCGGATACCGCCACGGCACGATGCGAACCCCCTCGGTCATACACACCCGCAATATGATCGGCAACGGTATGGTGATGTGGGCTCCCCGGCGCATCGAACTGCTGGCCGCTCCCGACGCTCCCTACTCCGAACCGTGGCTCAAACAGCTCGTGTTCCACGAATACCGCCACAACGTCCAGTTCAACAACCTGCGTCGTGGCACGAACCGTGTGCTGACGTGGCTCCTCGGCGAGCAGATAGCGTTCCTGGGGGTGGGGCAGTTCTCCATATACGTTACCGAGGGCGACGCGGTGATGGCCGAGACCGAACTTTCGGCCTTCGGACGCGGGCTCCAACCCTCGTGGACTATGCACTACCGCGCCATGAGGGACGTGGGCAGCCGCAACTATTCGGCCGACTACTGGTTCAGCGGCTCCTACCGCGATTTCGTGCCCGACCACTACCGCGTCGGCTACCAGATGGTCAGGTGGAGCTACGACCGGTTCGACAAATTCATCTGGGACGACATCGCCCGCTACGTCTCGCGCAACCCCCAGACCATTATGCCTACAGTGGTGGGGCTCAGAAAGCTCTACGGCCTCACGCCGCTCGAACTTTTCCGCCACGCCTTCGCCGACCTGAACAAGCATTGGGACTCCCTGCCCCGCGTCGAGGACTCTTCCACGCGCATAGCGACGCCCGAAACGTCCTACACGACATACCGCTGGCCCCTGTGGCTCGACGACAACACGCTGGTCGCCTTCAAGGAGGACTTCGACCGCCCCTCGCGCATCGTGAAGGTCGAATTCGACCTAAGCGCCGTCGAAGTCGATGAGAACGCCGAGGGCGATTCCCCGCTCGCCGCCAGGGAGACTGTCCTGGCCTACACCGGCAGCGTCAGTTCGCGCCCTGTGCTGTCCGACGATAAACTTCTCTGGACGGAGTATCGCAGCAGCCTGCTGTGGGATGAAAAGACCTCCTCTCGCCTGCGAAGCTACGACCTCGGAACAGGCCGCAAAGCGACCTTCCGCGGCAGCGAACAGATTTTTTATCCCACTCGCACGAAACACGGGACAGCTTGGATGGCTTACGACTATTCGGGACAGTTCTCCATCCTCATCGAAGAGAACGACGACCATCGCCGCATAGACTTCCCGCGCGACATCGAGATTACGGGACTTGCCTGGGACGACGCCACTAACGCCCTCTACTTCATCGGCCTCGACGACGACGGAATGTTCCTCGGCGAGGTCGGGAGTGTAAGCGATTGGCGCCGCCTCACACCCTCCCGCCACATTACGATCAGCGACCTGCGCGCGGCAGGGGGCCGCCTCTATTTCGGCTCGATAGTTTCGGGCAAGGACGAGGCGCACGCCTACGACCTCGCGACGGGAACCGAATACCGCCTTTCGGAATCGACATACGGCTCTTTCCAACCCTCGCTCTCGCCCGACGGACGACGCATCGTCCTCACGACCTACGACCGCGACGGCTATCACCTCTCCGTTCAGGACGCCTCGATAGCCACAGAGCAGGAGCAGCGCACCCTGCCCGTCGATATGGTTAACCCCGCGTGGAAACGCTGGGAGATGCCCAAAATGGACAGTATGGTTTACACGGAGGCCGACGCCGAAAACTCGAAAAAAAGGCTCAACCCCCGCCGTTTCAGCCGGGTGCTCAACATTTTCCGGCCTCACAGTTGGCTGCCAGTGAACTTTTATCCACCCGCGGCGATCCAGGAGATGGACCTCACGATGACCCTCGGCGCGACGGTAATGTCGCAGAGCCTGCTCTCCGACGCCATCTCGTGGCTCTCTTACGGCTGGAGTCCGGGTGGCGGCTCTATGGTGCGCGGCGGACTTTCATATAACGGCTTTGGACCGACTCTCGATGTCGATTTCACCTGGGGAGGCGGCAATCAGGTCGCCTATTCCGATATGCCTCCCACACTCAATATAGACATAAAAAAGCATTTCAGCGTCGCCACACGCCTGTCGTTACCTATGATGGTCTCTTCTGGCTATTGGAGCAGCGTACTGAATCCGTCGGCAGAGTACTTCTACACCAACGGATTGATATTTCGCCCGAAGGAGGGCACAACCACCGGCCGCCTGACACGCGGGGTCGAACGCCTCTCTTTCCGAGTAACATACAGCGGTCAGACCCGTCTGGCCCGAAAGGAATTCCTTCCGCGATGGGGCTTCGGGGCGAGTGTCGCCTATGTGATGAACCCCACGAACAACGACATCCGAAAGATCGCACTTGCATCGCTCAGGGGCAACCTGCCCGGCATAGTCAGACCCCACAGCATCACGTTGCGTCTGGCATGGCAGGAGAGCATAGGGCAGGGTGCGTATATTTTATTCCGGATGAAAGAGGTGTTTCCGCGAGGAGCAAGCTACAATTTCGCAGCACGCCGATGGGCTTCGGGCTCGCTCGACTATCAGCTGCCGATCTGGTACCCCGAGTGCGGCATCCCGAGTATAATCTATTTCAAAAGGGTAAGGATCAATCTCTTCGCCGATTACGCGCGCTGGCAGGACTTTTCGGGCGCAGGCAACGGTATCGACACGGCCGGCAAATGGCGCCCGCTGTTCTCATACGGAGGTGATGTCATCCTCGACGTCAATCCGTTCCGATTGCCCGGCAACAGCAACGCTTCCGTGCGAGTCACCGTCGCCAAACCGAGCGACAGCAAGGGGGTGTTCGTCGGCTTCGGGATGGATGTACCGTTATAGCGACCTTAGCTGCTACCTCGAAACTGCGCAAGAGCCCACCTATGACCCCGCTGCCGCGAGCCGCTTTATACGCTCCGTGGTCGCTTCCACCTCGCGCATAAGGCCTCCTACGTCGAGCCCCGTGACCTTCCCGTTCGCCACGAGTTGTCGCCCCGCGACGAACACGCTCTCCACATCGCTCGACTTCGCACTGTAAACGAGTGCCGCCACGAGATCGTTCCGGGGGCACAGATGCGGCTTTTCGAGGTCGAGCACAACGATGTCTGCCAACGCCCCTTCGGCGATAACTCCCAGCTCTCCCTCCATCCCGATCGCGCGCGCACCGTTCACCGTCGCCATTTTCAGCACGTCATAAGCCGGCATCACGGCAGGTTCGCCCGCGACATATTTTGCGAGAAAAGAGGCCGAACGCATCTCGTCGAAAATATCGAGGTCGTTATTCGAGCTCGCCCCGTCGGTTCCGAGCGATATGTTCACACCGCGCGCGAGCATCGCCGCCACGGGAGCCGCACCACTCGCTATTTTCATATTACTCTGCGGATTATGCACGGCAGTCACGCCATGCTCGCGTAGAATATCCATATCGCTTTCGGTGACATAGACGCAGTGCGCCGCAATGGTCGGCAGCGCGAACAGACCCACATCGCGCAGACGCTCGGTGGGCGTGCACCCATACCGCTCGCGAATGATGCGCTGCTCGTCGAGCGTTTCTGAGATGTGCGTGTGCGCCCCGATGCCATATTTTCGCGCCAGCGAGATCGCCCGTTCGAGGTTTTCGCCCGAACAGGTGTAGGCCGAGTGGGGAGCGATCCTCACCGACAACCTGTCGCACCTCTCCGCTACGGCGATCGTCTCGGGCAGGTCGCGCTCGAACTCTTCCATCCTCTCCCCGTCGAGGAAACTCGGGCACAGTACGGCGCGAATCCCCATTTCGCGTGCCTCGCGCGCTATCGCCGCCTCGTGCCAATACATATCGACAAGGGTGGTGGTACCGCCGAGCAACATCTCCGCCATCCCGAGGCGCGCCCCGAGAGCTATCTCTTCCGCCCCGAGCCGCGACTCGAAGGGCCATACCCTTTCGTTCAGCCACTCCATCAACGGAATGTCGTCGGCAAGGTTTCTCATAAGCGTCATCGCGACGTGGGTGTGGGTGTTCACAAGCCCCGGTATTACGAGTTTCCCGCGCCCGTCTATCTCGCGCAGACCTTCGCCGCCCTCAGCCCTTGCCGCCGCCCGAAACTCCTCGATCCGCCTCTCGTCCTCCTCTACACCCTCCCGCGCGACAATAGCGATTCGGTTGCCTTCCCAAGCAACCGAACCCGTAAAATATTTACTATCATCGCCGCGTTTGGTCATCGGCAACACGACGCATTCCGTTATCAGTGTCTTCATTCCACCGCGTTACCTTTGATGATGATGTTATTGCGCTTCTCTACGGAGTTCGAATATATCTCTATCACGCGGTAAAACACTCCCGCCTCTTTTTTATTGACTTCGTAAACGACCGTGATCGCTCCCTTGCCGCCCGGCGGAACGGGCTTCTTGTCATACGAAACTTTGGTGCAGTTGCACGAGGTGAGCGCCTTTGTTATGACCAGCGGCTCGGTGCCGTCGTTGGTGAACTCGAACCGGCACTCCACCTTCGCCAAGGAGTGGTCAATATTCCCGAAATCGTGCTCCGTTCTCTCGAATGCGATATGCGCCCCGTCATACTGCGGCGCGGATGCCGGCTCCTGCGCCTGTACACCCCACATCCCGAGCAAAAACCCTAATATCAAAGCAACTTTTTTCATACCTTAGTTAAGTCTGAATATATACGTTATCGTTCCTGTCTGTATCTCCTCCTCGCTCGGCGTGAAGCGCGCTCGAATGGCCGCTGCCCGCGCCGCAGAGACAAGTTCTCCGTGGTTGGTGGTCGATCCCGCCTGCTCATAAACGGCATTTGTGACCCTTCCCTCGCTGTTCACCGTGATACGAATTACGACCCGACCTTCGACGTCGGCATTGTAAGCAGGTCGCGGCAGATTACCCACGATATAACGCCCCGCCAGACTGAACCCCGACGAACCGCTTCCTCCCGCGCTGTCACTTCCGCCGGGAGCTCCATCGTGCGAACCGCGGTTGCCTTCACCGCCGGTCGTTCCCTGCGATGTGGATGCACTCCCCTCGGTACGTCCCGGAAAGAGCGCACGTTCGTTCACCTGACGTTCAGGTGCCCTTTCGGCGGGGGGCGTAGGCTGTGTGCGTGGATCCGATTCGACCACAACCGCCGGAGCATCCTCCACCTCGGTCGTCAAAACTCTCTCGGCCGAAGCGTTGGGGTTCGACGGCGGAACAGGCACGGCATCCCTCTCTCCGAGGGCCGTATCCTCGTCGCCGCTTCCCGTCTCGCCCACGCCGAAATCTATGAGCGTGCCTATCTCGGGCTCGGGCAGCGCGATGGTGTAAGTGACGAACATCACCCCGACGCACAGCACCATATAGAGCAGCAATCCTATGATGCCCCACACGCGCCCGCGCCTGTCGTCCTGTTCGTCTTCGTAATAGTTCATAACGTTACGGCCTACTCGGGCGATGTCGCCAGCACCAGCGTATATTTATTGTTCTTAGCGATGTTCATCACGGGAACGACATACTTCATCGCCACATTCTCGTCGGCGTGCAGCGAGATCATAGGATTCTCCTTGCCCGCGAGTTTTTCGCGCAGCATACCTTCCAATTGGCTGAAACTCACCTCCGTCGTCTCGACATAGTACCTCTGGTCGGGCGTTATCGACACCGTAGTATAGGGCTTTTCGGTGATATGGTTCGTGCTCTTGGGCAGCACCAGACGCAACGCATTGGGATTGACGAGCGTGAGCGCCATAAGCACGAATATCAGCAGCAGGAAGACCATATCGGTCATCGACGCCGCCGAAAACCCGCTATCGATTTTCGAAATTTTTCTTATCGCCATAACTATTTAGCTACAGGTTGGTTAAGAATATCCATGAAAGCAATAGAATTAGCCTCCATCTGGAATATGAGCCTGTCGATGCGCGCGACCAGATAGTTGTACCCGAAGTAGGCCGGAATACCGACGACGAGACCGCCCACGGTGGTGAGCATCGCGACGTACATACCGCCCGCCAGGACCGAAATGTCAACCGTGCCGCCCATCCCTTCCATCGCCATAAAGGCCTGAACCAGACCTATCACCGTCCCGAGGAAACCTATCATCGGCGCGCCTCCCGAGATCATCGCCAGGTAGGGCAACCCCGCCCCGAGGCGCGACACTTCGAGGTTGGCCTGATTCTCGATGGCGTTCTGAATTTCGGGCATCGGGCGACCTATGCGCTCTATCCCTTTCTCCACCATACGCGCGATGGGACTGTTTGTGCGGCGGCACGAATCCAAAGCCCCCGAAATGTTACCCTCCGATATCTTGTCCCTGATGCGCTTCATAAAGTTGAGGTTCATCTTCGACGCCTTGCGAATGGCCACGAAACGCTCGACGAACAGGAAGATGGCCAGTGCGCCCAGCAGCAGCAGCACCCACATAAGCCACCCGCCCGAGGTGAAAAGTGTCCAGAAACTCATCGACTTGGTTGCGGGAACCTCCATCCCTTCGGCAATTTCGGCAACCTCTTGCGCTGCCTGGGCGACCCCTTCGGCCACCTGCAAAAACATGTTCATAGCGTATTTTCGTTTTTAATTATTTGTTCTCTTTTATGTCAACGACAAAACTACTAAATTATTTGCGCCTGCGACGCTCGCTCCGCCGAAAAATGTCGCGGAACCTGTTGAAATCTTTCTTCCAATAGAGGCCCAATCCGCTCTCCTGCAATCCCTGCGATTCGTTCAGACGGTCTATCTGGCGCGAGAACACTTTCAGGCGCAGATTTCCGGCACGGTCGATGACCCACGTCAGCGACACGTCGCCCGCAAGGTTCGAGGCGTTGGTACCTACGCTCGTGGCGGCGCGGTCGTCCACATAGTTGCCCTCGATCTCGAGCAGCAGCCTGTCGTCGAGAATGCCCGTCGAGAAGCCCACGTCGATCTGGTTGCTCAGGAAGTTCTGCTGAGGGCGATAGCGGAAATATATGTCGTAATCATCGCTCGAGAGGAAATTTCCCAACTGGTTGGTCAGGATGTCGAACCCGACCGCCCCCGTGGCCATCGCACCCGACGTGGCGCTCTGCCCGGTGATCGAGTTGTCCGTCACGAAGCTGCCCGTCATCAGCAGCGACAGGAACTGCATACTTTTCAGCTCGGGGGTGTTCATCGCGTTGTTCATTATCGAGCGCACATCGGGATCGGCCGACGGCAGGGCTATATCGAAAGCTATTTCTGGCGCGGAAAGAGGCCCGTCCAGACTCAGGACACAATCCACCGGCATCGTCGAGCGATCCGACACGGCGAACGGATTCCCCTCTCCCACGAGCGGCGTGAGCGATGTGCGAAGACGGTAGATCGCGTCTATATCCAACAAGGCGTTATCCGGCGCCCCCGACCAACGCAGGGAGCTGCCCGGCGAGATCGTGAAATTCTTATTGAAGACGTCGGCCATCGAGAACTCGAACCGCCCCTCGGAGATGGTGTAGCCGCCCGTCATCGAAAATATATTCGAGGCGGGATTGATATCGAGATTTATGACCCCCTCACCGTGTGCGGTGATGCCGTCGCCCAGACCCGGATCGATCAGAAGATGAAGCTCGGCTTCGGGGGTCAGAGCCACCGTGAAGCCCACATCCAAAGGTTTGCGGCGGCGAGTCCGTCCGCCTTCCTGTGTGCGCCTCTCGTAAAGCCGCTTTATACGCACCAGAGCGTCGCCGCGGTCGCCCTCCCGCCGCGCAGGATCGACAAAGGTCACGAAATCGGCCCACGCCATATCGCTTTTTGCGTTGAGCGGCAGATGGAACCTCGTCCCGCGGTCGGTGCGCGCCGAAATATCTATCCGGCTGCCCATCCTGCCCGATCGCACCTCCGCCGAGCCTGTTGCGAACACCTGCCCGTAGAACGATTCGCCGGGGTCGGGAGGGGTGTCGAAAACGAGAAGACTCCTAACCCGGGCGTCGACGGCAACGCGCATATCGCGCAGGTTCGCGGCATCGATGCTAAGGCTTAACTCGCCCGTGCCGCCGAAACGGTCGCGCACGGTGAGGGAAGGAAGTTCGAGACGCGAGTCGGCGATGGTGAACTCACCTCCTTCCAGAGTGTACGTCGCGCGAGTGTATTTCACCGTAGTTTCGAGACGCGGGACGGAGACGTGCCCGTCGAGGCGCAACCTGTCGAAAGTGCCGCTCGCAGTGAGGTCGAGAGAGACTTTGCCGCTGCTGTTCTCGACCATATTCCCGAGCACGGGGTCGAGCATTGCAACGTCGATAGAGTCGACTGCAAGGGTCGCATCCATCGAACGCTCCTTCGGCGAGACAGCCCCTCCCAATATACGCTTTCTCGACTCGCGATGTATCATTCCGAACCTGATTTGCCGACCGGCTTCATCCCACAGGCTCGTAAATGTCAGTGAGGGAGCACTCACGCCGCCCAGCGAAAGGCTGTCGAGGTCGATCAGCGCATTCACTTTCGGGTCACCCGACAGCGAAACGGCATCGATGTAGCCTGTCGCCCGGCCTTGAAGCGCAAGGCTGCGGCCACCTGACAGTTTTTCGAGCGGCGAAAGGTCGAAGCGATTCATTTCGAGATGCAGTGTGTCGCTTTCAGCACGCGATATTGTGCCGTTCGCCGTGAGGTTTTGCGCCATCTCTCCGCGCGACACTATGCGGAAATTATCTATTCGTGTCCGCCCCTTGCGCCACTGAACTTCTCCCGAAGCTACGCGCCACGTCTTATCGTCCAGCGAGAACCGCGAAGGCAGGAAATGAACGCCCAGAGCAGGCTCCGCACCGTCGTCTTCACCCGCGCCACCCACATGGTCCCTATCGTCGATCCCGTCGGTAACGACCATCCCCAGCATCCCCGAAAAACTGCCGTTCTCTTCGGCAAAGCGCGTTGAGAGGTTCATCCGCCTCTCTTTTGCACCGCCGTGAAGCACGAAATCGGGAATATGCATCGACTCGGCGTAAATATCCCCCGCCGACAGATGCACGACCAGCGAGTCGGAGACATTTTCGGTCGTGAGATCTATTTCTGCCGCGACGACGTCGCGATACTGCAACTGGTTTTGCCGCGGACTGTTGTAGGAGCGCGACATATAGTTTGCCAGATTGCTGCTGTAACTGTCCCACCACCAGTGCCACTCGACCTTGTACACCTCGATTTTTACCGTTTGATTTACAAGCTGCTTGCCTTCATAATTGACCATCGCCACATCGAAGCGGTGGTCGCTTCCGGTAGCGAGTGCAGGAAGTGGTTTTGCGTCGGAACGCGGTATCGGTATGTAACCGGCCAAATAATCGAGCGACAGGGCGAACAAGTCACGATAGTCGAGCCGGGTTCGGAAATCGGCGTCGACAAACTCCGATCGCAGTTCGAGCTGCTTGCCCGCCACTGTATTGTGCGACGAAAGCTCCACAAGAGGGGTTCCCACAATGCCGTGCGGCGAGCGGTACATCAATCTTCGAGCCTCGATGACACCGTCCAGATCGTCGAAGTCCGACCCGCCGATCTGCGCCGTAAGTTCGCCGGAGATCACCGAGACAGAGTCTTTACCGTTGAGGTGGGTTGCAGCAAGGTCTGCCCTGCGCACGTCGAGCGACACTCTGCCGCGCGGTGCGGCGCCGCCCGAGTTGCCTCCTGCGTCGTATTCCGAAATACCTTCCGTACCGCTTCCCATGATGATACTTCCCTGGAGGTCGAGGTCTAAATTCCGGTCGCGCGCGGCAAGGGTTCCCTCGTAAGTCGTTCCGTCGAAAGAGGCTCGCGCGGTGAGGTTCGAGTAGGGATAACCGCGAAATTCGAGCCTTGAAAAGCCGCCTTCGACAGTTCCACCCGCGATATCTCCACCCCGAAGCGAACCGCTCACGGCAAACTCTCCAGTTACCCGTCCAAGATCCCTTACAGCCAGCAACTTGCCCGCGTCTAATCCGTCCGAAACGATATTCCCGTCGATGAGAACCGCGTCGTCGCCACGGGCTATCTTCGCCGCCGTTTCGATATCTCCGCCCCCCGAAACGATCAGTGCCGAAGCGTCGAAGTCGTCTAACCGCCCTGTGATTTTCGCCTCCAAACCTATGTCTCCCAGCCGCCTGACAGGCGCGATGATCTTCTCCGGCAACCCTCTTCCGGGCAACTCTCCCTCCTTTAACTCTTCCCCATGTAGCTCTCCCCCGAGCGATTCTCTCCCCTGCAACTCTCCTCCGAGCGCCGCCGTTGTAATCTGTTCCACGTCGTCGCCGGTAGTTTGCAAGCTCAGGCGCGAAACGTCGAACCACGCCTGCTCCAAATCGGGAAGTCCGCGGCTCGAAAAGTCGAGCGAAAGGGTCGTCGAAAGCGTTCTTGCGCCGTCTATGCCTCCCGCGAGATTGCTCAAAGGCCCCTTGACGTGCGCCGAAAAGTCGTCGAACACGAGACCTCTGTCGGCCGCGAACGGTATGAACGGTACGAACGCCCCCACGAGATCGGTGGTGAGGTGCGAGCGGCGAACCCGTATGTCGAGCGAGATACTGTCGTTGAAATCCTCGAAAAGTTCCCACTCCTTCCTTCCTGCGTCGAGCAGTACCAGAGGCACATCGAGATCGGCCCCCAGCGCGCGCAACTTGACATTGTCGAGCCGCACGGCGCCGCGCGATACGACGAGATCGTCCGCGGATATGTCGTCGAGATGAAATCCCGTGCGTTCGTCCAGCGACGCCGAACGGATGCCGATGCGAACGGTGTCGCGCGAAACATACAGTTCGTCGATATCGGCCCGCGTGTTTCGGATTATAAAGCGACTGAAATCGACACCCTTGTCTATCAATGGTTTATCATCGCGCAGGAGGCCGAATGTAATGCCCTCTCCTTCGATGCCCATTATCAGCATCCGGAACTTCGAGTCGAGGCTCGGTTCCCGCCCGCCTCTGATGGCGTACACGATCTCTTTGATGTTCAGCACTCCGAGGCTGTCGCGTTTGATCCACATCTCGGCGCCCTCCACCTTCACGTGCCCGAAGGTCAGAGGTTGTCTGCCCAAGCCCCATTCGATAACGGGAACGCTCACCCTCGGAACCCACAAAAGCGTGTCGCGATTGAAGTCCTCGACCAGAAAGCCGTCTACCACGATATGGTTGATCGACTTTACGTCAATATGTTCTATGGAAACTTTCGTCCCCAATTTTTCAGATACGTGTGCTGTAAGTTTTTGTACAACAGCGTTTTGGATGGCCGGAACGCTTGCCAAAAGCGACACCGCCATCGGCAGCGCAATGGCGATGAGAAGCAGCACCGAAAATGCCGCCACCAGCGTTTTTATGACATTTTTTATAACTTTGCCCATCGGAATGCGCTTCGAGAGGAGTAGAACACACTCCCAACCCGCAAAAATAACGATTTTAATGCATAATTTGTGTAAATGAACGGCCGGACGGTGATTTTAGGGATCGAATCGTCGTGCGACGACACCTCTGCGGCGGTGCTCAGGGGCAATGTGTTGTTGTCCAACGTCATCGCCTCGCAGCAGGTGCACATTCGCTATGGCGGTGTTATTCCCGAACTCGCCTCGCGCGCCCATCAGCAAAACATTGTACCCGTGGTAGATACAGCTCTGCGCGATGCGGGTGTCGGGGTCGGCGACCTCGATGCGATAGCCTTCACGCGCGGGCCGGGACTTTTGGGTTCTCTGTTGGTCGGGGTTTCGTTCGCCAAAGGCCTTTCGCTTGCGCACAACGTTCCGCTCGTGGAAGTCAATCACCTTCAAGGACATATACTTTCTCACTTTATCGACCTGCCCGACCGCGAGTTGCCGCACCCCGAATTCCCGTTCCTGTGCCTTTTGGTGTCAGGCGGTCATACTCAATTAGTTGTAGTGCGCGCACCGCTCGAAATGGAGATAGTGGGCTCTACAATAGACGATGCGGCGGGAGAGGCGTTCGACAAGTGCGCCAAGGTGATGGGATTGCCCTATCCCGGGGGACCGGTGATAGACAGGCTCGCGAAAGAGGGTGATCCTCACCGCTTTAAGTTCGCGGAGCCGCGCGTCGGAGCTCTCGATTATTCGTTCAGCGGCCTCAAAACGTCGTTCCTTTACACGCTGCGCGACGCCGTTTCGGAGAACGAAAACTTTATCGAAGAGAATAAAAACGACCTTTGCGCGTCGCTTCAAAGGGCCATTATCGACACTTTATTGTACAAACTCAGAAAAGCGGCGCGCGACTACAAGATCCACGATATAGCCGTTGCGGGAGGGGTTTCGGCCAATTCGGGACTGCGCGGCGCACTCGTTTCGGAGGGTGCGAAGCGAGGCTGGCGTGTATTTTTACCCGAAGAATTACGCTTCACTACCGACAACGCCGCGATGATCGCCGCGGCAGGCCGCTACGAATATCTGGCAGGGCGATTTTCGTCGCTCGACGTCGCTCCCATTGCCCGCGCAAAAGACCTTTCAAGTTAAATTTTTTAACTTGAAATAGCACGTTTCAGAAAATACACAATAAGTTATGGTTTGTTACCTCCCTCGCCCGATCCTGCGCGACCTTTGGTCACTGTCGGGGCTCGGTCGGTGAGCTCGCATCTTAGATGCTCGGTTCTGCGGCGCTCTCTGCGTCTTCGTCGCTCGGCTCCTCGGGCAATTTGAACTCGGTCATACCGGCGGCCAGGAGTGCGTTGTACCACTGGACGATCTTTTTCATATCCGAAAGGTGTACCTTGTCGGGATCGTAATCGGGAACGACATCCGCGAACGCGGCTTCGATCTTTTTGGGCTCTTCCTTGTGCCCCACGGTCGGTTTGCCGCCCGTTTTTTCGTAAAAGGCGGTGAAAATATCGGCCAGAGGGCGGTCTTCGGTCTCGGTGAAGACCGAGATGTCGGTCATCGAACTCACGCGCGCGTTCGACGGCACGTTCATTCGTTTGCCGTCGGCAAGGCCTTCGACAATGACTCCGCGAGTGCTCTGAGCCACATATTTGTAAAGTCCGGGGTAGCCCGAGACGGCAAGGATCTCTTTCAGTTCCATAAGTAGAATATTAATTTGTTGTGCAAAGATAAAAAATCATTTGTATAAATCGCCCTGCCTGACATCGAGTTCGGCGAGGCGTTTCTCGAGCATCGCAAGCAGCGTCTCGTTGCGGATAACTCCCCAACTCCTGCCGATGCGGTGGCGCGGGGGTGCCTCGCCCGCAAACCTTTCGACGACGAGCGAGGGGCGCAGGTGGCGCAGGATGGCGATGAAAAAGTCGATGTACTCCTCGGGGGTGCGGAACGGGAATTTATCGGGGTCGCGCGCGTACTCTTCGGCCATCGCCGTGCCTTTGAAAATTTGCAGCTGGTGGAACTTCACCGTCGTGAGCGGCAAGCTGTTTATCGTATCTGTCTGTCGGAGAAGCATTTCATCGGTCTCGCCCGGGAAGCCGAGTATGAAGTGGGCGCCGATGTGAAGGCCGCATCCGGGGTTATGCGAGAGGGTCGCGGCGCGCTCGGCGGTCATCTCCACGGCACGGCGCGCGCACTCGAAATCGTGGCCGCGGTTTACGGCTTTTAATGTCTCGTCGAAGGTCGATTCGATGCCGTACTCGATGGCAACGTAGTGTGTGCGTGCAATATGGGCGAAATAGTCGAGCTTCGCCTCATCGACGCAATCGGGGCGCGTGCCCACGACGATGCCCGTGACCAAGGGGTGGGCGAGCGCCTCGCCGTAGATCTGTTCGAGACGTTCGAGAGGCGCGTAAGTGTTTGAGAACGACTGAAAGTAGGCGAGATATCTCTCCGCTTTGCGATAGCGGTTGGCGTGGAACTCGACCCCCTCGTCGATCTGCCGCGTGATGCTCTTTTCGGGGCGGCAATATGACGGCGTGAACGCCTCGTTGCTGCAAAAGGTGCAGCCTCCCAAACTAACGGAACCTCCCTCCGCGCCACTTAATTGCCCGACCGGCTCGGTCCGATTCGGACAGCCCAGCCCGGCGTTTATCGCCACCTTCTGCACGCGACCGCCGAGCAGTTCGCGAAAATAGCGCGAGTAGCTATTAAATCGCCTGTCATCGCCCCATTCATACATATTGCCTCAATTTTTCGATGAAGTCGGGGAAGAGCGTCCAGAGGTGTTCGGTCTGGAGCCACAGTTCGCGGGCGAGGGCTTCGGGCGAGGGGCGTTCGCTGTCGATGTCGGCGAGGTACGCGGCGTCGACGGTATGGTCGTCTGCCGTGAACTCGCGAAACCACGGTGCGAAACGGGTCTTGAAGCGCACGAGGTTGCCCTCGGGAAGGCTTCCCGTGCGGCGATATTCGCTCCAGAGCATCAGCACCTGGCGGTCGGCGTATTTGTCAGATATGTCGTTGATTATCTCGTCGAAAGAGTCGCTCTCGTCCATCGCGAGGTAGGTGTAGGCAAGGCGCGTGGTCGCTTCGAGATGGTCCTCGGGGTCGATCTCCAGCACGAGTTCGAACAGTCCCGCCGCCATCTCCCAGTCGCCGACCAGAAAGTGGTCGATCGCCGAATAGTTGGCGAGCTCGACCGCGGCGCGCGAGTTGTCGTCGTGCCAGTCGAGGACGGTCTCCTCGCCCTCGGGCAGCAGGTCGTAAAGCCGCCGGAACGCCTCGTATCGCAGGTTACACGCCCCCTCGATGTCGCCTACGCGCTCTCTCTGCCGCGCATCGTCGATGGCTTTGCGGAAGTCGTAGAGCCCCCGGGGATCGTTTTCGGCCACGATGCGGAAGGTCTGGTCGGGGTTGGGAAGGAGGTGTGCGTGTGGTGACATTTTGCGTTGCGGGTTTTTTAATTGCGCAAATGTAATGATTTTGGAAGATTTTTTCTATTTTTGCCTCGCGAATGCCGCAATAGCTCAGTTGGTAGAGCGTTTCACTCGTAATGAAGAGGTCCCCGGTTCAAGTCCGGGTTGCGGCTCACACAAAGGGGAATCCCGATTCGGGACTCCCCTTTTGTTAAATCGCAGCCGGATGCAGAACGAAGTTCAACCGACGCCAAGCCGAGCGCAGCGGATGGAGAATCAGAACACCACCCCGAGGCTGACGGCGAGTTCATCGCGGCGTCCTTTTCCGGTTACGCCGGAGGGCATTCGGTTCAGAAGGCCGAAGTCGTAGTCGAATTCGAGGAAAGCACGTTTGTATTGCATACCCGCGCCGAGACCTATCGTGACATCGAAACGGGGGATTCGGCCCTGATGCATAAATTCGCTAAAAAGTTCGTTGCTAAGCACCTCTTCGCTAAGGTCGGATTTCGACTTCCCGGAGTACCCATCGCGCGAAATGTAACCGTCGATAATGCCTAACGTATTGATGTGTTCGAGATCTCCCGAAAATTCATATTTCACGGGCATTGCCAGACCGACGGAAAAACCGGGGCCGGCGAATGCGTAAATCCTGAACGAGTCGTTGACCTTGAATTCATACTTTACATCGACAGGAAGCGACATCGAGTGCTCCGTGAGGGTCGTTTTACGAATGAAGAAATCCGATGTCTCTTTGTATGTGCCTAACGTATAATTGAGTCCCGGGCGGATGGAAAGACCGTTTGCGGAAAGGGTGATGTCGTACGCGGCACCGACCCTGAATCCGTTCATAGAGGTGATATCACTGTCGCCGCCGCTTTTACCTTTCAAAATGGAGTTTGCATAACCGGCCTTGACGCTGAATTGTGCCGAGGCACCGAGTGCGACGAGCGAAAGTACGACGGCGAGGAGAAGTTTTACGCTTTTCATAACGAGCAATAATTAAAGGATTAGCATAATATACTCGTTCAACGCACGAGTGCGGGAAAAAGTATCTATTTGGGCGACCAATTTTAGAGTCGTATACAAAATCAGAACATCACCCCGAGGCAGGCGGTGAGGATATTTGCACGGATCGAGCTCGTTGACATAAGGCGGGTGTTGCGATCCATCAGATCGTATGCGTAGTCGACCTCGGCGAAAACCCTCTTGAATTGGATGCCCAAGCCACCCTTGACGACGATGCCGATGTTGGACATACCGATAATGAAAGCGCCGTCGGCTCCGTTCCAGGAGCTTTCGGTCGTTCCGTTGTACATATTGTGTTTGACGGTGACCTTTTCGTTATGATGGATCCTCGTGAACGTCGCCTCCTCGATGAAAGATATTCCGAAACTTACCCCCGGACCCGCATACGCATATATTTTCAGGTGCTTTGCAACCTCGAGGGCGTACCTGACGTCGAGGGAGAGTTTCACCGACTGCTCAGTCCAGCGACTGCTCTTGTCACTGAGCTCGGAGTGCCAGTCGGCCTCCCCTGTCTTGCCCTTCGTGCGCGCAAAGCCGAGCCCCGGACGAAAGGAGAGTCCTTTCGCTTTGGTGACAACGTCGTACGATGCGCCGAGCTCGAAGCCCATCATAGAGAGTTCGGGCGGAGGAGTATCCTCTGCCCCCTTGCCGTTAAAGGCCATACGGGTGTAGCCGGCTTTGACGCTGAATTGTGCCGAGGCGCCGAGTGCTATGAGCGACAGGGCGAGGGTGAGGAGGATCTTTACGCGATTCATTGCTTGTACGATTTAAGGATTGGAATAGACCGGCTTTTATGCGTGTGTGGGAGAAATGAGGTGTATCGGATGTCAGAACGTTAGCCCCAAACTGAGGGCGAGTTCGTCGCGACGGGTTTTGTCCCATCCGGAGCGCGTCTCTCCGAGCTGTGTCGGAAGATCTTTGGTGGTGCGGTTCAGGAGGCCGAAATTATACTCGAATTCGAGAAAAACGCGCTTGTATTGCACTCCTGCGCCTAACCTCATTGCTACATCCCAGCGGGAGTATCTGCCCAGATTGCTATCGCTGTCGTTCGTGTCCCAGTCATAGTCGATACCTTCGGGATATTGGGATATAGACGTTTGTGTCGTCCCTTTCCCCGAGTACCAATCGTGTTCGGTCATAATTCGGATTCCTGAAAAGCCGCTTTCGAATTGCATAGATTGAGACAGGTTGAAATCGAGTCCCACGGAGAGGCTCGGACCTGCGAAAGCGTAAACCCTGAACGAGTCGTTGACCTTGAAAGCGTACATCACGTCGGCGGGAATGGACAGGGCGTGTTCTGTGGTGGCGGTGTATTGCAATCCATTCATATTGCGGAACACGGGGGTCGATGTTTGGGATTTGTATCCGCTGAGCGTGTAATTGACGCCCGGGCGGATCGAAAGACCTTTCACGGGAAGGGCTATCTCATAGGCGACACCTACCCCGAATCCGTTCAGAGATTCGTTCAGGCTCGTGTTGCCGTCTATCGTTTTCCAGATAACGTTGGTGTAGCCGGCTTTGACGCTGAATTGTGCCGAGGCGCCGAGTGCTATGAGCGACAGGGCGAGTGTGAGGAGGAATTTTATGGTTTTCATAATCTGATAAATATTTTCTTGCGGTAGAGCGGATAGACGATGCACCAGAGCACGCCGATGAGGGTTACGGAGGCGATGAGGGTGCCGAGTTCGGGCGGAAGGAGGGTGCCCAGCGTGTGTGACCACCAAGAGTAGAGAGTGTAGCTCCCTTCGCCCACGGTGAAGCGGAACAGGGGCAGCGAGATGATGCGCATCAAGACCCACGCGAGGACGTAAGCGAACAGCGTGTTGGTGCCGAACACCGCGCCGAAGGTCGCGCCAAAGCGTCGTCCGCGATAGTCGTAGAACCACAAGAGGGTCATCCAGACGAGCATTGCCAGTCCCGCCGTGTAGAGTACGAAGGTCGGCGACCAGATGCCCTTGATGATCGGGCAGACGGTGTTCAGAGCGAGGCCGGCGGTGATGAGCAGGCCGCCTGCGATACCGAGCGTGCCGAGGATCCTTGTGCGCGACGGCACGTAATCGGGACTTCCGGACGAAACGCGGTTTTCTCCCACGAACTTGCCCGTGGCGAAGCCCAGCAGCACCGTCGCCAGCGCGGGGATCGTGCTGAACAGCCCCTCGGGGTCGAACGATTGCGAGGGGCGGTAGAGGTGGTTCGTGCCGAGCAGAAATGCGTCGATGCGGTTGCCGATAAAGCCCTCCCTCGTCGCGTCGCCGAGCAGGTTTACGAGGCCGAAATATCCCACCAGAAGCACGCCCACGGCGATGAAGATGCGCCGGTACGAACGGAGCCACAGTGCCAACACCCCGCCGAGGAAGAACGCGAGGCCGATGCGCTGCAACACGCCCATAATGCGCAAGCTCTCGAAGCCGCGCCAACTGTGGGCGTCGAAGTTGTAGAACGGGAACCAGTTGAGGGCCAATCCCACGAGGAATATCAACGCGCCGCGTTTGAAGAGCCTCCACGCCGCCTGTCCGGTCAGTTCGTGCCCCGTTTTGCGGTACGAAAACCACATCGAGACGCCGACGATGAACAGAAAGAACGGGAAGACGAGGTCGGTGGGCGTGCAGCCGTCCCACGACTTGTGGCGCAGCGCGTCGAACGCCGGACCCGACTGGTTGTTGACCACGATCATCAGAGCCACGGTGAAGCCGCGGAAAATGTCGAGCGAAAGTATGCGGTCGGAGGGTTTTGTCATCGGCGTTATTTTTTCAGCAGGGCTTTGACCTGACGGTAAACATTTTCGCCCGAGAAGCCGAACTTGTCGTCGAGCACCTTGTAGGGGGCGGAGTAGCCGAAGTGGTCGAGGCCGTGGATGAAGTTGCGCCCATCGCCGTCGGTGTCGCCCACGAGGCCGCGAACGGTCACGGGAAGTCCCGAGGTGAGGCCATAGTGCGGGATGCCGTGGGGAATGACACTGCGCTGATATTCGGGCGATTGGTCGCGGAAAAGGCCTTCTGACGGGGCGGAAACGATGCGAACGCGGATGCCGTCGGCGGTCAGCTTTTCGGCGCCCTCGACGAGCGTCGCAACTTCGCTGCCGCTGGCGATCATAACCACCTCGGGGGTTTGCCGTGATAGCGGGGCATCTGTCACACTTTCTTGTTTCTCGGCTCGGGCTGTACCCTGTGTACTATCCCTCTCCTCGAAACTGCGGTCAGCGCAACACCTGCCCCGCTCTGACGACAAATGGTCTTCACTTTGGTAAACAACATAGGCGCCTTTGGAGAGGTTCCTCGCGTCGGTGCGGCGCGAACCGCTTGCCGAGGGGAGGTCGCGCACGTTCTGGCGCGAGAGGATGAGCG
>QMCD01001480.1_pt1 | contig 24101 bp, 29 predicted proteins | sample 1821841 | NCBI WGS metagenome assembly QMCD01 (sample SAMN01991225, study PRJNA193472) | Termite gut metagenome, whole genome shotgun sequencing project. | isolation source: worker | host: Macrotermes natalensis | reverse complement strand
CGTTCTTCTTAACCTGAATAATTCATGCTTTAGGAGTTAGAGGAGTTAAAGGAGTTATCAGCCAACAAGTTGGCGCCCGCGATAAATACAGTAAGCCTTCCCGACGCCGACCTCGGAGACTCTTTCGACCAACAGCTTCAGACAAATATTAGCAACGCAAAATGGTCAGTTACCAGCGGCCGTCTGCCCTTCGGGCTGTATTTAAGCGAGGGCGGAAAGCTAAGCGGAACGCCCAGAAGAGCGGGGTACTATACCTTCACCGTTCAGGCAACCAACGGTACGGAAACGGCCGCTAAAGAGCTGTCCATATATATCCAGCCCGAACGCCAACAGCGCCGCTATTATAACCCGCCGCCGCGTTATTTGCCCGCCCCCTTGCCTGCCCCCTTGCCCGCCCCTACGCCTATACCCGCGCCAACGGCGCGCCCTTTACAGCCCGTACCGGCAATAACCGAGCCTCTGCCAGCTATTGGCGAAACCAATAGAAGCGTGAACGTGCGCGAGAAGGCCTCCACAAAGAGCAGGCTCCTCGGTACGTTGCCAAAGGGCGCTGCGATAACGATTGTCGGCTTCGACGGTATTCACGCCGTTATAGAGTGGCAACGCGGCTACGCCTATGTCGCCGCCAATTTCATAACGGCGGAATTCGAAGCGTCGCTTGAAGTGCGCGTCAATAAAAAGGGCTGGACGTATTCGCGCGGCTCCGAGCTGAAAAAATATCGCCTGACCTCGCTAGTAGCGGGCGATACGCTCGAAGTTTCGGGCCGCGACGGCAAATGGTACTGGATCAATAACGGCGACGGCGGGCGTATCTGGATTCCGGCGGGGATTACCGTGCCGATAAACTGAGCATATGACGATCAACTGTAGGGGACGATGGTAATCGTCCCGATACAAACGCAATCAGCATGAATATCCGGGCGGATTGCCATCCGCCCCTACAGCGCATAGATATAGATTTTCGCGAAAAACTTGACAGCGCGGGCGTTTCGATGCTAAAATAGCCAAGTTGAAGCAGAAGCGCCCGCTTCTCACCTGCCGGTTAACGCTTGCAAGGTTATGAAATAGTAAGATTTGCCGTATTTGTGCAAGTGGGCGTATATAGCCCGCTTGTATTTTTTTATGGAGGTGTGTCAAAATTAGCATTGACCTTATGATCAACGAAGAGATTCGCGACAAGGAAGTCCGGCTCATAGACCAGGACGGCAATCAGCTCGGCGTTGTGCCCCTGGCTCAGGCGCTCGAAATCGCCGACCAAAAAGAGCTCGACCTTGTCAAGATCGCGCCCCAGGCCAAGCCGCCGGTGTGCAAGATCATGGACTACGGCAAGTACCGCTTCGAAACGCTAAAGCACGAAAAGGAAGCGCGTAAGAATCAAAAAATCGTTGAAATGAAAGAGGTGCGCCTGTCTGCGACGATCGACACGCACGATCTCGAGGTCAAAGCCAAGCATGCCAACCGCTTCCTAAAGGATGGCGACAAGGTTAAAGTCTCCATCCGCTTTAGGGGCCGCCAAGCCACCCATGGCGAAATTGGGCTCGAAGTCATGAACACTTTCTTCGAATTGGTGAAGGAAAACGGCAATATCGACCGCCCCGCCAAGCAAGAAGGCCGCAATATGTTCATGATTTTATCCCCAAAATAGCCGCGGACGCAGACACAACCGCCGCTCGTAAGCCATATTGGCTGCACGATATTAATTCCACTGATTTTTTAGGAGGACACCGAAATGCCCAAGATGAAAACCCACCGGGGCGCAGCGAAACGGTTTTCCGTAACGAAATCCGGCCGCGTCAAGCGCGGGCACGCGTACAAATCGCACATATTGACGAAGAAAACCACCAAGCGGAAACGCAATCTGCGCAAGGGCGCCTATATCGCCGCCGTGGAAGAGAAAAATATACGCGCGTTGATTCCGTATAAATAAACGCACGATTGTACTAAAGGAGGATATTTGTTATGGCCAGGATCAAACGCGCGGTCAACGCCGTTAAAAAACGCCGCAAGGTTTTAAAGCTCGCCAAGGGCTACTTTGGCGCGAAGAGCAAACAATATAGAGCCGCGACCCAGCAGGTCATGAAGTCGCTCGCATACGCCTACGTGGGCAGAAAGCTGCGCAAGCGCGATTTCCGCCGGCTGTGGATCACCCGTATCAACGCAGCGGCGCGCATCAACGGCTTAAGCTATTCCCGCATGATGAACGGCTTGAAAAAAGCGGGCGTCGATATCAACCGCAAGATGCTCGCGGAATTGGCCGTTTCCGACGCGGCGGCTTTTGCCGAGCTTGCAAACGTCGCGAAGCAAAGCTAAAACAACATAGCTGCAATCGAAAACATGTAGGGTCGGGCTTTCATGCCCGGCCATTTTTATAAACGTCATTTTTGCACAGACATTAAAACGCCGTCTCTAATATCAGTTTGTGGAGAACGCACCACGCAATTTCGCGGCCAATTCTCCGTCCAAATGCCCGTTTACGGCCATATCGCCAATTATGCCCCACACCTTATCATCGGACAGCGGCGCCCTATAGGGCCGCTCTTCCGTAAGCGCCTGATAAACGTCGCATATGGCCATAGCCCTTTCCGGCTCGCTAAGCCGTTCTCCCGGAATACGGTAGGGATAACCCGTCCCGTCTATACGCTCGTGATGATTGACAGCGTATTCCACGATATCCTCAAGCCCTGGAATCTGCTCTAAAATTTTACGGGAATAGTACGTATGTTTGTTGATTTCAAAGCGCTCCTCGGGCGTAAGCTTGCCGTTTTTATGCAGAATATCGAGCGATACGTCCAGCTTGCCCAAATCGTGTAGAAGCCCGGCCAAAAACATCTTATCCTGCGTTTCGGCATCGTAGCCCAAAAACGCGGCGGCTTGTTTCGCGAGCCGCGCTATGCCTTGGGAATGCGTATACGTAAACCGGCTTCGGCGGTCGATAACGTCCGCAAAGCAGAAGGCGAATTGCAGCACTTCGTCGTAGCCGTAGCGCACGTCGTCGTCCGTCGCGTCTTTATCCGAAAGCTTATACTTCGTCTCTTGATTAAAATAATCGAGCAGGAAGGCCTCCCTCTTCGTCAAATCTATAAACGCACCGAGCACCTTTTCCGAAAACAGCGTTCGCTTCGCTTCAAGCCAGCTCTGTACCTCCAAAAAGAGGCTTCTGTCAAACATGCCCGGCTTATTGCCGAAATCGTCGTCAAAGGTACTGCATAGGCATATAATCTGCGCGGGCTCTGGAATTTCTTCCCCCGAAAGCCCTAGCGGGCCGGAGCCGTCATATAGCTCGTGATGATACAACACGAAAACGGGGATTTCTTCCGGCAGCGGCAGCTTTCTAAGCATCTCGGCGCCGATCTTACAATGCTCGTATAAAGCGTATTCCGTGCTTATGCCGATATCGTGCAAAAGCGCCGCGTAATAGAGCGCAAGCGCCTCATCCTTTTCGAACCCCAATGCTTTCGCTATTTGAATAGAAAGGTAGGCCGTGCTCTTGGAATGCGAAAGATTGTTCTTGCCCGCAATATCTAAAGCGTAGGATAGCCCGAATATTAACGAATGTCTATTGATTTCCATATCGCTCCGCCTCCGCAAAGGGAAATAATTACTATTATAGCATAAATAGGGGCTTGCGCCCCTATTCTTTTCAAATATTCTTTGTTTGTTCTCTCTAGAAGTATCTCTCCAAAAGACCTTGGAATCCCTTGCCGTGACGGGCTTCGTCCTTGCACATCTCGTGAACAGTGTCGTGAATCGCGTCGAGGTTCTGCTGCTTCGCTTTTACGGCTAGATCCTTTTTGCCTTGCGTCGCGCCGTGCTCCGCCGCTACGCGCAGTTCCAGATTCTTTTTCGTAGAAGCGCTGACGACTTCGCCCAAAAGCTCCGCAAATTTTGCAGCGTGCTCGGCCTCTTCAAAAGCGTAGCGCTTATATGCTTCGGCAATTTCGGGATAGCCTTCTCTATCTGCCGCGCGGCTCATGGCCAGGTACATACCGACTTCCGTGCATTCGCCCATGAAGTTTTGGCGCAAGCCTTCGACGATTTCGGGATCGACGCCCTGTGCAACGCCTATGACGTGCTCATCGGCAAATACGAGACCTGTACCGGACTGCTCATTGAACTTCGCCTTGGGCGCTTTGCATTGGGGGCACGATTCGGGGGCCTCCGCGCCTTCGTGAACATAACCGCATACAGTACAAATAAACTTCTTCATAATTAGACTCCTTTTCGATAGTAGTTATCGTTATCGTCTATTATTATACTCCAAACCGCGCTTTTGTCAATAGCTAATTAACGAATATATTTATTTAGTTTAAGTAAAAACTATATATAAACGAAGTAAAGTAATCGACAAAAATAATGCTTGACGAAATCCTGCTTAGTTGTATAATAATAACGATTACTATTATTAAGGAACTGGTTTAATGAGAAGAGGACAACAGGAAACCATACTCGCCGCGGTCTGTACGCTTAGGACGCATCCGACCGCCGACGAAATATATGAAAAGCTTCGCAAGGATCATCCGAAGCTAAGCCTGGGCACGGTATACCGTAACCTCGGCGCGCTGGCCCAAAAGGGCGATATCCTGCGCATAAGCGTCCCCGAAAGCGCGGATCGCTTTGATTTTCGCCTAGATAAACACGAGCACATGATCTGCGAACGCTGCGGCCGTGCATACGACGTCGATGTGGACGTTAAAATCGACTTCCGCGAGCCTGACGCCGAGCTGAAGGGGTATGACTTGGTTTTAAGGGGTATTTGCGCGAAATGCAAAATGTAGGGGCGGCGACCGACCCTACTCGAATTTGCACTTTATCAAATGCGCGTACGGATAATCGCCGAGCGCCTCCGGGTTTTCGATATACTCCTGCAAATCGCCGCCCGCGCGTATACTGCCGTTCGAATAAATCGATTCATACAGCACGATTTCTTTTCCTTTTACAATTTCAACGGGGTCGTTTATCGGGCCAAAGGCGCGTCCTAGCGCCGAGGCGTTTAGCTTGATAGGCTCGCCTTGCAGGCTCACGCGCGAACCGCCCTCGTTCGCAGTGAACGACCAGCTTACGCTTCCGGCTTCATGGCTTATGACAATGGCCAGCCGGCCGTCCATGCGCCCCTCGTCGTCCGAGAAAAAATTCAGGCCTTGCAATGTATTCGTCAAAACCCCGTATTCATAGGCTTCTACCCAAATTTCGCGGCTTTCGTAGTTTTCCTCCGAATAAAAATCGAAAAGCAAAATTTCACGCTCGTTCGAGAGCAGATCGACAATCTCCTTTTGATCCGCCGTCAACGCCATAGGCATGACGGCGTTTTTAGGAGCCGGCGTTCCGGCACAGCCGGCAAGAGCCGTTGCGATTAGGAAACTCATAAGCAACAATAACATTTTTCTCATGATTTCTATCGATTCCTCCAATCATTTCGCGTAGGGGCGAACTGTGTTCCGGTAAACATGTAGGGACGCGATACATCGCGTCCGTGATAAAAAGCGATGCTGGATTTAGGGTCACGGACGCCATATATGGCGTCCCTACAGCCTTCGCCTCAACAAATCCATCGCCTTCATGGGCGTATCGCAATACAGCCAAAGCCTCTCTTCGGGATGCGGCGCGCTTTGAACGCTTTCACCATCCATATTGCGCAGCTCGCGCACGATTAGCTTTTTAGCGGGCGCGCCCGGCGCGACAAGCTCCAATTCGTCCCCGGCGAAAAACCGGTTGCGCTGCGAAATAAGCGCCGCGTTTTTATTGCTGTCGTATTCGAGCACTATGGCCGAAAGCTCCGCGTCCTGGGAATACGCCGCCGTGTTTATTTGTTGGTTCGGAGCGAAATCGCCGCCAAAATACGCCGTGGTATACGGCCTGTGGCTGACGGTATTTAAATCGCGCATGAGCTCGTTTAGCTCCGATTCGCTTAGCCCGCCCGCAAGGTGTGCGTCGATCGCGCGGCGGTAGGCGTTTGTTACTGTCGCGGCGTAGAGGACGCTCTTCATGCGCCCCTCGATCTTCAAGCTGTCCACGCCGATATCCATCAGCTCGCCAACGTGCTCCAAAAGCATCAAATCCCGCGAATTGAAGACATACGTTCCTCGTTCATCCTCTTTCACGGGCATATACTCGCCCGGACGCCTCCGCTCGACGACGTCGTACTCCCACCGGCAAGGCTGCGTACACGCGCCGGCGTTGCTCTCGCGTTCGCCGTTTGTCATATAGTTGCTCAAGACGCATCGCCCGGAGTAAGCGATACACATCGCGCCGTGCACGAACGTTTCCAGCTCGATATCCCTACAAGCGTCGCGAATCCTCGCGATCTCCTCGCGCGTAAGCTCCCGCGCGAGGATTATGCGCTTTATTCCTTGATCTCGCCAGAATAACACCGCCTCGGAATTCAGCGTACTCGCCTGGGTGCTTAAGTGCAGCGGCAAATTGGGCGCTATGCGCTTTGCCAATCGGATTACGCCCGCTTCGCTGACTATCGCGGCGTCTGCGCCGGTTTTATATACGGATTCGAGCCATTCGGCAATAGGGCGAAGCTCGGCCTCCCGCGCGAAACAGTTTACCGTCACGTACGCTTTTTTGCCGCGCGCGTGCGCGAAAGCGACGGCTGCTTTCAGCTCGTCCGGCGTAAAATTATCCGCGAACGCGCGCAACCCAAAGGCCCGACCGCTCAAATACACCGCGTCAGCGCCGTACGAAAGCGCGAAACGCAGCCTTTCCATGTTCCCGGCGGGTGCAAGAAGCTCGGCGGTCGTACTTGGCAAACATATACCTCCAGTATTTATAAAGATTCGTCCATACTATACCATATTAACTATGTCGTTGTCAGCATCCGGCGAAGTATCGGCGGTATTGTACAAAAGCCGAAATGTTGTTATAGTTAATATTATAATTTACCAGATATAATAATTTAAACCATCTGATAATAAAAGTAAAAGGCGGAAACGATATGGCCGAGCAAAAGCATGCGCACGGGGACGAGGCGCATTCGCACCCGCAGCAAGAATACGCCCCGGCGCATAATCACGAACACACGCACACTAAGACAAAGGCGGTACTCAATCGGATTGCGCGCGCAATCGGGCATCTTAACGCAGTGCGCAATATGATAGAACAGCAGCGCGACTGTTCAGAGGTTCTTATTCAGCTTGCCGCGGTGCAGTCCGCAATAAAAAAGACCAGCGAAATCATATTAAAAGACCATTTAGAGCACTGTATCGTGGACGCAGTAAAACAGGCGGCCGCGTAGAGCTGGAGGGGCTCAACCGCGCCGTGGAAATGTTGCTTAAATAGAAATACCCGATATATAGCGGGGCGCGCCTTTAAAGCGAAGCAATTCGTTTTAAGGCGCGCCCCGTTCGCGATGTTTTCACTCCCGATATCCCCCCGGGGGGCTTGTAAGACAACAATTTACAAATTATACTAATTAATGTCCAGCATCGGGAGTGTGACGAGATGGGAACGCGTTTGACGGTGCGGCTTGCAAAAAAGTTTACAACGCTTATCGTTTTCATGCTGGCGCTGTCTGCTATCGTGTTTTGGCTTGCGCGCCTTTCGCCCGGCGATCCGCTTTTTGCGTATTACGGCGAAGCTGTGGAACGCATGAACGATGAACAGCGGACGGCCGCGATGCAAAGGCTCTCGCTGGATAAGCCGATAGCCTCGCAATATTTCGCTTGGCTTAAAAATGCGCTCGCGGGGAGTTTTGGCATATCGCATATCTATAAACGGGACGTGCTGTCCGTTATCGGCGGCCTTTGGAAAAACACGCTGGTACTGGGCGGCGCCGCATACATCCTTACGTTTTGCTTTGCCATATCGCTCGGCGTATTCTGCGCCGCGCGCGAGGGCGGGCTTGCCGATAGGATCATTTATCGCGTGGGCACAGCCACAAGCGTGATTCCCGGTTTCTTCATCGCGCTTATCGCTATTTTGATCTTCAGCGTGAATTTAAAGCTCCTGCCGGTCGGCGGCGCGTATACGATCGGAGGCGGTGACTTCGCGGATCGCGTTGCTCATTTGGCGCTCCCCGTTTCTGTAATGGTTCTGTCGCATCTATGGTATTACGCGTATATGATACGCAACCGCATTATCGAAGCAATTTTCAGTATAGGCATATCTTCACAGAGCGCTGCATGCTTTTACCAAGACGCGATTGTCAAACTATAATACCCTAGTAAGTGGAAATATGCAAGCACACGGTTCCTATATTGTTATGGCAACTATATATAAAATAATAGAAAATTATAGAATCAAAGTGTATAAATGGTTATAAAGGCGCGATATGGAAGCAAAAGAATCCTGTATAGCGCCTTCAATTATCTTACGCAAGAAAAGCCCCTAAAACAGGAGCTTTTCAGACATATTTTGGCGGAGGGAAGGAGATTCGAACTCCTGCGCCGGTTTAAGCCGACAAACGGTTTTCAAGACCGCCCCGTTATGACCACTTCGGTATCCCTCCGTATTGAAGAGCGGCAAATCCGGCTTTTGAATTTGCCGCTCCATGGTACTTAGCCTTTCATTTGGCCCATAACTTCTTCGGCGAAGTTATCCTGGCGCTTTTGCAGGCCTTCTCCCATCTCGTAGCGCACGAAACGGCGCACCGAGATTTTCTCGCCAATAGTGGCGATCTGCTCTTTGATGAGCGTAGAAATCGTCTTGTCGGAATCCTTAACGAACGGCTGCTCCATCAAGCATACTTCACTTCTTTATAGTATTTTTCTATGCGCCCCTCGACCATCTTGTCGATTATGTTGTCGGGCTTGGGCTTAGGTTCGTTTTTCGCCTGGGCGCGCAGAATCTCGCGCTCCTTATCGAGCTCCGCCGTGGGTACTTCGTCCTTGGTGACGTAAATCGGCTTTGCCGCCGCGATTTGCATCGCGATATCGTGTACGAGGGCCTTGAAGGCGTCAGTACGCGCAACGAAATCCGTCTCGCAATTCACTTCCACGAGCACGCCGATTTTGCCGCCCATGTGGATATAGGAATCTACAACGCCTTCGGCGGCGATGCGGCTTTCTTTTTTCGCGGAGTTCGCTATGCCCTTCTCGCGGAGATAATCCACAGCTTTATCCATATCGCCGTTTGTCTCTATAAGCGCCTTCTTGCAGTCCATCATGCCGACGCCGGTCATCTCGCGCAGCTCCATAACTTTCTTTGCGCTGATTTCAGCCATATTATCCAACCTCCTAATAGGTAAATTATAAAGTATTATTCTTCGTCGCCGTTAGAATCCGCGTCGGCCTCTTCTTCTTTCGCCATGGATTCGCCCTGACGGCCTTCGATTACTGCGTCTGCAATCTTGGAGGCGATGAGCTTTACGGCGCGGATGGCGTCGTCGTTGCCCGGGATGACGTAGTCGACTTCGTCCGGGTCGCAGTTCGTATCGACAATCGCGACGATCGGAACGCCCAGCGCGCGGGCTTCCATCATGGCGATGTGCTCCTTGCGCGGGTCGACGACAAACAGGCAGCCCGGAATGCCGCGCATGTCTTTGATGCCGCCTAGGTTCTTTTCAAGCTTCTCGCGCTCAAGATTGAGCTTGATGCCTTCTTTTTTGGTGAACAGCGCAAAATCGCCGTTCTTTTCCATCTGTTCAATTTTGCGAAGCCGCGCGACGCGCTGTTGGATCGTCTTGTAGTTGGTAAGCATACCGCCCAGCCAGCGCTGATTGACGTAGAACATCTCGCAGCGTTTGGCTTCCGCTTCGATCGATTCCTGCGCCTGCTTTTTCGTGCCGACAAAAAGCACGCTCTTGCCCGATTCGGCGACGTCGCGCACGAAATAATACGCTTCTTCGATTTTCTTCACGGTCTTCTGCAAATCGATGATGTAGATGCCGTTGCGCTCTGTGAAGATGTACTCGGCCATCTTCGGATTCCATCTGCGGGTTTGGTGCCCGAAGTGGACGCCCGCTTTCATGGAAATGACAGACATAAATAAAAACCTCCTCGTTGTTCTTCCCACGGCTTCGTCTTCGCGCTAAACCCATTGGGCACGAGGCGCGAATCCACCGAGGTGTCTATTTCCAAAAAAGATTGTAGCACACGCGCGAATCTTTGGCAAGCGCAAACTCACGTCCCTACCGCCATCCCTATAAGCCGCCAATCCCTACAAGCGAGCATCCTCCTTTTTTGTCTCGAGAAGCGCGGCAAGCTCCGCAATCTGCTCCTGGCTCAAGTCGCTGTCTCCGATAAAGCGCGCCAGCATCCCGGCGACGTCGCCGTTGTAATAGCGCGAAACAAAATCACGGTTTTCCTTCGTGACGCAGCTATTTTCGCTAACCGTCGCGCTATAGTGGTAGACGCGGCTGTCGGCGGAGTCCACCTTGTAGCCCACAAAGCCCTTCGCGACAAGCCTTTGCAGCAATGTCTTTATAGTCCTTGGACTCCGGCCTCTGCTATCTTCCAATCGCGCGACGATTTCCGCGGAGGTCATAGACGCCCCGCGTTCCCACAACGCTCGCATAATCTCCCATTCTGCGCTGGAAATATTGTAGCCCACGCCATCACCGCTTTCACAAACATTTGTAATCGATTCGTTCATAAACCACTAAAGCTAGATAATAAAAAGCCGATATAACAATTGACTACGGATATAGTCCATGGTATTATCTAGGAGCAAAAGTTGTCTATAAAAATTATAGCCCAATCCGCAAGGGATAACAAGCATAGTTTTCTAAGGTTATCGACTACAAATGTAATCTCGGGGTGAATATTATTGCATCACAGAAAGGCGGCATAAGCAATGACAGTATGGCGGGGTTTCTTTGTCCCACTCACTCCCCGCTATAGCTGCCAAAATAAGGCTTACCGGTTTTATGAACAGCCTATTACTAATATAGGTTTTTTTTAATGGTAATTTCATTGTTTCGTCTAAAATATCGCGATCGTATTGGATTCCCAAAAGGTAATCGCCTGCGAGGAAGCGAAACATCTTCAAAGCCTCCCCTACCCCGCCTCTTTGAAACCGCTGTCCGAATACGGCTGCGACGGCTGCAAGGGCGAGCATTGCATATGTACGGTGTGCAAGATAAAGCCTTGCATTTTAGAAAAGGGGCTCGATAGCTGCGCCGACTGCGATAGCTTTCCTTGCGAAATTATCGAGGCCTTTGGAAGCGACGGGATGCCCCACCATAAGCAAGCGATTGAGAATCTAAGCAGGATTCGCGAAAACGGGGCGGAGCGCTGGTTTGAAGAGTTCAAGGCCTCGCTGCGCTGCGATAAGTACGGCGAGCGCCTTTCGTGGTATTATAGCTGTGCAAAACACTAGGATAATGTGGAGCGAAGCCGCTAGACAGGGCTGCGCGTATGAAGCGCGTAGTCTTGCACATCGATAATTTATGCTTTGGAGGCGGATACTATGAAGCGCCGGATCGCGATTATAACAGGCGCTACGGGAGGCATAGGGAAGGCCTTCACGCGGCTGCTAATACAGGAGGATATAGACGAAATCTGGGCAGTCGCACGCAATAAAGATAAGCTCTCAGCCCTGAAAAACGAATTTGGCAGCAGAATATTTGCAATATCCAAGGATTTATCAAGCTTTGATGAATTGGAATCCATCCGCGAAATGTTGGAAGCAAATAAACCAACCGTCGCTTATTTGATCAACAATGCCGGAATTGCGCGGATGGGCAACTCCAGTGGTTTTTCGGCGGAAGAAATCGATTCATCGGTTTCGATCAACTGCGCCGCCCCCGCCGCCCTATGTTCCCTGTGTATTCCGTACATGGAAAAAGGCAGCCGTATACTGAACATATCCTCCGTCGCGTCATTCCAGCCTTTGCCCAATCTAAATCTCTACGCGGCTTCAAAGGCCTTTCTGAGAAGCTATTCCCGTTCGCTCCACTATGAATTGAAGCCTTGCGGGATTACTTCTACAGCAGTTTGCCCCGGATGGGTCGATACCGAGCTGTTAAAAAAAGAGGTCAACGGAATACCGATAAAGTTTCCGGGCATTGTATCGGCGGAGAAGGTCGCGCTCAAGGCGCTGCGGGACGCAAAGAAAGGCAAGGATATATCGGTTTGCACTCTTTTTGCCAAGTGGGAGCATCTTCTTGCGAAAATACTGCCGCAAAGGCTTTGTATGGCAATGTGGGGCTATATTATCAGACGTTACAAGAGTTAGTTATGCGATGATCAAGTCGAATTTCTATAGGGGCGGATGGTAATCCGCCCGCAGATTGGATCCGGGACGATTGCCATCATCCCCTACAAGGAGCGCCAAAATGCACGACAACGAAAAACTCATATTCAAAGACCCCGAAGCGCCGCCTACGAGCGAAGCGCTCGAACAAGCCCTCGGCGAAAGCTACGCCGCATACGAAGCGCTTCAGGATTCCTTGCCATGCCTCGAAATCGAGCAAGAGTGGCTATGGTATACGCCCTACAAGGCCTGGCTCGCCAAGGGCCAGCATTATTGGACGACGCCCCGCGGCGCTCGTAAAGAGAAAAACTTCTACTGGCTGTACGTCTACGAAGGCCATTTCATAGTTGCCGTCTGGTTCAAGGAAAAGAACCGCGCGGAAATACTCGAAACCGACGTCTGCGATAGAATCAAAGAGCTGATCCATAGCGCCGATTCGATGGGAAAAATGCCCACATTTCCCGTGGTACTCGACATAACCGCCGCCGAATCTCTGGCCGATCTTTTCGCGCTATTGGATTATAAGAAACGAATAGAAAAATGAATATAACAACATAAATAATATAGACATTAAAAAGAGGAGGACAGTATGAACCGAAAGATTAAGGCAGTGCAGTACGGCTGCGGCAAGATGAGCGTGTACCTCATGCGTTACATGCTTGAAAAGGAAGTAGAGATTGTAGCGGCGTTCGACATGAACCCGGCTGTGATCGGCAAGGATATCGGCGATATTATGGGCGGCTCGAAGGCGGGCATAAAAGTGTCGGACGCGAAGGACGCCGGTAAAATCCTAGCGAAGCTAAAGCCCGACGTGGCTATCGTCGCCACGATGAGCACCATGGCGGACATAAAGGACGCCTTCTCGGTTTGCGCCAAGAACGGCGTAAACGCCATCTCGACCTGCGAGGAATCGCTGTATCCCTGGAATTCCTCCCCCGGAATCACGAAAGAGCTAGACGCTTTGGCAAAGGCAAACGGTATCACGCTTGCGGGCAGCGGCTATCCCGACTTATATTGGGGCGTATTGATCGATACGGTTGCCGGTTCCATGCAAAAGATTACGAAAATCACAGGCGTTAGCAGCTACAACGTCGAGGACTACGGCATAGCCCTAGCGAAGGGCCACGGCGCGGGCTTGAGCACCGAGGAATTCGAACAGGAGATCGGCAAGTACAACGCCATGAGCTCCGACGAGCAAAAGAAGCTCGTTGAAAGCGGCGAATACGTGCCGAGCTATATGTGGAACCAAAACGGCTGGCTGTGCAGCAAGATGGGCATTACGCCAGTTTCGCAGATTCAAAAGTGTATCCCCACGACGCATACCGAGGACTTGAATTCCTCCACGCTGAACATGACGATAAAGGCGGGCCAGCCGACGGGCATGCGCGCGATCGTTACGACGGAAACGAAGGAGGGCATAACGCTCGAAACGGAGTGTATCGGCAACGTGTACGCGCCCGGCGAGTTCGATAAAAACGACTGGACGTTCTACGGCGAACCTGAAACCACGATAAACGTGAACCGGCCCGCCACGGTTGAGCTAACCTGCGCAAACCTTATCAACCGCATACCCGCGCTTATAAACGCCGAGCCGGGGTATGTCTCTACGGACAAGATGCCGAATAACGTCTATCCCGTTCGGCCGTTGAACGAATATGTAAAGTAACATTTCTTTGTTGTAGGGCGGCGTTTTGCCGCCCGTTTCAGTTCTGTATATATAAACTATATTTCATGAGAGTATATTGTATAATATTGTTGATATTAGCGCTTGTTTATAGTATACTTTCCCAATAATAATATGATAACAATCGATTATTAAGCGCAAATACGCCGAAAATAAAAAGCAGTCCCTATAAGGAGACTATGTATCGTGCCAGTAGAACAAAGAGCCCATACGCTCGCCCGGCTCGACGAGCTGCAAATTCCTTATGAGTTAGTAAGCCACGCCGCCGTATTTACCGTCGAAGAAATGGAACGGCTACAGCTCCCGCACACGGACAGGATCGCAAAAAACCTGTATATCCGCGATGAAAAAAAGCGTGGTTACTTTCTCGTTACTATGCAAAAGGACAAAGGCGCAAACCTGAAGGAATTACGGAGTAAGCTCTGTAGCAAGCCTTTATCGTTTGCGAGCGAAGACGATTTATATAAATACTTGAAGCTTGGCAAGGGCGAGGTTTCGCCGCTAGGCGTATTGAACGACGCGGATAACGCCGTTACGGTTATCATCGATAACGAAGTAAAAAACCATGAGCTTATCGGCGTACATCCCAACGACAACACAGCTACGGTATATATTGCCGTGAACGATTTGATAAAGCTCCTTAACGCGAAAGGTCAGAAGGTCGTGTTTTTAGACTTATAGATGTTTTGTGTTTCGGGCGAAAAGCCAAATGTTGAGAGTTTATATAATGTGAATGAGAGGAACGTATGTCTAAACGAACACTGACGCCTGAACAAAAGAAGCTGGATATCGATATTTGGATTATCGCCATCGCTTCCCTCGCCGTTCTCGTACTATACATGGCTTTCAACGATCAGATCGTATCCCTTTCAAGAGACGGCGGCGTAAATATACTATGGCGCGTGCTTGTTGTTGCGGGTATCCAATTTTGTCTTGCGGGTTTGGGAATCGTAATCGTCAGCGTCATAAGAAAAGAAAACCTCTTTGCATATGGCTTGCGGGCAAAGGGCGCGCTTCTATCCATCTTTTTATGCGTGCTTTGCTTTATTCCAAATATCATTTTTTCCATGGCGACGGGGGAACTAGACGGTTACCTGCCTTTCCAGGGGGTATGGACGACAAAAGATGTGTTGGCAAGCGGTTTCCCGTTCAATGCGCTTGGAATGATCCTTATAGCGGTCGCCTGGGGATTCTTCGAGGGATACAACTATGTTGTCATAAGCGACAAAATAAACAAACGCTATCCAAGCAAAAGCAAGTGGCTTAACTGGGGCGCAATTGTCTGCGCTGTCCTTTGCGTACTTATTCACGGCGCTATTGGCGTTACTCCGGAGGGCATAATCGAAATGCTCACAATTTTATGCATCATATACGGTATGTTGATGGTCAAGGAGTTCACAAATAACGCGTGGGGCTGCGTGTTCGTTTTCGTTTTTTTGTGGAACGCGTTTTAGCGCCGCTAATATGCGGACGAAATTTTATCTTCGCCGCACAAGTGCGTTTTAACGTTATAGAATAATGAATTAATCGGAGGCCGCCATGAAAATCGTAAAAGTCTATCGCGAAAGCATACCCAACGTAAAGCTGATCGGGAAGCGCTATACCGCATCGGATCGGGACGCGTCCGGCACCTACGCCGGCCATTGGCATCAGTGGTTTCAGCAAGGCTGGTTTGACGAGCTAAAGCAGTGCGCGAGTGTTCCCAATTTAAGCAACGACTGTGTGGGCGCTATGCGCATGACGGGCAATGGGGATGGATTCGAATATTGGATCGGCGCGCTTTACGCGGTGGATGCCGAGGTTCCGGAGGGCTTTGAAGCGGAAGATATCGCAGCTTGCGATCTGGGGATTTGCTGGCTCTACGGCAACGAAGAAAGCGGCGAACTATACAGCATGGAAGCCTCCGATATGACTATGGCGGCTTTAAAAGAACAAGGCTTTAGCTATTCGGAGCGCGGCTGGTTTTTCGAGCGCTATAATGATTCCCGCTTCAATTCGCCGGATGAAACGGGCAACGTGATTCTGGACGTTTGCGCCTGCCTGGTATAATTAGGCGCGGGACAAGCTAAAGCAAGCTTTGACCGTTCGCGATCGAGGCGCGTTTATCTATTGCCGGGGGAATGATATTGCATCAAATAGTTACCGCTAAAAATCAAAATGTCATCCATCAAGTATTTGCAGGCCGCTGCAATGTTTTTATCGTGACCGGCGGAAAAAGCTTCATTCTGATCGACGCCAGCGTCGCGAAATATAAAATCGAGCTTTTTGAAGCAATTGATAGCTTTATCCGCGAAGGCTATGCTTTTCAGGGCTTAGTCGTTACGCATTGCCATTTCGACCATGTGATAAACGTTTATGCGGCGAAACAAAAGTATAAGATGCACATTTACGTTCACGCGCGGGAAAAGGATTTTTTAGCCGGCGGGAAAAGTCCCGCCATGATAGGTACGAATCCATTATTAAAAGTAATAACAACGTCCTTCCAAAAGCCGTTACAGGCTTTTGCCCGCTACAAAGCCGCCGAACCGGATATCACTGTGGAAAATGATAATTTCAATCTAAACTCATTAGGCATAAACACATATTTACTGCATACGCCCGGACATTCCCCCGGCTCAATGAGCGTTATTGTCGATAATGAAATAGCCTTAGTCGGAGATAATATGGTCGGTATGTTCAAAGGCTCGCTGTATCCGCCATTTGCGGAGGATCCGAAGCTATTGATAAAAAGCTGGGAGAAGCTCCTCGATACCGGCTGCCGCCTATTCATACCGTCTCACGGCAAAGCAAGTACCCGCGATACTTTATTGCGGCAGTATCAAGCGCTGCAATAGAATTCACGTCAAGCGCTTATATGAATTCTACGATAAAAGAGGATTCGAGCGCACATATACCCGGCAAATTGACATTCTGATGCGCGGAAAGAAGATACCGCACGAATGCTTCCTATACAGCAAGCGGCTATAGGGGATTACGCACATTATAGTAAATAAATTTGCGCTTGACTAACACGCATCATTCGGCTATACTTTTAGCTAGCAAGCATTCGCTAGCCAATAGGAGGCCTTAATGGAACCCAAAGATACAAAATCCCGTATTCTATCCGCGGCGTTAGAATTATTTTCTACGAGTGGATACGAGGGCGTTTCCGTCAAGCAAATCGCCGAGGGCGTCGGAATAAAAGACAGCTCCCTTTATAAGCATTTTAGCAGCAAGCAGGAAATATTCGATACGCTGCTTGAGCAAATGAACACGCGCTTTGCTGAAACCGTAGCGTTCTATAAACTCCCGCAAGGTGAAATTGCAAATGTCGCCCAGGAATACGGCAAAAGAGACCTTATCTGGCTAAAAAAAGCCTGCGAAGCGATATTCCTGTTCTTTTTGAAGGATGAAAAAGCTTCTAAATTCCGAAAGATGCTCATGATCGAGCAATATAGAAATCAAGAAGCGGCTAAAACCTTCCGCTCATGGTTCGCAGACGAGGCGATAAGCTTTCAGGAGGCGTTGTTTACGGAAATGATAAAGCAAGGCTATTTCATCGAGGCCCCGGCCAAGATCATCGCGCTGCAATTCTACGCGCCATTTTTCCTTCTACTGTGCCTTTACGATACGATGCCGGAAAAGGAAGACGAGGCGCTTTCCCTTTTGATGGCGCATATAGAACATTTCGCGAAAACAAACCAGCTTTATGATGAAAACGGAGAAAGAATATGAACATCCATTCGCTTTTAAACGAAGGCGCTCGCGATATCATGAAAACGTTGGGGCGCTTCTATTTGAACAACCCGCGAGGCGTTGCCTTTCTCGCTTCAACATTGCCCCAAATAAAGAACGGAATGCAAAAGCGGGACATTTCCGAGCATAGCGGCCTGCACATTCCGCCGTTTCTAATCGCCAGTATCGCCTCCGAATGCAATCTATTCTGCGCGGGGTGCTATGCCCGCTGCTGCGGCGCGTGTACCGAGCGCGGCCATCAAGCCGATCTCTCGGCCGGCGAGTGGAGTAGCGTCTTCAAGGAGGCTTCTTCGCTGGGCGTTTCGTTCGTACTGCTTGCCGGAGGCGAACCGCTTTTAAGGCGCGACGTAATCGAAGCCGCTGTTCCATATGACGACATGATATTTCCCATATTCACAAACGGCTTATTGTTGGACGGTGATTATATCGATCTGTTTCATCAGCATCGCCACATGATACCCGTTTTAAGCATCGAGGGCGGAAAAGCGGAAACCGACGCAAGAAGGGGCGACGGGGTTTACGATAGAGTCACCAGCGTTATGAAGCGCTTAAAACAAAAGAAAATGCTTTTCGGCGCTTCGATAACCGTAACATCGAATAATATCGAAGCCGTTATCTCCGACGGATTTATTGGCGATCTGCACGAAAGAGGCTGCGGGCTTCTGATTTTCACGGAATATGTGCCGCTGGAAAAGGACACGGAGGCCCTGATGCTTTCGGTAGCGGAAGTGAACCGCTTGAACGACGCTGTGACCGCGCTCAAGGGCCGTTTTACAAACACGATAATCCTATCATTTCCCGGCGACGAGGCGAAGATTGGCGGTTGCCTCGCTTCCGGGCGCGGATTCTTCCATATCAATCCTAGCGGCGGAGCAGAGCCGTGCCCGTTTTCTCCATATGCGAAATATAACGTGAAAGAAACGCCTATGCTTGAAATATTGCAATCACAGTATTTCGCAAAGCTTCAGGCGCTTGCTGCCTCCGAAGAAAGCCATGAGGGCGGTTGCGTGCTGTTCCGCAAGGACGAGGAGGTGCGGGCTATTTTAGGGGCGTAAGCAACATTTATGAGCGATAAAAGTATACAGCGCCACCAAAACTATCGACATAGAGCCAAAAGAAAGCCCGTCGCTTTATTGGACGCGACGCGCTTTCCGGCTTTGATTAATATTTACTTTGCCCTTCTATTGATATAGAGCTTTGTTTTGGCGCAATCCCCCTTTGGAGCGGTTGCGCTACATCATGAGACTAAGCACATTGCCCATGTTCGACATTTGGTTCTTTTGCATGGAGAACTTGTACTGTTGGATAATGTTGCCGGTTCTGAAGTTTGTGATTTCTTTTGCCAAGTCCGCGTCTTCGATACGGCTCCTAGCGTCCTGTTGGTTCACTTCGCCGGTCGTGGTATTGCCCGTCGTAAAATCAAGCCGATTCGTCTGAGCGCCAAGATCGGCTCTCGCGCCGCTGACGACGTTGAGCGCGTTGTCCACATCGTTCAAGCTCGACGTATTTTCCGTAACGTCGTAATTTTCCATGCCAAGGGTATTCAAAGACATGTCGTCGATAGACACGCTCATACCGCTGCCATCGGCGTGGGAAGCGGCGTTCATGTTCTGGAACGAACCGTCGAGCAGCTTCATATCGTTGAACTGGGAACCGGCTGCCATATCACCCAGTTCGCTTTTCAGCTGGCTGACCTCTTCTTGAATCAGCGCCTTGTCGCTTTCGGAATAAATGCCGCTGTTTGCTTGGACGCCCAGCTCGCGAATCCTTTGCAGGCTGTCGCCCATCGTGCTTAAGGAGCCCTCGGCCGTGTTCACCAGATTCTGCATGTTGTAGGAATTATCCGTACCTTGATTCAGACCTCTGGCCATTGCCTCCAGCTTTTTGGAAATTGCGAGGCCGGATGCGTCGTCCGCGGCGGAATTGATCCTTTTGCCGGAAGAAAGCGTCTCCGTCGATTTGCGGATTCTTTCGTTGTTAATATTGTGGAGGCCGGATCCAAAGCTCGCGGATCTAATCGCCATGCTCATCAAAATTCACCTCTTCTCCAATATCCTGCTGGGTAAATACGAACGCCGTATGAAAAGCTTGAATTATAGACACACGCATCCATACTTTCTCCCATAATCATTATAAGCAATCCTCATGAAAACGTCAACAAAAAATTTGGATTTTTTGTAACAAAAATACTGTGCTTTTGTATCGATTTTTATATCGGAAAATTAGCCTATATACAGGCATAGCTATATATTGACATAAGAGCTCGCGCTGGTTAATATTACACTACACTATAAACGCATGCGCTGATTTCAATCCGCAGCGGGGCGGCTTGTTCGACGCCGCGTAGTTGGCTGGTTCAATCGGCTGCGTATTATTGGGGGGAGCTCTTCTGACTGCAAAAAACGACAAAGCTATTCTGAAACGCCTCGCCGAGCAAGTAATGGAGATAGCATCCAAACCCAAGCAAAGGGAGCGGCGCGAACTGTGGCGCAAGCTTAATTCGCTTAAGATGGAACGCCCCATGGTAAACGTCAATAAATTCATGTGGTGGCAGGAGCTTTATCCCGACGCCGACACATTGCGTTGCTGCGACCCCGCGTGCCGGGAAACCGAACGCTATTTACTGCAATGCTTGCTGCACGACGATCTGGACGACGATACGGTAATCGAGCCTTGGGTAGAGCTGCGCAGCATATATGGCCGTCCGTATATAACCGCGCTGGATATGGGCGAAACCTATTGGGCGGAAAACGCGTGGGGCATTGCGTTTAAACGCAGGCTCAGCGATATGGAGTTCGGCGCATGGGCGTTCGATCCCGCTATTGTCGAATTGGACGACGCAAAGAAGCTCGTTTTGCCTGTGCATACGATAGACGAACAGAAAACTATGCAGCGCTTCGACGCCGTATCGGAAGCAATAGACGGCGTAATGCCCGTCGTTATGGATCGCGGGCCCATGATCCGTACTTACTGTGGCAGCGTCATCCCCGATCTTTGCCTGCTGCGCGGGCTGGAACAGGTTATGTTCGATATGTACGACAATCCGGAGTGGCTGCATGAATTGCTCGCTTTTATGACGAACGGCGTAAAAGGGCTGCACGCGCAGGCGGAGCAAAAGGGCGATTTACGCCTTATCAATCAGTTCAATCAAACTATGCCTTATTGTGAAGACGTGGCCGACCCTTCCCCGGACACGGCGCCGGTAAAGCGCAAACAGCTTTGGCATTATTTCGAGGCGCAGGAGTTCTCGTCCGTTTCGCCGGAGCAATACTGGGAGTTCGCCGCCCAATACCATAAAACGATGGCCGAGGAATACGCGCTTGTCGCATACGGCTGCTGTGAAGACCTGACAAACGTTATTCCCTATCTAAAGCGCATACCGAATCTTCGCAGCATAGCCGTATCTCCTTGGGCAAACGTCAAAAAATGCGCCGCGCAAATCGGCGGCGACTATGTGCTTTCATGGAGGCCGAACCCCGCCGATACGCTGTGCAACGCCTTTGACGCGGATTATGTACGAGCCACGCTAAAACAGGGTTTGGAGGACGCGCGCGGCTGCAATGTCGAAATCAACCTCAAAGACGCCTATACGATACGAAAAGACCTCGCGTCCTTGAAAGAATGGGTGCGAATCGCGAAAGAACTTGCTGAACGTTTCTAGCGGTTTTCCCGCCTTACGCGCGTCGCATGCGTTCCAAAAGCCTTAATACCAAAAGAACTTCTTCGCGGTTTACGATGTCCGAAGGCGCGTTTCTTCTTATACAATCGAGGAAATGCGTCAATTGCTTTAAATACATGTCCGTTTTTGGTACCTGCGTGCCGGTCTCAAGCTGCCCGGCGGCTAAAATAGGCTCAAACACGGCGGGCTCCATACCATTTTCATATACGGTAACCTTGTCCCCCTGGCAAACGGCCAGGCCGCGTTCAAAGCAAACGCGGGCATAGGTGGTAAACGGCATAGGCGCGTCATACCACGCCGCTTCCGCAAAAACGTCGAAGCCGTTATAGGTATAAATGAATCTATTAAACTCGGCGGTTGGTTTACTTGCGGAATTGCCCTTTATCATGCGGCAAGAATCGGGTTCGCCGAACAGGCTGACGATCATATCGAGATCGTGAATATGTAAATCAAACGGCACTAGGCCGCTTTTGCTTTCGTCGAACGCCCAGCTATCCTTGCTCCAAACCGGCGACGTGGAGAGCCTCGCGAAGCACGCGTCCGTAACGCCGCCGTATTGCGCGCTATCGATAAGGCGACGCAGTATTTTGCTCGCATAGGCAAAGCGCACAACATGGGCGGCCAAAAGCTGTACGCCTGATTCATCTGCCGATCGATAGAGCGCGGCCGCTTCGCTTTCATGGAGCGCCAGCGGCTTTTCCACGATCGTATGGACGCTTCTCTCAAGCGCGGCCAGAGTGTGGGAGGCGTGCAGATGCGTCGGCGTACAGACGCACACGACATCCAATTCTTCCGACGCGAGCATATCCGAAATATCGGGATACACGCGAATATCACTTTGTTCCTGTGAAAAAGACCGTGACGCGACAGCCGTAACGGTACAATGCGGAATGTGCGCAAGGGTTTTATAGTATAGCCTGCCCATGCCGCCCATACCGTCAATGCCCACTCTCAGCATGCGTTTATTTTCCATTTTACCGCCTCATATTTTGTAAACCGTGCTTGCCGTTTTCCACAGTGCCCAATCCAGCGCGTTCACGTCTTTGATTTGCGCGCGGAACGTTTGCAGCGCCGGCAGGAGGTTTCCGATTATATCGCTGGAAAACATAACCCTATCCGCTCCGAATTCGTTTACCATGGCGCCTATAGTCGTTGACGGCATCCAGCTCGGTTCGAGGTATACGTTTTCAAAATGGCGCGCCAGAAGCTGCGCCTGCCCGTATTGCTCGTTGCCGCCGGTATGCGCCAGTACTATTTTTACGCCGCGAAACGCCTCCGCCGCCTTCCATATATTCATAGGCGACGCAAGCGGCGCGCCCAGCCCCGTATGTATCATAACCGGCACGCCGAGCGCCTCTGCCACTGCGAACACATGCATGCCGTCCGTACTGGACGGATTTACCGCATGCGCTATAGTTGTAAGCTTTAGGCCAACAAACCCCAGCTCCTTTACACAGCGCGAAGCTTCTTCTTCGTATTCGGCATGCCTGAAATGAGGGTTGATAGAAGCCATGCCGTATATCCTTCCGGGATACTTAGCGCACATCGCTGCGATCCTGTCGTGCGCCGCGCGCGTGTCTTCTATGTAGGGCCTGCATATAAATGGCTGCACGATAGCCTTTTGCACTCCGGCCTCGTCGTATGCGGCCATGAGCTGTTCTTCCGTTTGTACGTCGTCAAATACGTAGTCCTCGCCCAAATGAGCGTGTACGTCGATAATCATTTTGCCTCCGTTTATGAAAGAGGCGGCTTGGGAAAGCGGAATTGCCCCGCGTTCCCAAGACCGCCCCGCGTTCAGCTTTAGAAATTAGCCTTGGTAATCCCTAACGGTATCATAAGTAACAACGAAGTTCTCCGGCGTTACCCAGTAGCCGACCTCTTCGCCGTTCATGATCCGAACCGCCATGTTTACGGCCAGCCAGCCATACTGCTTCACGTAGTAGCCAACGTCCGCGACCCAGCAATTCGGTTCGCCCAGGAAGTTGTCCAGCGCGACCTGCTCTGCGCCGTAGGAGTAGATCATAACGTCGTCTTCACGCCCGGCCGTCTGTACCGCCGCAAGCATGCCCTGAGCGACGTTGCCCGTGTTGGCGCCCATGAGAATCTTTGTATCGTCGGGATGCGCGGTCAGGAAGTCCGCCGCGAGGTTCCTGGATTTGAGCGTTTCGCCGCCGCCGTCGTACCAGAATACCTTATCGTCCGGCAGATCGATGCCGTTCGCGATCATCGCGTCGATAGCGGATTGCATACGGATGCGCATCGGCTCGCCCATCGCCTGCGTCCAGGATATCACGAGGGCATCGACCGTGCCGCCCCATGTGTCCTTCACAACCTGAGCCATGTGCTCGCCTACGGTTCTGCCGGCAACGGCCGGGTCGCCGCCCATCGTCCAGCAGCGGACGATACCCTCTTCGCGGTCGGCGTCAAAGTTTACGTCGAAGGGAACGACCGGGATGCCCGCTTCCATGGCGATATCCATGATGCTCGAATTGCCAAGCCAGGCGGCGTCGATGATAAGGTCGACTTCCTGAATGGCGAACTGCTGGTAGTTGGTCGGATACTTGGATACGTCCATGTTGGCAAAGCTCTCGACCGTTTTGATGCCGTACTTTGCGCATTCTTCGCGCATCGCGTCCATGTAGATCTTGGAGTTTTCGTAGCCCGGATCATAGCTGTGGATACCGAACGTCCAATCGTACTGAGGATATTCCATCCCCTCTTCCGCTGCAATACCGGCTAAAACGTCGACTTCTTCGATCAAGTCCTGAATCGGAGGCTTGATGAACGGCTTGCTGGCAATAAATACTTCTTCAGCCGGTGCGGGTTCCGGCGCGGGCGCTGCGGGTTCCGCCGCAGGCGCTGCGGGTT
>QMCD01000636.1_pt1 | contig 24110 bp, 16 predicted proteins | sample 1821841 | NCBI WGS metagenome assembly QMCD01 (sample SAMN01991225, study PRJNA193472) | Termite gut metagenome, whole genome shotgun sequencing project. | isolation source: worker | host: Macrotermes natalensis | reverse complement strand
ACAGGCTCCGGCGGAGGACGCGGCGGCAGGCGGCATGGAAGATGGCGCGGCGGCAGTACAGGAAGAAAGCGGAAGCGGAAACGAGGTTATCCCGCTCGGCTTTACATTGCCGGACAATTTTTCGGTGACCGCCGTGGAACAGGATGTGGGCAAGACAGTCTATTATTTGCAGGATATGCGCCTCGACGACGTCGTGCTCACACTGGAGCGCTCGGACGGTTTTATCGTGCCGGACGGCATGAGCGAATACGAAATAAACGGGCAAACCGCTTACGGCGTATACAAGCCGGACTACAGTTTCCTTACGTTTGAAAGCGGCGGCCTTATCTATGAGATGACGAGTAAGCACGACCTGAACACGTTGCTTGAACTTGGCGCGGCGATCTTGTAAAAAAATAAAAATAACTGTAATAAATGAAAGACTCTCCCGGTTACTATTTACGACACTCCATAAAACAAACAAAAAAGGAGTGGGATCCGGCCACCGAATCGTAAGAACGGTCTAAAAGTGCGGCGGCCGGATGGAAATGATACGGGAGGAGCGTAAAACAAAATGATGAACAAGAAACGGACGGTCCAAATACTGGTGCTGGCACTGCTTGCGGCTATGATGCTGCTTACGGCGTGCGGGGCGCCCGCAGGAGACATTGCCGAATCATCGGCGCCTATCCTTGGCGCGCCGCGGGAAACAGCCGAATCATCGGCGCCTACCATTGGCGCGCCGCTCGATGAGTATTATGAAGGGCAAGCGCCCGCGGAGGAATCGGAAGAAAGCGGCTGGTACAACGAAGCGCCCGAGCCGACCGAGGCCCCCGCGATGGAGGCCCCCGCGTCTGACAGTGCCGGCGAATCTTACATCCCGATAGAGGAAAACGACGGGCAGCTTACGGACAGCAATTCGCTCGTCACCTTTTCACTGAAGGTGGACACCGCTTCATACAGCAACACCAAACGGTACATAGAAAGTGGCGCGCTTCCGCCCGCCGACGCGGTGAAAGTGGAAGAACTGATCAACTATTTCAGCTACGACCAGGACGTGGCGTTTCAAAACGGCGACCCTTTCGGCATCTACACCGAGATTGCGCAAAGCCCTTTTGACCCGGAAAAATACATGGCGTTCATCCGCGTAAAGGCGCGTGAAGCGGATGTCGACAGCCTGCCGCCCAGCAACCTCACATTCTTGATCGACGTCTCCGGCTCAATGGATTCGTATGACAAGCTGCCCCTTTTGCAGGAATCGTTCGCGCTTTTGGTAGATACGCTTTCCGCGCGGGACAGGGTCTCCATCGTCACCTACGCGGAAAACTCCGCAGTGGTATTGAATGGCGTATCCGGTACGGATAAATCTACCATAATGGACGCGGTGCGCGGCCTTAAGGCGGGCGGTTCCACAGCAGGCGCGGCAGGCATATCGACGGCCTACTGGCTTGCACAGAAAAATTTTATAGAAGGTGGCAACAACCGCGTCATCCTTGCCACGGACGGTGATTTCAACGTAGGCATGTCCAGCACCGAAGAGCTTTCGGAATTTATCAGCACGGGGCGCGGCACGGGCGTCTACCTCAGCACACTGGGTTTTGGGACGGGCAACCTGCGCGACGACGTCATGGAGACGCTTGCAAAGGACGGCAATGGCAACTACTCGTATATCGATTCCATCGGTACGGCGGAAAAAGTGCTGGTGGACGAACTTTCCTCCAACCTGTACACCATAGCGGACGACGTAAAGGCGCAGGTGGAATTCAACCCGGCCAATGTGGCAAGCTACCGTTTAGTAGGCTATGAAAACAGACAGCTTGCGGACGAAGATTTCAGCGACGATACAAAAGACGCGGGCGAGATCGGCGTGGGAACGGACGTCGTGATACTGTTTGAACTGGAGCTCAAAAACCCGGGGAACGGTAACGACATCACCTTAAAATATGGGGACAACACGGGCAGCCTGCCCCAGCAAACGGATTTCGGCGCGTATGGCAACGAATTGTTTGAAGTGCGCGTGCGCTACAAGAACCCCGGCGAAACGCCAAGCAGCCTCATACTGGCCCCTGTGACGTTTGAGAGCATCCGGCAGGATATGACCGACGATTTCCGGTTCGCCTGCTCGGTAGCGGAATGGGGCATGCAGCTTCGGTCATCGCCGTATGCCGCGTATGTTCCCGCCGATGCTGTGTTCAGCGCCGCGGCGGAAAGCCTGGGAACCGATAGCGGCAGCTACCGCACGCAGCATTTGCTGGCGCTGCGGCAATGGATGGAATTGGTGTAGCGGTAATTCCCGCTTATAATCCCAAATAGAAGAACCGTTTTTAGGTTTTTCTATTTGGGATTAACTTTAGAGCAAATTAACTTAACATAGGGAATTATCTTTGAAAAAATTGGCTTCATGCCGCGTTGCTCAAACCTAATTTACCCGACACTAAGTTAATTTGCTCTAGATAACCGCTGATCAATACAGGCCGCGTGTTTTTTGGCTTATTGTGAGCGGCAGTTCAGTAAAATTTGTTCGTGCATGGTCAAGCATGTCCGCCCAAATACGAACCCGGATTTGCTGTACAAATCTCTTGCGTTTGCTTTTGGGTATTCCTTTTTGGTCAAGGAGCCTGCGGCGCATTATATGCCTCCGGCGGTTCAGAACCTACGGTTCTAAAAACTCCCTTAAAGACACAGGGCAAAGTCATGGGCAAGCGTAAAATACTATGTCTTACAACCATATAGATTTACCTCATTATTCTGTATTCTGGTCTGCATGATTGAACCGCAAGTTTTCCCGGATAACTAAGGTCGCCGACCTTAGTCGGTTTCAAGGGGAATGCGGAACGGCCGCGCCCCGATGGGCGATGCAGGGAGTGCAGCATTCGCTGAACGCGAGGTGAGCAAGCCGCTGTTTCGTGCGGCGCGGCAAACCCGCAGTGAAGCGGGAATAAGAGGGATTGTCAAGGGGGGCTAAGGGAGAAATTCCGAATCTTCCTGCCCCCCTTGACGCCCAGCGGCAGCGTCATAACTATCTGATGTGGAATATGTTTCCATTTCATCAGCAGCGCAGGGACGGGTTCAAATCCCGCTTTCCTGGGCGCAGGAGACACAAACCCTCTTTATTCAGCGCTTACCTACGAATTATCATCCTCTTCGGGGAACATAGACTGCGCGTTTTTCAGCCTTTTTCTGCCGCGCAGCAGCCGCTTTTTGGCCTGCTTTTCCCAAAGGCTGCCGTCCTTCGCGTTTGCGATGACCATGCCAAACACCATGGCGGCGCGCGCGTCCGCGTCCTCCCTGCCATGCCGCGCGGCGACCTGCATCATGCTCATAACCATATCCGAAAGCAGGGCGGCCTGCGGTTCGCTGAGCGCAACGCCATACCCCTCATATACGCGCACGATGATTTCCTGCAAAAGCGCGCGGATCTGGTTGCACGCGCCAAAAAGGATGCGCTGCACATATTCCTGCTGTGACCGCATTTCCAGCACATAACGGATGATATCGTGCGATTCCTCCATCGTCTGGAGAACAAAAGTATGAATCGCCGAATACAGCGCATCCGCCGGCGCTTTGCCAAACACATTCTCTATCATATTCTTGCGTATCGCCTCGATATCGCCCGAAAGCACATGCGCGAGAAGCGCCTCTTTGTCCTCAAACCGGTTGTAGAGGGTACCTATCGCAAGCCCGCTTTCCCGCGCTATACGCCGCATGGAAATATGCTCGAAGCCGTCCTCGTGGTAAACCTTTATTGCGGCGTCGACGATCCGCTTACTCACATTATGGATCACTTTAGGCATGGCGATACTCCTTCCATACTGCCTATACTGCTTAAACTGCGGGGACGGCAGGCCGCACAGCGTCCCGCCGTTTGCGGATATCCCGGAAGACACGCACGGCAAGCGCCGCCGCCAGTACACCCGAAACGATGTCGGCTACGAGCGGCGAAAGCAACACACCAAAAAAGCCGTACACATTCGCCAGTACCAGCACGGCAGGGATAAGGCACACGCCCTGTCTGCATATGGCAAGCATAAGCGCGCCCCCCGCTTTTCCCAGTGCCTGGTACGTCATCATGGTAATGAGCGAGAACGCGGTAAGCGGAAATGCCAGCGTAAACCATTGCAGCGCCTGTGTGCCGATCAGCGCTACATTTTGGTCCGCTGTGAAAAAGCCGATGAACCCGGGCGCGAAAAACCGGAACGCCAGCGTAATGGCGGCGCCAATGGCGATGGAGACACCCATACCGAATTTAAGGGATGTATTGAGCCGGTCAAACCTGCCCGCGCCAAAGTTATACCCCGCGACAGGCTGAAACCCCTGCGAAAATCCAAACAGCACGGCAAAACCAAGAAATTGCAGGCGGTTTACTATGCCAATCGCGGCGATCGCCCCGTCCCCATATGCTTTGGTAAATATATTGATGACGGCAAAGGAAACGCCGGTAAACACCTGTATCAGAAAATTGGACACGCCCACCTTTAAGATGTACCGTACAATGGACCTGTCAAAACGCATCTTGCGGAAGGAAACGGTTACGACCGTCTTTTTGCGCAAGTAACTGCCGCCCAATATGGCAAACGCCACACATTGCGAGATCGCGGTGGCGACCGCCGCACCTGTTACGCCCATTTTCAGACCGCTGATGAAAATAGGGTCTAACAAAATATTCAGCAGTGCGCCCGTTACCATGCCCGCCATAGACCGCGCGGCATTGCCTTCCGCGCGCAGCAGGTTGTTGAACGCCATGCAGGTGAGCTGGATGGGGGCGGCAAGGAACATGACGCGCGCGTAAGAAACCGCCAGCTCCACCGTCGCGTCCGAAGCGCCGAGGGCCAGCAGCATCGGCCTCGTAAACAGCAACCCGATGACCAGCATAAGCACGCCGAACAAAAAAGAAAGCGCAATGGTGATAGATGCCGTTTGCCCCGCTTTGGCAATATCTTTCGCCCCGAGCAGGCGGGAAAGGTACGCCGCGCCGCCCGCCGCAAACAGCACAGAAACGGATTGCATCATCAATAAAATGGGCAGAAAAACAGAAACAGCGGCGACTTCCAGGCCGCTTTCCGAAGCAAGACTGACGAAATAGGTGTCCGCCATATTGTAGACAGCCATGACGACCATGCTGACGATGGCGGGTACCGCAAGCTTGAGAATCGCGCGCGGCGCCCTCTCGCTCTCCATGATCCGTGTTTGCTTCGCATTTGCGCTTGCCATAGAAGGACCTTTTCCACACTTTCATATTACTTTTCTAGTATTATATACAATACGTGGAAAATTGGCAATAATGTGAACCCTGTTCATCCACCCATTTTTTCTTTTTCTGATTGAACCGCACACCGTTTTAATGTAAAATAGTAACAAACAATTAGGAGGTGATCGCGTGTTTCAAATATTGAAAAAACAAACGCTTGCGGAAAACATCCAGCGTATGGTGCTCGATGCCCCGCTTATCGCGAAAAAAGCGCAGTCCGGGCAGTTCCTTGTGCTGCGGACGCACGATAAGGGAGAGCGCTTTCCCCTCACCATCGCGGATTATGACCGCGATAAGGGGACGGTCACCATCATATTTGCGGAGGTGGGAAAGTCCACCGAGCAGCTTGGCAAACTAAACGAGGGCGACAGCATACTCGACGTGGTGGGCCCGCTCGGCGTGGCGTCCCATTTCGACCCTTCCGTAAAAAGGGCGGCGGTCATTGGCGGCGGCCTAGGCTGTGCCATCGCGCTGCCGCAGGCAAAGGCGCTGCACGGCATGGGCGTGGCGGTCGATATGATCGCCGGCTTTCGCACAAAAGAGCTTGTGATATTGGAAGAAGAAATGAAAGCCGTATCGGGCAACCTGTATATTGCCACAGATGACGGCAGCTACGGCATACACGGTTTTGTAACAAAAGTGCTTAAAGACAGGATGGATGAAGGTGTTAAATATGACCTTGTCGTCGCCATCGGCCCCATCCCCATGATGAAATTCGTCTCCGAGCTGACGCGCCCGGCACACATCAAAACGCTGGTTTCCATGAACCCTGTGATGATCGACGGCACGGGGATGTGCGGCGGATGCAGGCTCACGGTGGGCGGCAAGACAAAATTCGCGTGTGTGGACGGCCCGGATTTCGACGGGCACGAGGTGGATTTCGACGGCGCGATGCGGCGGCTTTCCATGTACGACGGCATGAAGGAACGCCCGGAGGACTGCAACCTGATCAAAATGGCGGAGGGGAAAAAATAAATGGAACGCAACATGAGCAGCGAGAAAACAAAAATGCCCGAACTCGACCCTTTGGAGCGCGTGAAGAATTTTGAGGAAGTGGCGCTCGGTTATACAGATGAGATGGCGGTAAGTGAGGCAAGCCGCTGCCTTGAGTGCAAAAACAAGCCGTGTGTGCCCGGCTGCCCGGTGAACGTGGATATCCCCGGCTTTATCCATGAGGTAAAAGAGGGGAACTTCCTTGCGGCATACAAAAAAGTAATAGAGACAAACGGGCTTCCCGCCATATGCGGGCGCGTATGCCCGCAGGAAAGCCAGTGCGAAAAAACATGTGTGCGCGGCATCAAAGGCGAGCCGGTGGGCATTGGCAGGCTGGAACGGTTTGTGGCGGATTTCGCGATTCGTGAGGGCGCGTTGGGCACGCATAATTTACCGCCCAAAAACGGCCATAAGGTGGCTGTGATCGGCAGCGGCCCGGCGGGGCTTACCTGCGCGTCCGACCTTGCGAAAAAAGGCTATGAGGTGACGGTGTTCGAGGCGTTTCATACGGCGGGCGGCGTGCTCAAATACGGTATCCCGCAGTTCCGTTTGCCTAAAGCGGAGATCGTAGACCTTGAGATCAACGTTCTGAAAGAGATGGGCGTAAAGCTCGAGCTGAACATGGTCATAGGCAAAATACTCACGCTCGAAGAACTAAAGCGGGACGGTTACGAAGCCATCTTTATCGGCAGCGGCGCGGGGCTCCCGTCCTTTATGAACATTCCCGGTGAGAATTACAACGACGTATATTCCGCCAATGAGTTTTTGACGCGCGCCAACCTGATGTACGCGTACCGGTACCCGGAGTACGATACACCGATGAAAAAATACGGCAGGGTGGCCGTGATTGGCGGCGGCAACGTGGCAATGGACGCCGCGCGCGTGGCAAAACGCCTGGGCGCGGGCGAAGTGTACATCGTATACCGGCGCAGCGAAGCGGAGATGCCCGCGCGTGTGGAAGAGGTACACCACGCGAAAGAAGAAGGCATAGAATTCCACCTTCTAACCGCCCCCACCGAAATACTGGGCGACGGGAAAACGGGCGCGGTGACGGGCATGACCTGCGTAAAGATGGAGCTTGGCGAACCGGACGATTCCGGGCGGCGGCGGCCTGTGGTGATTGCGGACAGCGAATACACATTGCAGGTAGACGCGGTGATCGTGGCGATCGGCCAGTCGCCCAACCCGCTGATCAAGTCTTCCACCCCGGAGCTTAAGACGCAAAGCTGGGGCGGCATCATCATAAATGAGGAGACGGGCGAGACCTCTATCCCCGGCATCTACGCGGGCGGTGACGCCGTTACGGGCGCGGCCACGGTCATACTGGCGATGGGCGCGGGCAAAACAGCGGCGGAGTCGATCGACAGGTATTTGAGCAAAGGTTGAGCCGCCCGGCCATTGTGCTGAAAAGCAGTGGCCGGGTCGTGCCTTTATTGACAGCCTGACAAACAAACGCAAGGCCGTGAAAGCACCTTGCGTTTATTTTGTGTATCTCTTTACGTGTATTTGTTATTCGATCCTGTTATTTTTCACTGCTGCCCTGCCTTTTGGCTTTTCTCCACATCACAGCCCCCGCAATCGCCGCGCCTGATATTGCCAGCACCGCCAGCCACAGGCCGAGGTTGCTCTCATCGGCCGTCTTCGGCGATATACGCGCGCTTATGTACACCGGCGGCGCTACTGTTGCCGTTGCGGCTGACGCAAGCCTGAAGTGCGGTGTAAGCGTCACGTCGCTGCCCGTCATGGGGAATTTCGCGCTCGGGTCGTGCACATTGCTCAGGTTCGCCGTGCCCTTGTCCACAGACCAATGGTCGAATACATAGCCGGGGCTCGGCGTAGCGTGCAGTTGGATGGACTCGCCCGGCTCCGCGATCGTCCTGTCGGCGTGGCCCGTGCCATTCGTGCCTGTGTTTACGGTGACCCTATAATGCGGCGGGTCAACGCCGGGTACGGGTATCTTGTGGAAATGCGGCGTCACTTTTACCGGCCCGTTTGGCATCGGGAATGTCGCGTTCGGGTCGGTCTTGCTGCTCAGCGCCGGGCTGCCCTCGTCCACCGTCCAGTAGTCGAACATATACCCGGGTTCGGGCGTGGCGTCCAGCTTGACAGGCTCGCCCGTTTCAGCGATCGTTTTATTCGCGTGGCCCGAACCGCCCGGACTTGTGCCCACTGTAATCGCGCTGTGATTCGGGGGCATTACGTTGGGCGCGGGTACCGCATGGTAATGCGCCGTAACCGTCACCGGCCCGTCGGGCATGGTGAACTTGGCGTTGGGGTCGGTCAGGCTGCTTAGCTTCGCGGTGCCGTTATCCACCGTCCAGTTATCGAAAATATAGCCGGGGCTGGGCGTGGCGGTAAGTGTCACAGTATCGCCCACCGTCGTCGTGGGCTTGTCGCTTTTAGCCGTACCGCCGGGCGTCGTGTTCGCGGTAACAGCATACACCCTTTTGAAATGCGCGGTCACCGTCGAGTTCCCATTGCCCGGTACATAAGTGGAATGGGGGTCTGTGGGGTTTGTTACCGTGCCGTTCCCCGTTACCGTCCAACGGTCAAAGACATACCCGGGGTTGGGCGTGGCGGTAAGCGTCATGGGCTGGGGCGGCTGGCCCATATCGGTTTTCTTGCCGTTTACCGTGGATGTGCCGGTACCGTCGTCTTTCGCGTTTACTATATGGTTGTGGTTGATATCATAGTTATTGTAGCCCTGTACACCGCCCTGTTGGGCGCCCGGTGTCTGCTGGCTAGGGTGAGACCACACGCCGTTGCGCAATTGGATATTCCGGGCGTAGACCGCGTCATAGGCCGGGTCGCGCTGGGCGGAATAGGTTTGTGCCACGTTGCCGTTAATGGCATTATATTGCCCTATTTTCAGGTTCTCATAGTCACCGATAAAGATACCGCCGCCATCCTTGCCGGCAATGTTGAATTCCATGGTGCTGGAGTGGGAGGCGTCTCCCACCGTGACTTTAGCGTTGGGGCCTCCTGAGTAAATCGCGCCGCCATTACCGGCTGCTCTATTGTTGGAAATGACAACTGTCTCCAAAGTGACTGTTCCGTTGTTGTAGATGCCGCCGCCGTCGCCGGTAACGCGATTTGTGCCTATAATCGTACCCATCTTTGCGATCACCGTGCCATTGTTATAGATAGCGCCGCCGTTAACCGCCGCGCCGCGACTGATATCTATGTTGCTTTGAGTCGTAAGCGTATCGGTCGGCTTGCTCACCATAACGCCGCCGCCTATGCCGCCCTCGCCGTATTGGTTCCCGCCGCCCCAAAGGTATATATTTTGCAGCGTGAGATTGACGGGAGCGCCATTAGGATTCGTTGCAAAATGGCGCGTATTTGCTACCGTCATTACGTTGGGGTAGGTACTGGCTGCCGCGCCGCCGTCAATGGTGACACTTTTGCTCACCACGACTGTTCTGTCCACCGTTCCCAATGTGCTGTGGTCGAGCACGACCGTATCGCCGTTGGCTACGGCGGGGCTGTCTATGTAAGCTTGCAAGCCCGCCCATGTGCCGGTGTAGTTTAGTGACGCCAGAGGCATAACGGGAATGGCGAGCGCCTGCGCTGTGGTTATGGCCGCGCCTTCGCCAATCACGATCGCGGGGTCGGGCGCGCCGCCGCCCTCAAGCGTGATATTTTGGAGCGTCAGAATGACATCCGCGCTGAGCGGTTTAAAGTGCGGGAGGTTCTCCACAGCCGCGCCTTCTTCCGCCGGGGCAGCGCCCGTCATCACGATGGGCACCGACGGATCGCTGCTGATGATCGTAATGCTCTTGCTCACAGTCACCGTTTGGGTAATAGCGCCCAAAACAGCGGGGTCGGGGTTGACCGAAAGGGTGCTCCCCTCAGTTACGGCGTCGCTTTCAATAAACGCCTGCAGATCCGCCCACGCACCGTTATACGTGATGGGTTCCTGCGGCTGTGCCGCCTCCGCCGCATCAGGTAAAACGGGTTCGCCTAAAGCAATAGCACTCTGTGCGCCGGTTTCTTCGGTTACGGCTTCCGGGGCCGTACCTTCGCCCAAAGCGTTTTCCGTTTCCACAACACCGCCTGCATTATCGCCTTCAGCCGTTTTTTGTGTTTCGTCCACGGCCGTTTCTTGTGTTTCGTCTGAGGCCACCTCTTGTGTTTCGTCCGCAGTCGCCGGAGCACTTTCCTCCACAGGGGCATTTTCCCCAGCGGGAATGGTTTCCTCCGCCGCCATAACAGGTATGGCCGAGAACAGGAAAACGACAAACAGGATGACCGCCGTCATCACGATCGCCCGTCTATATTTCTTGTGTGTTCGTAGCATAGTAGTATTCCTTTCTTTCTTTTCGTGATAGTTCCATGCGAATGCTTCTTTTTCAGAAGCGCACAAACAGCGCATTACACAAATAATGTACCCTCTTACATATATTACCAAACACTTTTGCAATATATCTTCCACTTACTTTGTATAACAAAAAAAGCCGCCCTTTTGAGGCAGCTCTTTTAATCGCTTCTTTAACTATTACCTATTATTTATCTATTTATTATCCCCAAACCTCGGCGTGGCCACGCCCGGCTTGGGCGTCAGCTTTTCCAGTTCCTTTTTTGTCATCTCCAGTTCATCCTTCATTTTCAAGTATTCGTCCGCGAGGTTAATGGAAGTGAGCATAGCAAGCTGTATATTGTTGAGGTCAGGGTTGGCGCTCTTTATCTCCTTGAATTTTTCATTCACCCGCAGGGCAACCCTGTGGATATATTCCGCGCTTTCCGTACCGCAAATGGTATAATCTTTTCCGGCGATCCGCACGATAGTCTTTGTTTTTTCCACTTTACTCACCTGCTTCACCCTTTTCTTTGATTATACAATAAAACGCGTCGGCAAGCAATAACCGGAGCGTAAAAAACTCAACCACCGGGTAAGCGTTGCTTAAAATGAGTCACGCGCCTTTTTGACCTTTTTTTGGACGGTATTCAACAAGGTTTTCTATGTCTTGGTTGGGGAGACGAGACTTGAACGCGCCCCTGCACTATTGTTGAAACGGAAACATTTTCCACCGTAGATAGTTATTACGCTGCCGCTGGGCGTCAAGGGGGGCAGGAAGATTCGGAATTTCTCCCTTTGCCCCCCTTGACAATCCCCCTTATTCCCGCTTCACTGCGGGTTCGTCGCGCCGCAGATGGCAGCGGCTTGCTCACTCGCGTTCAGCGAATGCTGCACTCCCTGCATCGCCCATCAGGGCGCGGTTGTTCCGCATTCCCATTGAAACCGACGTAGGCCCGCGACCTTAGTTATCTGGGAAGACTTGTAGTTCAACATTGTAGACCAGAATACAGGATAAAGAGACGGTTTCGTAGGATCGCAAGGTATGGCGCTCCACGATTGCCCGTGCCTTTGCCTTTAAGGGAGTTTTTAGAACCGTAGGTTCTAAACCGCCGGAGGCATATAATGCGCCGCAGGCTCCTTGACCCAAAAGGAATACCCGAAAGCAAACGCAAGATATTTGCACAATATAAATACGGGTTCGTATTTGGGCGAACGTGCCTAGTAGCTGAGAATACGAACCCCCTTTAGCCAGCGGTTACCTAAGCACAGCGCCAAACTCGCTTTGCAGTGCTTTTAAAACCTTCTCCATGATCTTATCCACTTCCGCGTCCGTCATCGTGGCGTCCGGCGCGCGCATACTGAGCGCGTACGCCAGGCTTTTTTTGCCGGGTTCAAGCTGCCCGCCTTCATATACGTCGAATAACCGCACAGCCTCCACCCGTTTTCCGCCCGCGCGCTTCACCGCCCGCATGATATCCCCCGCGCCTTTGCCCGTATCCACGATTACCGCGATATCCCGCGTCGCCGCCGGGAATTTCGGCAATTCGCCATACTGCGCCCTCGGTTTTTCTATACCAAATAAAACCGCAAGGTCTATCTCCGCCAAAAACACCTTTTGCTCTATGCCATACCGTTCCGCCGTCCGCGGGTTCAGTTCCCCCATCACGCCGACGGAAACATCACCCACCAGCACCTCCGCGCTCGCGCCCGGGTGCAGGTACTGCTGTTTTATCTGCTTACAAGTGACCTCCGCGCCGGTGAGCAGCGCCGCCAGGTTCTCAAGCGCGCCTTTCAGCGTGAAGAAATCACACCCCTCGCCGGACTGCGCCATACAGAGCAACGGCGTCTCAAGCGGAAGCGCTTCGCCCGCCTGCGGTTTATAGGAACGCGCGATCTCAAAGAGCTTGAGCTCTGTGTTCTTCCTGTTTAGGTTCACCGCCACCGTATCCAGCATATGTGCCAGCAGCGTCGTGCGCATCAGCGCCGTGTCGTCGCCCAGCGGATTTCGTATCATAACGCTCGCCGGGATATCGATCCCCAGCCGCGCGTAATCCATCGCGCCGGTGAAGGAATACGTCACGCACTCCATATGGCCGGTATCCGCAAGGTACCGCTTTATCTTGTCCGTCTTTGCCTCGCTCGCCGAAACCGCGCCCCTCTTCATGCTCACGCGCGCGTCCGTCGCGGGAATATTGTCGTAGCCATAAATACGCGCCACCTCTTCGGCCACATCCGCCGCGCCCGCCATATCGCCCCGGAACGAAGGGATGGTACACACGATCTCGTCGCCAATGACCCCCGTCTGTATGAATACCCGGTTCAAATACCGCTGCATCTCCTTTGCGGAAATATCCGTTCCCAAAAGCGCGTTCACCCTGCCCGCCGTCGTCTTCACCACGCGCGACGACAGGTCTTCGTGCAACAGGTCTATCATGCCACGCGCCACCTTGCCCGCCTTGAGTTCTTCTATCAGCGAGAGGGCGCGCTTCATGGCATACATCGTCGTCACCGCGTCCACGCCCTTGGAAAAGCGCATGGAGCTTTCGGTAGCAATGCCCAGTGCGCGCGACGTTTGCCGCACATTGCCGTACGCAAACTTCGCCGCCTCAAATATCACAGTTTCCGTGTTCTCCTTGATCTGCGAATCCTCGCCGCCCATCACGCCCGCAATGCCAATAGGGCCTTCCTCATCACAAATTAGCAGCATATTCCCGTCAAACGTATGCGCTTTACCGTCCAGCGTCGCCATCTTCTCGCCCTGCTTCGCGCGGCGCACGATGATCTGCCCGCCCCGGATATCCTTCGCGTCAAAAGCGTGCATGGGCTGGCCCGTCTCCAACATCACAAAGTTTGTGATATCCACAATGTTGTTGATGGGCCGAACGCCCGCCTCCCTGAGGCGCAGGCGCATCCACTCGGGCGAGCGCTCAATTTTTATGTCCGTCACCGCGGCGGCGATATACCGCGTGCAAAGGTCGTCCGCCTCCACGCGCACACGCACCAGATCCTCTGTTTTCGCGCCGCTTTCCGTATATGCCGTTTGCGGCTGCACAAATGTTTTTTCATCCGCCGCAGCGGCTTCCCGCGCAATACCCAGCATAGAAAGGCAATCCGGGCGGTTTGCACCCACCTCAAATTCTATCACCGCACCCGAAAGATGCAAAAGCTCGCGGATATCCCCGCCAACCCGCAGTTCTTCCGCGTCTTCCTGTAAAATCAAAATACCATCCACGCCCGCGCCTTCGTAGTCCTCTTCCTTAAGGCCCAGCTCTTCCCCGCTGCACAGCATCCCCTGTGACTCCACACCGCGCAGCTTGCCCTTTTTGATCGGGCCGCCCGGCAGCACAGCCGGGGCTTTTGCCACAGGCACATAATCACCGGCGGCTACATTGGGCGCCCCCGTCACGATTTGCAGCAAACCGCCGTCTCCCACATCAATTTGGCAGACAAGCAGTTTATCCGCGTCCGGGTGCTTTTCTATCTTCTCTATTTTACCGATCACGACATTTTGAATGTTTTCGCCAAAATGCTCTATGCGCTCCACGCCGTTTCCCGTCATGACCATTTTTCCGGCCAGCGTTTCCACATCCGAAAGCCCGCCGGTATAATCGCCTATCCATCTATATGGTGCAAGCATATGTTTCTCCTCACTCGTAACTCGTATGCGCCGCCGCGGCGGCAATAGCACTGTCCGCTAACGGAACTGCCCCAAAAACCGGACGTCGTTTTCATACAGCAGCCGGATATCCGTAATGCCGTATTTCGTCGTCGTTAGGCGGTCTACCCCCATGCCAAACGCAAACCCGCTGTATTCGTTCGGGTCCAGCCCCACATTTTTCAAAACTACCGGGTTCACCGACCCGCACCCCAATACCTCTATCATCCCCGCGCCCTTGCAGGCCGGGCAGCCCTTCCCCGCGCAAAGCGGGCAGGTCACATCCACCTCGGCGGACGGTTCGGTAAACGGAAAGAACCCCGGACGGAATTTTGTTTTTACTTCGTCTCCATAATAGCTTTTCAGAAACGTATTGATCGTTCCCTTCAGGTCGGAAAACCGGATATTTTTATCCACCACCAACCCCTCAAGCTGCATAAACACAGGCGAATGCGTGGCGTCCACATCGTCGCAGCGGAACACGCGCCCCGGGCACACCATACGTATGGGCGGCTTCTGCGCCAGCATCGCGCGGATCTGCACAGGCGAAGTGTGCGTGCGCAGCACCACGTCGTCGCTCACATAAAACGTATCCTGCGCGTCTCTCGCGGGGTGGTCTTTGGGCATATTGAGCTTTTCAAAATTATACTCGTCCAGCTCCACCTCCGGGCCTTCCAGCACGTCAAACCCCATGCCGAGGAAAATATCCCTGATCTCGTAATAGACCTGCGTCAGCGGGTGCAGCGCGCCCATCGGCTCGCCTTTTCCGGGCAATGTGATATCGATCACTTCGCTCCGTATTTTCTTTTCCTGCTCTTTTGCCGCCACAACCGTCTGCCGGTTTTTAAGCGCCCGCTCCACTTCGCCCCGCGCTTCGTTCACACGCTTACCAAACGCCGGGCGCTCTTCCTCGGGCAGCGACCCCATCCGCTTCATCAGCAGTGTGATCTCCCCCTTTTTTCCGAGGTATTTCACGCGCGCCTCATTTAAGGCCGCACTGCTGTCCGCGGCCATGATCGCCTCTATCGCGCTCTTTGTTATCGCATCTGTTTCCATGCCGTCATCCTTCCAGTCTCTCCCGTATTTCATAAAGCAAAATACCCGCCGCAACACTCGCGTTCAAGCTTTCCGCCCTGCCGTAGATGGGGATCCGGTAGCGCTCGTCCACCAGTTCCATCACTTCGGGTGAAATGCCCCGCGCCTCGTTGCCTATCACCACGCAAACACTTTTGTAGCTTGCCAAAAGCGCGTCCGCGCCCGCAAGGCACCCCGCCACCAGCCTGACGCCCCGCCGTTTCAGCTCTTTAAGCCGCTTCACAAGGTTGCACACTTCCACGTTGATATGAAATGTGCTGCCCATAGCCGCGCGCTGCACCTTCGGGCCGTAAATATCCGCACTGGTATGCGAAACCAGCGCCGCCGAAACACCCGCAGCGTCCGCCGTGCGCAGTATCGTCCCCAGGTTCTTTGGGTCGTTCACGTCGTCCATCGCCACATAAAACGTCCCGTCCAAGTCTTTTGCGCACGCAGCTTTTCTGAGGCAGGCAAGCTCCTTTTGCGGCGATTGCGTATCCGCGATCTGCTCTATCACATCATAAGGCACTTTCAATACCTCCACGCCCCGGCTATGCGCTTCCCTCGCTACATCGGTGTTTTTATCCGAAATGACCACGCACTCCACCGGCTGCCCATAGGCAAACGCTTCGAGTATCGTTTTTTGCCCCTCAATGAGATACAAACCCTCCTCATCCCTGAATTTCTTCAGCTTGAGGGATTTCAGCATCTTGATATACGCATTCGCATGGCTTGTTATTTCTTTCATATCCGCCGCCTGCTTTCGAAAAAAAAGGCCTTACCATGAATGATAAAACCTCTTTGGATACCTCTTCCTTATGCCCGCGCCTTTTTCTTTGCGGTATCCGCCAGTTCCTTAAAGCCCGCTTTATCATTCACAGCCATATCGGCAAGTATCTTCCTGTTGAGGTCGATACCGCATTGCTTGAGCCCGTTCATAAACTGCGAATAGCTGATGCCGTTTTGCCGCGCTTCCGCGTTGATGCGCACGATCCACAGCCTGCGCATATCGCGCTTTTTGAGCTTCCGGCCAACATACGCGTAGCGCATGGACTTCATTACAGCCTGTTTTGCCGACCGATACTGCTTTGACTTCGCTCCAAAATATCCCTTCGCCAGCTTGAATACTCTTTTACGTTTTTTGTGGGCGCCTACCGCCCTTTTTACTCTTGCCATTTTATTTTACCTCCACATACTCTTACTTATAGGGTATCAGCATTCTGATATTCTTTTGCTCCGCCGCGCTGATGAGCGTACCCTTACGGAGGTTTCTCTTTCTCTTCGCTGATTTTTTGTTCAAAATGTGGCTTTTATATGCCTTTGACCGCTTTACCTTGCCGGATTTCGTCACCCTGAACCGTTTTGCCGCACCCCTGTGCGTCTTCATTTTTGGCATTTGCACGCCCTCCTCTTTTATGTTGTATCAATATATAGTACTATACTATTTTTTATCCGCTTTTGGCGTAAGCACCATAAACATGCTCCTGCCTTCCATCTTCGCGTTTTTTTCCACCGCCGCGACATCCGCCAGCATCTCAATGAACTTCTCCATCACAGCGCGGCCTTTATCGGTATGCGCAAGCTGCCGCCCCCGGAAGCGGATCGACACCTTTACTTTATCACCCGCCACCAGAAACTTATGCACGTTTTTCGCCTTGATCTCCATATCATGTACATCGATCGTAGCGGAAAGCCGCATCTCCTTTATTTCTACCGTTTTTTGGTGTTTTTTAGCTTCCTTTGCTTTTTTGCCCTGTTCAAACTTATACTTGCCGTAGTCCATGACCTTGACGACAGGCGGGTTCGCCTTGGGTGATATATTCACCAAGTCAAGCTCCGCCTCTTCCGCAAGCTTCATCGCCTGCTCGGTAGGCATCACGCCAAGCTGATCCCCATTGGACCCTATTACCCTTACTTCCTTATCCCTTATTTGTTCATTGATGAACAGATCGTTAGCGATTACAGCCACTCCCTTTCTTGCGGCATATCCGCCGCGGCCCGCCCTCACATCATTTTCTCCACAAAAAAACGCGGTCAGCACAAACCACCCGCATTCATAACAAAAAGATTGCTATTTGACACTGCGCGCACACTCGCTTGCAGGTGAGAAACAGGTAGTTTCCGCTTTGTTTTGCAGTTGTATCATAGCACAGGGCGCACCTTGCTGTCAAGCGCAGGGACACGTTTCTTTTGTCCATTGCCTATATGTTTATGATTTAACTTTTTCGACATACCGGTTCCCGGCAGAACCAGGTAACCGCTGATCCATGTAAGCCGCGCGTCTTATTTACCTTTTTATGGGCAACAGTTCAGCAGGGTTTGTCTATGTTTCGGTGAGGAAGGCGGGATTTGAACTCGCCCCTGTGCTATTACTGAAACGGAGACATTTACCACCGTGGGTAGTTATGACGCTGCCGCTGGGCGTCAAGGGGGGCAGGAAGATTCGGAATTTCTCTCTTCGCCCCCCTTGACAATCCCCCTCATTCCCGCTTCACTGCGGGTTCGCCGCGCCGCGTGAGACAACGGCTTACTCTCCTCGCGTTCAGCGAATGCTGCACTCCCTGTATCGTCCATCGGGGCGCGGTCGTTCCGCATTCCCATTGAAACCGACGTAGGCCCGCGACCTTAGTTATCCGGGAAGGTTCGTGGTTCAGCATTGTAGACCAGCATACAGAATAAAGAGATAGTTTTGTATGGTTGTAGGGCGTAGCCTTCCGCGATTGTCTCTGTCTTTGCCTTTTAGGGAGTTTTTAGAACCGTAGGTTCTAAACCGCCGGAGGCATTATAATGCGCCGCAGGCTCCTTGACCACATAGGAATACCCAAAAGCAAACACAAGATATTTGCATAATAGAATATAGGTTCGTATTTGGGCGGACATGTCTAACCGGGGCATAGACGAACCGCATTGAACTGCTACGGATAAAAATTGCCCGAAAATCCACAAACCCGCATTAGATTACCGGGGGCTATCTCACGCTAAAACACAAAAAATGGCTATGCAGTATAACACATAGCCATTTTATTCTTCCTTAGTACAACAGGCTTAACCGCCCTGCGCATCAATGCGCCGCTTCATTCTGCCTTTTCTTTTCGCTGTTCTTTTTAGCCAGTATGATAATCAATGCCGCCGCGATACCCAGCAACGCTGCATCCAGTATGATCCAGCCCCATTTCAGCGAACCGTCCTCATTCCTGAAAGGCGACGCCGCACCAGGCGTCTCGTTCTCATCGATCTGTAATAATTCTTCCGGTTGCTCTTCGTCTGCCAACCCATCACCCGGCGTCTCGTTCTCGTCGATATCTAACAGATCCTGTTCTTCCTCATCGGGAACCTGCGGTTCTTCTTCATCTGCCTCAACAACGGCTTCGTCACCGTCGATCACTTCCACACCGTCACCACCCAGGTATTGGTCAATGTAGGTTGTCTCGCCCACCACAACCTGAATCGTATCATCCGGATCCGACGGATTTGCCTTCCCGAGTTCATTGAAGAAAATGTCATATGTTCTTCTCGTGTCGCTGAACTGGTGCCGCAACACAAGCGACCCATTAGCCTGCCGCTCAAGAAGCCCGTTATCTTCCGCGCCGCCGTCACTCTTAATGCTGGACTTCGATACTTGATACCGCACACCGCGAAGCGTCAGCGTCTCCTGCGGGATAACGACCGCCGCGCCGTTTTGGATCGTCACATCCCCTTTCAGCGTGTCAATCACAGCATTTGTATCATTATTGCGCAGCCTTACCGTAATCGAATACGGCTTCACTTCCTCCGCGCCCTTCCTATTATAATAGACCTTGTATTCACGCGCCGCGTCTGTAAAGTTGTGCGTGATCTTCGTTGCCTGCCCGGAAGCCAGATAATATACCGCGCCGTTCACCGTCAGCGTAGAGGGAATTTCCTCCGTCGCCGAGCCGTTTTTCTCTATGTATTTTGTAATGGAATTGAGCGTACTGCCCGTGCCCGCGTCCGCATAAACGATCTTGATATTATACGGCTCCTGCGCTGTCTTCACTTCCCTGTAAAGGAAATCATAGGTCGTTCCTTTGTAATAATCCTTGTGGGCATGTGTGAAAGAAGCTTCCGCCGATGCTTTCGCATACGTTTTTCCATTGCCTGCCGCGTACTGTTCAGGCAGGTCTACCGACACTGTCTTGCCCACGGCGACACTCACGTTCTTCTTCGCGATGATCGCGCCCGTTGCTACATCCTTATACCTCACAGAGATATAGTAAGCCGTTTTGGGCGCCTCAGCCGATACGTCGTAGAAGAAAGTATATTCTCTTACCACGTCGCCATACCTGTGCGTCTGCGCCGCCTGACCGGCCTGCAACGTGTAATCCCTGCCGTCCAGCGTAAACGAGGTTTCCGTCGGGAACAAGCTTACCTGCCCGTTCGGCGCGGGCACGGTGACCGTTTCCTTCTTGATCACCGCGTTGCCGTTCATATACGCAACCGTCACATTGTAGTCTTCTTTTACATCCTTCGCGTATTCAAATATCATCGTGCGCTCGGCAAGCGACGCGTTTCCGTTAAAGAAATGCCTGCGCGTCTCCGCCGCCACCGGCAAGTACACTTCGCTGCCGACAACAATGGAGTCCTTGCTGGAAACAGCCGTTCCTTTGGCGTAAATGCTTTCATTCGCGAAATACATATTATCTTCCACCAAAAGAACCTTGCCTGTTTTCTGGTCTATGTGCTTCACATACAGCCAGTATGACTTGCTGCCCGTGATCGTATACGGGTTCATCGTCATCTGCCCCGCCGCGTCTACAATACCCACATACGCCGTGATGCCGACAAGGCCCGGATCGCTGATCGTGACCACCTGTTCGGCATTCGCCCCCACCGCAACGTTCCCAATTTTCATGTATTGGTTATTCGTTATCACGCCATATTCACATGTGACAGGAACACCATTGGGGTTTTTCACTTTAAAGGGCTGCTCCGAAATAATCTCTCCCGAAGGCTCGCGTGCGCTAAAGAGCACCTGCATTAGGCCTTCGTTTGCCACGGAAACTTCCGTACCCTCCGCCGCGAAAGCAATGGAAGCACTGCCGAAGATAAGTGCTACTGCCAGTACCGCAATCATTGTAATTCTACATGCTTTCTTCATTGTTCTCATCCCTTTTCACAAGTCTTTACCGGGCGTATGCGCCGGAGCCCCTCTTGTCGTCCTTTTTCCCGCTACTTCCAGCCTGTTTCCCCTTCTTTTTGCGCTAAGCTGTCCACTAACTTGATAAATTCCAAAGCGCTTTCGAACCGTGCTTCCTTTTCACCTTCCAGCCATTTCACCGTTCCCTGCCAGGAAGCATTCTGCCGGTATTGCACCGTCACCACAAACGTCGGCGTCTTATCCTTGAGTTCATCCGCGTCCACCTCGGCCTTTAGCAGGCCGGCTTCCGGCTTTTTCAACACGTCTCCTTCGCCGCCCATCTTCCTTATCTTATGGGTCGCCTGCGGGTAACCATTTGCGTCGAACAGCTCTTCATACCGCTTCATCATGTCTACCAGACTTAGAAACTGCCACGCGCGGTTTTCCGCCCTGTGAATGAGGTAACCCTTTATGTCGTTTCCCCGGCCGCCCGCCTGATCAATGTATACGTCCGTCACCATGTAGCCGTTGCGGTACTTAGCCTGTTCACCTAGCATCCTTTTTACCCCATTACCTAATCTAATGATATCACATATATTCTTAGACTGATTTCAAGCTGATGATATCTCAATCACACGGCGGGTTTTTTTCACATTTTTGTGAAAAATATTGCACAACCCTGCCACATGCCAACTATCATCAAACTTAGAGCATCTTGTTAGAGCATATTAGCCAGAAATCCGTAGCAGCGTTAATGCCGCCTGCCATATGCCCGCCGCCGCGCGCGCAGTGTTAGCGCGATTACCACACCGGCACCGGCCGCAAGCGCGATCCATAGCCAAAGCACGCTTTCATCTCCCGTGCGCACATCGCCCCGGCTGCTCATGCCGTTTACGCCGGTGCCGTCGCCATAAGTCCGCGTAATGACTTCGCCTTCACGGTATTCATACGACGTGCCCGCATCGCGCGGCTGATATATGCCCGCGTCCCAGCTCCAGTCCGACTTCTCCTCCTGCAGCTCCACCATGCGCGTTAGATGCCGGTATCCGTCCGGGTAATTCACTTTCGCCCAGTCTTGCGGGTCTATCGTAATACCGGTCTCCGCGGCGCTGAAATTGGCGATGCCTTCGGCCATCACACCAGCCGCGATGCCGCCGCTTGCCGGCTGCACCGCATGCCCGTCCGTAAACACCGTCTTTTCCTCAACCGGAATGGCATCCGAATCAAACTTGTAAGCCATGGACTCGCCCACTGCCTCAATCGCTTCCTCCGACTCAAGCATCGTAACCTCGTACGTCTGCGGCAGATAGAAGTTAAGCCTGTAGTAGCCTTTCTTCAAGTCGAGGAAATCGTAGTGCCCGCCGTTTGACGTGACCTCATAGGCGATCTCTCTCCAACCCCATTCCGCCGGGTCTTCCGCCGTGTTGTCCGCCGCGTATTCCAGCACGACCAGCACGCCGTCCACACCCGCTTCCGTATCCCTGTCCTGCACGCCGTTCCTGTTGTTGTCAAACCAAATCAAGTCTCCGATCGCCGCCGTCACGTTCACTAAACCGGCATCCCACGACATATCCCGCTGCCCATATTCCAACAAGACCGCGTTTGTGGGGTACCCCCATCCGTCGATCAGCGCGTGCGTAGCGTCTGAATCGACCGCGCCGTTTGCGCCTGTCATCACTTTTGTCATTTCATACCCGTCCTCCGGCAGGAAGACAACCCTGTACTGCCAGTTCGCGTCCAGCCCGCTTTCAAGCTGGTCAAACAGGTATGCGCCGCGCGCGTCCGTTACGGTTTCCCTGTAGAATTCCCATATGCCATCCGGCCCATAACGGCGCTGCAACGTCACCCGGACGCCTTCCGCGGGCTTCTCGCCCTCATCCTGCAAACCGTTCTTGTTGGCGTCAAACCACACAGCATCGCCCAGCGCGCCATAGCGGAACGCCCCGGCGTCCCAATAAGGCTGTACTTCGTCTTCTCCCAGGGTAAAGCGCTCCGTCCATCCACCGTTCCTGTTTTCGTCAAAATTGAACCCGACTTCCGAACCGACATGCTCCGGGATATAAGCGCCGCTGTAATTCACCGCCTCATACCCTTCGGGGAACTTGAAGTACACCGCGTAATCGCCGCCGGAAAGGAAGTCGAACAGGTACGCGCCGCTCGCGTCCACCGTTTGCCTCGCCACCTCCACCGGCGCGCCGCTGTCGTCATACCGGTACAGTATTACCTGCGTTCCCTCAAGCGGTATGCCAATATCCTGCGTGTGACTGTAGTTCACGTCGTCAAACACATTGCCGCCCACCGCGCTGTATGTCGTAAGCCCGGCGTCCCATGTCCTGTCTGTCTTCTGCGCAGGCAGCGTGATGGTGCGCGTCCGCCTGATCCTGTCGTCCGCATGAACGGGCGGGTTGCCCTTTACCGCGTCCGAATCATCTTCCCCGGTCACGCCTTGTAAGGGGTTCGTGAACATATATTGGTATGTGTAGCCATCTTCTTTTGTCAGCCCTGCGATGTCAAACTCAATCACATATTCGCCCGGCACCAGGTCGCTGAAGAGGTATAACCCATCCGCGTCACGCCCGGCTTCATCTTTGCCCGCCGCTGTCTCCGCCGTCCGGTACACCTTATCTTCCACCGTGCCGGAAATCACGCGGTACAGGTTTACCGTCACGCCGTTCACGCCCGCTTCGTCTTCATCCTGTATGCCGTTTTTATTCGTGTCAAACCATACCCTGTCGCCCAGCGCCGCCGTCCTCGTAAAGCCCGCGTCCAATGTATTATTGGCCTCGCCGACGAGTACGCCGTCTTTCTCGGTCAGGCGCAGCAATATATTCCCGATCCGGTAATTCAGATCGACGTCCGAATCGGTCGAGGGGTCGCCCCCGATCTTCATATGGGTCGGCCCCAGCAGGTTTTCACCCACCGACGGCTGCTCAAACAGCAGCTCATACCTGTAGTAAACGCCGCCCACATAATGCTCCGGATTCTCCGACCCTTCATACTCAGGGTTCGTCACTAGGTTGCACGACAGGCCGGTAAACTCGTAATACCCGTTTGAATCCGTCTGCGTTTTGTATTCCGTCGTCTCAAAGCCCGACTGCCCCGCTGTGTACTTATACTGGTACAGCGTCACGCCCACGCCGCCGAGCGGGTTTTCCACCGCGTTGTCCGGGTCCGCCTTGTTCACGGACGCGTCCTGTGTCTGCAAGCCGTCGTTGTCTTTATCCCAGAATACATAATTACCTATCGTTCCCGTAGGAAGGCTCATATAGCTGATCACTTCGTTGTTCTCTATAGGCGTCGGGAAGTTCACGTCATCCGCGCCGCCCGTCTGCAATATCGATACCCCCGCCGAGTTTGAAAGCATTTTGTTGTAATATTCCATCACTTCGCCCGCGCTAAAGCCGGGGGCCTTCATTTTAAGCACAACGCTGTAAGTTCCGCCGTTTGCCGCGAGGTACGCGCCGTCACTGAACACGACGTCTATCCCGACGGCCGTAACATCGTCAATATTGGTTTCGCTGCCCTTGCCAATCCACCCGTTGCTTGCCCATTCGCCTGTATCCTGCAAATAGAGCATGGGCAGGTCTGTCATAGGCGTATACTGCCTGCGCCCCTCTACCGTCCATCTTGTTCCCGTCGCGTCTTCATAATAATACACACTGGCAGCGGCGCCGTTTGTGGTATCCGGCACAACATCCACCACGGTCGGGCGTGCGGGGAGCTCTGTCTTCCGCGCGTTTAAGCTGTCGTTTTGCGGGTTCCGCAC
>QMCD01001220.1_pt1 | contig 24115 bp, 16 predicted proteins | sample 1821841 | NCBI WGS metagenome assembly QMCD01 (sample SAMN01991225, study PRJNA193472) | Termite gut metagenome, whole genome shotgun sequencing project. | isolation source: worker | host: Macrotermes natalensis | reverse complement strand
CGACGCATGCGTCGCCCCTACAATTCCCTATCAAACCACCAGGCTGGATATACAACGGATAATAAAACAGGACATTCTCCGCTCCGCCCTTTGACAACGCACCACCTTGCAAATAATGCGCACCTGCAAACGTACCCCCATTACACGGGGAAACCTCTTGATAAGGACGAGCGGTCTGACCGCCCTGCGTGGGCATATTAATTGTTCCCGGGGTCGCGTACTGACCAAAATAATAGCCGGGAGAGGGCTCGGCTACGCCTCGCCGGTAAAAAGGTTAAAGGGTCAAAGGGTAAAAGGTAAACGGTGAAAGGTGTTGACCCTATAGTAATCAATTTACAATTTAACGATTTACTATTTGCTGCGCCTTTAGCAACGTGGCGAAGCCAAATTGTAAATAGTAAATAACAAAATAGTACATTAACCATTAATCATTAATCATTAATCATTAATCACTAAAAAAACAGGGCGTTACCTTGTGCTATTGATGTAGTCTCGTGCCTTGGCAAATTCCTTGAACAGCAAGTCTTCGCGAGCATCTTTCAAAATGATTTTTTTGTCTTTATCCAACAAATACATCGTGGGTGCACCTCGCATTTGATATTTCTCTTCTTCTTCCAACTGACTACGTCCGTCGGGGTCGCGGGAATTTATCCACGAACTCGGAACACTGCTTTTGTACGTGTGAAATTTATTCATATCCTTTTCGGGATAAAACGCCAAAACCTTTAATATCCCTGCTTTGTGGATTTCTTGATAGGCTGAATCCAATTCTATCCATTCACGTGTTCGAATACATTGTTCACAACCCGGAATATAAAAATACACCAGTAAAAGCTCTGCATCTATTTCGGATAATTTTCCGGATTTGCCGTCAATCGTAACAAAATCCAAATCCGTAGCGGTTGCTCCTACCCTATTTTTTGCTGCCATTTTCAAGAGGAAATTCACCCGTGCACTGTCGGCAACCGTGCACCATTGGGATTTTAACATCTCTTCCCAAAGCGGCTCAATCCACTGCTCTTCACGCATACTTGAAAGCGGGTCGTTCAGAAAAAAATCAAACGTTTCCACAAAATAGCGATACATTCTTTCGATCGTATCCGATTTTTTCAGCGTTTCTACAAGCGATTTTTGAATCGTTTTCAAATCCGCAAACTGTATAATTTGTAGATAATTTGCAACTGCTCCTGCAGCAACTTTACGTCCGGCTTGGTCTTCCCGATGAAGAATCATCGTGTCGGTAAATGGAAATCCATCCCAAAAATGTTCTGCCAAAAAATAACTGCGTTCCACATCAGTCATATCCTCAACAGGGCGAAACATCTGTGCTTTTGCACTTATCGCCACACATACAAAAACAGCACTAAAAATAATTTTTCTCATTTTTCAAAGATATTAAGGTCTATAATTGGATACTTTCAAAATCTTCTGAATGTCTTGTTCTGCGAACAGTTCAGGCAACGATTGTTTGGAATTTTCCATATATTTTTTCACAATTCGATAGCCCAAGAAATGCCCAACACGTCCCGGAGAACCCGGAAACACTTGCACTGTTGGACTTTCTTCCACAAAACTGCGAAACTCGAAATTATCCTGTTCAAACAACAATTGCGATGCCATCAGATAGGTCCACATTTTTTTCTCGGATTGTTCGCACCATTTCATCTGTTCGGGTGTATAGCCAAATCGTGTGTGTGCCTTCGTTTCGGGCAATACTTTTTCCAAAAAATACAGCACTTTTCCGTTCAAAATCATATAATCCAACAGCGTTTTTTGCGGTTGTGGTGTTTTCGTTAGTTCGTAGTGTGCAACGGCTTTCATCGCATCAACCGCCATAAACGGCTCGTCTAAACGTTGACGAATATACATCGGAAGTGCAATGGCATCATAGTGTTCGTAGTTTGCGCCGAGATACATATCAATCGCTACAATCAACACGGAATCCAAAAACAGCACGCGATTATCATAATCCAAATAGGATAAATACGTATAAATCGCAGGTGTTTTTTCGCCTCTTTCAAAGTCTTTGTTATACCTACAAAACCCTTGCCCCATAAGCATTTCAAAGGATTTCAAATGGGGATATTTCTTCAAAATATCATTCAAAATACCTTTCGCACGAGGGTCTTTTGCAAAATCCAAATACTGTTGTTGATTGTCTGCATCACTCAAATCCGCACCTTCCAAAAACAGCGGAAACTCTTTATACAAGCGGTTCAACTCATCTTCAATGCGCATCGTGTCTATTTGCATAGATGCAATTTCATAGCGTTTTACCGGAATGGGCGACGCTTCTTCGTGACAGGGAAACCAAACAACGAGAACAATAGACAGCAGTAAAATAAAGGATAGCAGAAGAAGATATGTTATTTTTTTTATCATCGTTTAGAAGATTTTGAAACCTACGGTAAAGTAAAGAATTTTAGTTCGGGTTTTGAAGTCTTGAAAGGACAGCATTGGCGAGCAAGCATACTCGTAGCGCACATCCAGCGTTACGAATTTCAAATCCACACCTGCACCAAACTGCATACTGAAAACGTGCGTTTGCTCCATTTCCGCAATGGGAATAGAAACTCCGTTCAAGAAGGAAGTTACTTTCGGTTCTTGCAGAAACGACACCACAGGACCTCCATATATCCGAAAATTGAAACCGTTTTTTTCAAACAAACGAAGTCCGACCATCAAAGGCACATCTACGCTTTCTATAATCGCATCTTGGTTTAAGGAATCTATCGCACCTTTCCGAAACACCTGTTCCAGCCCGCCTTTCCTCGTAACATAAACTTCAGGTTGCAAATACAAAACACGTCCAATATCCACACGAAAACCGCCACCCAAAATGTAAGATTCCCTTGCTTCCGAGAGAATTACTTCTTTTTTTTCAAATTCCGTAATGATTTTCGAGGTATTAAAACCTCCAAACATCATGAAATGTATCTGACTATAAGCCTCTTTCGTAGAAAAAAAAGCCAACAGACACAGTGCGATTAAAAATTTATTTTTCATTTTCATAGTTCTCATTTGAAAAATATTTTGTATTTTTGTCAAATCTTACTACAAATATACGAATTTTTTTTCAATTTGTTACAAAAAATGATAAAAATTGCACAAATTCATACTCGCCCCGGTCATCTCGAAGAGAATTACAAGGCTCTTCGGAAATGTTTGAAAGAGGTTTCCAAGAGTGCTGTGGAAACCCTGATTTTCCCTGCATTTTCGTTGTGTGGATATCCCGTTTCGGATGAAATGAAATCTTCGGAATTTACACGTCAATGTTGGATGTATGTTCAACGGCTTTTGAAGTATAGCAAGGGTTTGCAGGTGGTTTTGGATATTCCGTTTGTCAAAAGTGAAACGCTTGTTCATCGTTTGTTATGGATTGAAAACGGCGAAATCAAAGGTTTTTCGGACAATTCCAAAGGTTGGAACGATGTTGGATTGAATTTTCATCGCTATTTCCAAACGTCTGAACTTTCGCAGTATTCCAACACACAAAAATTCGGTTTAGCCTTTGCTTGTGAACTTCCGCAAAGGCTTGAAAAATCTACGACTTTCAACAAATGGATTGTTTTAGATGCGTGGAGTTTTGATTATCGCAATGTGAAATCACGCACAGATTATTTTTGTGAACTTGCGAAACAGTATCGTGTGGAAATCTTTTTGGCGAATGCGGTGGGTGGACAATGTTCGCTAATCCTTGCGGGAGGCTCGATGCACATCGACTCAAAAGGAAAAATCACAAAACAATATCCGTATTTTTCCGAATCTTTTTCGGATGCAAAACCCGCAAAAATTCCCGCTTCGGATATGGAATGGATTTATGAGGCGTTGGTTTGTGGAATACGCGACTATTTTCACGACAGAGGTCTAAAAACCGCTATTCTCGGGCTTTCCGGAGGAATCGATTCGGCGGTTGTTTTGCCATTAGCGGTTGCAGCCTTGGGACGAAAAAATGTTTTGGGTGTTTTGATGCCATCGCCCTATTCAAGCGAACATTCCGTTGCAGATGCGATAAAATCGGCGAATAATTTGGGTGTGGATTATCATATTATTCCGATAGAGCAAGCGTTTCAAACGATGCATCAAACTTTGTTGCCTGTTTTCGGCAATCGTCCGTTTGGCTTGGCAGAAGAGAATTTGCAAGCACGCATTCGCGGGATGATTTTGATGGGTATCTCCAATAAATTAGGAAATGTTTTACTGAATACTTCGAACAAAACCGAGTCTGCGGTTGGCTACGGAACGCTCTACGGCGACCTTTGCGGAGGTTTGGCAGTGATTGCAGACTTGTACAAATTTCAGGTTTACGCTTTGGCGAATTTCATCAATCGCAAACGAGAGATTATTCCTCAAAACTCCATAAACAAAGCACCTTCTGCGGAGTTACGCCCCAATCAAAAAGATTCCGATTCTTTGCCGGATTACGATGTGTTGGATGCTATTTTGCAGTTGCATTTGGAAGAACATTTGTTCGCATCGCAGATTGTAGAAAAAGGATTTCCCGAAGAGGTTGTTGAGCGAACTTTGAAGTTGGTAAAGAATAGTGCATATAAACGTCGTCAGACTGCGCCGGCATTGCGGGTTTCGGGTTCTGCGTTTGGGGTGGATTTGGTTGTTAGTGATTAGTGATTAGTGATTAGTGATTAATGGTTAATGGGGATAGATGATAACGATTGAACATCTGTAGGGGCGAACCTGTGTGTTCGCCCTTGATTACAAATGCGACAATGAAAAAAAATTGGAAAATATCAAAAAAAAATCGTATCTTTGTAGGATGAATAGCGAAGGGATTGACTTCGTCGAGCTCCGCTTCGCTCCGGTTGCGGGGCAAGCCCGCAATGACGGACAAAATAACAAATAAACAACAATAATGAACAAACACGAATTAAACCAAAAAGTGATTGATGCGATTGAGCAGATTCGTCCGTATTTGCAAGCGGATGGAGGCGACATTTCTTTTATCGAACTAACCGATGACAACATCGTCAAAGTGAAATTGCAAGGTGCTTGCGGAAGTTGTCCGCACGCTGTAATGACCTTGAAGAATGGTGTTGAAGTTGCCGTTAAACGGGCTATTCCGGAGATTGTTTCTGTGGAATCTGTTTAGCTCTGCGCCAATTGATAGATGCTCGGTAAATTGCGACCGTAGCCGTCATAATCCAAACCGAAACCCACAACAAATTCGTTGGAGATGGATTTTGCGAAGTACTTAATCGGTAGGGATTTCGTGTATTTTTCGGGTTTGATGAGCAAGGTGCAAACCTCCAAGGATGCAGGGTTTTGTTTCATCAAATCCGCATACAGATTTTCGATGGTAATTCCGGTATCGACGATGTCTTCGACTATCACAACGTGCTTACCTTCGATAGATTCCGTCAAGCCGATCAAACGTTTCACTTTTTCGCTCGACTGTGTTCCTTCGTAGGACGACACTTTCACGAAACTGATTTTGCATTGCACATTCAAGCGTTTCAGCAAATCGGATGCGAACATGAACGCACCGTTCAGTATGCCAATAAAAATAACTTCTTTGCCTTTGTAGTCCGCATTGATTTGTTTCGCTACGCAATCAACGGCATCGAGAAGTTCTTTTTCGCTGATGTAAGGGCTAAATTTTAGGTCTTTGATTTGGATCATACGGTATTGAACTGTAAAATTTATTTATCGGAGTAGTGTCCGTAGGTTTGAATGATTTCAACGGTAACAACATCTTCAAAGATATCGTAAATCAACCGGTGTTTATCGGTAATTCGGCGCGACCATCTGTTGGTATCTTGATATTTGAGTTTTTCGGGTTTTCCGGTTCCTGTTTCGGGATGGATCTTCAGTTCTTCCAACAATGCTGTTAGTTTTTTTAAGGCTTGAACTTCACCTGCTTTTTGCAGACGTAGCATATCTTCGTCTGCCTTTTTACGAAATGTTAATTTATACATTACGACAAAAATTTACTCATATAATTTTTTATATCTTCGCTTGTTCTAAGCACAGCAACGATTTCTTCTTTCCCTTCTGCACGTCTTTTATCGTAATCTTTCAAATCCTGCACGTTTCTGGGGTCGTCCCAATACGGGTCTCCACTTGGACTGATATTTTCGAAATGGGGTTCTTTTATGGGTTTTTGCGTGATGTAGAACAACATCTTTCCGCGCTTTACAGCAACGTCTTCTTTTGCCGCTAAATTCAAGTAATGAATAGGGTTTGCTGAGAATATGCGAGAATTAACTGTGGTCATGATTTTTGTTTTTATGTGATTGATACGACAAAGATACAAAAAAACCGTGAAAATACAAAAAAAAATCGTATATTTGCAAAATGTTTCGATAGCTAACAAATAACAATCAAAAACAATAATAGCAAGGGGATGTCTCGACTACGTGCTACGCACTTCGCTCGACATGACGGGTTACAAATCAACAAATAAATAATTAAATAACTAAAACAATTAAACAAAATGGCACACACATTCACAGACGCAAACTACGAAGAGTTAGTTTTGAAATCCGACAAACCTGCAGTGGTTGACTTTTGGGCGGAATGGTGCGGTCCTTGCCGCATGCTTACACCGATTATTGAAGAGATGGCAACCGAGTATGAAGGTCGCGCTATCGTTGGAAAAGTTGACGTGGACAGCGCTCCGGGCATCGCCTCGAAGTATGGCGTTCGAAACATTCCAACCGTGATCTACATCAAAAACGGCGAAATGGTGGACAAACAAGTTGGAGCAGTTCCAAAGTCCACACTTACGGCTAAACTTGACGCTATTCTTTAAAAGGTAAAGGGTTAATGGTAAAAGGGCGAGGCGTGCCTCGCCCCTACGTGTACCTTGCAATTAGGCAAAGCACCTTTTACCGTTAACCTTTTACCCTTTATTGTTATTTATGAAATTTTCGTCAGAACTCATCGAGTCGTTCTCTCCTTTTGAGTTGCTTGCACACCAAGTGGTTGAAGGGTTTATTACGGGTTTGCACAAAAGTCCGTTTCACGGCTTTTCCGTGGAGTTTGCAGAACATCGGCTCTACAATACCGGTGAATCCACTCGGCATATCGATTGGAAACTGTACGGAAAAACCGACAAACTTTTCGTTAAACGCTACGAGGAGGAAACCAATCTGCGATGCTATATCCTTGTGGATTGCTCTCGCTCGATGCACTTTGAAAAGAAGTTGGATTTTGCGTGCAAAGCGGCAGCGTGTTTGGTGCATATCATCACACAACAGCGCGATGCCGTAGGATTAACGTTCTTCTCTGATCATATTGAAATGCAAACCGAATTGAAATCGACGGTTTCGCATCAGAAATTTTTGTATCAATCGTTGGAACAAGTAGCAAACAACAGCGACGAAAACAATCGTAGGAGCGTATTGCATACGCCCAATCCAAATGGCAAAACGAATGCAACGATTCCCCAATTGTTGCACGAATTATCCGAACAAATTCACAAGCGTTCGTTGGTGATTTTGTTCAGCGATATGTTTGATGATTTCTCGCAAACGGAGGCTCTTTTCGGGGCTTTGCAACATTTGAAATTCAAGCAAAACGATGTGATTTTATTTCATACCACAGCGAAAAATAAAGAGCTGGATTTTGATTATGCCCATCGACCTCATCGTTTCGTTGATCTGGAAACACAGGCTGAATTGAAAGTTAATCCTGTTGATGTGAAAGAGGCATATACTCAAGCGATACAGCAGTTTCAGAAAGAGTTAAAATTCCGTTGTCAGCAGTATCACATCGATTATGTGAATGCGGACGTGGATGAGGGGTATTATCCTATCTTGCGAGGGTTTTTGGAACGACGGAGGAAATACTAATAATCCCAAACTCTGCGTTGTACTCAATCGCACGCCTTGATTTTGGAATTATTAGAAATGCCTTGAATAACCGAATAGGAATCGGACAATTTAATACCGACCATTTACAGTTTCACAACCTTCGCCGAACGATTGCCGATTTTTATGATGTATGTTCCTGCGGGTAAATGCGAAACGTTGATGGTTATTTGGTTGCCTGCAGGTAAGGGCGTTGCGTGCAACGCCCCTACGGGCACCATATAGACCGTTCATATCAAACATTTCTACAACGTCCCCCATTCGTAATTCGTAATTCGTAATTCGTAATTCATCATTGACGGGGTTCGGATAAACCACCACCCCCCCATCATCGTCAATCGTTGTGTGTAGCGTGTTTGCGGGGATAACCATCGCAATGGCTTTTTGGGCACTTACTAAACCTGCGCCCATCGACTCATTGAGGTTAGGCAGTTTGCTTGCGGATTCTTTGAGTATATTGGTCAGCCATTCGGCGGTTTTTTCCTCTTGTGGAATCAGGTCGAATGCAGCGGAGAGAACAAGTGCAGCAACGCCCGACACCATTGGGCAAGCCATTGAAGTGCCGTTTTTGTTTCCGTATTCATCTTCGGGCAAGGTGCTGTAGATTTCCGTTCCGGGTGCGGCGATGTCTGCCCAGCTACCATAGTTCGAGAACGAGGATTTTGTTCCATCTCTTTGTATGGCTGTTACGCATAGCACGTTCTCATACGCAGCGGGATAGCGCATTGCGCTGGTGTTTTGATTTCCTGCCGCAGCAATGACCAAGCCTCCTTTCATAGCTTTCCCGTTTGCCTCGTTGGTGAAGTAGCGAACGGCATTATCGCCTGCCATTGATGTTCCCTCGCCCGACCAGCTGCATTGTGCAATGTTTGCTCCGTTATCCGCAGCGTAAACCATTGCTTCGTAGCCACCTCCTATACTCGTTTCTGTTTCGGATACCATGTGTCCGGCTCGGAAGTTCATCATCGAAACGCCTTTTTCTTCGCCCCAGCCTCCTGCAACGCCGGCAATGCCCAGCTTGTTATTGCTTTGTGCAGCAATGATGCCTGCAACGTGCGTGCCATGACTTTCCGATGCGGAAAAAAGTCCCACTTCGTTGTTCTTATCAATGAAATTCCATCCCAAAACATCATCTATATAGCCATTGTTGTCGTCATCAATACCGTTGTTCGGAATTTCGTTCGGATTTCTCCAAAGATTTTGGGTTAAATCTTCGCAACGGATATCCACACAGTTGTCAATCACGGCAACAACCACACGAGGGTCGCCGTGTGTGATTCCCCACACGGAGGTAGTGCCGATGTCGATGCCCGGATGAGTGGTGTTGAAAAGCCCCCATTGTTTACCAAATTCTTTATCGTTCGGAATTTGCATAGCGGCTTTTTGTTGACGGTTGGGAACTTCGCAAGTGGAGTTTGTAACAACCTCTTGGATATGAGCGATCTGTTCAATTTGCTTAAAGGTATTGAGTACGGTTTCCGTGTTTTGTTCGGCAGGAACAACGAGGTAGTAGAACAGGTCTAAATCGTATTTCCGATGAAGTTCTGCACGTGCAGGGTTATGTTGGAATATGCGCTCTATTTTCATCACTTTGCTCTCATCGAGAGCCTGTGTCAGCGCAGGTTTTCCCGATTTGCGCGGGTTTGCTTTTTCCACACTCTCCGTGAATTTCGATGATGACCATGAGGGGCTATTTTCAACGGGTTCAAATCGTTCTGTGTTGCCGATTTGGTCGGCAAATTCGCGCGACAGTTTGATCTCGAAGCGTTGCACGTTTTCTTCCGCCCTTGCGGAAATACATGCGAATAGAGCGATTGTTACGGAAATTAGAATATGTTTCATATCAATTGATTAATGGTTAATACTTGCTTCGCAAGTGGTTAAAGGGTTAAAGGGTCAAGGAGGTTTGAGTTAGGCGTAGCCTTTTACCTTTTACCCTTTTACCAGCGAGGCATAGCCTCGCGATTTACCGCACGCGAAGCGTGTTTCATTACGGTAATTTCTGATACCAATCGTCGTTTTGCGAGATTTTTGCGGCACGAACTTCCGTATCGGGGATTGGAAAACGGAACAGGAAGGGTTCCCAATTGGAGTAGGTTTTTCCTCGTGCGGTTCGGCTCACGGGTTTGAATGTTCTGCGGAGGTCGAACAAACGGTGTCCTTCGCCAACAAGTTCTCTACAACGCTCTTCGGCAATGAATTCCAGCAAGGCATCTTTATCGGATCCGGGCAATTGAGAGGCTGTCGAATAGGATGCGTTTCTTCGTTTAACAAGTTCGATCAGGGCAGTTTTTGCTCCCGACACATCGTCTTGTTGCGCAAGGGCTTCGGCTTGTATCAGACACATCTCCGGAACACTGAAAATACGTGAGTTTCCGTTGGCATTTATTCCTCCTGTGTATTTTGTGATAGAGCGAGCATTGGTATCTTTGCCGTAGATATCGCTGTCGGCATTGCGAACGAGGTAGGTTAAACGCCTGTCGGATGCACTGTAGCGAGCGAGTTGTTCAGACGACAAAACGCAACCATAAACTCCCCAAAAGTTCGCCAGTGAGTTTGCGGCTAAGGTTCTTGCCCAATGTCCGATCGTGAAGATATCTTCGCTGTTAGCGGTTTCGTTTTGTGTCCACATACGGATATAGGTGTTGCTCCTTGTCATATCAATAATACCGGTTACAGGGCGTCTGGTCAGCACGTATGTTGCAGCAGTATAAGCCTTTCCCCATTCCTGCATATAGAGATATACACGGGCTTTCAAGGCATTCACAGCAACACTGTTCATCAGAAAATAAACGTTTGTTTCCAATTCGCCACACACATCATATACCGCCAAGGCTGAATCAATGTCGTTGCAAATCAGTTTATAGGTTTCTCCTATAGTGCTGCGTTTGAACTCATCAGTGGGCAGATAGGGTTTATCTCCCACAAGGATAATGCCCGGTTCATCCACATAGTCTTCGTGATAAGGCAATGCAAACCAGTTCACGAGGAAGAAATGTGCAAGTGCTTTCACTCCGTAGGCTTGTGCAAGGCAACGGCGAATATCGTTGCGTTCCGAAAGGGTTAAACTTTCTTTTTGCAAGTAGTTTCTTGAGCCTTGAATGACACGTGCGGCACGGTCGGCATTCTCGTAGAGAACGTCATACACACCATAGATGTCGCCATTTGAAACCGTAAAGGTCATATCTTGAAAGCTTTGCAAGTTATTTGATCCGGCTTCGTGAATATAGCAGATATCGGTCATCAGTTCCGGAATAGCAAACTGGTTGCGTCCGGCTCCTGCCAAATTCGTAAAAGACTCATACATCCCGATGGTTGCAGCCTTGATATCTTCAATGGAATTGAGCGCATTTGTATCTTTCAAAGACACCGTTGATTTGCGATCAAGGAAATCTTTCGAGCATGAGGTCAATGCGAGTCCTGTTGCGGTGATTAGCATTAGGACGAGTATGTTTTTTATCGTGTTCATCGTTTTTATTTTTTTATAACAGAATAGAATTAGAACATTATAGATGCACCTATACTGAATTTTCTCGGAATGGGGAAATTTGCGGATTGCTGTGATCCCAGCCCTGCTTCGGGGTCGTATCCTCGGAAATCTTTCTTGGTTTTTGTCCAGATATTATCTCCTGTTACGAAGATGTTGGCTTTAGACAGTTTAAGTTTCTCGATATATTTTTTCGGGAAGGTGTAGGACAGTCGCAACTGTTTCAGGCGCAGGAAGTCTGCCGGAACCAGGAAACGTGTAGAATTTGCGGATCCGTTTCGAGTATCGCTCCACACGTATGATGGAGTTGTTCCGTTTGGATTGTTGGGAGTCCATCGGTTGTCGAAACGGTAGTAGGATCGATTTTCGAGTCCGTTTGATCGGTCTCCGTCGTTTTCGCTTCGTATTCCATCGTTTCCGAAGATATATCCGCCCACGGTATAGCTAAACATTGCGGAGAGTTCAAAACCTTTGTATGCAATGCGGGAGTTAAACCCTCCGTAGAAGTCGGGTTCGTAGGTTCCTGCCCAGGTTTTTTCCGCCTCGTTGTAGTTGCTTGTTGTTGCAGATTTTGTTCCGTCGGTGTACCAAAGTGGGTTTCCGTTTGCAGGGTCCACTCCTGCCCAAAGCGGCATAAAGAACGAGCTGTATGAGCGTCCCACCGTTACCTGCGTGAGAGTGCCTTGCAAATTATCTTGATACAATTTCTTTACCACGTTTTTATTTTTCGTGATATTGAAACCGATGTTCCACGAGAAGTCTTTGGTTTTGATGATTTGTGCGTTGATGTTAAATTCCACTCCGGAGTTCAGCATAGAACCGTAGTTCGACATCTTGGTTGTGAATCCTGTTGCCGCAGGCACAGGCACCGAAAGCAGCAGGTCGGTGGTCAACTCGTTGTAGTAGTCCACTTCAAACTGCAAACGGTCGAACAGCACGGCATCCAAGCCCACATTGAATTTCTTTTTCTTTTCCCAAGTGAGGTCGGGGATAGCAATTTGTGCGGGTGCGCTACCTGCAATTTGCAAATAGTTGTTTCCACTTGCAAACAGTCCTTGTGAGGCGTAGGCTGCTATTCCGCTTTGGTTTCCTGTTGTTCCATAGCTGGTTCGCAAGGCGGCGGAGTTCACAAAAGACAGTGCTTTGTTTTTCATAAACGCCTCTTCCGAGAAACGCCAACGACCACCCACCGAGAAGAAGTTACCCCATTTGTTTTCATCGAAACGTGAGGAACCGTCGCGGCGAAAACTTGCCGAAAGGTAGTATTTATTATCAAAATCGTATTCCACATTGGAGAAATACGAAGCTATGGTCGATTCTATGGTTTGACCACTTGAAGCATCCGGTTTGGCAGCCGAAGCAAGTTCGTTGAAGAATGCCGAAGAGAAGTTGATTTTTCGTGTCCACGCCGAATGCGAACGGTTGGTTTGTGCCTCTTGTCCCAACAAAACGTTGATATTGCTTTTTCCGAATTTTTTCAGATAGTTCAAGGTATTGACCAGCGTGATAGCGTAGTAGTTCGTTATCTCTTCCACAATTGAGCCACCTCGTGTATAGTCAACGTTTCCGATTCTTGCCGGAGTTTTGAATTGTCGGTTGTCTGTATTTGTCCAGTCCACACCCAATCGAGTTTGGAAGAAAAGATTTTCCATAAGATTGAATCTCAGATAAGGTATAACGGTGGTTTTCACCTGTTTGAGATTGTCGAAAGATCCGAGTTCATCCGTCCACTCGCCCACCGGATTCACATTTGCTCTACCTGCATCCACATTCCATGTTCCGTCTTCATTTTTCACCGGAGCCGTAGGGAGCAACAGTCGGCTGGAAAACAGCGGAGCCGAGTATGCGTAGCCACCCGAAACGTCGTTACGGTTGGTGTATCCACCGGAGAGGTTCATCCCCAGAGTTATGATTTTGTTTGCCTTATGTTCCACATTTAATCGACCGGAGTAGCGTTTAAAGTCTTGAGCAATCACATATCCGTCGTCTTGATAGAATCCTCCGGAAGCGAAGAAGGTTGTTTTTTCATCTCCACCGCTAAACGAAACGTCGAAGTTGGTATATGCACCGGGGCGTGTAACCTCATCCCACCAATCGGTATCCACTCCCGGATTGTTCACGGCAGTGTTTAGCATCAGCAAGGTGCGAGCGGCTTCCCAATTGCTTGGTTCGTTCCAATCCCAGCCTCGACTGTTCATAATCCCTTCCAACATAAGGGTTGTGAAGTCTTCTGCATTGAGGTTTTGGTTTTGATGCGTGAGTTTGGGGGGTGCTGTAACGCCTTTTTGGAAAGTTACGGCGATGTCGGATTTTTTCACAGAACCTTTTTTGGTTGTAATCACAACTACCCCGTTAGATGCACGAGAGCCGTAGATTGCTGTTGCTGTGGCATCTTTCAGCACGGTAATGCTTTCGATGTCGTTGGAGTTAATTGTAGATAGCGGGTCGACCATTCCTTGCTCGGATATTCCAATTCCACCTGTAACGATAGGCACTCCGTCCACGATATAGAGTGGTCCTCTGGAAGCGTTGATAGAGCCCAATCCGCGTATGCGCATGGTATTTGCGGAACCTGCTTTCCCTTGCGAGGCGGAGATTTGCACTCCTGACATTTGTCCTTGTAGACTGTTCACCACATTGGCTTCACCACGTTGTTGCAAGGCACCTTCGTCCACACGTCCGGCAGAACCGGTGAATGCCGCTTTGCGTTTCACTCCGTAGCCGGTGATCACAACCTCATCAAGCGAAACCGCATCGCCACCCATAACCACATCTATGGTCGTTCTCGAACCGATTTCAATCTCCTGTGTTTCCATCCCCATAAACCTGTATACCAATGTTGTGGCATCAGTCGGAACATTTAAGGAATACTGTCCCATCACATTTGTTGTTGTTCCAACAGTTGTTCCTTTCACCATTACTTGCACGCCCGGAATACCTTGTTTTTCATCGGCATCCACAACCGTTCCGGTAATGGTTCGTTGCGCCTGCGCTCCTATGAAAAGCAGGGACAACAGTAGAAATGTTATTTTTCTCATAGTTTCAAATTTAATAATTAGTGGTTAGCGGTGCTATCTGAAGTCGTCATCCCGCGCTTGACGCGGGATCCCCTTGCTATCGTTCCCTTGTTGCGAGGAGATTGCGGGTCAAGCCCGCAATGACGACTTTTAGTCGAAGCTACTATTTTTTAACAAATTTTTGCGTAGAAACGGCACCGTTGGTCATTGTGAAGCGGAGGGTGTAAAATCCTGCGGACAGGTCTGCAACAGAGATGCCCAAGATGTTTCCTTTTGCGGTTCTCACAAGGGCTCCGTTGAGATTGTAAATATCCACACGCTTGATGGTTTCGCTTGTTTGGAAGAAGAGTTCATTATCCACCGGATTGGGGAAGATATTCACTTCCGGCGCAATAACCACAGGTTTGATAGCATTGGGGTCGTCATCAACAGGAGGATCGTATTGCCAATCGGTTTGACCACCTTCGAGTATCAATCGGATAGCGATTGCACCCCATTGCGCATCTCTTTGCAAACGGCCTCCGCTTATCACATACATTGTTCGGTGCGAAAGTCTGTCAGCTGCAATACCCAAGTTTTCGGCAGTCAGCTGAGCAGCAGCCACGAAATAACGTCCGGGAGTAAGTTTTGTATCGGGAACATCCACTTCAACAAAACCTTTTGCCATTCTCGAATGCAAATGTTTCAACACCGGAACGCTATCGTAGGTAGTTTCACCAGTCATCCGATAAACATAAAATTCGTAGTCGAGAACGGTTGCATTGCAAAAGCCGATGAGATACTTTGTCATTGTTGTTTCGTGGAAGATCTCAAAGATATTTCCGAGGGTTAGCGGACGACTTCGTCCACCGATCCCTGTTGCGAAGTCAACGGCGTCATCCATCGCATATTCGTTTGCAGATGCGTTGAATGTGAACGACATTGTGTTTCTATTTCCTTCATTTTCCTGATCTCCGCTCACGGTGTAAACAAGGGTATTTTCGCCTTCTCTCACACCGTAATTCGATTCCACGGTAAGATTTTCTGCCGTTTCATTCGCTGCCAACGAAGCCACCGGTTCCGAAACTCCGATTGTTCCTCTGTTGAGTTTAGCAGTGAGTTTCACGTTTGTTGCTTCGTTCAGTCCCACGTTTTTTGCGTGAACAACGTGTTGGCTCGGGAATTGGAAGGTTGGGATTCTTGCAAACTCCGGAAAAGCGGCAGAAATCAGCAGTTCATTATCCTTTTGTTCGGTGATTTCCACATCGTCGATAGCGGCGTAGTAGCCTTCGCCTGCGGTGGTGTAGTAGTGGAAACCGAGGTTAAAGAAATCGGTTTCTGTTGGGGTGTACATCACCGAAACGTAGGTCCAGTCCACACTTCGGCTTTTTCCGTCTTCATCCACATAGAGTTCTTGGGTCATCGATATTCCGGATTGTCCTTTTCCGAGATGCACGGAGAATTTGTCGAACGTTTCTCCCATTCCTCGCACCACGCACCAGAAGCTAATGTTATAGAGCACGCCTTCTTTCAGACGTATGCCGGGCGAGAAGAACCACGAATCGTTTCCCAGTTCGTTTGCGAGGATCGCCGCATAGCGTTTTCCGGAGCGGGAGCCTTGTGTTCCCTGTCCAACCAGTACATTTGCAGAAGTAACCCATTTACTTGCTTCGTTGTTTGCATCTTTCCAATCTTCGGGAAGTGCTGAATCGGCAGTTGCCTCAAAGCCTTCTGCGTAGGGTGGAGCCACCACGTTGTTGGTTACGATTCGGGACATTGTATCTCTTCGGCTTCCTCCGGGTGCGTTTCCGTCCACTTTGATAGCCACTTTCACGGTGTGTTGTCCCGGTTCGGAGAGGTCAACCTTTTGTGTGAAAGTGAAGGTTGCGTTATTTTCCGAAGAGGGACCTCCGTAAACAGATACGCTCGGAACTTGTTCAGTAGCCAGCAGGTTTCCGTTGTGCCAGAGTTCCACAGGCACGTTTGTAGCCACTTGGGCGCCTCGATTTTGCACGAGAATCACAACATTGGTCATTCCCATGTTCACACCGGAAGCAGCCGGGGAGTTCATCGCTCGAATACTAAGGTCAATTTGCCCGAACATCATCGTTGTTAGGGCGATTAGGGTTAGGGTTGTGAATATCTTTTTCATAATGTTTAGTTGTTTAATTGTTTAATCGTTTAGTTGTTGTGCGTATAGCAAGGGTGTGTCTCAACTATGCGAACTGCGTTTGAGACATCTCCTTGTTATTGTGCTGTGTGCTTTCATTGTTGTTGTTTTGTCATCGTCCTACGGACGGTTGTTATTATTTACGTTTTACCGCAATCCATTTCGAATTATCGGCATTGCTGATGAAATAGAACGTGTCGCCGTTTTGCAGAATACGAAGACCATCGTTTTCTTTGTTGTTTATCAAATAAACAGGCTCTGTTACGTTACTTGTTGAGGCACCCGGAGTTTGAATGAGGTATTGGTGGAGTTTAGAATACCCCGGATCAGCACTATTGGCATCGTAGCCACTTCTACTGAAATAGGGCCAAGAACCACCGGTATTCGTGCCATGGTAAGGCATATTAAATACCACTGTATCATTCGATCCATTCAGTGCTTCAATACCCACTATATTAGTAGCAGAACTTGCTTGTCTGTGAATCCAGTAGAAACCACCTACGTAAGGAATCCTGTAAGTGAAACTTGCTGCTGAACCATTCATAGTGCCATCTACAGCAATCTCATGAAGTGCGCTTTCATCGTAATTCACTTGAAGTGTCTTATATTCCTCAAACAATGTTTCAAATATTGGACACATCACAACAACTTGATAAGTGGTTGCCGTTGCTATGAACGCTGCTAACGGTGTAGCCTCCGGACTTGGTGTAGTTACTGTAATCGCGCAAACATCTGTCAATGCGCTGTTGCTTGCGGAGGTAACTGTGATGTTCACAGTACCCTCTTTGAGGATCGTTACCGCACCGTTGTCATCAACCGTAGCAATTTCTTCATCGGAACTGCTCCACGATACGTTTGTGTTGGCTGCGTTGAAAGGCTCAACAGTAGCTTTCAGTTTCAATGAACCTGCGGGTTGTCCAACGACACCCGTTGCGGTGTTCATATCCAAACTTACGCCTGTTGCATCAACCAATTCTACAACGGTTACTTCGCACTCGTCGAACTTCGTTGCATCTCCGGCAGACGTTGCTTTGATGGTGCTTGTTCCGGCTTTCAGTGCGTGAACAACGCCGTTGACTACCGTTGCAACGCTTTCGTCGGAACTTGTCCAAACCACGTTTTTGTAGTAGGCATTCGTTGGAGCAACTGTGGCTGTCAGCGTAACATCCTCATCGCCAAGAATCAGGTTGAGGGCTGTTTCATTAAGCGTAACACCGGTTACTGCAACACCTTCGGCTTTGAACCACGTGTTCACATCCGCTTTGCTACGGAAGTAGAAGTTGCTTCCGTCTTGGATAACGGTAAAACCTCCCGTTGCTTTTCTGTTAAAGTAATCACTGTAGATTGTGCTAAGTCCTCCGCCACTTGCACCTGACGGCGATCCTGATGTTGCAGAAGCCATCCAGAACACCATGTCGCAATTCTTGTTATGACCCTCGCCGGCAATGGTATCGAAAGCTTGATATAAACCATTCACTAATACTCCACTGCTCGTTGACGGACGTTTAACATAAGTTCCTGAAGCGTAAGTTACTACAGACGCTGCTTGAACAGCATTTCCTGTATATGCTACTTCGATATACCAAGCTTGTGGTAGATTAGCTGCCATTGTGGTTTCCACGTAAGAGTTCCAAAGACTTTCTATGCGACCCGATTTAGTTGTAACGTTATAGCGTGTTAACTTAAAATTATTTTGGAACGCCTCAACAGTTTTCTCATTCGGATTAACTATCCATATCGACATCAAACTTTCATCAAACGCAGAAACTACATTGAACTCGCAAGTATCTTCAAAATCACCTTCATCCGTCTTAACGATGATTTCCACATCGCCGGTTGTGAGGAAATTGATTGCGCCGGTTGTGGCATCAACAGTAGCAATGTCTTCGTTGCCACTGCGCCAAGTTACGTTTTTGTTTCCGGCATCGTTCGGTTCAACAGTGGCATCAAGCGTGAACGGCGTTCCCACTTTGAGGGCGGCCTTTTTCAAGTTCAAGCTTACTCCGGTAACTGCTGCAACGGGAACTTCCACAGTAACAACACAACTATCGAAAAGGTCAGGATTTTCAAGCGATTCAACGTAGATGATTGCATCTCCACCCGACACCGCCGTAACCGCACCATTAGCAACAGTTGCAACGCTTTCGTTGGAACTTCTCCATTCCACATTTGGATTGGTTGCTCCGCTCGGCAGAACCGTAACGCGGAGTGTGTATGGCTCATCGTTAAGTAACATCGTGTGTTTGTTCGTATCAAGTTTCACGCTTTCCACAAGCACAGCCTCAACTTCAACTTCAATGGTGTCGGAGAATTTCGCCGTTGTTGAATCGAGGATTGCAATGATTTCGGCTTTCCCCGGAGCAACAGCCGTAACAATACCGTTCTGAACGGTTGCCACATCTTCATCAGAACTTTTCCACGTGAGATTTCTATGAGCAATCACATTCACAGCATTCACCGGCATCACGTGTGCAGTGAGCGATTTGGATTCTGTGCCCTTCAATACAAGCGTTTCTTCTTGGAACTCAACGCCTGAAATCTCGGGATAGGTTTCTCCTGCTGCCCTGCGAGAAACCACAAACCAGTCGCTCGAATCGGCTTTGCTACGGAACCAGAACGTGCTACCGTCTTGAATGATGGTATAGCCTTTTGTGGCTTTATTTAAGAAGTCATACGCTGTATAAATTCCGGTAGAGGCAGCACTGTAATTCGTCGGACGAGTGCCTGTTCCGGTGCTGTTTCGGGTCATATTCGTAAATACGACATCACTCAAAGGATTGTTGCCTTCGCCGTCCAAAATGGATATAGACTCCGTCGCATCTGATGCTTGACCTCTATATCCGATATTTCCTGCTCCAAATTCCACAGCGAAAGACAATTGATAATCACTACGCGGCACTGAAATAAACCAATCCGAAAACGTTTCGAACTGATTTTTATAGGCTTGTCTCCATTGCGTAAAACGAGGCGATTGTTGCGTAACATGATACAAGAATGGGTTTGTTGACGTTGCAATTCCGGCTGCGAGGAATGCCTCCGTAGATGCAACGTTCGGATTTTGCTCAAAAGTAGAGATGTTTTTCCAATTGAGTGTAAATGCTGTAACAGTCACTTCGCAGGTGTCGGAAAATCCATTTTCGGCGGTTGTTCCAATCACCAATGCCTCTCCTGCTCCAACGGCGGTTATAAGACCTTCATCGTTCACAATGATTACACCTTCATCGCTGCTACGCCATTTCATATTTTTGTTGATCGCGTTTGCCGGTTCAACATTTGCCAGCATTTGGTGCGATTTTCCTTGCATCAATGGGAGGGTTTTCGGGTCGAGGCTCACACCTGTTACCGGCACATCCGAAGCCTGCACGGTAACGTTGCACGTGGCGGTATATCCACCGCTGCGAGTGGTTGCCGTGATCATCGCTTGTCCGGGAGCTACGGGGGTTACCAAACCGTAGGCATCCACTGTGGCAACATTCGAGTTGCTACTCGTATAATCCACGATACGACTGGCAGTGTTCGCAGGCAAAATGTTCGCTTTGAGTTGCAAGGTTGGAACGGTTTCTGCAAATTTCAGCGTTGCCGTTGTTTCGTTGAGTTCAACATCCTGAACGGCAGGACTTGCACTCATCCGAACCAATACAAACCAATCGTTCGGGTCGGCAATGCTACGGAACCAAAAAGTATTGTTTTCGTCTTCGATAATCGTCCAGCCCGTGTTTTGTCCCAAAACGGCTGCAAAATCTTTATCTGCTTGCGTTTCAGGGTCGGGGCCGCTGGAAGTGGACATTCTTCCAAGGCTCAAACGGGCATCGCTTTTCGGATTACTTTCCAAGGGATAGATGGCTTGATATTTTCCGAATTCATCATACGGATTAGAGGTTACCGGTCCGTAGCTGCGGAAACCGGCTGTGGTCGTATATCGAGTATTCACCGACACTTGATAGCTACTACGCGGAAGCATCATATCCCAATAGTTGTAGGATTTGGATGTTGCACCTGCATCTTGACGCATTTTCTCCAACCTTGGCGACATTTGCATAAAATAGTAGTAATACACGTAGTTTGCACTCGGAATCATAAAGTTTTTGAGGGCTTCTGCCTCGGGGTCGGGTTCGTAGGTTACGATGTTATTCTCGTTCGGATATTCAATCACATTCACTTCGCAGGAAGCGGTGAAGTTTCCGTCTTCTGTGGTTGCTGTGATGTTTGCTGTTCCGAAAGCTAAAGAAGTTACAAGACCGGTGTTTGCATCCACTGTTGCCACGTTTTCGTTGTTGGAACTCCACGTTACTTTGTTGTTTGTTGCGTGAGCAGGAACCATTTCATAGCTCAGTTGCAAGGTTTTTTCCGGCAAGATGCGTACTTTTTCCGGCGTAACGATTACGTCTGTTGCGGGGATATTCACTACATTTACCACACACGAAGCGGTTAGATCGCTACTGCTTTGTGCAACTGCGGTGATTGTTGCTGTTCCAACGGAAACGCCTGTAACCAAGCCGCTTACATCTACTTTTGCTACATTTTCGTTATTGGAGCTCCACATTACGTTCTTGTTGGAAGCTTCTTCCGGTTCAAAAACGACAGAGAGTTGCACGGTTCCTCTCACCCAGGTTTCATCCGTTTCTTTGTCGAGGTGGATACCTGTTGCAGGAACGATGGAAATCATTACTTTCACTGCACTTGTAGCGGTGTGGTCGCCATCGTGCGTAACTACCGTAATCACTGCATCGCCCTCTGCCACAGCGGTAATCAAGCCCATAGAGCTGATTGTTGCCACGTTTGGACTGCTGCTGAACCAAGCCACATTTTTGTTAACGGCATGAGGTGGCAAAACGGTTTGTTGCAGTTGAAAAGTTTGTCCAACTGCCATAACCACGTTAACATGGTCTAATTCAACACTTCCAACGGCTGTTGGGAGTGTGCTTTGTGGAGCACGATAGAAAATGATGCTATCGACATCTTTGATTAGAAATTCCGACTGGCTTTCGCCGGTATGGATAAACATGGTGTCGCGGGTCTGCGCCCAAAGTCCTATGGACAGAGCGAGTGCGAGGATTGTTGTCAGTATTTTTTTCATGGCGCTATTGTTTTACGATTTTAAATGATTGGATAGGTTGACCTGCACATTCTACCATAAGAACGTAAGTGCCTGTGCGGAAGTCTTGCATCCGGATTTGTGTGTTTGCAGAATGAATACGGTCTTTCTTGATTTGCTTACCGGACAAGTCGTAGATTCGATAAGACATCTCAGGAGAGACCGTTTCAAAATTCAAGTTTAACTCTTCTTTCACCGGATTCGGGAAAAGGGTTATCTTGTTGTTATCTTGCGTTACCGTAATGATTTCGCTAGTATTGTTCTTTGTAAACGACAGGTTTTGTACCTTGTTTAGGTCGAATGTTTCGCCACCCACGGTCATTTTTTGTGTAGGTTGGTCGAACGTGATTTTAGGCTTTGTTGCGAGTGCGAAAGCCTTTTGTTCGCTTTCGTCCATCAGTTGAACATAGAGGCTGTTTTGAGCCGTGAGGTTCCACGTGAAAGCGAGGGTTGCTGCTATGATGATTATTTTTTTCATTGTTGTAGTCTTTTATTTGTTGATTTGTGAACTGTTGCGAGGGGTTGTCTCAACTGCACGAACTACGTTCGCTTCGCTCGACATGACGTGTCGCATATTGCTATCCGTTGCCTCTACGATGGTTATCTACGTAGGAATAGGAACCAATCGTTAGGGTCTGTTTTGCTACGAATCCAGAAAGCATCTTTTCCATCTTGGATGATGGTGAATCCTGCGGGGTCTTGCAAGAAGGTGTAGAACTGATTGAGTCCGCTACCGCTGTAGCCCGAAGGGTTCGTAACTCCCGTCAACGCGCTGTTTCGAGTAAAGTTGAACGTGATGTCGCTGTTTGGGTTTCCTGCCGGGGCTTCCTGTTGCATAATGCCCGTTTCTCCGGTGCTCGGATTTGGACCTTTATACCAAATTCCGCCATTTTCGTAGGTTACTAAAAAACTAAACTGGTAGTCGCCACGGGGAATGGAGAGATACCAGTCGGTCATTTCAGGAAAAGCTTTTGCGTATGCGTCGTACATCGCTTGCAGTTTGTCGGACATCTTTTCAATCGTGTATTGTGCTGTTCCATTGTTCCAAAAAGCATCGAAGGCTAAAACGCTTGCATCTTGCACATACGTAGGAATATCTTCGGCGTCGATAGTTGGTTGTTGCAATTCTTCGGGAGGTGCCACCTCTGTGAAATCCTTTCTGTTTCCATTCACATCTACGGCGAAAGCCTCTTCGTCTTCGATTCTCACACCTACACTCAACCCTCGAGCGATGTTGTTCACTCTCACGTTACTCACATCCATACAGATATTATTGCCCAGATAGTGCGATTCCACAGTGTTTGTTCGGGTGTGTCCAACGAGGATTTGTTCCACCCAAGTTTCGCCGTTTTTCCATTCAGACAAAATTTTGTTCACGTCTGACTGCCTCATTGTGTTTTCCACCAAACCTCGGTGCCAAAGTGGACCTCCGGGAGTGCTGGTCATAATCAGAGTGGCATCTGCAGAACGTCCGGCAGACGTGTTTGGCAATGCAATGTATTTGCGAACAGTGTCGTTGATTTGTTCGGGAGTGAGTCCGGTTGCCACGAGTTCCGTACCGATACCTGCGTGAACAAAAAGTTTAGAACCCATAATTTGAATGGTATTACGGGTCATCAACCATTTGCCAAGTTCGGTGTTCATTGCCCAAAGGTCTTTATAGGTAAGTTGGTCGCTGAACAAGGGGTTTCCGTCGGAATCGGTCATGGCTTTCAAGAGTCCTGCATACTGCAAGTATTTGGCAGTCAGGTATCTTTGGTCGCCTTGTGTTTGCATGGGGTCGTGGTTACCCAATAAATAATGCACGTCTCCACCGGCAGCGCGGGCTTCGGTTTGCAGTTTATACATCAACCACATCAGGGTTGTTTGGTCGTCGCCACGGTCGGGAATATCTCCCAACACTGCGAAGTGTCCGTTTCCGAAAGTCCATTCGAGATTTTCGTCGACCACACCGTTTCCGATGATGGTTTTAGCGAAAGACACAAAATCTCCGTGCGGGTCTGAAAGCACGAGCATTTTTGCCGGAAGGGCATCGTAGCGAGCTTGTGGCACAGTGATTTCATCGTGTAGGTTCACTTTGAATTCGTATCCTCCTTCGTGAGTATATACGGTGAACTCTCCGATTTCTGCACGACTGTTGAACTCTTTCACGTAGGGAGTCAAGTCTTTGTCGAACGTAATCATTTTCACAGCTCCACCTCCGTCATAGACGATGTATGGACCACCTCCAACCATTCGAGGTTGTTCGACTGTAACTACGCAGGTTGCCAAATGTGTTCCATCTTTGGTTACGGCGGTGATATTCACACTGCCTTGCGCATGAGCCGATACCACACCGTTTTTCACGGTTGCGAGTTCTGGGTTACTACTGACCCACATCACGCCTTGGTTGGAAGCGTTTGCAGGTTCGACGGTAGCCGTGAGTGTAACCTCGTCTTGAGCGGGGACACGAACAGCCGTTTGGTCTAATCGGACACCCGTTACGGGAACTAAAGCCTTCGTTCTGAAGAACGTAATGCTGTCCACGCCGTTGGCGGG
>QMCD01000635.1_pt1 | contig 24117 bp, 24 predicted proteins | sample 1821841 | NCBI WGS metagenome assembly QMCD01 (sample SAMN01991225, study PRJNA193472) | Termite gut metagenome, whole genome shotgun sequencing project. | isolation source: worker | host: Macrotermes natalensis | reverse complement strand
CATCCTGTGTCTCCTGTGTTTTATATGCGTTAATCCCTGCCTCGCAGGTAAACCCGCGGTTTTATAATATCACAGGAGACACTTCATATTGTCTAAGTGTTTCTGAAATAAGGAATTAACTGAGCTTGTTGCAAAACTCGGTTAGTTTTGCCCAAGCTCCTGCATTTTCTCGCCTAAAGGCTGTGAAACATGCATTTTTTAAAGGTTGCTGTTGCAAAAACTGGAGTTTTGCAACAGCCTCAACTAATTCATTATTTCAGAAACTTACATTAAAGGAGTACACTGCAATTGCCGGCTATCTTTACATGAGGCAGCTGTTAATGAGAATAATCAGATTCCCCGGATAAAGCCCGAATGGAATTATTATGAACCAATTCCGCGGGTAAAAGAACATCATCTACAGAACCCGTACTCATGCCTGAAGTAATAATACGATGCAGAATTTCTACCGCTTTTTTCCCCATTGCGTCTTCATTCTGTTTGATGTAAGTAAAATCCGATGAATATTGGGGAGAATCAAAAGTAATAATCGAAATATCCTGCGGAATTTTCCGCCCCATATTTTCGACCGCATTTTTGACAAGCAGTGCGATTTCAAATTCCGAGGTGAATACGGCTGTTATTTCGGGATGTTCTTCCAAAAAACGCGTGACCATATCAATATCATTGATAGATTCAAGCGGCGGACAAAAACAATCTTCTGAAAACGGCAGTCCGTAATCGGAAAAGGCTTTCATAAATCCATACATACGGTCTTCAACGGTAGATACATAGAGGGGCTCTCCTGAAAAAAAACCGATATTCCGGTGTCCAAGGTCAAGCAGCTTTTTTATCGCGGTAATGGAAGCGGCAATCGTATCAGTTGATACCGTAGGAACCGGAAGTCCCTGCATTTTTCGGTCAATAAAAACAAAAGGCCGCTCATGAAGAATCTGATTAAGTATCTCACGATTATAATGTTCGCCGTGTACGGGAATCATCAGTACTCCGGCTATATTCTCGCTCATTAAGGCGCGGAGTGCTTTTTTCTCTTCTTCTTGTGATTCTTTTGAACGCTTAAGGATAAGATGATAGCCTAAAGCGCCGCAAGCTTCTTCGATGCTGCAAATAAGTCTTTTGCCAAAAGCATCGCTAAAATCGGGAATTAACAGACCGATACTGCTGCGAAAAGCGATAGTATCTTTTTGCATTCCGTCATAAGCATAAATGGCAGATTCCGCGACAAAAGAACCCTTTCCCGGACGGCGGACGATAATTCCCTGTTCCGCAAGCATATCAAGCGCCTTTCTGCTCGTAGTTTTGCTGACTCCGAAAGTATCGCATAATTCTTTTTCAGAAAGCGTTTTATCTCCTGGAGAGAGTTTCCCTGATGTAATACCTTCTAACACCTGATCATAAATTTGTTTATACAGAGGTTCTGTTTCTTTATTATTTTTAAAATCATACATAATGCCGGCATAATAATATATCGTTTGACATTTTGCAAGATTTCGGAGGAATTAATGCTGAAACACCAAAAGGGAATGGTTGAAAAGACAGGAAATTCCAGCCGGAAAGATGTTCTGGTTCATGGCCGAAAAAGTAAAGTTTAAAAAAGGTTGTCATGTCAATAGTACCATTAAAAACATACCGGTATGCAAACCTAAATACCGGTATAATACCGCACTGCTTATTGACAGCATTTACGGCCTGTGTTACAACCTTAAAACCAAAGGGAATACACACCGGGTTCGGCGTTTCCGTTTCCTTCATTTTTTTATAAAAGGAGCCGCAATGAGCAGCGCTATTTTGATAAACGTTTCTTCTCTGCCGAATATTCCCTGGGAAGAAAAGTCAGCCTCTTCTTCAAACAGTCCGCTATGGCGGTATTCAGGAAATCCGATTATTCCCCGGAATCTTACCAAATATTCAAACAGCATTTTTAACAGCGCGGTGGTACCTTTTAAAAGCGGATTCGCGGGGGTTTTCCGCTGCGATGATACTTCCAGACGAATGAATATTCATGCGGGAAAAAGCAGCGACGGAATTAATTGGGTTATAGAAGATGATCCCATCGATTTTATTAAAACCGATCCGGATTTGCCGGATTCAGCATACAAATACGATCCCAGAGTTGTGTTTGTCGAAGACCGGTATTATATCATTTGGTGCAATGGCTATTTTGGCCCCTGCATTGGAATGGGATACACTTTTGATTTCAAGCAATTTTATCAGATGGAAAATGCGCTGATGCCCTTTAACCGAAACGGAGTGTTGTTTCCCCGGAAAATCAATGGAAAATATGCCCTTTTGAGCCGTCCCAGCGATTCGGGGCATACTCCTTTTGGGGATATCATGTATTCCGAAAGTCCTGATTTGACGTATTGGGGGAAACACCGCCATGTGATGAAACCTGCCGATTTTACCGAAAGCGCCTGGCAATGCACAAAAATCGGCGCCGGTCCTGCTCCCATCGAAACTTCCGAAGGCTGGCTTCTTTTTTATCATGGAGTTTTAACCAGCTGCAATGGATTTGTCTATTCCTTTGGCGCCGCATTGCTGGATGTGGAAAAGCCTTGGCAGATTATTGCCCGTTCCCGCCCTTACCTTATTTCCCCTCAAGAATATTACGAATGTGCAGGAGATGTTCCGAATGTAACTTTTCCCTGCGCGGCTTTGGCGGATGGGGATACGGGACGGCTTGCAATTTATTACGGATGTGCCGATACGGTTACCGGAATTGCTTTGGGAAAAGTTGACGCAGTCGTAGATTTCGTTAAGAAGAACAGCTTGTAAACCGGTAATGTAACATTTCGCGCTATTCCCGAAACATCAACATGAAGAACCCCGATAGCTGCACTTTCGGGGCTTTTCATTGTCAATCTTCTATCGGGGTATCATCCGGTTTATTGCTTTTCTGCTTTATTTGATCTTCTTTTTGGTCTATGGTCTGCTGAATTGACGCAAGCTCCGCCAGAATAATCTTTACCGCGGGAGTATCAACCGTGATGCTTTTGGCGCCACGGTCTACAAAAGCTTTATACGCTTCAAGGCCAAGCTTTCCTATCTGCTTTTGAGCCTGTCCTTCCAGCTGCTTTATTTCAAAGCGCAAAACACCAATTTCTCCCATTTCCTGGACCTTGGCACCAGCTTTACCGGCAATCTCTTTCGATGCCTTAACGCCTTTCTCTCCCCAGTCCTGGGCTTTTTCTCCGGCCTTACTCAAGAAATCCTTTGATAAGAGGATTCCCTGATCGAAAAATCCTTTCATTCTCTCACTAAAACTCATAAGATCCCCCTTTTATGTTCATAATTAAATATAACATATTTTTACCTATTCAGCTATAAAAAGTTTAAGATTTTTTGCAATTATAACTCTCATTAATTCTTATCATTTATTCCTTTCATGCGCTCCATCTGTCCTTTATAGTACGCCATCGTCCCGCCTCTCCTGTATATCTCCTGCTGCATTTTTTGTCTTACAGCTTCCGCAAACTCACGGATAGAGGCAGGAGTAAAATCACCGTTTTCATCTTTTTTGACATAATCGGAAGGATACACCGCGTCAAGAGCTACCGACACCTGTTTTGGGAACGGACGGCCCCAAAAAGTCCCCCGTTTACAACAGCCTTCTTTGAGAACCGTTACCAAAGGAATTACGGGCACATTGAGCGATGCCGATATATAAAAAGCGCCGGGCTTAAAATCTTTGATTTCCTGATTATACAGATAACATTCCCCTTCGGGATAAAATAAGATGAAACGGCGGCGCTTTAATCCGGTTTCGGCAAATTGAAGCAATCGTTGTAAGCCGGACATCCCCATAGGAAGCGGAAGTCCGCCAAGGAGCCTCGTAAGCGTCCCAAGAACAGGAGACAACACGGTTGCTTCAAGCATGGTATGCCATGTCCTGTTGGGAAGCACCATTCCGCTCAGATGAACCGGATCGAAAGCATTCGTGTGATTCGCGACGAGAACGGCTTTTTTAAACGGCTTTAACTTCCTGCGGTTTTCGTAGGTTCCGGAGAAGAATATAAAATTGATAAGCTCCGCAATGGGCCAAATCAGATAAAATGTTATTGCGGAAGCAAGCTCAAACGGAATTGAAATATCCGCTAAGGGTCTCCCTCTTCTATACGGCATGGATCATCCTCAAGTAACAACCCTGCCCTTCCATTCAAATCCTTGACCGGAAACCGTCTTGACCCATGAACGAGCCGCCATAAACAATAGATTCAAGAACAAAAGAGGCCAAAGGAAGGCAAAAAGCCAGTTCATTCTTCTATCCACAAAAACAAGCAGCCAGGTAAGCGTATACATGACATTCACAAAAACCATTTGACTAAGGCAGGGATGATTTTCATAAATCATGGAAAGCATAATGGGGAACGGAAAAAGCAAGAAGAAGAACACGCCGAAAAAAACCATGGCCAGCAAAAGGCTGTTTTTTCCAAAAAAATCGAATATATTTTTTCCAATCCCTTCAACACCCTGCATATAACCATGATACATACGGCAGGATACCTGGTCCGATATATCCAAAAACCTTGTTTTATAGCCTTGCTTTTTAATATGCCGGGCTAGGTAAATGTCTTCGGTAGTTTTGTCTCTTATTTCCTGATAAGCGCCGCATTTTACAAAAACATCTTTTCTTACGGCAATATACTGCCCAATCGCGGACGCAAAAATACTGATTTTACGCAGCCGATTAAGCACGAGAGGCAGTATAAATCCGGTAAGCATATACATGAGAGGAACGGTAATCTTTTCCCCGAATGTTGCCAATTCCTGCCCGACATAGCCGGAAATTAAATCTACCTTCAATTTGCCGATGTTCGACGCCGCCCAGGAAACACTCGTCGGGGCATGAAAAGTATCGGCATCGGTGAGGAGGAGAATCTCTCCGCGGGCTTCTTCGCTAAGCTGCTGCAAGGCATAAGGCTTTCCAAACCAGCCCTTCTTTAAAGGCTGTCCGCGGAAAATTCTCAGATTTGCGTATTGCCTGCTCAGTTTTTCCAAAATGCCGAACGTATCATCAGTGGAATTATCATCGATAACAAGAATCTCATAATTACGATACGTCTGATTTTCCAGACTGAGGATGCACCTTTCGATGTTATTTTCCTCGTTTCTTGCCGGAATCAGCACCGAAACCATGGGGCCGTCTGTCAGCTTTGGTTTTTTCGTATTCCACCGCATTTCGATAATATTACATACTGCCAGCAGTAAAAAGAAGCCGCTTAACACAACCGCAACCACACTGTATATTTCTGTGATAAATAAAAGCATAGATCAACCTGCCTCGTTCAGCATGTTTTGAACAAATTTGTTTGTCGGATAAACTTCCAAAGCCTTCTCCAACCAAGGTTTTGCGTCCGTGTATTTTTTTTGCTGAAAATACGCGTAGCCGATGGCCGAAAGTACGTTAAACCGGTCATCTTTTTGCATTCCGGCGCTATTGTTATTGACAATATCTTCCATCATTCTGATTCCCCTTCGGTAGTTATGAAAGGGAGACGGAGCAAAAACCCACCGGGCCGCGGCCATATACTGACAAGCGGCATTATTCGGATTGAGTTTCAAAGCGTTTTCAGAATAGTTCTGAACTTTCAATCCGTTTGAAATAGCGTATCCTGTCGATTTTACGGCGCAATTCTGGGAAATATTTTCCGCCAGCATCTGCCATCCCGTGTCCGTCGGCATAATATCCAGGGAATTTTGAGCATGAACAATCCCCTCATCATAACAGGAACCGGCCTTATCCTTTTGTTCCTCATATTGATAGGCACGCCCCATCATATACGCACAGCGGGATAACATGATATATAAATCTTTTCCGTTCAATGAGAGCTCGGCTTGTCTTTTTGATTCATTATAGATTGGAACAATTTCACCGCTTGACAAATTCTGCTCGTACACAGCTTCTCTTAATGCAAGAAAATAAGGCGGCAGATTATCCTCCGCAAATAAGGAAAAAACGCAGAACGCGGACAAAGCCCAAGCAATACATAAAACTTTATTCATTCTCCCTCCATCATACTTTAAATGGAACACATAATCCAGTACATTAAATGGAACACATAATCCAGTACATTTTTTTACTTTTTTATAACATTAGTGCCGCAAAATAATATTTTTTTTCATATCAAAATATCAACATGTTCTCACACAACTTCATGCCTTTCATTAATTATATGACAGCAATTTCCGTGCCAAGAAAAGAGGAGACAAAACATCAATTAACTGATTATAATACAAAGAATTAGAGAACAATGGCCAGAAATCGCAATATTGCTTGTTTATTTTGTATAGATAATGTGACAGAAAAGATTCATGTTTTGCTATGAATCGTCAACTTCCGCTTCATTTTCCGGCTCCGAGGCTTTGACAATTATTTCCATAATTCTGTGACGCAGTGTTTTTGAAACGGTAACATCGAGGTTTTCAAATTGAAAGGTATCTCCTTCCCTGGGAATGCCGCCGATGTTTTCGATAACCCAGCTTCCGACCGTAGTTGAACTGGTGTTATTTTTTATGCCGAAAAGTCCGAAAAGATCATCCAATTCGGTATTTCCGATAATTTTATATGTGGAATCATCAATTTTCACGATATGCTCAACAACATCATCATGTTCGTCCCAGATTTCGCCCACAAGCTCTTCAACAATGTCTTCGATGGTGACGATTCCAACGGTTCCTCCGAATTCATCGACAATAACCGCGATATGCGATTTTTTTTCCTGGAGCGTTTTCAGCAGCCGCGAAATCTTGACTGATTTAGTCGTAAATACAATGGGCTTAATAATTTTTTCCAGAGGATAACGCATTTTCATCACTTTGTAGTGAAAATCTTTCTGGAGAATGACGCCGATAATATTATCAATGGAATCTCTGTATACGGGAAACCGGGAAAAGCGCGTAGAAAAAAAACGGCGCTCGATATCTTCAACTGAATCATCGACTGAAACGGCTTCCACATCAACGCGGGGGGTAACAATATCGTTGGCCGTTACATCATCAAACTCGATAGCTTGTTTTATCATGTCTTCTTCACGTTCGTTGATTCCGCCCTCCTGACGGACTTCTTCAACAAATGTGATAAGCTCTTCTTCGGTTACGGAACGGTCCGCGTCAAGGCGGAATATTTTCACAATCAATTTTTTCCAGGCACCGACAAGATAATGAACGGGTGTCAACAGAAACATAAGCACTTTCAAAACGGGCGCGCAAAACATGGCAAACTGTTCGGGCGCTTCTTTGGCAAGCGTCTTCGGGGAAATCTCTCCGATCACCAAAACCAAAACCGTCATCACTAGCGTGGAAATGCTGACGCCGATATTTCCGAAAAATCCCATAAAAATAACGGCGGCGATGGAAGACGACGCGATATTCACAATATTGTTTCCAATGAGCACGGCCGATAACAGTTTGTCATAATTTTCCGACAAAGCTAAAACCTGGGCGGCTTTTTTATTTCCGTTATTGGCCCAGCTTTTTATTTTGATACGATTTAAAGAAGAAAACGCGGTTTCCGATGCCGAGAAAAAAGCCGAACATAAGAGTAAAAATCCGAGAAGCGCAATCAAAGCAATTATATGTGTGTCCATTCGCTTAAAAGGATACTATATCAGACAAGGCTTAGCAAGGATTTATGCTGTTCCCTTTTCCAGCGCCGATCTCCGCTCTCTGCATATTCTGCAATTACAATGCAGATTTTCCAGGGTATTTTTATCCAAGGCTAAAAAACAGCGTACAATTTCTTCATCCAACTGCGATCCGCTGTTTTCATGAAGGATTTTTACCGTTTCTTCCAGCGATTTTGCGGGGCGGTATATTCTGTAGGTTCTGAGCGCGGAAAAAGTGTCCGCCGCCGCGATGATTTTTGACTCAATGGGAATTGCATCGGCCTTTAACCCGTAATAGCCCTTTCCGTCGATTCTTTCATGATGGTACAAAATCCAATCACCCAATCCGCCGAATACCGTATTTTGAATGATTTCCGCACCGTCTTTGGGATGCCGTTTCATAATTTCCCATTCATCATCGGATAAGGAAGAGTCCTTATTCAAGATATGATCCGGCGTTTTTATTTTCCCAATGTCGTGAAGCAGCGCCGCAAGCAAAAGTTTTGTTTTATCGATGTTATGCTGATGATGTTTCGGAAGGCTGCCGTAGATTACTTCTGTTACAGCTCTCACATGATGCGAATGCCCCTGCGTGTATGGATCCTTCGATTCAATGACATCCATAAAATATTGAATCCAATTGTTATCCTTGTTAAGATTGAAACAATTGTCACAAAAACTCAGCATGGGTAGGCTCCTTTTCTTCGTAATACGTCAGGTTAACGGAACTATTCCAGCGGGGGGAAATATCCGGTAGAATCCCGGCCGGACCGTTCCAAAAGATACACTTCGGCTTCCACGGGAAGATAGGCGCGGCCGAAGTTTGTGGGCAGGCTCGATCTATACTGAAAGAGATAGGTTCCGCTTGATTCGCGCCGGAGTTTTTCGATAACCGGTTTAATGCCTTCGGGACGGTAAAGAGGTACCGCTTCCCCGCCGGTCTCTCTGCATAAATATTGGATTTCAGGCCCCGGAGCGTTATTTCCTACAATGACCGCGTAAAACACAATGCCGTTGTTCGCAAGATACGCGGCAAGTTCGGAAAGCCCATATCGTTCAAAGCCTAATTCTCCTATGCTTCCGCTTGTGATAAACACGACGGCGCGTTTTTTTTCGCCGGGGAGAAGATCGGTAGCGGCTAAACGCAAGCCTAAGTCAAAACGCCAGCGGCCGGTGTACGAAGCGTTATTTCCGGCGGATACGGTCTGTTCTTTTACCGGCTGTTCTCCAGCGGAAATAACCGAAACAACCCGGCCGGCGGCCGACGAAGCGTCGCGGACGGCAAGGACGGTCTCATCCCGCAAGGCCCGCATCTGGGGGGAACGTTCAATCAGGATTGATATATCCGTATTATCAGAACGGTAGGAAGCGCCCAAAAACTGCTGCTCCGCAGCGGCGCGGCCGTTTTCACTCAAAATGAAATTATTCGCGTCAAGTCCGACCAAAGGCCTGCGGAGCCTGTCCTGAACCAGGACCTCAACGGTTACCAAGGGGAAATTATCCGAAACAACCCGCTCGATCTGCACAAAAAGCCCGGCTGCCATATCATCCATACGGGTTAAGATGGATACTTCCCCGGCGTCAAACACGGCGCTAAGAATATTGCCGTTCCGGTCCGCGTCAATCCCGACAATGCGGGCAGACGCGCTTCCAAGGGAATTTCCCACGGCTCCCAATTCCCGGATAAGGCCCGTATCGGGATCGATGATAATTACCCGGGAAGCGTCTGCGGCAAGCAGTTTTCCGTCTTCGGTAAAACGCATGGCTTCGGGACCGAGCAGTCCTTCATTCACCAAAGTTCCTTGATACACGCCGTTTTGATCAAAGAAATAAATTTTCCGGCTGACGTTGTCCGCGACAAAAACCTGATTTTCCCTGGCGGCAATTCCGGTGGGGGATACCAGCCCCGGAAAACTTCCCGATCTCATACCGAATGATAAAAGGAACTCGCCTTCGGGATTGAATTTCACGATCCTTCCATTTCCGTAATCAACAACATAAATATAGCCGTCCGCATCGACGCAAAGATTTTGAGGACCGACAAGGTTTCCGTCTCCCCTTCCTTTTGAACCGATGTAAGAAAGCCAGGTTCCGTCAGGAGAAAGTACGCTGATTCTGCCGCCGCGATATTCCGAAACATAGAGCCTGCCGTCTGTTCCGCGGGCAATGTCATAAGGCCGGTCAAAACCATTTATTGGTCCGCGAAGCCTCTGCCTGATGATTCCGTTTACATCGATGCGGACAAGTTCGTTGCTTCCGTAGGCCGCAACCCACACGGAAGCATCATCCAGGGCTAAAATCGACGTAGGCTGCCGGTATAGAATAATTTCATCATTTCTTCCGGGGTAGCGGCCGGATTCCACATAACGGGCATCCATGTCCAATTCGGGGAAAAAGCTTCTCCGGTTCCTGACGGTTTCGATCCGGCTGCCAAGCAAAAGCCTCTCCCCGGCGCCGTCTTCATACATTTCCATGGCCGACTGCCATTGACGGAGGGCCGTATCTTCCATGCCCGAACGGTAATAAGACCGCCCAAGCCATTCTAAAATGAGCGGTTCACCGGGAAGATACGACAGCGCCCTCTCAAAAGCAAGAATCGCTTCATTGAAAGAATAACGGTTGTATGCCTGAACCCCCAGGCGGAATTCTTCCCGGGCAAAAACAGCGTTCCGGTCATCTCCAACAGGTCCTTCGGACCTGCCAGGTCCCCCGGACATGCCAGGGTCGGAATTCTGCTGAGCAAAAAGAAAGCCCGTTCCCAATACCGGAAGCAAAATCATGATACATAAAACAATGTTCTTTCGCCGGAACCATTTTTGTATCATGTTACTTCTCCGATAATAACCCTGATGTGCCGCTTAATTTCCGGATGCTGAGGAGCCAGATCAAAAGCCCTGCGGAGCCAATTTCTGGCTTCAACAAGTTCGCCGTTCTTGTAGTAAGCCCAGCCCAGGGAATCAAGATACGCGGGATTTTGCGGACGCTGATCAACAGCCTTCTTGCAAAAGGCCAAGCCTTTTCTGGGATCGATTTCCCTGTCAACCAAAATATAGCCAACCCCGTTCAAAGCGGTAGTATTATGAGGATCCAGTTCTAAAGCCTTCCGGTAATATTCAAGGGCTTTATCAAAATGATTTTGCATAAAAGCAACGTAAGCCATCGTGGTAAAAATCTGGGCGGATTCAAACCCGTTATCAAGAAGATGTTTCAGCTCAAATTCGGCCAGTTTGCTTCTTTTCGTAACCGTATAAACATAAGCCAGGGTCATCCTGCACTGAAAAGCCCTGAGAGGATCGGCGCCGGAAGTAACAACCTGCTCCAGATATAAAAGGGCATCATCGAAACGTTCCAGCTTCGTGTAGCAAAGGCCAAGATAATACGCCAATTCGGAATTTTGTTCCGGAGAGAATCTGCCGGTATCAACTTGCAGCAGCTCGGCAATTGCCAAATCCCAGCGTTTTAAACGGAAAAGCCTGATTCCTTCCTGCAGAGTTCCTGCCATGGACATTATCTCCTATTCACTCGAAAAATTGATGTCTCCCCAATTGAATGCATCAATTTTTCCGTAAGGGCCGCTTTGACGCGGCGCTGTGATCGGGCGCGTCTTCACAAAGATCCCGCATTACCACAGGATGCACAAAAACCGGACTGACAGAAACACAATTTTTTGAAACCGCGTCCCAGTCGGAACCTTCTTCCGCTTCGGTTTCGACTTTGCCGCCCTCGAAAAAACTGTACATCTGATCATAAGGCGCACGGAACGTTACCAGCGTATCCCGGTAACGCCGCCTGGAGGGAAACGTTATCATCATTTCCTGCGGCCCCTGCGGGATATTGGGAATATTCACATTGATGAAAACATCCGGCGCGCACATCCCGATAAATTCATCAAGATGATTCAGCGTAAAATCAACAGCCATATCCCAAAAAAACGGCCCACCGTGACCATCCAAAGACAGGGCAATGGCCGGAATGTCATTCAGTACAGCCTGACGGGCCGCGGCGACAGTTCCGGAATAAATAATGTCGGTCCCAAGATTCGCTCCGGCATTAATCCCTGAAATGATAAGATCAGGCAAAAAAGAAAGACCATCAAGGGCCGCGATTATCGAACAATCCGCCGGCGTTCCGGAACAAGTCCAGGTATCGTCCGAAAGCCGTGTGATTTTCACCGGACTAAATAAGCTGAGCGAATGGGAAAACCCCGAGCGGTTGGAATCCGGCGCAAGAATACATATTTCATGTTTTCTCAGGGATTTCAGCCCCTCCGCCAGTTTAAGAATCCCTTCGCATTGGATGCCATCATCATTGGTTAATACAATCTTCATGAAACCTCATAACAGCCGGGCAGCGGAAGCAGGTCTTACTTCATAGAGAATCGGCCTGAACCCAAAAATACGTTCATAATCGTCCAGCCTCTTTTTATACTCATCGATAACTTTATCCGAAATAATGGTGTACGTACAGCCGCCGAAACCATCTCCCGTCATTCTGGAACCCAAAACACCGTCAATTTCCTGGGCCCGTTTCACAAGCCAATCTATCTCGGGGCAGGATACTTCGTAAAGATCACGAAGGCTTTCGTGCGAATGCGTGATGATTTTCGGAAGCAAAGCAAGTTCCGCATTCCGAAGGGCGTGTTCCATCTCGTATACCCGCTGTATTTCCTTTACCACATGCATACATCTGCGCCGGATCTGTTCGGGAAGATCCCCCAAAGAATCTACAAGATCACTGCAGACAAAATCCCGGAATGAAATTCTACTGTTTCCGTAAGAAAGCTGATCCAATCCTTTCCGTAAATCCTGCCGGCGCTGCTTGAGCTCATCATCTACTCCCATTCGGGGAACTTTAGAATCCAAAATAAGGATTTTATACCCCGCAAGCGGAGATTTGATCGTTTTTACCTCATGACGCAGTTCATCCACCAAGAGAAAATGATCCCGCTTTGCGTGAAGATGAATAAGATAATCCGTAGGATTACTATTTTTTCCGAAAAAAGCCGCCGATGACTTAGTGAGGAGGCGGTACATTTCTTGATCGTTTATTTTTGCGCGGAAAAAACCGCGAAGGGCAGCGGCGGCGGCAACTTCTATCGCCGATGAAGAAGCCAAGCCAATCTGCTGGGGAACATCCCCCATTAAGGTAAAGTTGAGACCTTTTACCGAATACCCAAGTTCGGCAAAACCGTGAATGGCTGTTTTAAGATAATTAGCCCAGCGGTCTTCCCGTTTGTATTTCAGGTTAACGAGCGTTGTTCTTTTCCGTTCCCCCAAATCGGCGGCAAAAAAACGAAGCGAATTATCCTTTCTTAAACTAACCGCCACTTTCATGGTCCGGTCTATAGCGGAAGACAAAAATAAGCCCGCTTTGGGTTCCCCATGCTCCCCTAAATAATGGACTCTGCCGGGAGCTTCGGCGATAAAAATTTTTTCAGATTCGTCGGAATCGGCATCATATTCTGCGCGATGTATTGCACCGATGTCCTTCATTCTTCCCTCGCTGTTCATAAATAGGAATCCCACCTACCTCTTCCATCTTATAGAAATATTCTTAAATATGCAACCAAAATAGCAATTTGGAATCGATTATATCAACAAAATCCGGAATCTCTTACTGTATTCATAACGGGGAAACTCCAAATATGCCTATATGATATCATACTTTTTAGAAAAAAAGCAAATAAATTCACCACTCCGGTTCTCCGGAAAGCATTGAGACGGCTGCATGAGCTTAAACACGCATAAGGCTTTGCCGGCGGGAAAGTACCGAGCCGCGGTCTTAAAGACTTTTAAGACTGCTTCAGCGGCCTGATAAAATTTGTCCAGACACGTTTTTCAGCTTCGGGAAGATCAATGGATTTTTTCCCCATTTCAACCGCTTTCATAAGCCATGCCATGTTTCTCCCAAGGGTTCTCATAATCTGCATCCCTTCTTCATCTTCCAAAGATTCTTCGGGATTATTCCCATGAATGATATTCCAGTATACATTGGGAGTGACAATCATTTGAGAAATGTTGAAATAGGTGTTAAGCTGGGCAAACGCGGTCATTCCGCCCGATCTTCGCAGGGCAACTGCGGCCGCGCCGACCTTATAAGGGGAAGAAGGGCACGAAAAAAACAAACGGTCCAGAAACGCTTTTAAGGAGCCGTTGATCCCGGCGTAATATACCGGGGAAGCGATCAAAACACCATCGCTGATTTTAAGTTTTTCCGCGCAAAAGTTGACAGGATCGTTATCAAACACACATTTTCCGATCTCGCCGCACTTTCCGCAGCCGATACAGCCCTGAACAGGAGAAGTTCCTATGTGAATCACTTCCACATCGATGTTTTCCGCTTCCAGCTCTTTGATCACTGTCCGCATTGCCGCAAAAGTTGTTCCTTTTTGATGCGGACTTCCGTTAATTGCAAGTACTCTCATTTCGTCACCCCTCTTTTTATTAAGATCAGCTTTTTTCTTTGGTACCTTTTGAAAGATACCTGCCGAGCATGTCCAAAAGCACATCCAGCGCAATGGGTTTTCCCAGATGATTATTCATGCCGGATTTCCTGGCGTTCTCTACATCCTCATGAAGAACATTTGCCGTCATTGCTATGATAATAACATTTTTTGCGTCGGGATGGAAGGCGGAACGGATGCTTTCTGTGGCGGTCAAGCCGTCCATTACCGGCATCTGAATATCCATGAGGATAAGATCATAATACCCCGGAGGAGAAGAAACGAGTTTTTCAAGCGCTTCTTTTCCATTCAAGGCTGTTTCGGTGGTAACCCCGGTGCTTGACAACAATTCAAGGACAATTTCCTGATTAATTTCGACGTCATCGACAACAAGAATGCGTTTACCGGTAAAATCATAGATTCCGGCATCCGGACCGTCGTCCTGAAAAACATTTTCTGCTTCTTCGGGAACAGATGCTTCACACTGGACGTGAAGCGTAAAAATAAAACAAGCCCCCTTCCCTTCGCCTTCGCTTTCCACCCAAAGTTTACCGCCCATCATTTCAATAAAATTCCTCGAAATGGACAAGCCAAGCCCGGTGCCGCCGTATTTTCGTCTTCTCGATCCATCACCCTGTTGAAAAGGATTGAAAAGATGCCCGATATCTTTCCGCTTAATGCCGATGCCGAAATCCTGCACGGAGAAGCGGAATGATCCAAAGCCGTCCGCATACTTTATTTCTTCTACAGTTAATATGATGGTTCCGTTTTCATAAGAAAACTTTACCGCGTTGGAAAGAAGATTCAATAAAACCTGATTCAGCCTAAGAAGATCCGCAAAAATAATATTGTGCGAAATATCTTTCATTTTATATTGCAGATCAAGATTTCTTTCATCCGCTTTCGGTTGAATCATGGAAAGGACAAATTCAATACTGTTATGAATATTAAAAGGCTCAACATCCAGCATCTGTTTGCCGGCTTCAATTTTTGAATAATCAAGAATGTCGTTCACAATTCCCAAAAGATGGGTGGATGAACTTTCAATTTGATGTAGACAATTTCGGATTTTTTCCACACTATTTGTTCGTTTTGCTACCTGCGACATTCCAATGATCGCGTTCATAGGCGTCCGTATTTCGTGGCTCATATTTGAAAGGAATTCAGTTTTTGCCCTGCTCGCATATTCCGCTTCCTGTTTTGCTTCTATCGACGCGGAAATATCGGTCATAATCAGAATAAGAGAACTATCCTCAAAAAAATCATCTTCGGTGTTTATATGAGAAAAAGAAAGAGAAACCTTCGTCTTTACGATTGAAATATGGTAATAGTGCAATTTACGGGTATAGCTCAAGAGTGATATTTCTTTTGAAATCGATAAATTCCCGGTTTCACTGTCCTGTTGATCAATAATATTATCCAAAATCAATAATTCTTCAAAGGACAAGAGCTGTTCAAAGATAGATTCGTTCTGACTATCCAGATTATGAATTTTTATATAGTGATCCAGCTGCTCATTTGAAAATTGGATTTGTCCTTTCAGATTAAAAAAACCAATTCCTTCAGGAATGACACAAAAATCCTGGCAAACGAGGTCCATAGTTTTGTTTACCCCGTGAATGATATTGTAATAATCGCCTTCATATTTGGATTCGTCAGCCCTCGCGGTGATATTTCCCCGGCGGACTTGCCGCATCATGTGTTCAATGTCGCTGATCAGTCCGTATGTCGTATGAGCCACGCTTTCAAAGGATCCGCTCAATTTGCTGATTTCATCATTCCGTTTATACAGCGATTTAGGCATAGCCGCGGACATATCGCCCTTTGAAATCCTGACAGCATAATTGATGATATGTTGGAACGGAACCGTTAAAGTATAATGTGATGTAATACACAATGTAACAAGAAATACAATAAAACCTACAATCACCACGGTTAAATATGCTGTTCTATACGCGTGTAAGCCGTTATGAAGCCGGGCAATATCTATATCGGTGCCGACAAAGGCCACTGTCTGTCCCGCTGAATTAAAAATGGGAGCATAGGCATAAAAGAGTCCGCCGAAAGCGCTGTTTCTGGCATACCTGGCTCTGTCAAAGGCCTCACCGGAGACAAGAACCTCCCTATGGCCGGCAAATTCTTCAATAGGCTCGCTTAAACCAAGGGCATAATTCTGTCCTGCCCAGTCGCGGACATCGGCATCATACACATAGTTAAGCTCTCCCGGCACTCCTGTATCCGCTATAATATAAAAACATTTCACATCGAAGCGGTTTTTAAGAATATCCAGATTTTCCGCAAAATTGATGTATTCATCATCCACAGTCATATTTTCTACATAACGTTCTACAAAATCTCCATTAATAACGTAAGAAACATGGGCGTTGACCGCCAGACATAATTGATTGCAATAACTATGGAAAACGTTCCAGGAATTTTTCAAACTGATCATTGTTAAGATTATTGTCATTATCATAAAGATAGCGCAGCTAAAAAATCCGATATAACATGATATTTTGTGATTATATCCCAATGTTATTTTTCTTTTATTTTTAAATATCATAGTTACTCCTGATGAAAAATTAACATGAGGAAAAAACATCGCTGTCTAAACCGCATGTTCACAGGTTTCACTATTAATAATAAAGGATTATCCAATATTAACCAGCTTATTGTTCACTTTTCTGTTCTGTTTCCTTACTTTTTCGTTGACAAATATATAGTTTTTCGTTAACCTGTTGTTTATTATGGTTAACAAAAAAACAGCTTTAGGAATTGCGCGAAACCGGTATGTTTTTACCGCTGTGTTTGCCGCAATGATAGCGGTCTCGGGGTTCTTTATTCTTCCTCTGCCGGGCGGAGTACCGATTGTATTAAAAAACATGTTTGTGGTTCTTTCGGGGACTATTCTGGGCAGTTTCTACGGCGGAATCGCGGTTTTCATTTTTATCGCGGCGGGCCTTGCGGGAATTCCGGTATTTGTAATTCCGGGCGGTCCCGGTGTTTTTAACACACCTTTGGGCGGTTACATTATCGGATATTTCGCCGCGAGCCTTTGCGCGGGACTTATTGCCGGACTTCCCAAAGTAAGTGAAAAAAAAGTACGTCCCGTTCTTTTAATCAAGCTCTGCGCTGCTTCCTTGCTTGGCTTTGCGCTTATTCTCCTCTGTGGCTCGCTTTACATGATGCGCCTTAACTCCCTTTCTTTTAAAGCGGCGATAATCGCGGGTTCCGCTCCTTTCGTTTTTGGAGACATCGTAAAATTCGCGATCAGCATACCGCTGGGGCTTAAACTGCGTCCGATAGCGGCCCGTTATCTGAATCCTAACGGAGAGGCAAGATCATCAACGCCGTAAGCCTTGAAAACGTTACCAAATATTTTCCCGTTTACGATGAACATCTTCCGGAAACAGAACGCGTGCGTAATGGACGTTTTTACGCGCTGGAAGACATTTCTTTTACTTTGGAAAAAGGCAGCTGTACAATCATAGCGGGCGCGAACGGGTCGGGGAAAAGTCTTTTAATGTCGATTATCGCGGGACTGGAAACGCCCGATTCAGGCATCGTAAAAACCACAGGACGCGCCGGACTTGTGTTCCAGGAACCGGACGCTCAAATATTGGGGGAAACTCCGCGGGAAGACATCGCGTTCGGTCCGCGGAATCAGGGGCTTTCAAAAACCGAAATAAAGGAACGGGTGGAAAGCGCCCTTGCCGAAACAGGTTTAACAGACAGAGCGGACTTCCCTGCCCGTTCGCTTTCGGGCGGCGAAAAACGCCGTCTTGCCGCGGCCGGCGTACTGGCAATGAACGCCGAAATCATCATTTTTGATGAACCTTACGCTAACATGGACTTTCCGGGCGTAACGCAGATAAATCGTCTTTTAAAAAAACTCATCGCGGATGGTAAAACGGTCATTATTCTTACGCACGAACTTGAGAAATGCTTATCCCTTGCAAATCATTTCATTGTTCTTTTTAAAGGGAAAAAAGTGTTTGACGGAAGCGCCGGCGGCGCATTGCAGCTTAACAGGGAATCAAATCTTGAAGACTGGGGGATTCATCATCCTTTACACAGAGGAGCAAAAACGATGGAAGATTTGTTATGGCTGTAGGAAAACGAGAGGGAATATTCAAATATAAAACCGTAAAAGGCCCCTTACATAAGGTCCCGGCTTTGGTAAAATTGCTATTGCTTCTGCCGCTGTCCGTCTTTTTTATGTCTCTCTCCTCTGTGTACCTTACGGCGGGGATCATCGCAGCTTGTGTATGCGCTTTCCTCTGTAGATTTACCTTACGCGAACAATTAACAGACCTGAAGCCCGCCTTCTTTTACACGGTTTTAATGTACGCACTTTCGGTATTTTCAAGATTGATCGATACATGGAACACATTCCCCTCTTTCTCTCTTGTATTTTTGCTGACACCCAATCCGGATTTTTTACGTATAAGTTTACGCCTTGTTCTCATTATCCAATTATCTTCTCTCTTGTTCCGAACGACGAGTCAAGGAGAGTTAAGGGAAGCATTATTTGCGCTGGAACTTGGTTTCAAGCGTTTCTTAGCAAAAATCTTTTTTCAAAAGAAACAAGTGAAAACGGAAAACCGTTTTTCCGGATACATTGCCCTTTTCCTGTGTTTTATACCGGAAATATTTGAGAACTGGACTTTCATCAATACGGCGTGGAAAGCCAGAGGCGGCAAACAAGGATTCGCTAAAATAAAAACGCTTACTTTTATGCTGATTTCGTTTAGCATGGAAAAGGCGGCGCTCAAAGCGAAGGCATTAGAAGCAAGGCGGTAAATGATGAAAAAATATTCCGGTAAAGCGCATCTTCTTTCCCTTTTACGGGAAAAACAGGGAGAAGCGGTAAGCGGCAATGTGCTCGCAAAACAAATCGGCGTTTCCAGAGTGGCTGTTTGGAAAACGGTACAGGCTCTGCTTGTTGCAGGATATGCCATACAAACAGGGGAAAGCGGGTATTTCCTTGAGCCAAAAGACGAAAAAGATTTTTTATATCCCTGGGAATTCGGCGAAAAGGAACACATGTTTTTCCATTATGATAGCACGAGCAGCACTATGGACAGGGCGAAGGAAATGGCTTTAAAGGGAACGGACGGCGGTTCGGTGTTTACCTCGGAAAAACAAAGCGCGGGCAGAGGACAATACGGCAGAACCTGGGTTTCCCGTTCCGGCGGTCTTTTCTTTTCGATACTGGAACGTCCGCGTTTAACAATAGCAGACTATACTCAATGTCCGCTTGTCACACAAATTGCGGCCGCGCGGGTTATTTCAAAAGTGTGCGGGAAAAACGCGTATCTTCGCTGGCCGAACGATGTTTACATAGACCGCCGAAAAATCGCGGGTATTACCGCAGAAGTTTCCGGCGAAGGAGGAGTAATTTCATGGCTTTCGCTTGGAATCGGGGTGAATGTGAATAATCCCGCCCCCAGCACAAAGGCTGTAAGCTGTGCGGAAATTACCGGCCGTAATATCTCAAGACGGGAAATATTAAACGATATTCTTGACGAAACAAAAAAGGTAAAAAAAGAGTTCGGCACACAAAGCGTTTATCCGCGGGGAAATCCCGCGCTGTCCGCGGAATGGAATTCTCTTTCAGACCGCATAGGAGCCAAAGCGCTGATCTTTGAACCGGAAAAAGGCAGGGAACATTTTTCCGTTGATAAACCGGAACGTATTCTTGCACGGGGAATATTTTCCGGCATTGATTCCGAGGGAAGATGCATACTGAAAACAGAAAACGATGCGGAAACACCGGTTTTGTATTTTAACCAAGGTTCCGGTTCGCTTGTCTTTTTGAACGATTATTAATATATGCGGTTGGAAGATTAATAAATAAAGCCTGTCCGCCCAAACAGCGGACAGGACAAGGCAAACAGAAGACCAATAAAGAGAAGGAGTAAAAAAAACCGTGCAGCAAGGGACTATCCCTTAACACATGGTTAATTTCAAAAAATATTACCGTTTAAGAACTGTCACTACCCGTTCCAGTACCTTCTTCCGGTCCAGCGGTTTTACAATGTAACTCTTTGCGCCAAGAAGAAGAGACTTTTTGACAACATCTTCTTTTCCCAGAGCACTCACCATAATTACAGTAGCGTTTTTGTCGAATTCCAGGATTTTTTCAAGGGCTGTAACGCCGTCCATCACCGGCATCGTTATATCCATAGTTACGAGGTCAATATTCGGATATAACTCCTTATACTTTTCAACACCCTGAGCTCCATCCGCTGCAGTATCTGCAACTTCATAACCTTCAGATGTAAAAATCTGCCCCAATTGTTTAGCAATAAACATTGAATCATCTACAACGAGTACCCGGTAAGATCCGCCTTCCGGTTTTATTCCGTCAGGATCTTTTTCATTGATACTGGGCATATCACTCTTTGCTATCATGCGGTACGCTCCTCTATACTATATAATCTTATGCCAAGAGATATTTCAAGTCAAGGCTGAACATAATTCTATATCGGCAAAACAAAGGCTCCACCGGAGCTTATTCAGCGATTTTAAAAAGATAGTTTTCAGGCTTGCCCTTACAGTATATATTATAACAGAAATTAAGCCAGTACAGGAAGAGAAGTTTTTACAATTTTTTTTCAAATTTTGCTCCGGAGAAGATAAGATAATGAACAAAGCGTTTTTTTTAGCGCCGATGGCGGAACTAAGCCACCGCGCCCTTCGGGAATTGATTTTTTCTTTCGGCGGAGTTGATGAATATTTCACCGAAATGATCAATGCCCCGTCACTTTTGAGCGGCGGACCGTTGGAACGGTATTATATTGACGCGGAACCTTGTCCTGAAAAAATTGTTTTTCAATTGGTTGGAGCCGACGCGGAAAAACTTGCCTCCGCGGCATCAATATTAGATAAACTTGCATGTAAGGGGATCGACATTAACATGGGATGTTCGGCACCTGCCATTACAAAATACGGCGCGGGCGTAAAATGGATGTTTCATCCTGAAAAAGCCCGGCGGATGGCGGGTTTGGTGAGAAAATCCACAAATAAACGATTAAGCGTGAAAATGAGACTTGGACCGGAAGAAAAATTTGAGTATCTTTTGCCGTTTTGTAAAGGATTGATTGAAGAAGGCGTAGAGTTAATTACGCTGCATCCGAGAACCGCAAAAGAAAAGTTTAAAGGCCGGGCGCGCTGGAATTATGTTGCCGATCTAAAAAAGGAATTATCTGTCCCTGTGGCGGGAAACGGCGATGTTTCTTCTTTGGAAGAACTTGTTTCCCGCGCGGATGGCCCCTGGGACGCGGTCATGGTCGGCCGTTTGGCGGTAAAATGTCCCTGGATTTTTGCCGCCGCCAGGCAATCGATGGGCAGCCAATCGGTAACAGATGTTCCTTCCGCGGTAAACGTGATTAACTCAGTTAACCTGGAAGAAACCGCGTTCCGCTATCTTGAATTATTGGAAAAGTATCAGCCTGTGGAATTTCATAAAAGCCGGGCGCACCGGTTTTTCCAATACTATTGCGGAAACATGTTTTGGGGAAATTATCTTATGAATTTACTTGGCAGGGAAAAGGAAATACCCACAATGCGGAAAATCCTCAAAGAGTATTTCAATGAGCATCCTGACGAAAGGGAACATAAAATCTAAAAAATGAGGAAAGAAAGCCTAACTCTTTCCTCATTACTCTTCGCTAATTGATATCAAGCGCTTTTTTGAAGTTATTTACGACTTCATCAACCTGCGGACTGGCATCAACATCAACCAAAAGGCCTTTTTTACGGTAATAATCGATCAATGGGGCGGTTTGTTCGCGGTAAACGGTTAATCGTTTTTGGACGGCTTCTTCTTTATCGTCTTCCCTCGTGTAGATTTCTCCGCCGCAGGCATCGCAGACACCGTCCTGCTTCGGCTTATTGAAGATTGTGTGATAATTGACGCCGCAGTTCCGGCAGACCCTTCTCCCTGACAAGCGTTCCACGACGGCGGTATCGGGAATATCGAAATTGACGACTTTATCCGCCTTGGAAAAAGTTTCCAGGGCTTCGGCCTGCGGAATGGTCCGGGGAAATCCGTCAAGGATGTAGCCGCTTTGGGCATCGGATTGGGCAAGGCGTTCTTTTACAAGTTCGATGGTTGTTTCATCATCAACCAAACGGCCTGAATCGATTATGGCTTTAACTTTCAGGCCCAGAGGGCTTTGAGCCGCTATTGCCGCGCGGAAAATGGCTCCGGTTGAAATATGGGGGACATTGAGGATTTCTACCGCTTTAACGGCCAAGGTTCCTTTTCCCGCACCGGGCGGACCGAGAAAAATCAATTTCATTCTTTGCTCCTGCTTACATGATTGAGGCAATTGCAAAACTCCAGTTTTGCAAGAAACTCGATAACGTTGAATGAGGCTATTTTATCTCTAACCAAGCCCAACGTCCAGAGCCATCATGAGGGCAAAGCCAAGCAAAAGTCCCAGGGTTGAAATATGTTCGTTTCCGGCGCGCTGTGACTCGGGGATAACCTCTTCGGTAACAACAAAGATCATGGCTCCGGCGGCGAACGCCAAGGCATAGGGAAGGATGGGACGCATGTAAAAGACAAGAGCGGCTCCCAAAACACCGGCAATCGGTTCAACGAGACCCGAAAACTGCCCGTACAGAAAGGCTTTCGTCCGGCTCATCCCTTCACGGCGGAGGGGAATGGAAACCGCGGCGCCTTCGGGGAAATTTTGCAGCCCGATTCCCATAGCCAAAGCGAGCGCTCCGGCAAGATCGGCGCCCGGAATTCCCGCGGCCACAGCACCGATGCCGACACCGACGGCAAGCCCTTCGGGGATGTTATGGATGGTAACCGCCAAAGCCAAAAGAACCGAACGCTTCCAACTTGTTTTTGGGCCTTCGGCCTCATCCATGTTACTTCCAATGTGAAGATGCGGAAGAATTCTGTCCACAATACGCAGGAAAAAACCGCCGATCAAAAATCCAACCACCGCGGGAAGCCAGGGCGTAATTCCCATCAATTCAGCCATTTCGATAGAAGGCGAAAGGAGGGACCAAAAACTCGCGGCAATCATCACGCCGCCGGCAAAACCCAGCATTCCGTCGAGAACTTTTTGATTGATCGTTTTAAAAAAAAACACCATTGCCGATCCCAGCGCCGTTACGCCGTAAGTAAAAAGCGTACAAAGAAGCGCTTGAATCATAACATTTTGACGCGCAAACCATTCCATAGGTTGAATTCTAATCTATGGGAAAGAAAGATGCCAATAGGAACAGGAAGCAATGGAGTGTTAAGGCAGCATGTACACTCATCTTTTCGTGCGATAGTATCGGGTGCGGAAGATTATCCAACAGGACAGAAGTTTACTTCCAATGTTTTACCGTAGGCTCTAGCTATTTTTTCCAGGGTTTTTATGGTAGGGTTGGTTTTTCTGGCATCTTCCAATTGCTGATATGCTTGATACGAGATACCCAATCTATCGGCGGCAGTCTTTTTTGATTCATTTCCCCGCAGTTTTCTTAGTTGCAGTGCAAGCACTACTTCACTCTTTACGGGAACCGCATATCCATTTTTATACAGAGCTTCAGGTATATGGTTTCCCAAAGCCATATCTGCCGCAAGACAACCGTTTAATGCTTCTTCAGCGTTTTTGAGGGCTTCTTCTATCGTATTCCCAGATGTAATAGCTCCAGGCATATCAGGGAAGTTGACAACATATTCGTCCGCTTCATTATTCAACTCGCAATAAAAAACCATTATCTTATATCCTTTGGGTCAATTCCCGCTTGTCTTAATATTGTTGAAAAATACATTATCTCTTTTTTCCCATGAACAGGAACAGATATAGACCTTGGATGTCCTTTCTTGCCATAAATGTGATGGCTTCCTTCAATTCGGATAAGCTGAAAGCCATGATCTTCCAAAATCTTGATAATATCCTTCGCTGTCATACTTAACAATACAACAAGTTATAACTTGTGTCAAATGTTTTGATACTTATCCCTAAAAGGGTATCAAACAGTTCGGTCCGCGGCCGATTACATCGGTTCTGCCGGTTTTTTCGAGCGCTTCTTTCACAAGCTGCCTTGATTCTT
>QMCD01001270.1_pt1 | contig 24125 bp, 15 predicted proteins | sample 1821841 | NCBI WGS metagenome assembly QMCD01 (sample SAMN01991225, study PRJNA193472) | Termite gut metagenome, whole genome shotgun sequencing project. | isolation source: worker | host: Macrotermes natalensis | reverse complement strand
CTGGGAGGAGGAGTACCCCGTAAGGGGGGAGGTGGTAGGTGAAAGAATTCCTTAGAGTTATGATTAATAGGTATTTATTTTACCTACCACCTCCCCCTGCGGGTACTCCTCCTCCCAGGAGGAGGAGAATAGAGTTACTACTGATTACGAACAACATGCGAAACTTGAGTTATAAATTAAAAATCAGAGGAGGTTTTTGTAGGTTTCTGCCAGATTGCAAGGTTCGCCGGCTTTCACTTTGCTCCACACCAGCTTCATGGGGTCGATGCACTCTCCGGTAGTTGAATTTTGCAATACAGGAGCTTCGCGGTTTCCGTCTATCAGTGTCATCCATTGCAAGCCGTCCACTTCATTGGCAAGAATCACACACAAGGCAATGCCGAATGACAACCACACTTCTTTCTTCTTCGGACCGATAACACCACTGTCAATTACTTCCTGCATGCCGGGTATATCCTCTTCCATTCCCTGGAAATCCTTCTTCAACTGTTCTTTTACAGTATTCATTACCCATTCAAAGGCTTCATTAATCTGATATATCTCAGACAAGCGGACAGGGATAATCTCTGTCGGATACTTCATCCCTTCCCTGCGTACCTCCAAGGAGGATATGACTTCTTCAGCCTGAGCAATCGGCTCCCCTTTACGAACGGTGAAGGAACATTCGAAAGCTATATCGCCCGCACCGGCAATCCAGAGATGAGAAGTGAAATAAGTATCTTCTTCTTCGAACATTTCCTTGCTGTAAGCACATTCCAAGGTACCTACCTTTACAAGGGTTGCAGAAGCATTTTCCTTTAATTCCTGACGAACAACTTCCTTGCCATACGTAGTATTTCCCTTATATGCCGAGATACGGAAGTTTCCTGTCCACTCATCAGGATTATAAAATAGAAAAGAGCCTTCACCATCTTCAAATTCGTTCCAGTCAGCGGGATAGCTCATAGAAAACCATGCTCCCGGAGAGATAAATTTCTTGCCTTGCATCATTATAATTCAGGAATTATTAGCGAAACCACCTCGTCTCGCCCGACAAAAGTAACACTACCTCCGTTGATATGCAAACAAACAGATACAAAAAACAGTCGATTCTCACGAACCGACTGTCCCAATCATCATCTATGAATGAAGACCTTTACAGTCTTCAATATCTAAAACCCCTACGGAGTTTAAATAACTATTTTCGGGTACAAAGATAATTATGAAACATATAGATTCCCAATATTTTAAGATATTTATATTAACATTCTGAAAAATAGGGGATTTCAAGGATGATAAGAGCAATAAGAATGTATGTATATACAGTTTTTCAGAAGATAGCCAATTCTCACGAACCGGATGCAGGGCAACTGCACCAGAATCTTATATGCTTATCACTAATTACAGCGAAGCTCCGCTAATTTTTTATTTAGCCTGCATTATTCATGCAGGCTAAGCGATAAGCAAGACTATCTCTATTAGCTTCGCTGACAGATTATCTGATTCCTTTCACTAAGTACGTTCTCCTCCTCCCGGGAGGTTGCTCTCCTCCTCCAACTCCCCCGTTATCGGGTGAGTCGGAGGGGAAGAAGCAAGTTACTCCTGCTTATAAGTTCCTGAAATATGAATAATGCAGGTTAGCCTACATTATTCATACAGTAGTTAAAGGAGTTATCCCTTCGTTAGGAGTTAAGGAGTTAAAGCCGATAGCCTTGTTATATGCTTCACAGAGTATCGGCTTTAACTCCTTTAACTCCTAACGAAGGGATAACTCCTTTAACCTGTATTATTCAGGTTAGTAGTAAGAATCCCTTCGGCAAATACATTCATAGATCTCGTTGGACGGTCTCTTTCGTCTCGTGGGACGGATTTATTCGTCTCGTGAGACGGATTTATTCATCCCATGAGATGAAATTTCTCGTCTCGTGAGATGAAATTTCTCGTCCCACGAGACGAATTCTCCCTCCCAGGGTTTCGAGCGATTCTACCCTCACCCCTCACTTTTTTCCCTGTATCTTCATCGGCGTTTGAATAGGTGAGGGTAAGCGTGAGGGTAGAGTGAGGGTAGAAGTTACCCTCACTCTGTTTTTTGCATACAATTCAGTCGTAACACGTTGATATACAGTACTTAAACGGGATATATATGGTTCGTGGACGGGATATAGGCGGTGCGTGAACCACATATATCCCGTGCGTGAACCACATATATCCCGTTCACGAACCGCATATATGCGGTGCAAATACCATATATATATCTTGACTTGTCAATTTGGAAAGTGTTCTGAATAGGGGTATACTAAGATAGTATTATTATACGATTCACAGAGTATTGGTTTTAACTCCTAACGAAGTGATAACTACTTTAACTACAGTATGAATAATGCAGGATAGAATAGGCGGAAGATAAATAGGTATCCGATTTTATATTATTCAAAAACAGCCGATTCTCACGAACCAGCTGTCCTAATCATCATCTATGAATGAAGACGGTTAAGTCTTCAATTTCCATTATTATGTTACTATTGGCAATATAGCCAATAAAAATGAGACAAATAAAGTTTTCACAAATTCCATATTTTAAATGAAATTAAAATTACATCTACACTATGGTTGATTAGAATCCCACCACACCGGTATAGTACAAATAGTGTTACTATTATACCATGCCGGACCCTCTGCACCGGGAACCTCAGCACCTATTGCAGAAAGACTTTTAGTGTTGTACTGCAACTCATACGAAGCCTGTTTCCAACGACGGGGGTACTCACCTTCAGGACAGTAAGTAAAACCGGCAGGAGTAGTTCTGTAATAAAAAGGTTTATCCCAATTCATAAATACATCAGTACTAAAGTCATGGCGACGCATGTCGTTCCAATTCTCGTTAGAGAATGGCATAGAAAGCAATTTCTGAGTCATTATCTTACCCATAGTAAGATCAGCGGAAGTTCCCAAACTATTATTCAAGAAATTGTCAATATCCGCCTGTTCAATATGAGAAAATGATGGACAAGATTGCAAATTTGGATAACCGGAAGCCCATATATCAAGTTGCTCGTTAACAGCATCAATACTTGCTTTAACACCATCCCTATATGCCGTGAATGCTCCTGATTTATCTCCCTGACGGAAAAGGACTTCAGCTTTAATAAAGCAAACCTCTGCATAAGAAGCCATATAGGTAGGACTTGTAGCCCGAGCAGAATATACACCACTGAGTGCAGAGCGCTCATTACCGACAACAAAACGGCGAAGAAGATCTGGCTCACCTCCATATCCCGTACTACCACATTTCATATACACATAAATTGTATCGCCTTGACGGGATGAACTATTACAATACCAACTCTGGGTCTCAGTATTGAACGACGGTGCATAAGGGCCTGATTGGCTTAAAATATCAGTTTGCAAATCAACCCCCATTGAACGACGCCACATACCATCATCTGACCACTTGATATCGGCGGGAGTTGTAGCTCCCTTAACAGAACGGGTCCAAGGAATAAACTTGTCAGCACGCGGATCCTCTATACCCTTACCATCGAAATTAGTCAAATTATCGTAATAACATTTAGTGATATATACACCATTATTCCCGCCAATAACAGAATAGATGGCAGAATAATCCACCGGTTCATTCCAACCCAGCACATCACGAGAAGCTTGATTGATATCCGGATGTCTGATAATAGTATTGTCAGCATTGCTTTGTTGAGCCTTAGCCAAACAGCTAAGAATCTCTTGGGCATCGTATTTACCATCTTTATAACTACCAGCCTCTTTCTTAACCAAGTGGTTCAGCCAACGAGCCTTAAGAAGATAGCACATTTTAAGCCATTTGCTCGCATCACCTCCATTCCAGCTATCGCCGGCAACCAATGCTATAGGGACAACACCGTCTACAGTTTCTTGTGGTTTGGAAAATAACTCAATAGCCTCATCAATGTCGGCAACGCAACCAAGGAATATAGTCTTACCGTTATCATAAGCAGGAGAAGGATTGGCACCAAACGCATCGTTATAAGGAACTTCACCGAATAAGTCTGTAAGCATCATAAATCCATAAGCGCGAAAGAACTTGGCAGCACCGGCATAATGATAAGCTCCGGCTTCCATTGCCTGATTGTATAAGTCGTTACAGTTCACACCTACTTGCGTGTAAAACCACTGTTGTGCATTAGCTGCACGAGTTCCGGCATTAAGTTGCCATTTTGCAGCTGCTCCATCACGGGTATCCGTACGATATAAATGACCGCAATAGAAAGTTGAATTAGCAGCAACAATATGGTAAATTTGGCTCATATAAAATTGCATCCAAGGTACACGCTGATGAAATTGAGCGTCAGTAGATATAGGAGTATTCGGATTGGTGTTTACATCAAGCCAATCACTACATGCAGAAAGCGATACGCAAGCTGCCACTCCGAGAATTATTTTTTTATATAGTTTCATATTATATTCGATTTTTCTTACAATTAGACAATAGTTAGAAAGTCAAATTAAAGCCAAAGGCAAAACTTGCTGTCGCAGGAACACCGCAATAGTCAATACCCACTGAAGATGATCCAACTATACCTGATCCTGCAGCTGCAACTTCCGGATCGCCATTATAATTGGTCAAGAGAATAAGGTTGTTAGCGGTAGCCGTAACAGAAGCACGCTTGAAAACCTTTGTCTTGGCAAGTAAAGTTTGGGGGAAGTCGTATGAAAGTGAAATCGTGCGAAGACGAAGCGCATTGACTTTCGTCATAAAGTTTACCGACTCGTGAGGATAGATATCCTGATAGTATTCTTTAGAAATAATCATTCTACCACTTACCTCTTTACCATTGTAAATATAAGTTTTGTCAGCTTCAAATACATTAGTTACAAATTCACCGTCTACATTCACACCTGACACTTCGATTCTTTCACGATTAAGAGAACGCTCACTCACACCAGCAGCCGTCATAGCAAATTCCGTACCGTTATATACATGACCACCTACACGGAATTCCCACAACATATTGAGTGATAACCCTTTGTATGTGATTGTATTATTCCAACCACCAACGAACTTAGGTTCACGATTACCTATTTCAAGATTAGTAGATAAGTTCTTAGCAGGAAGACCGTTTTTATCAAGCTTCAAACGACCTTGATCATCACGTTGCCACTCACTACCCGAAATTGCCATAAAGTTACCATTAGGGAATGATGCAGCCTTAGCGTTACCCACCTGAACATCTGTTACATAAAGAAGTTCGAGACCTTCCATCAGGTTCTTAACAGTACCACGGTTACCACTTATGTTAAAAATAGATTCCCATATCCAGTCTTTGGTTTGAATAGGAGTACCACCGATACTGAGTTCCATACCTTTATTATATACATCACCGGCATTAACAGAACGAAGAATATAACCTGTTGCATTCGACAAACGAGGCGACATGATTTGGTTAAAAGAGTTATTCGTATAATACGCATAATCAACCTTCAAACGATTATTGAAGAAGCGCAATTCAAGACCTATTTCGGTAGCTTCCGTAATCTCAGGTTTCAACGCAGCATTACCGGCTTGCCAATAGTTACTTACACCGGAAAGACCGCCTATGAACGATTGGCTTGGCCACAAGGCGGTATCCAACGCATACGGGCTTGTATCCTTACCTACGCGCGCCCAACTTGCACGGAGTCTACCAAACGACAACCAGCCTAATTGGGGAAGGAATTCCGTAAATACAACACTACCGCTTACAGAGGGGTAAAAGTAAGAACGGTTTTCAATAGGTAATGTCGAAGACCAGTCGTTACGACCTGATACCGTCAAGAATACCGTACTCTTCCAGTCGGCCCGGAATTCACCAAACGCACCAACAAGACGCTTCTGGCTGCGGGCGCTTGAGAAGTCGCGGTTTTCATTTGTCGCATTATCAAATGCATAGAAATTAGGCACTTCAAAGTTCCATGCCATTCTATAGTTAGTCCAAGTGCGAGTATCATCGGTAGAAGTACCAAGCATCAAGTTCAAATTAAAGTCACCGAACTGCTTAGAGAAGTTTGTCATCAAGTTCGTAGAAAGATATCTGAAGCGATAAGAATTCTCGCTATACATACCTTCTTGCCATGCCAGTTTATAAACGCCGCCTGCACCAATTGTTTTTGAATCGTCAGTTGTATAAGCGTCAATACCCATCCGATAGCTGACCCACCACCAATCGGTAATATCAGCCCTGACGTTGAAGTTACCGGTAAAGCGTTCGGTATTATCTTGCAGCTTATTCTTATTAACAATCCAATATGGATTATCTCGTTCGTTGACTACATCCTTACGATCGCCAAACATACGGTAGCGAGTACCATCTTCATTCAAATAATGGCCCATATCATCGGTAGGCGACCAACGATATGTCTCTATCATTGCACCCGAACCGTTTGAACCAAAAAGACCTGCGGAAGTAATAGTCTTATCGGTATTCGCCTGAGAGTATGCTACATTTGCGCCAAATGTGAACATTTTCCACTTTTGTTCACCATTGAAACGTATGGTTGCTTTTTCATAACCTGTAGTTGGAATAATACCATCCTGATTGTAGTAAGAGCCTGAAAGGTAAAAATTACTGTTTTGAGAACCACCTGCTACGCTTACGCTGGTATCAAAAGCACCACCTCGTTGAAAGAGATTACCGATATTGTCATAAGTAGGAGTACCGGCGGTTACAGGTGCGCCCCATGAATTATAGTCGAAGTCATTGAATACGGTTCCCGTATAGCTACCATCCGCAGCGTATTGATCTTCAGCAAAACCTCTTCCATATTTTCTTTGAGTCTTAGGAAGAGACGTAGCCCATTGTGAAATATACTTAGTAGAAAAGTTTACCTCAACAGCACCTTCTTTTCCTTTCTTGGTTGTAATGATCACAACACCGGCAGCAGCACGAGAACCGTAAAGTGCGGCTGCGGCAGGACCTTTAAGGATTGACATATTCTCAATATCATCCGGATTAATATCCATCACACGGTTTGCCTGGGTAGAAGCAGTTGACAAACTACCATCAAAAGCCGAGTTACCAACCACCGTAGTAGAGTTATCGTAAATTACACCATCTACAACAAAAACCGGTTGGTTATCACGTTCAAGCGAAGTACCGCCACGAAGAATAATTTGAGCGCCCGCACCTGCCGCACCACCACCTTGTGTAATGTTAACACCGGCAACTTTACCAGCCAAGGAGTTGATTGGATTTGCGCTCTTATTTCTCATAAGCTCCTCCGCACTCACATCATCAATAGCATAGCCCAATGACTTACGTTCTTTTTTGATACCCATTGCCGTTACAACAACTTCACTCAATGTCTGCGAGTCATCTTGCATAGTCACAGCATAAGAAGTAGCGCTTGTCACCTTAACCTCAATACTTCTATAACCCACAAAAGATACTACCAGTGTACTGCCCACTGAAGCATCTACTGAAAAATTACCATCAAGGTCTGTCACCGAACCTGTGCCGGTACCTTTCACTAATACGCTGGCTCCAATGATTGGTTCACCTGTCGCGTCTACAACTTTACCCGTGATTTTCTTCGCTTGCTGAGTACTTTGGGAAATTGGTGTGGCTTCTCCATCAGCAGCACTTGCTGAAAATGGAGAAGACATCCCAAACAATGCAAGCAACACTAATGATAGGCAATGATTTCTTTTCATAAGCTTAATTATTTGGATTTGTTTGCGAATATATAAATTAATTTAGATATTACTAACAATACAACATTAAAAAAATACTAATATAGTATAATATATTTGCTTTTTACATTCACGATCAATATTCTCAATTAAGTAAGATCAAGCCAATTCATCAATAACACATTATGTTATTAATTACAGCACAAATACATCAATTAGAAACAATTTTAATCATATATCATTGATAATACTGATTACACACAGCATAATACATCATTTTATCATTGAATCTTTCACCTAAAAACAACATAGTTATACAGTAATTATACTAATTTAAGACTTATATTAATAATAAAAGTAGAGCGAGAAGTTTCTTTTAACTCAATTTCTAATAAGCTATTGACTTATTAGAAAAATAATTTCGAACTATTAATAAAAATGAAATACGTAATAAGAAGGAGCAAGTAGAAATTGCCGGCGGCGGTTTCTTTAAAGGTGATTCAAATACTATTTGAATTTACTACGTAGTAGTGTATCAACTACTACGTAGTAATGACCCAACTACTACGTAGTAATTGACCAACTACTAGTAAGTAATTGACTAACTACTACGTAGTAGTTAGTCAATTATTACCACGCAAAACTGAAGTTATTTACCGGATACCTAAAAGGCATAAAAAAAGTACCCGAAGGTCCTAATACTGGATTCCTTTTCGGGTACTTTACATTTAAGTCCTAATCTATCTTTTTGCGGAGAGACAGGGATTCGAACCCCCGGGTACCTCTCAGTACAACGGTTTTCAAGACCGCCGCAATCGACCACTCTGCCACCTCTCCAAAACTCCTTTACTCAAAAAGAAGCGCTTTCTTAGTTAAGCGGTGCAAAGGTACTACTATTTTTGAATTTGCCAAATATCATTTCATAAAAAACTATACTTATTTAATAGGTCAAGCGAATACCCGCCTGCAATGTAAAGTTAGTCGGACTATCTTTTCGTATGGTTTCTATAGCAGAACCATCATCAAAGAAATAAGAAACACCGGGTTCCACATACAAACCAACCCTGTTACTAACATTATATTGAGCACCTACCGCACCCATAATCGAGAACTGCAAAGGCTTCACTGTTTCTTTATCAGAACCAATCTTACCATATACGCATTTCTCTATCGCACCACCTGCAGACATGTACACATTTACACGTTTCTCATTTACAAAACTCCAGTTGGCACGTACGGGAATACCCACATAGTGTAATTTTTGGTTAACCTTCTCAGCGCTTCTTTCATACGTAATCTCCGATGACAACATCGTATAAGTCAATCCTGTTTCTACAGAGAACCCTTTCGGCAAAGCCTTCCGGACAGATATTCCAAAACTGACAGGCTGTTTGTGTTTGATATCCTGAATCTGAGGTACACTCTTCCTTAAATAGGGTACACCATTTTCAAAAACAAGTTCTTGATCTTCAGGAATGTCATAAACGCCATTGACTGTATTCGATAAATCTAATTTGTCCGCATACACCAGTCCATTACTGGAGTTTAAATACCCCATATCATTATTCATTCCATTATTCAAGATGGAAAGTCCACCGGTATTTCCTACAGATAACCCGAGCGCCCAACCTTTATTCTTGGTTGATGACTTTTCCGCTATAGGCAAATGCAACTTGTCTTTATTGGAAGGATGGTATTTTTCCTTTTTTCCTGAAATTGAAGAAACATCTTCCGTAGTTTCCTGTTTCATTTCCTCTTTCGTATCTTCCGCGTCTTGTTGAACAAGCCCTTTTTCATTTACTTCCGTCGTTTGTTTATCTGTGTTTTCCTTTTCCAACTGTTGTGCAACAAGAAGCTGGCGGTTAGGCGTCCTTTGCTCCGGCATTCTTCTGATTACAGGTTCTGACTGTTCTGTTTGAGCAGCAGGTTTTACCGGTTCAGGCATCCCGTCAGGAATCAGTACCAACGCAGGCTCGGCCGAACGACGCACATCATCTACCACCGGACGCATCAACCACAAACTGACTGATGATACCGCCACCAGCACAGCGGCAACAGCCGCCACTGCCCAACGACGAAATACAATTCGCTTAGACATTCCGGTAGCTTTGGGCGGAGCAGAAGGCAAAGCCTTCTCCAATCGTTCCCAACCGGAAACAGGTAACGGTTCGGAATAATCTTCCAACCGTTCTTTTATCTTTTTCAACCACAATTCATCATCTTTCATCATACGTCCTTTCTTTAAATATTATTCTTCATCCATCCTCGCACTTTGTTAGCCAGAGTTGCTCTGGCACGTGTCAACTGCGAAGCCGATGATTTTTCATTTATACCCAGTATCCGGGCTATCTCTTTATGAGACTTTTCTTCAAATACATACAAGTTGAATACGGTGCGATAACCGGCAGGCAATTCACTGATAAATTGCATCAGCACCTTTTGAGGAATAGCATCCACTGTCGAGGCATCAGGTTCTTCATACGTTTCGGAAATATTATCCAATGCTTCCGACTGGTTCATTACATCATTCTTCCGAAAATATTGCAATACCGTATTCACCATAACACGCTCCATCCACGCTCGCAAGGAACCATTGCCCCGCCAAGTGAATTTATCAAAAGAATCGAAAAGTTTCAGGAAACCGTCGTGCATCAAGTCTTCCGCCGTTTCACGGTCACCCGCATAACGGAAGCACACGCTGAGCATTCGCCCTGCATACTGCTCGTACAGTTCTTTTCGGGCAAGGCTATCACCTTGCCTGCACCGTTCTGCAAGTTCCTGTTCTTCCATTCTTTCCTTTGACACGCGTTTAATCTATAAAATGCTACAAATATATAAATACTGCACAGAGAGAACAAATAATTAGTTCTTTTATATCTTTAACAATCAAATATGCAGTATTTCCATACTTATTGCGTTTCTTGGATACATTAAAAGATAGAATTAACCCCAAAAACTCACAATTTATGAAGAAGCTAAAATTATATTTGGCAGCATTCACGCTTATATGTCTAACAATACCGGCATTGCAATCATGCATGAACGATGATAACAGTAACCTTCGCTCCTACCTCACGATTGGTACTTTAAATATAATTGAAGGTAGAGAATACTATTTCGACTTGGACGATGGTGATAAAATGTATCCCGGCGATACGACTCACGTTCACAACTATACATTAATAGACGGGCAACGCGCTTTCATCCATTTTTTTCCGTTAGAAGAGGATATCCCCGGTTATGAGTATAATGCACAGATTGTAGAAATCGAAAACATATTAACAAAGCCTATCATTCCGCTTACTACAGCAACAGCCGACAGCATTGGCAACGACCGCATCAACGTAATCAATTTATGGATTACAAACAATTTCCTAAATATCGAATACCAATTCTTTCACAGTAATAATGAAGATAAAAAGCACATGCTGAACCTGGTTATCAACGAAACACCTGACGCTCCGAGTTCGGAACCTGATTATATCAATCTGGAATTCCGGCACAATTCGTACGGTGACGTACAACGTAAACTATTCCAAGGAGTAGTATCATTTAAACTCGATGAAATCGCCGGGCAATTGAATAAGAAAGGACTAAAGATACTCGTCAACAGCATTTACGACGGCAAACGTACCTACACGGTGGAATTCAATAAAGGAAGTTCTAACACATAAGAATCACTTATAGCATGAAATTAATAAAGAGAGTTTTTTATATTACTATATTACAAATCATTATACCATATTGTTCTTTTGCCGGAAATGGCACTCCTGATATAACCGAAACAGTTAATAAAGATAGTATCATCAGATTTGGAATTATTGCAGATATTCAATACTGCAACTGTGACAGAGCCGGAAGCAGATACTACAGGAATTCATTGACAAAGCTGGATGAATGCATCGACAAGCTGAATGAGGAAAAAGTGCAGTTTACTATTAATTTAGGTGATTTGGTAGACAGGGATACACCATGCAATTTAGATTCAGTGCTCTCCCGCTTATGCAAATTGAACAATACGGCGTACAACCTGACCGGAAACCATGACTATGGGAATATACAGGATAACGAACAGCTATATAAACGGCTCAATATGCCTGGCCAATATTATTCTTTTCGCAGAGGTAACTGGTGTTTTATAATGCTCAATACAAATGAAGTTGCGCCGTACGCCAACGTGGAAAACACTGAAAAGGAAGCGGAATTAACGGATATGCTGCAAAAAATAAAAGAAGAAAAACGTTCAAACGGAGCCGGCTATAATGGAGGAATAAGTAAAAAACAAATGCAGTGGTTAGAACAGGAGTTGAAAAAGTCACAACGGAATTCCATAAACACACTGATATTTTCACATCATCCTCTCTATGGAATTAATGGTTTGACAGCCCTGAATGATTTGGAAATAATAGATCTTCTATCAAAATATTCCGCCACTGTGAAAGGGGTAATAAGCGGGCATCATCACGCCGGAGCATTTGGTTTTTATAAAGATATACCTTTTATCACTGTCGAAGGAATGGTAGAAACAGAAGCAATTAATGCTTATGGGATTGTAACAATATACCCGGACAAAGTAGAATTGAAAGGAACAGGTAGAACCAAATCTCGCACAATCTTATTAAATCGCAATTAGATATTTACGAGAAAAATGAAACAAGCACCCGTAAGATCCTTTTGGGGATTCCTTTCGGGTGCTTGTTCTGTAAATCATGATTTCCTATATTTATTGCGGAGAGACGGGGATTCGAACCCCGGATACCCTTTAGGGGTATACACGCTTTCCAGGCGTGCCTCTTCAACCACTCGAGCATCTCTCCTCTTTCGGGGCGCAAAAGTAGAAGAAGTTTTCGGAATATTCAAATTTTGAGCCTATTTTATTTAACTAAACTGTTATATCTACCCATAACTCACTTGTTACATTCATGAAAAACAAGCAAGTTACTTACTTTTAGATTTCAAAAATCGTTTAGCTAAATACTTGCGAACTGGTTCATCATACAGTTTCAAACAGATATAAGCTAAGAGTATGCTTCCTATAACTACCGCTAAAGCTCCGTATACGGACTCCCCGAACGTAAGTTCTTCATTCTTAACCCATGCATAATACAGATAAATAAAAGGATAATGCACCATATACAAAGGATAAGATATATCTCCCAGAAACTTACATATCCGGTTCGTATACTTATCAGTGATTCTACCGGAAGCTCCCCAATAAACTATAAGCGGAAAAAACAGTGCAAAACAAAGCGTATCATACAAACCATTCATCCATAAATGTTCGGATCCGCCTATACGCGGAACAGCTAACAGAAGAATCACTAAGATGCTACATTTCCAGAAAGATCCCTTTATATGAGCAGGTTTGAAGATACGGGATAAAAGCAATCCGGCAGAAAAAGAATATAATATGCGAAAAGAGCCACACGTAAACTCTGTTCCTGTCAGCGAATATCCGGCGCAAATATCACCATAAGGGCCAAAGATACTAAAGGTAGCTAACCCACACCCGGCTACAATGACCAACACCGTAAGCGCTCTCGTAGAAAACTTACGAATAAACAAGACATAGAGTATGTTTCCAATATATTCAAAAAGCAAAGACCAGCTCGGACCATTCAAAGGATACATTTCTCCCAAACCCCGAACTTCGGTGCCGGGTGTGGCAGGTATTAACATTGCATTGATAAATGTAGCTATAAACAGGGCTAATACCGTGACCTTTGAAACATCCCATACCGAACACCCTTGAAAATAAAACATAATCGCTCCGATAACAGCTCCCATGACAACCATCGGATGAAGACGGATGATTCTACGTTTGATGAAATCTTTCATAGTCATTGTTTTCCAACGATCGTCATAAGCATAACCTATAACGAAACCGGACAGAATGAAGAAAAAATCAACAGCCAGATAACCGTGATTAATCTTCTGGTCTAAGTGACTTGTGGCATAGGCCTCGAATATGTGAAACCATACGACTGTGATAGCAGCTATCCCGCGTAGTCCGTCAAGGATAATGTAATGCGGCTTTGTATCTACAAAAGCTGCGGAAGGAACCTGTGTTTTTAGCATGATATAGAATGAACTTTCTATTATGTATAATATCAATGATTAGTATAATCAGCCAAAATTACAGTTTAAATTTTAATTCTCCAAGCTAAGAGTGAGAAAACTGATTATATAAAGCAATGACTTGTTGACATACCGACCAAACACCTTTTGATTTGCTTGTAAAGATATAGACGGTTCTTTGTTCTGTATCTCAAATATTTAGTATTTTTGTCGATGATTAGCATTAACCTGAAAAGATTATGATAGATATAATATAAACCAAAAGTAAAGAATATGAAAAAGATTATGTATGTATTTGCAGTAGCTGCCTTATCCTTGTCCTTCTTATCATGCAGTGAAAAGGCTAAAAAGAATGCTAACGACGCAATAGACGATGCGAATGATAAAATCGAAGATGTAACTGAGAAAGTAGTGGATAAGGTTAGCGATGCGGCGGATAATGCCAAAGATGCCTGGAAAGACACTAAAGAAGATGTCAAGAAGGGCGCTAAAGATGTAAAAGAAGGAGCCAAAGACGCTATTGACAGGATGGGCAAACAGGCAGATAAAGTTGCAGACAAAGCCAAAGACGCTTGGAAAGACACTAAAGAAAATGTGAAAGATGCTGCTGATAAAGCAGAAAAGGGGATTAAGCAAGTAAGCGACAGCATCAAAAGTAAACTTAAATAGGACAGAGATAGATTGTCGACGTATATGCCATACAATACAATATACATCAAGAACATGGTCTGCAACCGTTGTATTATGGTTGTGGAGGATATATTGAAGAAGCTGGATATCGTTCCCGTTTCCGTTACGCTTGGTGAGGTTCTGTTTGCCAAGGAACCGGACGAAGGCAAACTGGATGAACTGAAAGAAGCGTTACGGACTATCGGTTTTGAATTGATTGATGACAAACGCAGCTGCCTGATTGAGCAGGTGAAAAAAGTGATTATCGAACTTGTACACTACAACAGTAACGGCCTAGAAACCAATTTATCGGATTATATTGCTGCTAAGACACATCATGGCTACAGGTACATTAGCAACCTGTTCTCGGAAATCGAAAATACCACTATCGAAAAGTATTTTATCGCGCAAAAGATTGAGCGGGTGAAAGAGTTATTAGTGTATGACGAACTGAATCTAAACGAAATAGCCGATGCACTCAACTATTCGAGCGCAGCACATCTGAGCGCTCAGTTCAAGAAAGTTACAGGTCTTACGCCCAGCCATTTCAAGCAGATAAAAGAGAAAAAGCGCAAGCCGTTGGACAAGGTGTGAATGAAGCATTTCCCTATGCGAAGTGTAAAAGATATAAATTATACCGTGAATTATATAACAGATTTGCCATTCGCTGTGTCTACCTTTGCAACGTCAAAATTTAAAATATAAAGTAATGGTAAATCATAAGACTATAAAACAAACGTTCCCCGTACTGGACATGAGTTGTACAGCTTGTGCCGTTAGAGTCGGTAAGTTGCTCAGCTCCCAGCCCGGAGTAAGTTCCGCTGATGTAAATTATGCATCGGCGAATGTCGTAATAGAATACAACCCATCGCAGATTTCACCCGAAAAGCTACGAGAGGCTGTGCAAAGCGGCGGGTATGACTTAGTCATCGAGACCGGTGAAGACACCGAGATACAGCTCGAGGAAGTCCGCACCAAGAAATTCCAACGGCTGAAACGGCAAACCATATCGGCGATTATTCTCTCCATTCCCCTTGTCGTAATCGGTATGTTCTTTATGGATATACCTTACGCCAACGAGATTATGTGCGCACTCTCCACTCCGGTAGTGTTCTGGTTAGGACGCAGATTCTTCATTGACGCATGGAAGCAATTGAGACACCGGACAGCCAATATGAATACATTAGTCGCCCTCAGTACCGGCATCGCATGGCTGTTCAGCCTGTTCAACATGGTTTTTCCACAATTTTGGCTATCTCATGGCATTGAGCCGCATGTCTATTTTGAAGCATCAAGCGTTATCATCTCATTTATTTTGCTGGGACGACTGTTGGAGGAACGTGCCAAGGGCAATACCTCGTCGACCATCAAAAATCTAATGGGACTGCAACCCAAGAATGTTACCATAGTAGATGAATCAGGCGTACAAACAGAAGTTCCCATTGGCCGTGTGCGCACGGGTGATGTTGTCATGGTGAAGCCGGGTGAGAAGATTGCTGTTGACGGCGTAGTTATGGATGGAAGTTCATACGTCGACGAAAGTATGCTCAATGGCGAGCCAATACCGGTACTCAAGGAACGGGATGCGAAAGTTTTTGCAGGAACAATCAATCAAAAAGGAAGTTTTCGCTTCCGCGCCGCCAAGGTAGGTACAGATACGGTGCTGGCGCAAATTATCCGCATGATACAGGATGCGCAAGGAAGTAAAGCTCCGGTACAAAAACTGGTGGATAAGGTTGCAGCGATTTTTGTACCGGTGATTATCAGCATTGCGCTATTAGCATTTGTCTTGTGGATTACGCTCGCCCCCGCAAACGGCTTTACACACGGATTGCTCGCATTGGTTACCGTACTGATTATTGCCTGCCCGTGTGCACTGGGATTAGCGACTCCCACCGCCATTATGGTCGGGATTGGTAAAGGTGCAGAACGTGGTATTCTGATAAAAGATGCGGAAAGCCTCGAAATCGCCAAGAAAGTGAACACGATAGTATTGGACAAAACCGGAACGATTACCGAAGGTAAACCTGTCGTTGCAGAAATTGTCTGGCTCCATGACAACGACAGTCCGAAGAGTATCTTTTGCGCCCTCGAGCATCACTCCGAACATCCGCTGGCTGAAGCTGTCGTGAACTATTTCGGCAATACTTCCGCCGTACCATTAGAGCACTTTGAAAGCCTGACCGGAAAGGGAGTAAAAGGTATCATCGAAAAAGAAACATGGTTTGCAGGCAATGCTGCTCTTATGCTCGAAAACGGTATCATACTCGACCCCGCATTAAAAAGGCAAGCGGACGAATGGACACGTCAGGCAATGACGGTGATTTGGTTTGCCGATAGCAAACAAACATTGGCAGTAACAGCGATTACCGACAAAATTAAAGAGAACTCGGCAACAGCAGTCGTACAACTCCAACATGAAGGTATTGAAGTGTGGATGTTGACGGGCGATACCGAAGCCGCCGCCCGTAAAGTCGCTGCTAAAGCAGGAATCAAACATTTCAAAGCAGGCGTTCTACCTCATGAAAAAGCCGGATTTGTGAAGCAGCTACAGGCGCAAGGGAAGGTTGTGGCAATGGTTGGCGATGGTATTAACGACAGTGCGGCACTCGCTCAGGCAGACCTGAGTATTGCAATGGGCGGCGGAAGCGATATTGCTATGGACACGGCTAAAACAACGATTATTTCATCCGATTTGATGAAAATCTCCGAAGCGATTCGCTTGTCGCGCCTCACCGTTCAAACGATACGCCAGAATCTTTTCTGGGCGTTTATATATAATATAATAGGTGTTCCGGTTGCGGCAGGGATACTGTTCCCATTCACCGGCTTTTTACTTAGCCCGATGATTGCCGGAGCGGCTATGGCGCTGAGTAGCGTCAGTGTTATTACAAACAGCCTTAGGCTGAAAACTAAAAAGATAAAATAAATCTGCGTAATCCTGCATAATCTGCAAATGAAAAATAGTACTTTTGGCACTCATTATCCAAAAAACTCAATATGACACATTTATTTCATCAAATGATTTCTGCCATTCTTGGCATCTCCGAAAAACAAATCGCCCATACGCTTGAATTATTGGACAATGGGGCTACCATTCCCTTTATCAGCCGTTACCGAAAAGAGGTTACAGGAGGACTCGACGAAGTACAAATCGAAGCTATCAAAACGCAATACGAAAAACTGAACGAAATCGCCAAGCGGAAAGAAACCATTATCAATACCATCAATGAGCAGGAAAAGATGACTCCGGAATTGCAAACGCGCATTGATGAAACATGGGACAGTACAATACTTGAAGACATTTATCTGCCCTACAAGCCCAAACGCCGGACACGCGCCGAAGTAGCCCGTCAGAAAGGACTCGAACCACTCGCCACCCTGCTGATGTTGCAACGGGAACCCAATCCGGAGAAACGTGCAGAGGGTTATGTAAAAGGAGATGTCAAAGATGTAGAAGATGCACTGAAAGGCGCACGGGATATTATTGCCGAACAGGTGAGTGAGGACGAACAAGCGCGCAACATTGTACGTTTCGCTTTTTCGCGCCAAGCCCTTATTACCGCCAAAGTAGTGAAAGGAAAAGAGAGCGAAGCTGATAAATACCGGGATTACTTTGACTTCAGTAAACCGCTGAAACGATGCACTTCACACCAACTACTGGCTATTCGCCGTGCCGAGTCCGAAGGATTACTGAAAGTCGGCATAAGCCCTGATGACGAGGAATGCGTCGAACGTCTGGAACGCCGTTTCGTCCGTAACAATAACGCTTGCGGGCAACAAGTGGCTGACGCCGTACAGGATGCTTATAAGCGCCTTCTGAAATCTTCCATCGAAACGGAATTTGCCGCACAAAGCAAGGAACAGGCGGATGAAGAAGCCATCCGCGTATTTGTTCAGAACCTGCGTCAATTGCTACTTGCTTCCCCGCTGGGACAAAAACGGGTAATGGGCATCGACCCGGGCTTCCGTACAGGTTGTAAAGTGGTATGTTTAGACGCTCAGGGCAACCTGCTGCACAACGAGAACGTCTATCCGCACATCTCTATCGGCAAAACTCAGGAAGCAGTAACCAAAGTGCAGAAGATGGTAGAAGCCTACCGGATTGAAGCAGTTGCCATAGGCAACGGAACAGCAAGCCGCGAAACGAAGAATTTCATAAGTGGCATAACCTTCAAACAAGACTCACTACAGATATTCGTAGTAAGCGAACAAGGCGCCTCCATCTACTCGGCATCCAAAATAGCCCGCGATGAATTTCCGGAATACGACGTCACCGTACGCGGAGCAGTTTCCATTGCACGCCGGCTGATGGACCCATTGGCAGAGCTGGTAAAAATTGACCCGAAATCCATCGGCGTAGGGCAATACCAGCATGATGTAGACCAAACGAAATTAAAAAAGTCTCTGGATCAGACTGTAGAAAACTGTGTAAACCTTGTCGGAGTAAATCTCAATACGGCAAGCAGCCACTTACTGACCTACATTTCCGGTTTAGGCCCTCAACTGGCACAAAACATAGTGAACTATCGCGCTGAAAACGGTGCATTCGCTTCGCGTAAACAACTGATGAAAGTACCGCGCATGGGAGCCAAGGCTTTTGAACAGTGTGCAGGTTTTCTGCGGATACCACAGGCAACCAATCCATTGGACAATTCAGCGGTACATCCCGAAAGTTATTGTATCGTGGAACAAATGGCTCAAGACCTGGGTTGCAGTGTGGCAGAGCTTATGACCAATAAAGAACTCCGGTTGAAAATCAAACCGGAAAGATACCTCTCTCCCACCGTAGGCATGCCGACCTTGAAAGACATCCTGCAAGAGCTGGAGAAACCGGGACGAGACCCGAGAGAAACAATCAAAGCATTCGAATTCGACAAGAACGTCCGTACTATCAATGATTTGCGCGAAGGCATGGAACTTCCCGGCATCGTAGGAAACATAACAAACTTCGGCGCTTTCGTCGATATAGGTATCAAGGAAAACGGACTAATCCACCTTTCGCAGTTAGCCGACCGTTTCGTTTCAGACCCGAATGAGGTGGTGTCTATTCATCAACATGTTCGGGTTCGGGTGTTGAGCGTAGATATGGATCGGAAGCGGATTGCCTTGAAGCTAATTTCAGAATAATCACAGTAGCTATAATCATCAACGCGGTGCATACAATGGAACCTTCAAAGCCAAAGTCACCGCCGTTGATGATGTTTTTCTCCGGCAGGTTTATAGTCAACAAAGAAGTACCATATTGCCCTCCGCTTACCGCAAAACCAAAAATGGGACCTTGCAGCCAGTTCCAAAAAATATGGAGGACAATAGGGAACCACAAATTACGCGTATAAATATAGGTAGCCCCCAGCAACAGCCCCGCCAACAGAATATTCAGAAAGGCTATAAATGAGAAATTAGGATTAAAGAAGTGCATCAAAGAAAAAAGCGCCGCCGAAATGAACAATGCAACAAAGCGATTGATGCCTGCATTCAGCAAACGCCCCAATACAAAACCTCTCGACATCGTCTCCTCCAAAATGCCAACTAACAGCATCACGATCCAGGACATCAACAAAGTATCTCCTTGAAATTGCACTCCGGTTACTTCAACCTCTCCCAACAGCAACAGAATTCCAAAACCGACTACATAAAGTATCAATGCGGTCAACATTCCCCACATGATATCTTTAGACCGCCCCTTCAGCGATAATCCCAAATCTGAAAACGGCAGGTGATCCCAATATTTTAATAAGATGAAAGCGGAGATAAAAACACCCGCCAACATACAACACCTTATCACTATATTATACAACAGCCTATTTTCTCCCAAGACCGGAAATAGTCCCAATAAATCGCCTATAATAAAAGAAAATACTCCTGTTATGAACATCATCAAAAGGGTATATACAATGATCTTGGCTGCCACAACTAAATAAGTGAAGACTCCCGTTGCTTTCAAAACAGGATTTGTGCTTTCATCCATTGGTTCCATCTTTTTTGTTTTTATATGTTAATACTCCAGCAAAAATACCTATAAAATTAAAAACACAAAATTATTTCTCACAAAAATCGTATATTTGTCTAAAACACATCCATAACTGTTATGAAACTCAAGAAAATATTTGCAATTATATTGCTGGCAGCATGTACCGGCGCAACAATCGCCCAAAATACCGGCATATCGATTAATGCTAAAACACTTTTCGTTGCTAAACCCGGTACTTTAGTATCCCTGTTTACCGAAGATGAAGCCAACAATATTACCCATCTCACTTTAACCGGAAAGCTGAATGTTATTGATTTCCGTCACTTACGCGATGAATTCAAAAAATTGCAAGTACTGGATATATCCAATGCATCAATAAGTGCTTATGCCGGCAAAAATGGTACCTATTCCAATCATTTTTATATTTACCCACCCAATTGCGTACCTGCTTACGCATTCTGTTACCCCCTAAATGACAGTACCTTTACTGGAAAAGCGACACTCCAGAAAATTATTCTTTCAGAAAAGATTAAAAATATAGAAGATGCGGCATTTAAAGGATGTACGAATCTGAAGATATGTCAGTTGAAGAGGAAGACCGCTCCCAATCTATTGACAGAAGCGTTGGCGGACAGCATAACAGCTATCTTTGTACCACTGGGCAGTAGTGACTCGTATCGTGGAAAGAAGAATTGGGGTACTTTCTCCATTATAGAAGGCGAACCGACGGAAGCATTTATACAAGTAGGATTGATGGGAAGCCTTGCCGATGAATTGGTAAAAGCAGGCCTGCAACCCAAAGATGTGAACTTCCTGACTGTAGAAGGAAAACTGGACGCAACCGATTTCCTCTTGATACGCGACTATATGCCCAATCTTGTAGCCGTTGATTTAAACAAATGTAACGCTACGGCTATTCCGGAATATACATTCACGCAGAAGAAGTATCTGTTGCGTATTCAGCTTCCCAACAACCTGAAAAGTATTGGGCAAAGAGCATTCAGCGGCTGTGGTCGCCTCTGTGGTACATTGGAATTACCTGCCGGAATAACGGCTATCGAATATGGTGCATTTATCGGATGTGATAACCTGCGTTATGTAATGGCTGTAGGAAAACAGATTACAACATTGGGAGATAATCTGTTCGGGGACGGTAAAAACAAACTGATATATAAACAGTGATAAAATTAGGGAATAGTGTTTAGTGACAAGTGATTAGTAAGCTGTACAATTACACAGTACATATTCCGCATGCAATGCTTATCACTAATCACTTACCACTAATCACTAATTATAAATACATTCTCGCCTTCAACTCCTTTATATGATCCGAAGTAATATATTCATCATATTCCATCATCTTATCAATAATACCATTCGGCGTCAATTCGATAATGCGGTTGGATACGGTCTGAATAAACTCGTGGTCATGAGAAGAGAAGAGAATATTACCTTTATAAGTCTTCAGGTTGTTATTGAATGCCTGGATGGACTCCAAATCAAGGTGATTGGTCGGAGTATCCAAAATCAGACAGTTAGCATTGCGCAACTGCATACGGGCAATCATACAACGCATCTTCTCACCACCTGATAATACACTCGCTTTTTTCAATACTTCTTCACCGGAGAACAGCATACGTCCCAGAAAACTTTTCATATACACTTCGTTTCCTTCGCCGAACTGGCTCAACCAGTCAACCAGGTTCAAGTCCGTATTAAAATATTGAGTATTATCCAGCGGTAGATAAGCAGTTGTAATAGTGACACCCCAGTTAAAGGTTCCTGAGTCCGGTTTCATCTTTTCATTGATGATCTCAAATAAAGATGTCATGGCGCGAGGGTCGCGTGAAAGGAATACAATCTTATCCCCTTTCTCTACGTTGAAGTTTACATCACGGAAAAGCACCGTACCGTCCTCTAAAGTCTTAGTCAGACCGGAAACTTCCAGGATTTGGTTACCCGGTTCACGTTCCGGAGTAAAGATAATGCCCGGATATTTACGGGAAGAAGGCTTAATGTCTTCAACATTCAGTTTCTCCAACATCTTTTTACGACTGGTAGTCTGTTTGCTCTTTGCCACATTCGCACTGAAACGACGAATAAATTCTTCCAATTCTTTCTTTTTCTCATCAGCCTTAGCCTTCTGGTTTTGCTGCTGACGCAAAGCCAATTGACTTGACTCATACCAAAAACTATAGTTACCGGAAAAGAGATTGATCTTACCATAGTCAATATCAACCGTATGCGTACAAACAGAATCAAGGAAGTGACGGTCGTGGCTCACAACCAGCACAGTATGTTCAAAGTTTGAGAGATATTCTTCTAACCAGGTAACAGTTTCCATATCCAAATCATTGGTAGGCTCATCCAGCAATAAATTATCAGGGTTACCGAAAAGCGCCTGCGCCAACATAACGCGTACCTTTTCCTTACCGCTAAGGTCTCCCATCAATAAATAATGCTTATCTTCCTTAATACCCAGTCCGCTCAACAGGGAAGCCGCATCACTTTCAGCATTCCAACCATCTAATTCCGCAAACCTTTCCTCCAGTTCGGACACTTTCAAACCGTCCTCATCCGTAAAATCTTCCTTGGCATAAAGAACGTCACGCTGTTTCATGATATCCCACAGAATCGTGTGTCCCATCATCACGGTATCCATCACCGTAAATGTATCCCACTTAAAGTGATCCTGGCTCAATACGGAAAGACGCTCGCCCGGACCTAACATGATAGAACCGGTGGTAGGATCCAAATCTCCGGATATGGCACGCAAAAAAGTGGACTTACCGGCACCATTGGCACCAATGATGCCATAACAGTTACCACTTGTAAATTTCAGATTTACATCATTGAACAACACTCTTTTACCAAACTGTACGGAAACGTTAGATACTGTAATCATTGATTTATTTATTTTTAGCGATTTACAACAAAATACCTATTACTTTGCATTTTGCGGGTGCAAAGATAGTGCAAATCGAGCGTAAAACTTTCATGCTCGCATGAAAAAAGTTTTTCCGAGATGCAGCCTATCTTATTTAACCTGTATTATTCATAACTGCAAGAGTTAAGGAGTTGTCAGATTGACAATTTGTATTTTTAATCGCCTGAGAATGCGATATTTCCGCCCAAAGGCAAGGGCGGTTGGAAATATCGAAGCGAAAATCAGTAAGTGACAGACTGACAGGGAGATATCGAAATACGTACATTTATTCTGGAACAAAACATCTCCTGAAAAGGGATTGATAAGGGGAAAATAGGATAGAATAAGCCAACTACTTACAGGTAACAAGCCAACTACTTACAGGTAATTAGTGATCTACTTATAGATAGTTAGTAATCTACTTATGGATAGTTAGTGATCTACTTATGGATAGTTAGTGTTTCATCCCTTAGAAACCAGTACTTTTTGCATAAACAACCTGTAAATATGCAATAATACACATAAATAGTGTATCAATATTCTTTGTTTATTCATCAAGTACTCTAAAAGATGAATTTACAAATTAAGGCGTGTTGCAAAAAGCGGGATATTGCTATCATAATGAATACAAATGATGATTATTTATTATCATTTAGATATTTCCGCAAATTCTTAGCCGGTAGTCAGAGTAGTTAGTAGTTAGTAGTTAGTAGTTAGTAGTTAGTAGTTAGTAGTTAGTAGTTAAGTACTGGTTATAAATTAATTTAAATTATTTGTATCTTTGCTGGCCTATGGGACGAGTAAATACGCCGGTACTAACAACCGAGCAACGCAAAGAA
>QMCD01001109.1_pt2 | contig 24130 bp, 19 predicted proteins | sample 1821841 | NCBI WGS metagenome assembly QMCD01 (sample SAMN01991225, study PRJNA193472) | Termite gut metagenome, whole genome shotgun sequencing project. | isolation source: worker | host: Macrotermes natalensis | reverse complement strand
CTAAAATCCTGTCAACCTTATTTATGAAAGGACAATATTTCACCATTAAGCTATAAACTTTAAACAACTTTATTTGACCCCCCAAACTTACGTTAATGTATCCGTATTTTTTACTTTGTCGAAATATTATTCACAATAGAAAAAGGTTGCCCGATAAATCAGACAACCTTTTCAAAATTATGAAATACCAAATAATTACCGTACTATTGTCATTTCGTTTAATAAGTTTTCCGCTCCGGCGTATTGTTCAAGGATGAAAAGCATATAGCGAACATCCAAGTTAATACAACGCTGCAAATTTTCTTCGAAATCAATATCTCCCGACATGGCTTCACTGTTTCCATCAAAAGCCAAACCGATAAGATGTCCATCTCCATTGATAACAGGAGATCCTGAATTACCACCTGTAATATCATTATTGGAAATAAAACAGGTAACAATTTCTTTTTTATCATTCACAAATGTTCCTAAATCGTTCTTCTCGTATAGATCCTTTAATTTGGCAGGAACAATAAATTCGGTACTTGCAGGATTTTCTTTTTCCATCACACCTTTTAATGTGGTATAATAATGATAGGTAACACCATCTCTGGGATCATACTGCAACACATTTCCATAAGTCAGACGAATGGTAGAATTAGCATCGGGAGCCATTGTTTTTTCTTTGTTCATTTGCAATATGCCATCCACAAACAAGCGTTTCCCTTTGTTTAGTCCGTCAGCATCTGTCTGAAGCAATTTTGATACTGCACGGTATTGTTCATAAATATCCAATCCTGCTATCATTGCCGGATCATTTTGAATGGCTTTCAGTGTAGGATTATCTAAAAAGGCATTGAATCTTTCATGTGTAGCGAAAATAGATTTGGCAAACATATCATTCGCGTATTGTTCAAAATTGCCTTTGTATTTCTTTTCTATTGTAGCAAAGAATGCAGGATAAAAGTCTTTACTCATGTTTTTGTAAGCATACTCAAACATGGCAGCCAATACTTTCTTTTCCGTTTCGGGATTATAGTCTTTGTAAAATTCATTTCCTGATTCTTTTAATTGATCTGTAAGACTGTTAACCGCTGCCATATTTTTAGCTTCCAGTAAAGTGACTAGTCCGGAATATTGATATGCGAAAAGCGGAAGTTCAGGTCCTGTAAGAAGTGCTTCATACAAATAGGTACGAGCTTCCATGTAGGGTTTGCGGCTGCTGTATCCTTTTTCGATAAGCGATAAAGCCTCTTTGTATTTCGGGGCTTGAGATGCTGTCCATTTTGTATAATCGGCTTCTATCTGTTTTTTTACCGCCATTGTGTTGAGGTTTTTAAGAGCCTTATTTTGCTCATTGGAATATTTCCAGTAATTGGAGCAGCTTGCATATTTAGAAGCATATTGTATCCTAACTTTTTGGGAAGCTGCCATTTCTTTACGCAGAATGTTAATTTTTACATCGCGAATCTCATAACGCAGCTTATTGGTGATATTCATAGTTTCTTCCAATCCGTAAGAAGTCAGGAAACGGTCGGTTGTTCCGGGAAATCCCAAAATCATGGCAAAATCACCTTCTTGTAATCCTTTTGCACTTACAGGCAAGAAATGCTTTGGTTTCAAAGGCACATTATCCTTAGAAAAAGTTGCCGGAGAACCATCGGGAGCAGTGTATACGCGGAACATGGAAAAATCTGCCGTATGACGTGGCCACATCCAGTTGTCGGTATCTCCACCGAATTTCCCCATAGAAGAAGGAGGTGCTCCAACCAAACGAACATCTTTATAAATAATATACACGAACAAAAAGAATTGATTGCTGTTGAACATATCTGCAACATAAGCATTGTAATTGCTTCCTTCTATGGCTTTATCAGATATTTCTTTGGAAACGTCATTAATCGCTTTGTTGCGGTCAGTTTCCGACATATCATCATTTAATTTTGCAAGAACCTGAGACGTTACGTCTTCCATACGAATCAAAATAGAAGCCGTAATTCCTTCATTGGGTAATTCCTGGTCTTTAGACATTGCCCAGAATCCGTCCTGCAAGTAATCATGTTCTACTGAAGAATGCGATTGAATCATACCGTATCCGCAGTGATGATTTGTCAGAAATAAACCTTCTCCCGATACGATTTCTCCTGTGCAAAAATGACGAAACGGACGACCTTCATTGCCTAAACCAATAATAGCATCTTTGATACTTCCTTTGTTAATATCGTAAATATCTTCGGGTGTAAGTTTAAACCCTTTTTGTTTCATCTCTTCATAATTCTTACCCAGTAAAGACAGTAACCACATCCCTTCATCAGCAACCGATACCGAAATATTCAGGAAAAAGATACTGCTTAACAACAATACTGCTTTCTTCATGTCTTTTTTTAACTTTTTAAATAATTATATTTTTGATTTTTATTAATGTGCAAAGATATATATAATTACATTTGGAAAGAGTTTCCTAATAGGAAAATGCGATAAAAAAGTTTTATAACCTGCATTCGGGATAAAATGAAGGTGTTTAAAGTTTATAGCTTAATGGTAGTAAATAGTAAATGAGTGAATAAGGGAATGGGTAAACGGTGCAGTGCTGTTTCGTCTGTACATCCTTCTAATGTCTTATTTACTCATTTACTTATTCCCTTATTTACTATTGTCATCCCGAACTCCCGTTAAGTCATTATCAGAAATTCTTCCTGTAATTTTTTAATTGTTCTATTTCGTCTCTTAGGCGGGCGGCTTCTAAAAAATCCAAGGCTTTTACTGCGTTTTCCAGAGTTTTCTTTTTGGATGCAAGAAGTTTGTCCAATTCTTCCGGAGAAAGCAGATGTATGGATTCTTTTACTATCGTTTCTTCATGCTTTTCGATGGAGTCTACTTTTAGAGGCTCATCTCCTTTTCCCGCAAGAGACAATAGGCGGGCGCGTTTAACGCTTTTAGGAGTAATATTATGCTCAATATTGTAAGCAATTTGCTTTTCTCTTCGCCTGTTGGTTTCATCAATGGTTCGTTGCATAGATTGCGTGATGATATCCGCATAAAAAATCACTCGTCCATTTATATTTCGTGCTGCACGTCCTGCCGTTTGTGTCAAAGAACGTTCCGAACGCAAAAATCCTTCCTTATCTGCATCCAGAATAGCAACCAGCGATACTTCAGGCAAATCCAATCCTTCCCTTAATAAATTCACTCCCACTAAAACATCTACAGCACCGCTACGCAGTTGTTCCAGTATCTCAACTCTGTCCAATGTGTCTACATCGGAATGAATGTATTGCGTACGAACATCTATACGAATCAGATAATTGCAAAGATCCTCTGCCATACGTTTAGTCAGTGTGGTTACCAATACGCGTTCGCCTTTTTGGACTGTAATTTCTATTTCATTTAATAAATCATCAATTTGATTTGCACATGGACGTATTTCGATGATGGGGTCAAGCAATCCTGTAGGACGAACAAGCTGTTCTATAATAACTCCTTCGGATTTCTCCAATTCATAGTTTGCAGGAGTAGCAGAAATATAAACTGTCTGTCCGATTAGCTTTTGAAATTCCTCAAATTTTAAAGGTCTATTATCTAATGCCGAAGGCAAGCGGAAGCCATATTCTACCAGATTAGTTTTCCGGGAACGGTCTCCTTCATACATTCCCCGGATTTGAGGAATGGTAACATGACTTTCATCTATTACCGTAATAAAATCCTTCGGGAAATAATCCAACAAGCAGAAAGGACGTGAATAAGGCGGACGGCGATCAAAATAACGAGAATAATTTTCTATTCCCGAACAATAACCCAACTCCTTAATCATTTCCAAATCATAAACAACACGGTCTTCTAAACGTTTTGCTTCCAAATGCTTTCCGATTTCCTTGAAATAATCTACCTGCTGCCTAAGGTCAATTTGAATTTCTTCCACTGCTTGATGAATACCTTGTGGAGAAGTAACAAAAATATTAGCAGGATAAATGGTTAATTCTTGAAGAGATTTTATTTTCCCATTGCTATTCGGGTCAAAAGATTCTATACTCTCTATTTCATCTCCCCAAAACAAAATCCGGTATGCAGTTTCCCCATAAGCAGGATAAATATCAAGTGTGTCGCCTTTTACACGAAATTTCCCACGTTCCAAGTCCATTTCAGTACGGGAATAAAGGCTGTTAACGAAATCGCGAAGCAATTTATTCCGAACTATTTTTTGTTTGACATGAATATGTGAAGTGTTTGCCGCAAATTCTTCGGGATTTCCAATTCCATAGATACAGGAAACCGAAGATACGACAATTACATCCCTTCGTCCTGAGAGCAGAGAAGATGTTGTATGGAGTCGTAGTTTTTCGATTTCTTCGTTAATGGACAAATCTTTTTCTATATAGGTATTAGTTGTCGGAATATAAGCCTCCGGCTGATAGTAATCATAATAAGAAACAAAATATTCCACAGCATTATTCGGGAAGAAATCCTTAAACTCACTGTACAATTGAGCAGCCAGTGTTTTATTGTGGCTTAATACCAAAGTCGGACGGTTTAGATTTTGCAAAACATTAGCAATAGTAAACGTTTTACCCGATCCGGTAACACCCAGCAAAGTCTGATCATGTATCCCCTGATGAATTCCCTCAGTAAGTAATCGAATGGCTTCGGGTTGATCGCCTGAAGGAGAAAAAGGAGCTTGTAAATTAAAATCCATCAAACAGTTTCCTTCTATCGAAGACGGTCAGCTGCCCGTATCATTTTTTCGTCTTTTATAATAAATTTATTGGCAAAGTAATAACATGCCAATGGTACAATGGATAGTAATGTCCACAATGAATACTGTAGTTCTCCTCCGTCAAGTTGGGGGATTTGGGGAACTGTTTTATCAGGATATACCCACAGCATTAATAACAACAGCACAAAATTAGCAAGCATGGCAACAAGGCACATCTTGGACTGTAATGGGCGTTTTCTATAAAAGAATATAGTTACAAAAGACAACACGGCAAGTAAAACCTGTAATAAGCCTATAAAATAAGTCGGATGAATAATTGCTCCGTCAGGAATGTTTTCCTGTACCGACCAAGATGTGAGTACATAATAAGCCTCATGAGTTGTAATAAATGCCACAGGCATAAAACATGTAGCTACAAAACATATTGTTGCAACTAAGAGCAACAAAGATTGAATACGTTGTATCATATTTACTATTATTTTTAATAAATTATTGCAAAGTTATATTATTAAATAATATAAATCAACTTTTTTTCGAGATGTCCCGTTGATATGCTTGGATTTCAAAAAAACCCAATACGGAATAAAGATGATCAAAAATATCGGACTGTATATCTTCGTATTTTATCCATTCTGTAGTAGCGGCAAAACAATATATTTCAAAAGGAAGTCCGTATTCGGAAGGGTCCAGCTGTCTTACCATTATGGTTCCTTCATTACTTATATTACGATTATGTTTAAGGTATTCCAAAATATATCTTCTTAAAATACCGGCATTGGTAAGGTGCCTTCCGTTGGGAATAATGGTAGTATCCGAACCTAACTCCAAGTTATATTTTATTATTTCTCTCTCCGCACTTTCAACGTATCTTTTTAAAATATCCACCTGTTTGAATTTTTCAAGCATCTCAGTTGTACAAGGCTTGATGGATGTAATATCCACATTGAAAGACCGCTTTATCCGACGCATTCCCTCATCTTGCATTCCCCGCCAATTTTGAAAGGAATCAATAATAAGCTGTTTGACCGGAATCGTGGAAATAGTATTATCAAAATTGCGTACTTTTACCGATACCAGATTAATTTCTTCCACAGTCCCATCCGCATTAAACTTATTGACGGTAATCCAATCACCATTCCGCACCAAATCATTAGATGCTAATTGAATACTGTATACAAATCCGGTAATGGTATCTTGAAAAATAAGCAATAATACAGCCGAAAAGGCTCCCAAACCTACTAAAAGTGTACTTGGCGATTTACCAACCAGAATAGAAATAAGAAGGATGATAGCAATTACCCAGAAAAATACAATAATAATCTGAGCATAGCTTTTAATAGGTTTATCTTTAGTTGCCTCTTTATGCAATAATACATCCGATAAAGCTCGTACAAAAGAAGAAAAGATAATGGTAAAATTAATAACTATTAGTATATTAAATAATGAAGTAAAAAAAGCAAATAAATGTGTTTCTTTCTGAAAAAGAAGAGGAATAATATTCTGTACAATCATTACCGGAATTAAAGCTGAAATAGCCATAAAAAATTTCCGGTTCAAAAGAAATTGCTTCCAAAGAGTGGGTTTCCGTTTATTGGAATGACGAATTATATAAGAAATAATCCAATTGGTTACATAATAAATTAACACCACGATCAGCAACAATGCAGCAGTTAGAATTAAGCCCATCAGTATTTTTGCTGATGCTCCATGAATACCTAAATTATTCAGTATTTTATATAAAAAGTCTGCGATTTGAGAATACATATTACTTATTTTATTTTTTAACGAAAAATGAGGAGTTTTGTTTTATGTTTTCCTTTTATGTGAACTAAATTACCACACGCCTAAAGGCGGGGAATTTTACTCTTCTCATAATTACAAACTGAACATAAGTTAAACGTGAATTCTGAATTAATGCTACAAGGGTGAAATGTTTCAACTTTCAACTTTATAACTTCCCTTAATCGAACAAGTAAATCTCGAATTCACGTTAAAGATTATGCAAAAGCATTAATGATATTGGTAGAAACGTCCGTTTAGTTATCCAGCTAAACAGAAATGTTTAGACTTTGAACAGAATGGTTGAATCGCTAAACAGAAATATTTAGACTCTGAACAGAATGGTTGAATTACTAAACAGAAATGTTTAGACTCTGAACAGAATAGTTGAATCACTAAACAGAAATATTTAGATTCTGAACAGAATGGTTGAATCACTAAACAGAAATGTTTAGACTCTGAACAGAATAGTTGAATCGCTAAACGGAAATATTTATACTCTGAACGAAATACACTGATTAGAGGGAAACGGTAAATAAACTCCGAATTCACGTTAAGTTAAGGGAAAATTTAGAAAGAGTAAAGCGAAACACAATATACAAAGCACAGAAAGGGATTTTCTGCATTTTGTAAAAAATATTTTTACAAAATGCAGGCAACAAAATTTTTCTTTTGGTATCATATATTAAAATAAACATTTAAAATGAAAAGCCATGAAACGAATTATTATTTTCAATTTACTGATAATTATTTTTTTTACTGTTCATTCTCAATGCCAAAATTTGAATTTTTCAATGGGCGATTTTACCAATTGGCAATGTTATTCAGGCTCAATTAATGGAATCGGTATTGGCGGTAAAACACCGCCTATTTATGGAAAACATACTATAATGAATGGTCCCCAACTTTTGGCAGCAGGACAGTTACTTGACGAACGATGTACGAAAATAAAAAAAGTTCCCGATGGATTTGCATATTCGGCAAAAATCGGAAATGATGCTACCGGTGCAGAAATTAATGCTATTGAATATACTTTAACAATAGATAATCATAACTCCCTTTTATTGCTTCACTTTGCATGGGTAATGCAATATGATTCCAATCATTCTTCCGAGGAACAACCTCAATTTTCCATAATAATAAAAGACAGTACAGGCAATCCTATAGAAGATCTTTCATGTTCAGAATTGCAATTTATCGCATCTCCCGATTTGCCAGACTTGGCTTGCAACGATAGCATACTCGCTCGTAATTGGACAACAGTAGGATACAATTTGGAGCATTTGATTGGAAAAACGATTAAAATTTATGTTGAGACACACGATTGTACTTTGGGAGATGATCACTTTGCGTATGCGTATGTAGCTGCAGAATGTCGAAATGCAACTATTGAATTATTATCTTGTTGCTGTCAGACCGCTGCCCGTTTTCGTGCTCCGGATGGATTTAAAAGATATACCTGGACAAGGAGTTCGGATCCGAATTGGAGTCAGTCAGAAGAAGGAAGACAATATCAAAATCTTACACTCACAGATGTTCATGATGAGGAAATTATTACCTGCGAAATGGAATCTGTTTTAAGCCCAGAATGTTCTGCAACAGTACATACCATTGTTAAAAAAGTATGTATAGATGCTACATTCGGATATGGCGTTATGGAAAACGGAGAAGTGGATTTTGAAAGTAACAACAATCAAAATTGGTATGATACTTGCTCACGTACAGTTACATTTGTAGATTTATCTACTATAACAAATAGTAAGCAAGCGTCTATAATATGGAAAATACATGGATTGGATGTTACATCCCGGGATTCTTTGTTTACTTATACTTTTCCTAATCCTGAAAGCCCCATTACTTATTTAGTCCGGTTAACTGCTATAGCAGAAAGTGGCAGCATAGACACTTCTAAGGCTTTGGCAACGCATTATATTACAATATATCCTACATCGGATTTATCCGTAAACCGTTCCAAAACATTTCTTGCTGAAGGAAAAGATACATTAACCGCCGTTTTTAAAGATATTTCTTCGTTCCAATGGTCATGGAAACCGGAAGATGATTCTATCGCGACAAATACGAACGATAATCCCCTCATTATTGAACAGATGGGAACTTATTGGATAGATGCTTGGGCTGAAAATGGTTGTCACTATTCTGATACCTTATATGTTACAGATATAGAAACATTTTTTCAGTTTGGCATTGCCGATGAAAACGGCAATGTAGATTTTGTCGCTCATAATAATCAAAATTGGTATGATACATGTAGCCGAGTAGTAACTTTTGTTGATTTATCAACACTATACAATACCAAAGTAAAAACCAGAACATGGGCAATTGAAGGAGTAAATACTGTTTTTACAGATTCAATTTTTACATTTCAATTTCCCAACCTTCATTATTCAAAAACATATTCAATTCGGTTAACAATAACAACAGAAAACAATGATGTCCAAATATTTGAAGATTTTATAACCATATATCCTTCTCCGGAAATTAATATTCTTCAATCAAATACTTGGGCAACAAAAGGAATCGAAACATTAACTCCTGCTGTAAGGATAGGAAATATTATTTCTTATCTCTGGTCATGGAATTTAACAGACAATTCAACCGCAACAGATACTTCCAAAATATTGATTGTTACCCAAGCCGGAACGTATACTCTGACGGCAGAAGATGACAGGGGTTGTTTTGTTATCAATACTATCACTTTTGAACAAAACGTTCATGTAAAAGAGAGAATTTCAACACAATGGAATTTAGAACAAAATATTCCCAATCCGGCAAACAACACAACCCGTATTCCGTATTCTATTCCAAATGACGGAAATGTTGAATTTACACTCTATTCCATAAGCGGACAATTGTTATATAAGAAAATTATTTCTTCTCTACAAGGGGATAACCAACTTGAATTCAATACATCTGATTTATCATCAGGAATTTATTTCTATTCTGTTCTATACAATAACCAACGATTAACACGGAAGATGGTTGTGAAAAAATAAAGGGAATACAAATTCTTCAAAAAGGAAATTTAAGAGATTAAGCAACACAATAACTGTTAACATTTTCCGGTTATTAAATCATAAAGAAAAGCAGGCATTAGTGCCTGCTTTTTGTGTATTTTTGTTTATTAAAAAATAAATAAGAAACGAATTATAAATGAATAACTACACAAGCGAAAACATAAAAACCTTGGAATGGAATGAGCATATTCGCCAACGACCGGGAATGTATATTGGGAAATTGGGCGAGGGTTCTTCTCAGGATGATGGAATTTATATTTTAGTTAAGGAAGTCATAGACAATTCTATTGATGAATTTATGATGGGGCACGGACGAAGTATTGACGTTAGCATCAAAGAGAATCAGGTTTCGGTGCGGGACTATGGGCGTGGGATTCCATTGGATAAAGTCATTGATTGCGTGTCTAAAATGAATACGGGTGCCAAATACGATTCCGATACATTTCAGAAATCCATTGGAATGAACGGTGTTGGAACAAAAGCCGTTAATGCTTTGTCGAAATATTTTAAAATTCAGTCGATTCGCGAAAGGAAAGTGAAGACGGTCGAATTTTCCGCAGGGGTTATTACCAAAGAATACCCCATTGAAGATACAACCGAGCTTAATGGAACACGCATTATTTTCATTCCGGATGAAGAAATTTTCGGCAATTATAAATTCTATTTCGAGTATATTGAACAGATGTTGTGGAATTATGTCTATCTCAACCGCGGACTGACCATTACATTCAACGGGCAGCGCTATTTCTCTAAAAACGGTTTGTTTGACCTGCTAACCCAAAACATCAACGGAACAACCGTTTACCCGATTATTCATTTGGAAGAAAATGAGTTTGAATTGGCATTGACACACATGGAACGTGGCAGCGGCGAAGAATATTTTACCTTCGTCAACGGGCAGAATACCATTCACGGAGGAACGCATCTGCAAGCACTGCGTGAAGCAATTGTGAAAACGGTACGTGATTTTTACAAGAAAGACTACGACCCAAGCGATATTCGCCAGTCAATAAGTGCGGCTATGAGCATCCGTATCCAGGAACCTATTTTCGAATCGCAAACCAAAACCAAATTAGGTTCTACCGATATGAAAAAAGGTGGTCCTACTGTCCGCTGGTATATCAACGAAATAGTGTCCCGCCTATTGGACAATTACCTGCACATGCATCCGGAAACGGCAACCGCCCTGCAAAACAAAATTATTGAGTCGGAGAAAGACCGTAAGGAGATTGCGGGCATCAAAAAAATATCGAAAGATAATGCAAAAAAAACAAGTCTGGTAAACAGAAAACTGCGGGACTGTAATGTTCATCTTACTGACGAAAAAGAAGAAAAGCGTTTTGATACGGTTTTGTTTATCAGCGAGGGGGATTCGGCTTCGGGTTCGATTACCAAATCGCGCAACGCGGAAACACAAGCTGTCTTTTCATTGCGGGGGAAACCGTTGAATACTTTCAACAAAACAAAACGTGTTGTCTATGAAAACGAAGAATTTAATCTTTTGCAAGCAGCCCTTAATATTGAAGAAGGAATGGAGGGATTGCGTTATAACAAAATCATCATCGCTACCGATGCCGATGTGGATGGAATGCATATCCGGTTGTTGCTGTTAACATTTTTTCTGCGTTTCTTCCCCGAACTGATTAAAAGCGGGCATGTGTATATTTTGCAGACACCGCTTTTCCGTGTCAGGAACAAGAAGGAAACCATTTATTGCTACTCCGAAGAAGAGCGGCTTTCTGCTATCGGAAAACTTAGCGGGAAGCCTGAGATTACACGCTTTAAAGGGCTTGGGGAAATATCTCCCGATGAATTTAAGCACTTTATCGGAAAAGATATTCGTTTAGACCCTGTTGTCTTGGGAAAACATACGTTGATTGATGAATTGCTGTCTTATTATATGGGTGAAAACACCATGGAACGCCAGAATTTTATCATCAATAATTTGAGGATAGAGGAAGATGTGGCAGTGTGAGAAATTAAATTAGTAAGAAGATGAAAATACATACAGATATACAGCTCGGTGACTCCAAGGAAGTTTTAAAAAAAATACCAGATAATTCTGTTGATTTAATTTTTACTTCACCTCCTTACGCTGACCAACGAAAAAACACATATGGAGGTATCCATACAGACAAATATGTTGAATGGTTTTTGCCGATTTCGAAAGAACTGTTAAGAGTTTTAAAACCTGAAGGAACATTTGTTCTCAATATTAAAGAAAAAGTAGTAGAAGGAGAACGAAGTACTTATGTGATGGAACTTATTTTAGAAATGAAAAAACAGGGTTGGCTTTGGACAGAAGAATTTATTTGGCATAAAAAAAATTGTTACCCCGGGAAATGGCCAAATCGATTTCGCGATGCGTGGGAAAGGCTTTTACAATTCAATAAACAAAAGAAATTTTCGATGTATCAAGAAGAAGTTATGGTTACAATGGGAGATTGGGCAAAAACAAGACTTAAAAATTTAAGTGAAACAGACAAAATAAGAGATAATTCCAAAGTGGGAAGCGGTTTTGGAAAAAATATTTCAAATTGGATGAATAGAGAACTGGCTTATCCGACCAATGTTTTACATTTGGCTACAGAATGCAATAATAAAAATCATAGTGCTGCTTTTCCGGAAGGATTACCGGAGTGGTTTATAAAACTTTTTACAAAAGAAGGCGATACGATACTTGATCCTTTTATGGGTTCAGGTACTACAAATTTTGTAGCCCAACGAATGAATCGTCATTCAATCGGAATAGAAATTATGCCTGATTACTATAACATGGTTAAAAAGAAACTTGAATCGGTAAAATTAATATTATTTGATCAAACAAAAGAAAATGAAACAGCTAAATTTAAAAGACATCACGCAATACGTTGAAGAAAATATCGGTATATTTCACGAAAAACGATTGAAAAGTTTGGATAAGTTGAAATTATCCAATGTTTTAAAACGTAAAAACCCATATCTGTTCAAGGCAAAAAACACGGAAACATCCGAACAAATTGTGCGTGGCATTGTTGATGCGCATATCTCTTCAAATGAAGAAACTATTTTTGGCGACTGGCTCGAAGGATTGGCTATTTTCGTAAATGAAAAAGTTTATGGTGGTTGGAAATCGGGTATTAAAAATATTGACCTTGAATTTGACAAAGACGGCATCAGATATATTGTTACAATAAAATCAAGTAAAAATTGGGGGAATAGCAGTCAGATTGCAAAATTAGTCTCCGATTTCAAAACAGCTAAAAAAACATTACGCACAAGTAATTCGCAACTTCATATAATTGCAGTAAATGGTTGCTGCTACAGTATTGATAATAAACCTGACAAAGGTGATTATTATAAATATTGCGGACAGGAATTTTGGACTTTTATTTCAGGGAATGAAAATTTGTATTTGAATATTGTTGAACCGCTTGGATACAGAGCAAGGGAACGGAATAATGAATTTCAAAAACTATACAATCAAAGAATAAATATTTTTACAAAAGAATTTGCCAATAAATTTTGTAACGAAAATGGAGATATTGACTGGAAAAAACTTGTTGAATTTAATTCCGGGAAAAACGAAATAACTGTGATATGAAAAATTAATATAAAATGGCTTATTCGGAAAGTATATTTCATTTAAAAAATAAATAGTTATGAGCGACATTAATCCAAACTCAGATAAAAATTATATTGATAATCTTGACTTATCAGATGCGCGTAACTTTCCACAGTTTCTTAAATCTGTAGAATTTAACCCTTTTAGACATATTCCCGATTTAAAAGTTGATTTTTTGCACCCAATTTCTGTAATATCAGGAACAAATCGCTCTGGGAAATCAACCATTTTAATGACTTTGGCGTGCAGTCATATTGAATTTAAAAAACGAGATATAGGAAACGGAAATATTAGAAGGCATACTTGGAGCGATTTAATGTTATTTACAAAAAATCACGATAAACAAACAGAGGATTGGATATATCATATTACATATAAATTAGGAAATAGCGAAAAAAGGAAAAAGGGTTATAGAAAACATACTACAAAAAAATGGGGTGGTATAGGTCACGCAAAAAGTCAATTTAAGGACAGACAAGTTGTATTTATTGATATGGATAGAACTTTACCTGCACGAAATTATGGTGGTGCTGTTCGTTGGAGAGCCAATGTGGTAAATTTATCAAACATATCAACAGCACAAAATCAACAAAGAATAAATTATTACATTTCATATATTTTAGAAGAAACATTTATATTAAACAATGTTGTTGATTATATAAATAAATCTATCTATAAATATTCAAATTCAAATGAATATTCAAGTTACAATGCCGCAAGTGGCGAAGATGTTTTGTCCAAAATAATTATTGAGTTAGTTGAGGCAAAAAATAATTCTTTAATTTTAATTGATGAGATTGAAATTGGGTTACATCCAAAAGTTCAAAGAAGGTTAATGCAGGTAATATATCATATTGCAAGAGAAGATAAAAAACAATTTATCATTACAACTCATTCGCCGTCTATTCTTTCCTCAGCTCCTGATAAAGCAAGAATATTTATTGAAAAATCTTATGCCGGAAATTTTAAGGCAATTCCAAACATAAGCATTAATGCCGCTTTATCTAAAATGGACTCAGAGTCATATCCATTAATAAATTTGTTTTGTGAAGATGATATTGCTCATTTTATTATTGATAAAGCAATTTCTAAAATTCAAACAAGAGTACAAAACTTTTCAAATCTTGTAAATATAATTGAAGTTGGAAGTGCAGATAAAACTTATAATTGTTTTCGGTTCCATAAAGACACATATGAAAAGAAAAAGGTTAGAACAGGCTATGCTTGTATTTTAGATGGGGATATGAGAACCAAAAAAGATAAAAATAATAATCCACAATATCCAACCGATGATTATTTGCATTTTATTTATTCTGATTTAGCGCCTGAAAAATTTTTAGTGGATGAATATGAAAAATTAAATCCTAATACAAATTTAAGGTATCATATTAACGATACAAATTGCCATTCCTTATTTGATAAAATGAATGAATTATCACAAGGGACAACAAGAAAAGAGGCATTTGAAATTTGTTGGAATAATTTTATTAGTACATCAAATGGAGAAGATTATTTTCGAGAATTACAACAATTTATAATTGATACTGCAAAAAAGTTTTCACCCGATTTATAAACCGTTATGCCCCTAACTAATGCCCTTCAATAAAACTATGACAATTTCGGAAAAAATAAAAAAATGACAGGCAAACAATCGTTTGGAAAAACCAAATCAGTCAGCGGTAATCTTGCTACGGGTGTAGCAAGGTCCAAAACAGTTATCGGGGAGCTTGCTACAGGTGTAGCAACTTTCAAAACGACTGTCGACAGACTTGCTACAGGTGTAGCAACCTTCAAAACGGTTGTCGGCAGACTTGCTACAGGTGTAGCAACTTTCAAAACGGTTGTCGGCAGACTTGCTACAAGCGTAGCAACCTTCAAAACAGCTTTGAGCATACTATAGTCCATAAAATAAATAAACAGGAAATATAAAAGGAATGACACCAACAAACAGCATCGGTAATATTCAACGGCAGGATGTACAATTCCGGATGGTTTCGTGCCTCGCCATGACGCTCTTGGGTTTTGTCTGTGCGTGCTTTGCAAGGACGTCCTCTTATTTACTTATTTCCTTATTCACTCTTTTACTCCCCTGTTCTCTTGCCTGCTTGTCCACTCGTCTACCCGTTCACCTGTTCACTCATTTGCTCATCCCCTATTATCAAACATAAAACCACAATGAAAAAAGTCCAAAATTACCCAATACTGTTTTCAATTCTTACGCTTATCATACTGGTAGTGTCATTTACCGTATCCTTCGACCGTACAATATGGTGGTTAGAAGTTTTCCCTGTTTTGCTGGGATTGCCTGTTTTATTTTTCACTTATAAAAGATTCCCTTTGACAAAGCTGATTTACATCTTACTGATTATTCATTTTATAATTATTGCCGTTGGAGGAATTTATACGTATGAAAAAGTTCCTTTAGGATATTGGATGCAGGACTGGTTTGGATTTAGCCGCAATAATTACGATAAAATAGGTCATTTTGCACAGGGATTTATTCCGGCTTTGCTTGTGCGGGAAATTCTATTGCGCACCTCATCGTTGAAGCAGGGGAAATGGTTGAATTTTATTGTTGTGTCTGTCTGCTTATCCATTAGTTCTTTGTATGAAATGCTCGAATGGTGGACATCGGTCATGCTCGGTGCATCGGCAGAAGATTTTTTAGGACTGCAAGGCTATGAATGGGACGCCCAATCCGACATGTTTTTCGCTTTACTCGGTGCTGTTACCGCGTTGATTCTATTTTCTAAATACCATGATATACTTTTGAAAAAATTAAACAAATGAACCCAAACTTAGACCCGCATAACGACAATTTAAGTCTTTCGGAGAAGGAAATCGAGAAGGTAATCCGCCCGAGTGGATTTATTGAATTTTCCGGACAGGAAAAAGTGGTGGAAAACCTTAAAATATTTGTCCATGCTGCCAAACAGCGTGGGGAATCTTTAGACCATGTCTTATTGCACGGACCTCCCGGACTGGGAAAAACAACACTCTCTCACATTATCGCCAATGAAATGAACGTGAGCATGAAGGTAACTTCCGGTCCCGTTATCGACAAGCCCGGCGATTTGGCAGGATTGCTCACCAACTTAGAACCAAACGATGTCCTTTTTATTGATGAAATACACAGGCTTTCTCCTGTTGTAGAAGAATACCTGTATTCTGCGATGGAAGATTACAAGATTGACATTTTGATAGAATCCGGTCCCAATGCCCGCAATGTGCAGATAAGCCTTAACCCCTTTACCCTGGTTGGAGCAACTACGCGTTCAGGCTTATTGACGGCTCCGCTTCGTTCGCGTTTCGGGATTAATCTCCGGCTAAACTATTACGATGCAAGCACCCTGGGGAGAATCATTACCCGTTCGGCATCCATATTGAAAATTGCCATCAGCGAAGATGCAGCGATGGAAATTGCCCGTCGAAGCAGGGGAACCCCGCGTATTGCCAATTTATTGCTCCGTCGTATCCGCGATTTTGCCCAGATAAAAGGAAGCGGAAAAATCGACTTGGAAATTGCCCGCTATGGCTTGGCAGCCCTCAATGTAGATGCCCATGGTCTGGACGAGATGGATAACCGCATCCTTACAACCATTATAGGAAAGTTTAAAGGCGGTCCGGTGGGTTTAACAACCATTGCAACCGCAGTCGGCGAAGATGCCGGCACGATAGAGGAAGTCTATGAGCCGTTTTTGATTCAGGAAGGTTTTCTTATGCGTACGCCCCGGGGACGGGAAGTTACTGCTCTGGCGTATGAACATCTGGGAATCCCGCGAGGAGGCTATACGCCTACTTTATTTGATTAATAGAAGTTATAATAGGAAATGAGTAAATGAGGGAATAAGTAAATAAGAGGGCGTCCTGGCGAAGAACGAAGCCATCCAGGATTGGAAGACTTGCCCTTGAGTGTTACCGATGTTGTTTGTTGGTTTCATTATATTTCTTATTCCTCGTTCGGCAAAGGTTCTACCTTTGTCGTTTTATCTTGACAGGCTTTGCCTGTTTCTTTTTACAGGTAAAACCTGTTGAAATAAAACGGACGAGGCAAAGAGCCATCGTCCGAACGTCCACACCTTTTTACAGCCTCAGCCGAACAGGGGACGAAGTGAACAAACACCAATGTACCATTTTACCATTTCCCCCCCCTTTGTACCCGAATTCACCATATATTATATCAGTTCGATGGGTTCTTCTGCGGAGAGGTCTTTGTTTGTTTTTCTTCGAGTAGAACGGGCGGCAAGCTGCTGCCTGTAATACGAATTAAAATTATTAATTTCTTTCATTAGCGGAAGATATTTCTCTTCTCCGTATTCATTGGAGCAAAATTCAATGGCATTCCACAGCAGTATAACCGCCTTGTCACACTCTATGCGGATAGCACGCACATCTATTCTTTCGGTTTCCGCCTGACGCTGGTTTCGCTGCATAAAAAGACGGTCAAACTCCATGTTACGTTCTTTCATCTGCTCAAAAATTGGCAGCAGCGACAGATTTTCGAGTGATTGCAGCACTTCGGGCTCTTCTTCCACGTCTGCTATCAAGTCATTGAGGCGTTCTGTTTTGGCGGTGTAGTTGGCAGATGGAATATCAACTCCATGTTTTTTCAAAATCCTCATAATGTCGCTTGTCTGATTGGCGGTTTCTGCTATTGGCGCCCGTGCAAAGGCTTTTACCACCGTATGAATGATTCTAAAGAGCGTATCCCGCTCCTGGTCGAGGTTTTTTAAGGTGATGCTGTCCCTGTCAAATTTTTCCTGCACTTCGATTTTGTCCAGTTGCGGGCGGAATGCTGCCAAACGGTCAAAACTGTTTTCAAAATGGAATTCTTTTGGGTTAGCTGCTGCTACTATATCAATAATTCGGCTAAGGACTAATGGATATTCACTGTTCCACAATCCCGGAAAATTAAATCTTATAATATGACTCATACTGTTTTCTGTTTTTTGTCAATCTATATTATGATGTAATAAATTTTTACAAAGAAACAAAAAATTTCTATTCGCTTAGTTGAAGCAAGAAAGAAATTATTTTAATTCTTATCTGCTTTATTACAGCAAATGTGAAAACAGTTTATTTCTTGTTTGCTGTGTTACAGCAAATGTGAAAACAGTTTGTTTCTTACTTGCTGCGTTACAGCAAGTGTGAAAACAGTTTGTTTCTTACTTGCTGCGTTACAGCAAGTGTGAAAACAGTTTGTTTCTTGCTTGCTGCGTTACAGCAGATAAGAAAAAGTTTTTTATCTGCTTTGCTACAGCAAGCGATGGATTAATTTTTTCTCTGCTGTGGCAAAGCAATATTAAACAAAAGCAAATAATACTCAACCGCTATACAATCTCAATCTAACAGGGGTTTTTATTTCCGATAAGAAAAAAGAATATCTTTGTAAACTTTTTGAATAAAATTTTGCCTTTAGAATCTAAAATACTTATGAAGAAACATATTCCTAACAGCATTACTCTATTGAACCTGTTTTCCGGCTGTTTTGCTATTTTGCTGGCAACACAGGGGTATCTGAAAGAAGCGGCAGCAATGGTTTTAGTGGCTTCCGTATTTGATTTTTTCGATGGAATGGTCGCCCGCTTGCTACACGTGAAATCGAATACAGGCAAGGAACTGGATTCTCTGGCAGATGTGGTATCATTTGGCGTTGCTCCGGGAATGATTATGTACCAACTGTTCATACAAGCAAACATAACAGATTTAATTACACATAATATTTACATTATTCCGGCGTGTATTTCATTTCTGTTTCCCGGCTTTGTGGCTTTGCGCCTGGCAAAGTTTAACCTGGACACACGGCAAACAGAAATATTCTACGGACTTCCCTCGCCTGCAGCCGCTTTTGTGCTGGTTTCTTTTCCGTTTTTTACACAGAATGAGTATTCTTTTTGGATATATACGGCTGTGATTCTATTTTTATGTGTATTTATGTTGGCAAACATTCCGCTTTTATCACTTAAATTCAAAAATTTGGGATTGAAAAACAATATCTTTCGTTATATTTTGATTGCAATTGCCATTATTTTGGTCGTTTTTCTCGCATTTCGTTCTATTCCATTTATTATATTAACCTACATTTGTTTATCTTTAATAAATAATCAAATCCATAAAAAAAGCATCCATGGAAATTCATAAAACAGCTATCGAAGGATTATTAATCCTGAAACTTAAATCGTTCTCCGATAATAGAGGAAGTTTTTGCGAAACATATAACAAACAACTCTTTGCTGCTCATGGTTTGAATATGGATTTTGTACAGGATAATCAGTCTATCTCTCGCAAAGGAGTTGTCCGGGGATTGCATTTGCAGGTTCCGCCTTTTGCACAGGGGAAATTAGTGCGAGTTGTTCATGGCTCAGCTATAGATGTTGCTGTTGATTTACGCAGACAGTCTCCTACTTTCGGACAGCACGTTACGGTAGAACTCAACGCGAAAGACTCTGTTCTTTTCTGGATACCGGAAGGTTTCGCCCACGGATTCGCCGCTTTGGAAGATAATACCATCTTCCAATATAAAGTAACTAATTATTACAATAAGGATTCTGAAAGAGCTATTCTTTGGAATGATCCCGATCTAAATATTCAATGGAATATAGAAAATCCTATTGTTTCCCAAAAAGATTTGGAAAGTAAATTGTTTAAAGATTTTATCAGTCCGTTTTAAAAATACATATTTTCCACGACAAACTTCTCAACATTACAGCACTTTTGATGTAAAATGTTGAAAAACAAAACCTAAAAAAACATGTTTCAGAATCAATTTTCCTGCAAATTTTGATGTTAGATATTATTTGAGCGGAAAATGCTTTAAATCGCTTAAAAACGGCTGATTTTTAAACCCTGTATTTTGAAGAAATATGTCTTATGATACAAAATTCGAGAAAACATATAATATTTATCTGGAAATCATCTTTTTAGATTAGGGTTTCATGTGAAACGAGAAAAAAGCCAACAACTTCACTCGTCCTCTGTACTTTTCATTAAAATCCATCTTTGTTTATTTTTAAAACATTAACTTTATATTCCACCTCTCACTCCTTATTTCTATCTCCCCAAATATATCAACAAAACAGAAATGTCGGACGGAGATACACCACTTATTCGTGCCGCTTGACCGATAGTTGCCGGTTTTATTTTTGTTAATTTTTGTCGAGCTTCAATGGAAAGAGACTGTAAAAAATTATAATCAAAATCAGGGGAGAGTTTAATATTTTCCAAATCCAGCATTTTTTGAGCAAGTGCTTTTTCTTTTTCAATATAATTTTCATATTTGATTAAAACTTCTGCTTCTTCTAATACTTCTTGTGAATAGTTTTTTTCTAAAACAAAATCTTTGATGAAATTCAATTCATTCATCAGATCTTCCAAAGAAAGTTGAGGGCGAAGCAATAATTGCGAAAATTTTGTTCGCTGTGGAATCGGAGAATTCTCGTTTTGTTCCAAGAAAGCATTTATCGCATCCGGTTCTACGGATAGATTTTTTAAATAATAAATAAATGCTTCAATTTCGCTTTTCTTTTTCGAAAATTGCTCAAATCTTTCTTGAGAAATCAATCCCACTTCATAACCGATAGGAGTTAATCGCAAATCTGCATTATCTTGCCGCAATAATATTCTGTATTCGGCTCTGGAAGTAAACATTCTATATGGCTCATCCACGCCTTTTGTTACCAAATCATCAATCAAAACGCCAATATAGGCTTGGTCTCTTTTCAAGATTAAAGGCTCTTTATTTTCTATGTTCCTGCAGGCATTTATTCCCGCCATCAAACCTTGTGCAGCAGCTTCTTCATATCCTGTTGTACCGTTGATTTGACCGGCAAAAAACAGGTTTTTTATTATTTTTGTTTCCAAACTATTTTTTAATTGTGTCGGATCAAAATAATCGTATTCTATCGCATAACCGGGTTTTAAAATATACGCATTTTCAAATCCGGAAATCTGATGTAAGGCATCTATTTGAATTTCTTCGGGCAAAGAAGAAGAAAATCCATTCAAATAATACGAATATTCAGTTTCAGTTTCGGGTTCCAAAAATAAATGATGCTTTTCTTTATCGGAAAAACGTTCAATTTTATCTTCAATCGAAGGACAATACCGCGGACCTGTCCCTTGAATTCTTCCCTGAAACATGGGTGAAAAATCAAATCCTTTCCGTAAAACTTCGTGAACTTTTTGCGAAGTATAGGCAATCCAACAACTTCTTTTTTGCAATCCGGTTTGGATATTCGTAAAAGAAAAACCGCTAAAATTATCTTCCCCGATTTGCTCTTCCATTTTAGAAAAATCTATCGTTCTTCCATCAATCCTGACAGGTGTTCCTGTTTTTAGTCGGGCAATAGAAAATCCCAAATTCTGCATTTTCTCAGTCAAACCGAAAGATGCCTGTTCGCCTATCCTTCCGCCCGAGAAATTGACTTCCCCAATATGAATTTTCCCATTAAGAAAAGTTCCATTAGTCAAGATTACCGTTTTGGAAAAAATCTCTTTTCCTAATTTGGTTCTTACTCCTGCAACTATTTCATTATCTATTATCAAATCTTCCACCGTATCCTCTCGAAGAAAAACATTGGGATTTGACTCTAAAATAGAACGCCATTCCAAAGAAAATTTTGTCTTGTCGCACTGTGCTCGCGGACTCCACATCGCCGGTCCTTTAGAACGATTCAACATACGAAATTGTATCGTTGATTTATCCGTAACAATTCCCGTACATCCACCTAAAGCATCAATCTCTCGAACGATTTGTCCTTTGGCAACTCCACCAATGGCAGGATTGCACGACATTTGAGCAATAGTTTCTATGTTCATTGTAATTAAAAGGGATTTGTAGCCCAAATTGGCAGCAGCCATCACCGCTTCACACCCTGCATGTCCTCCACCTACTACTACAATATCAAAATCTCGTTCCATTCGTATACGAAAACAGGATATGTTTCACATGAAACATTATTATAAATAATTCAAATTTAGTTAATTGATTCAAATTTCTGGAGATAATAATCTTCTTTCTCACGCATTTGTTTCTCTTCTTTGTCGCTCTTGTCCTTATATCCGCATAAATGCAAAACTCCATGGAGAATTACCCGCAACATTTCTTGATAACATTTTTGCTTATACTGCTTTGCATTCTCTTTTACCCTATCCACACTGATAAAAATATCACCTGAAATATAATTTTCTTCGGTAAAATCAAATGTAATAACATCGGTCAAGTAATCGGCACTCAGATATTGCCGGTTTATTTCCAACAAGTATTCATCCGAACAAAAAATAAAAGAAATATCACCTGCCTGTTTCTTCTCTTGCTCAATGACAGCTAAAAGCCACAGACGAATTTTCTCTTTATAAAAAAGCCTATAGCTTACATCCTCGTTATAAAAACACATAGTTGAGTCCATAACAAATTATATATTCAAATGGGAATTTTTCACTATAGCTTGTTGCGATTGTTGCAATATATCTATCCGTTTATTGCCGGCTGAAAAAGAAAAAGGAACATCCACCGTATAAAAAACCTGAGCGCCGTTCCTTGCAAAAGAAAGATCTTCAGTAAGTATTTTTACCGTAAGTAAACCACTTTTTTGAGACTGTTCTATATTTTGCTGCAAAAAAGAATCATAATTAAAACCCTGTCCTTCATCTGTAATAGAAAACAATAATTTGGATTGTCTTAATTGAACCTCAACAAGTACTTTTTTACTAATATCACATTTATTTCCATGTATAATAGCATTTTCCACGCATTCGTTCAAGGCAACACTCATGATCCCCAAGAAATCTTCCTTAATCCCGCATTGCTGCATGACATTCTCTAAAAAAGAATCTAATTCAGACAATTGTGATAAATCGGATTGTAAACTTATCTGCGAATAAAACATAACAAATGGTATTTATTCATATTTTTAGATAACAAAGGTAAACAATAATTTAATATAAGACCATCTTTTGAGCCAAAAATTTGAAAAAGAAAAAGGATATCATTCGATACCCTTTTCATCACAAACCATAAAAACTACAAATTATTCATATTCATAGTAATAGATTTCCACATATTGGGTACTAGACCATTCATTTCCATAAGAATACTTTTCTATACGTTGTTCTGGATAATCTCCATCATACTTGTATTCAAATTTAGTAATATCTTCCGGATATTCTTTGTCATACATAGTCAGTATATTATTTTCAGACTGAATAAAAGTATTTCCATCTACTCCTTCTATTGATGTATGTATTGACTTGTAATATGGATTCTTTTTGTCATCATAGGTGAAAATATATGTTTCAGGATCCTCATCTTCATAAGTGATTACTTGTTCTATTAGATTATTTTTATCATATTTCAATTCAACAATACATTTCTCACTTATTATTGCTTTTTGTCTCTTTTTATCTACATTTTTTGAAAGTATATTTGTAAAATTATTTGGGAGTATCATACGTAAAAACGATTCCGCATTAGAAATAGATGAAGCTCCTTTAGTATATTTTTTTGACATCCCATCCCAAATGGTACTTTCATAAAACATTTCAAAGAAAAATTTTGTAATCTTATCGTCTCCATCACGTTGATCAATAGTAATAACTAAAATATTTTGATCATGTTCTTTTATTTCTATTTTTTCATACAATGATTTATTATAAGTAAAAGTTGCTTCTATATCTCCATATTCTATTTTTTCAAGTTGATTTCCTTTATAAACAAAATTATATGCCCAATCGCCGGTTTCAACTTGCATAAGTTTTTTCCCTTTCCAATGCCATCGTTCAGAAAGATGTTTTTCCGATGAATAACTGTCCTCCAATGTGCCATTGAAATAAGATTCCCGCGAATATTCATAAAAAATTTTTGAGATTCTTTCTTTCGGTTTATAAACACCTTCCTTCTTACAGGAAACAAAAGAAAATACAGTAAACAATACCAAAACTGCTGTGGCTAAAATTGCTTTTTTCATGCTATTGAATTTTTAATTAATAATTTTGCAAATATAATTAATTATTTAATACATAAAT
>QMCD01001424.1_pt4 | contig 24172 bp, 11 predicted proteins | sample 1821841 | NCBI WGS metagenome assembly QMCD01 (sample SAMN01991225, study PRJNA193472) | Termite gut metagenome, whole genome shotgun sequencing project. | isolation source: worker | host: Macrotermes natalensis | reverse complement strand
TCTTCTGGCTCGTAGTTTAACAGAAGGCTTTGATCTTTTCTGGTGGCGTGAGGGCGATAAAGAAGTTGACTTTGTGATTAGAAAGGGCTCTAAGCGCACCGCTATCGAAGTTAAAAGCGGAAGAATAAAAAATCGCAACGGCTTAAAAGCGTTTCTAGAAAGCTATCCCGGGACATACGCATTAGTTATTGGCAGCCCTGATTACAGTGTCGAAGACTTTCTCCTGGGCGATGTGCCTTTGTTCCAATAATGGGCATCTATACTTAAAGGCGTGTCCTATAGTATTATGATTAATAGATTTTACTGGCAGCTTTGTGTTTATGCGCTGCTAAAAAGCAATTGCACGGGAGGAGATTATTAGTGAAGAACTTTAAGGTCGATGATAGCAACGGAATCCCGGTGTGGATTCAGGTACGTAAAAGACTTGTATACTGCATTGTGTCCGGACAATACGAGCAGGGCGAGCAATTACCCACCGTACGTGAGCTTGCCGTAGATCTGGATATCAACTACAACACGGTGAACAAGGTGTACCAAGATTTGGAGCGCGAGGGATTGATTGTTACCAAGCGTGGCAAGGGTACTTTTGTGGCGGAGTTTGATAAAGGACGACTATTGCCTTTGGATAATAAAGTAGACATGTTGGCGGATGAGTTTGTACGCTCAGGTTTTGAGTTTGGTATGACAGGGCAAGAGATTATTGCTTTGGTCTCAAAAAAGATCGATCATGTAGAGAAGCATGAGCCGGGATGGTCAAGTTCAAGCAAACCAGCCACCAAGATCAAGGAGAGCATGAATGCCGGATAAGACAAAAACTGTCGATCCACAAGGACGCAAGTCAAGGCAAAAGCAAACCAATACCGCCTCTGACAGAGCAAGCGTCAGAGGAAACAGATCGTCCAGAAATGGAATCTATTTCTTCGGCGCTTTGATGTTTCTTATTCCATTCGCCGCTATAGTTGGCATAGCCTATTTGGTCGGTCAACTCACTGTCTGGGTGATCATTGCTGCTGCTGTTTTGGGGCTTTTAGCAACAGCTTCTATCAGAATCGTCCAGCATTGGGAGAGAGCTGTAATTTTGCGTCTTGGCAAGTTCGCCCGCCTAGGCGGACCCGGTCTGTTTTTTGTATTTCCTATTCTGGAACATGTAACACTTTGCATAGACCAGCGCATAATCGCAACGCCATATCAGGCGGAAGAGACCCTAACAGCAGATCTCGTCTCGGTTGACGTTGATGCCGTGCTGTTTTGGATGGTCTGGGATGCCAGAAAGGCCTGCATAGAAGTTGAGAATTATCCAAAAGCTGTAGCTTGGAGCGCGCAGACCGCCCTTAGAGATGCTATCGGCAGAGTAAGCCTTGCAGAGTTGGCTGCCAGCCGCAGACAAATTGATGTACAACTACAAGAGATACTTGCCGAAAAGACCGAGGCTTGGGGCATAACTATCATCAGTGTAGAGATTCGTGACATCACGGTTCCCGACGAACTGCAAGATGCCTTGTCAAAAGAGGCGCAAGCCGAGCGCGAAAGAAATGCCCGCGTGCTTTTGGCCGAAGTGGAAAAAGACATCAGCGAAATGTTTGTGGAAGCAGCAGAGATATATGATAAAAATGATCGCGCCATGCAACTGCGAACCATGAATTTGATATATGAAAGCGTTAAAGATAATGGCGGCTTGATTATCACACCAAGTGCATTTAGCGAAGGCTTTAACAACATTGATGACTTTGTCAAAAAGAATTTGAGGAGTCCCGGCTCAATTAAGTAGGCAGGTAGCACAAAATGTACAGCCTTTATATAGTCTGGTACATATTCTTAGCCGGTATGGGAAGCGGTGCATATGCCGTAGCCTCAATATTTAGATTCATCGGGCGATACTCTGGCAGAGAGCATGTTCAAGAGTATAGATATATTGCCGATGGTGGCTTTATCGCCGGTCCGATCCTTGTGATCATCGGCTCAGTGTTTTTATTGTTTGACTTGGGGTCGCCGGATATGGCGTATATGGCTTTATTTAGCACCAATATGTCGATACTCTCGATTGGTGTTTGGAACATTGTGCTGTTTTGTCCTCTGGCAATGATATTGATCTTTGTTAGAGTACGCACTTCATCAAAAACGTCAACGATAGTCTCTAGAGCGTTTCAAGTTTTTGCTTTTCTACTTGCTCTTGGACTCATGACTTATACCGGAGTTTTCTTGGCTTGCATGCGCTCTGTGCCATTTCATCATAATTGGCTGTTAGTAGTACTGTTTGTTCTATCTTCTTTGTCGTGCGGATCAGCAGTCATTGCACTTTATGGCTTCTTAAACCAGCACCGAAAGGCGATGAAATACAGCCTTCATCTAATTCCACGAATAGATCTTGTGTTGCTGGTTCTAGAAATAATAGTGCTCGGAGCTTTTATTTGCACATCGTTTAACGACATTGCGGCATCAAGATACTCGCTTGATCTTTTGCTTAATGGTGTTGAGTCACCTTTGTTTTGGGTTGGTGCCGTACTGGTAGGGCTTGTTTTACCGCTGCTGCTGGCAATTGTCGGCTTAAGAGATCCGCTGCATAATTTTATCGCCGCCAGCTCTATTCTCGTTATAGTTGGTGCTTTCTTCCTGCGCTACTGCATAATCAATGCCGCTGTTCATGTGTTTGATTATGTGCTTCTTTAAGGAAGCGTCGATTTATTGCTTTACTAGGCTTGAGTAATCTCACCCAGTAGATCACGATCGATTGCAATAAAAAGTGAGATCAGATTAGCGGCTTTACCATAAAACTCGCCGTGCTTAGCTTTTTTAAAAGACTCGGCAAATCTGGGCATCCATTCGAGTAGGTGTTTATCTAGAAAGTCCATAGATGCTTTTAAGGCTTTGAGCAGATTGTCTTTATCACCATGCATATTTGCTTCATAGGCTCTTTCAGCAAGTTTTGCCATAAAATCAAGCTCGATACCGATATGGTCATCAGCCACGTTTGGATACCCGCTTGGAATCAAATCCTGCGCTACGTATGCTTTTCTCACTTCAAGTGTTGTTGCTTGGAAAAGCGTTTTTTCATTACTTCGATAAATTGACTCCCACGGCTCGACTTCGTTTTTTCTCGGGCCAACAAACAAACGAGAATAGTCAATGGAAAGCTGGTCTACAAACTCTTCAACCTGCTCCTTTCTTGCACGTATTGCCTCCAGAAGATCATTTAAAGCAATTGCGTATTCTTTGGAAGCATTAGAGTATAGGTCAAGCACTTCATAGACTTCTTGATTCAAAAATATGCAAACGGTACTAACTGTCGGTTCATTGCCTATCAAAGCATGAAGCAGTTTGTACGTTGTCGTCCGTCCAGCCAAAGCCACTGCAACGCTTTCATCATAGGTCTTCATTTAGCTCACGCCCCAATCATCACACAGATTGTTCATACAGATTTTCATTATTTTGCACACTCATTTCCTGTTGCTTGCTGATACGATCTTTAGATATCACCCATTTTGCAACGCGTAGGATAGTATATACAGTAAAAAGGGCTACATATATCACAAAAGTTATCGTTGCATTGGCAGAACCTGCAAGTGACGATGGTCCGATAAATAGAAGCAAGTGTATGAAAACAAACATATAAAAAACATACGATGTTCGCTGAAGTCGCTTCCAGGTTGTAGGAGCCATCTTAGCTCTGACCCATTTAAATGATGTAATTAGCAAAGGAACCATCAGTATCACTGCGAGTAATGCAAATATAGTCGCTACAGCATACATCCATGGTAAAGCGCCTGCAAAGACATTCGTTTGTACAAGGTAAATGCTCCCAAATGCAATTATATGACCGACGCTAAGTATACAAGCAATTATCGAAAGCTCTGCTCTTATCGCCAAAAGAGATTTGTAAAGCTGATTTCGTTCGCTAAGAACGCCTATAAACATAACGACAGCAAAGAACGAGAATCCCAGAACATTTTTTTGCGCAGGTGGACGAACAATGCCAGAGCCACGCCGGAAGACCTGCATAAACTCCGTATAGATAAAAAATGTCGCAGGCAACTGCAAGGACATAGAAGGCAATTGGGAATCTTTTGATCAGACTCCGAAATGCCAGTATGAACACTGCTGTTACCGCTATTCCGATAAGCAATCTCATGTTGTTCTCCCTGTGTTATTCTGATTTCTAGTTTGCACGAAATGGGCTCATAGCTTGGATGAAATCAATTGATGTCTGAGAGGCAGCGCAAAATGCGCTGCCTCTTTCTTTAAATCATATAGTTGCGGAAGTAATCTCTTCTTCTGTGCTAGTTAAAACACCATCTGCCTCACAATTTGGATGCAACCTTGATGGCGTAAATAGTACCGATGGTGATGTAGAAACATCTTCGGGTATCGGTGGAAGCGTCTCTACTCCTTTGTGCTTAGAACGCAACTCATCGATATCTCCACAACTCAAGCAACGCGTCGAGCAAGCTGCAACACACTGAGGCACCCCACCTTCATCAATATAATCCATACAAAAATCGCATTTTTTTGACTTGTTGGAGTTAGTCGAGAGATACGGTGCATCAAATGGACAGGCAGTAATGCAGCTTGAGCAGCCTATGCACAGATCACCATTGATGTAGACGATACCGTCATCTCTTTTCATGATAGCCTCTACGGGGCAAACAGCCATACATGCCGGTGACGCGCAATGATTACATGCCATCGAGACTGAATAGGAGTAATAATTTGAAGGAACGCTTACTCCATTTGCATCTACATCCCAATCGCATTTTGCATAGTCATAAACTTTGCGGAATTTTTCTCCGAGCGGAAGGTCGTTCTTGTCTTTGCATGCGATAATACAGGCTTTGCAACCTACGCACTCATTTGTGTTGTGATAAAAACCTAATTGTGCCATCATCTACCTCCCATCAAATTCCTGCAGTAAAGGGTTGACGTCTTACTTCAACATCAAGCTGTGGACCGGAATATTTTTCGATCTTTAAAAGATTCATGTTGTAATCTTGATAACCATCCCCAAGAAGACGGGTAACACAAACACTGTTCGCGTTTGCACCAACATCAACGCCAGTTTCTTGATCAATGTCGCGCCAGTTTCCTTGACCTAAGATGACAACGCCCGGCATCAAGTGCGGTATCGGATTGACACGTCTTGCAATTTTCCCACCTTCTCTGGTACTGGCAAGCACCCAATCACCTTTCTTAAACCCATTCTTTTCGGCATCAGAAACATTCATCAATAAATCATTAGTAAAGATTTCATCAAGCTCTTTGATGTTTGCCACACAACTATGTGCATGGCGTATTATGTGCATGGTAATCAACTGCCATTTAAAATCAGCTTCTGTCTTTGCCTGCTCGTAACCATCCGGAGCTGCTTTATACTTAGGTAGCGCATCGATATCATTAAAGCAGCAAAGATCATAGTAGTCTTTAAGTGCTTGGCTATAGATTTCGTATTTACCTGATGTAGTCTTAACAGGGTTAGCCGCCGGGTCGTCAATGAACTTCTTATCAAATATGTTCATGAAGTGATCGCCGTCTTTACGCTGCACCTGATACCCACCTTGTGCCACGAAATCTGCAAAGTCGATAATTCCTTCGACCGGCTCGCCCTCAACACCGTACTCATCAAGATCTTTTTGAGTCACTGTGACCAAAGGTGCTCTGGTTCCATCTGCCTGGAGTATAGTTGCACCTAGCACTTTGTTGAACTCAGCTTGCTTCACTGTCATTTTTGGAGCAACTTCTTCACTGATCCCAAGTTTGTCGCATAAAAGAAAGAATATCTCTGCATCTGTCTTGGACTCAAAATAAGGCTCTATAACTCTACGACCAAAAAGAGCAAACTCCGCAGTTGCAGGAGCTCCACAACATACTTCCATTTCAAGTGTTGATTGAATCGGAAGCACAATATCGGCATGTCGAGCATCATCTGTAAGATACTTCTCGTTGACAACAACAAACTCTACAGTTTCTTTTCTAAATGCTGCTTCTGCCCAATATCCACCAGTCTGTTGGCTTGTTGGGTTGTGCTGATTGTCACGTACGATACATCTGATATCACAAGATCTTTTGATTTGTCCATTTGGACTCGGAAAGCTATATTCACCATCTACAATTGCCTTGAATGTTTCAGTAAATGTAATACCGTACTCCAAATTCGGGTCAAACATTTTGTTGGCAATTTTGCTTTCAGCACGTGTTTCGGTGCAGATCGGGTTTTTTGGATAGGCATATTTGGCACCACCAAATGCAACCATGTTAGCTCCACCAGGAGTTCCCAAATGGCTGTTTGGACTTGATGACCCTGCCGAGATTTCCGAACCAAGTTTGCCCACACAACCCAACATCCAACCAACTGTAAAGAACAATTGGGCGTAACGGTTGCCGTAGTTTGTCCTCGCCGGTGCTCCTGAAGATTTCCAAGCAATAGGGCCGGCATTGGTGCCTATTTCTTGTGCAAATTCTCTGATTTTGTCAGGATGCATGCCACAAATAGCGCTGGCATATTCCGGCGTTTTGGGAGTACCATCGTACTCGCCAAGAATATAGTCTTTAAAATTCTCATTCGTCTTTGCGTCTGGCGGCATGTGTTCTGCGTCAAAACCAAGACAGTATTTGTCTAAGAACTCTTGATTTTGAAGATTGTTTGTTATTAGCTCATACGCTACTGCCTCAAGAAATGCTCCGTCTGTGCCAGGACGACAGGGGATCCAATCATCACCAAGAACTTGCTGTGTAGTGGAAAAATAAGGGTCAATGAAAATGACTTTTGCTCCATTGGCCTTCTTTGCATTTAGGAAATTGAACATATTTCCACCGCTTGCTGTCCAAGCAGGATTGATACCAAACATGACAATCAACTTAGCATGGCTTAAAGCAATTCTGTCCTGTGAATCTGCTGCGCCTGCAGAATACGATCCGCGCATGTGATTGGCCACCACAGGAAATCCACCTTGAGAAGCCTGTCCCCACGTAGTAAGACATCCTCCGATGGCATTGAGGATTGCACTTCCCAAAAGCCCTCCACCGAGACGTCCTTCTGCTTGCCCTAAAGCCAAAAATGCTTTATTTCCGTAAGTATCACGGATCCTGGTGTACTCTGAAGCGATCATATCTATAGCTTCATCCCAGCTAATGCGCTCCCACTCATCTTTGCCACGTAACTGAGGGTTTACACCAGCCCCACCACCAGGACTCCAGTTTTTACGCTTGATTGGATACTTGAGACGCTCTACGCCGGTAACAATCTTTCTGCCCATCATACCCTTGATACATGGTCTTAACTGCGGGTACTCGACGCTGTCCGGATGCACATCGCCAGTTCCATGCCTTAGTATCACGCCATCAACCACATATGCCCGATTGTGGCACCTGTAAGCACAACTATGCGTATGACAGTTGTAACTCATCCACTCGCCACCTTCTAACTTCATGGAAGTCGGTGACGATTCGGTCGTCTCGGTAACGGTGTTTTCAGCAGGCCTAGAGCAGCCCGCCAATGCAATTGATGCCGAAGCTCCCGCTACCGCTGCTGCAGCCACAAATGATCTTCTGTTAATTGATGATTCTTTGATCTTCTTTAAAAGCTCTGCCATTACTAACTCCTTTCCACTTCTTACAAAACGTGTTTTTGCAAACGCCGATTTAACTCCTTTCCGATACCGGTAAAGCAGCTTTCCCTTTCCTTAGGGCTTATGAAAGGCTTTAAATTTGAGCAAAAGATTTTGGCTCTCCTTCTACTTGTCATATTATCATAGAATCCTAAGACAATCAATCATTTGAGTTGATCTTGTAAGGGATTTGCAAAATATTTTTATGTAGCAACAAATTTTGTTCAACAGCGACACTCACTTAATAGGCAGGAACAAGAGTTGTGCTCCAGACCCCAAGTTTGCTACTTGAAAAACTCCTGTTTGGTTTAAAGTTTGTAGGTTGGTCTTTGTTTTAGCAAAATCACGCTATTTCGCACGATAGTCAAGGAAACAAGTATTTAAAACTGTGATTAGCTTGTCTATCGTGCGAAATAGTTGAAGTTTATAAGCTAAAGCATACAATGCTGCAATTGAGGTGTACTGCGCGCGTGCTTTTAAGGCGACATCTCTCATCGCCTTACAGCCACCTCTGCGCTAAGCAGAAATGTATTGGATTTTAACGGTCTTATTTACACTTGATCGCAAGCTCGGCTAATCTACTCGTACTTGATCGCAAGCTCGGCTGACCTACTCTTACTTGATCGCGAGCTCGACTGATCTACTCGTACTTGATGGTAAACTCTGCCATCTTGTAGCTAACCACTTCGCCGCCGATTTTGCTGTCTTTGAACTGTACTGCTTCGGCTTTATGCGTGCCTTCTTTTAATACATCTGCGCCCAGAGTAAGGGTGCCTACAGTTTTGCCGGGGATGTTGTTTTCGGCTACCAGTGTTCCATCAATGAAGAAGTAAGTTTTGGGATTTTCTTCGTAGCCGCTGGCTTCGAAAGCAATGTTTGAGGAAGATGCGTTTTTGGAGATGATTACTGTTGGAGTGGTAGTGCTTGATTTGGTGCCGTCGGTTCCTTGTACGAAGAAGATGCCGGTGCCTAGATCGCTTTGACCGGTGCCGTCGTACGTTACAGCAGCGTTAGCGCCGGAAGAGCCGGACGAGCCGGACGTTGAGTTTGCTGTACTGCTGCATGCAGCTAAAAGCATTAGGGATGTTGTTAGTAAAGCTACTAGGATTATTTGAACCGGGGCTTTTTTCTTGCTCATTTTATAACCTCTTCGTGTTTGGCGGAAAAACCGATATCGGTTATCCATACTTTTACACTTTGCAAAACGGTTCAACACCGTTTATGCGAGGGGCTGTATCAAAAATCTTATGGCAAAACTCTTTTGACTTTCACATAGTGCTAACTGTTTTTATGGATTCCCGCCTAAGCGACAGTGACAGAGCGCTACGTAAATAACAGATTGCTACGACAGTGACAGATGGTCATGTGAATGACCATCTGAGTTATGCCTAAACCTTTGATACAGCCTCCTTACTTGCATTAAATAGTAATTACAACTTTTGCGTCAGACTCTTGAGAGCTTTGCAACTCATTATACTTTTCTCTGCGTCTCTCTTCTCTTCTTTTGTTCTCATTTGCTATCACATAGATAGCAGCGAGCATTAAGAACACAATCGCAATGATGGCGATGACCGGCGTGTTCTCATTTATCCATACAATTGTGCCACTCAAATCCTCAACTATAAAGAAAATGATTAGTGGGATTATGCCTGCAACAACGCTCACCACTCTCAACACATTGCTCAGAAGCGCCTTCTTCTTTGACTCATCTTCTTCAATCCTGGCCGCTTCTTCTGCTTCTTGAACCATCCACTCAGGTTTACCTTGGTTTTCAAGCCATCTTTGATAGTCTTTTTTCTCAAACTCGTCAAGTCTGCGCCTGTATGCGACAACACCACGTATTGTAATACCTATCGCAATTGCCAGAGCAGTGAGTGCAATCAAGAGGTTGGTTAAGCTCCACGCTAATACGCCACTTAGGTTAGTATTGCCTGTAGGTACGGCACCTTCAGAGATGTCTACTACCGGGTTTCCTGTCTGCACTTCGGCTGCTTCAACCACTTCTTCTACAGCCGGCGTTGGTACTTGCACCTCAACAAAACAACCCTTGTCTCGCCCGGTACCGTATAGACTGTGGTTCCGGGAGTTGTAACTGTTGTGCCGGGCACTGTAACTACCGTTGGATCGCTCGGAATCACTACGGTGTCGGTTCCATCACCGGGAACCGTGATGATGGTTGGTGGTGTAACAACCGGATCTTGCGGTTGTGGAGTAGGATCGGGAGTTGGTGTTGGCTCAGGCTCCGGTATTATCGCAACTTCATTGATGTAGCCTACAGCGGCCTTGATGATCGTTCCGGTGTAGTTGCCGGTGCCTGTGAAGCGGAAGGACACCGGATACATGCCAACTTCAATAGCATAATATGTTCTGCCCGGTTTCCATGTGCCCGCGTTAAGTACATTCAATGTTCTGGCTTGTATGCCCGGCTCATCAAGTTCTTCAGCCAAGAAATCTAGTGAATAATCTATGGTGCCGGTAACTCTGTCTGAAGAGTTCCACGCAGCAGCCACCAGATGTGATCCGCCGTCATAAGTGTAGCTAAAGCCGATTGTTTCAAAATCAGCCACAAAGTCTGCCACACTGGCTGCAGAAATGATTCCTGTTGTATCCACGAGAGCTGTGCCCTTGTAGTTGCCGGTGCCCACAAAGCGGAAGGTCACAGGGTAAGTTCCCGCATTAGTCTGATCGTAGGTAACAAACCCTAATCTGCTCGACTCTGACCAGGTGTTTCCACCATCAGTGCTGTACTCAATGGTGCCGGTGATCTTTGCATCTCTAAAGGCTGCGTCGGCAACTACTTGCTCATTGCCGTTATAGATAAGGTTGGTATAGCCATTTACAGCAAATGCCGTTGCCGGATCAAGATCTCCGAGGTCAGCTTGGCTGACTGTACCTTGCGTGCTGCCAAAATACGTTCCTTCGGCGTTGCGGTTAGGATCACCGTCGTCGGTTACTTCATACATAAAGTATGCAGGATAATTACCGGCACCTGTGACCTCAACAGCGCTTCCCTCTTTCCAGCTGGGATGATTCGGATTTCCCTGAGCTGCAGGGTCGTCAGAATACCAGATCTTGCCTTTAACATCCGGATAATCATCTGTATTAAATGCCGCATCAGCAATTACTTGAGGCGTACCGTCATACGGCTTGTCATAGTTGTTTACCACAAAGGCATCTTGCGGCAACCTGTTGTCAGCAGGAGTGATCAGACCGGTTACAGCCTTGGTAACCGAACCACTGTAATTGCCGGTACCACTTAGCTTAAAGGTCACAGGATAGCTACCTGCGTTGGTTCCGTTAAGCTCAACGGTTATGGCCAAACTAGCTGCCGACCAGGTGTTTCCATCGTCTGTGCTCATAGAGATGTTACCGGTAAAGTTCGCAGGTACATTAGCTCTATCGATCTGTGCAGAAGCGACAACTTGAGCACTACCGTTATACATCTTGGTGTAAGGAGTGGCCTTTAATGCCAAATTGCCATTAAAGTCATTACCACCAATGTCCAGAGGTTTGATTGCGCCATTTGCCGACTTAATAACGCTGCCCTCATACACACCACTGCCGGTGAAGCGGAAACTTACAGGGTAATCGCCCACTTCACTCTCAAGGTATTTAGTACCATTTTGCCAGGTTTTGCCACCATCGGTGCTGTACTCAACGGTGACAGTGATGGCCGGGTCAAGTACCTTGGCTTCTCCTACCGTTTGAGACGTACCGTTATAAACCGGCTCATATCCAGTAGCCACAAGCTTATCAGCAACCGAGCTAAGATCGATGTTACTTATCTTACCTGCGGTATCCAATATCTTGGTACCGCTATAGTTGCCGGTACCCACAAAGCGGAAGCTTACCGGGTAGTCGCCCACAGCACTCTCTTTGTAATCCACGCGATTCAGTGTGGATGGAGCAGTCCAAGTCTTGCCTCCGTCAGTACTGTACTCAATAGTAGCCTTAATACGTGTATCGAGAACCGCGCCATCAGCAACCACTTGATCTTTGGTATTGTAGATAAGTTCTTCGTAACCGTTTACCGCAAACGCACCATCAAATGCCGGGTCGTTGATGTCAACAGCCTGGATTACGCCTGTAGCGTCAAAGATGTATTCGCCTGTGTAGTTGCCCTCCGGCGTGAACTTAATCTTGACCGGGTACTCGCCTACATCGGTCGCCTTAAACTCATCTTCAGACACCCAAGTCTCACCGCCATCAGTACTGATGGCGATCTTACCGCCAAGACCGGGATAGTCTTCTGTATTAAAGGCACCTTCAACAATAGTTTGAGGATTGCCGGTGTAAACAGGATCATACTCGCTCACGATAAAGGCATCTTCCGGCAGTGAGCCTATGGGCAGTATCTGACCGCTCACTTGCTCAGTGATGGTACCGGTGTATCCACCTGTGCCTGTAAGACGGAAGGTGACCGGGTACGTGCCTACGTTGGTCTCAAAGTACTCGGCAGCAGGTATCCATGTAGTGCCGCCATCAAGACTATAGTCGATGGTGCCCGTAAAGCCGGCGTATTCAGCCGGTACTTTCGAGTAGTCAATTGCACCGGAAGCAACTTTTTGGGACTTATTGTTGTAAATCGGCGCAAAACTCTTGGTGTCCAGAACTAGTTTGCCATTAAAATCGGGGTCTTCGATACTCTTTGCAGAGATAGAAGCCTCAACTGTCTTCTCAACCGTGCCGGTGTAGTCCCCGGTGCCGGTAAAGCGGAAGGTCACATCGTAGTCGCCTACATCTTTTGCATTAAACTCATCGGACTTGACCCATGTGGTGCCGCCATCTGTGGAGTATTCGATACTTGCGGTAATAGCAGGATCAAGGATATCGGCATTGGCAACAAGTTGGCTGCTGCCGTTGTAAGTTAGGTCATAACCGTTGGCTACAAGTTTGTCGAGCAGACCATTGATATCCAGAGCCGCAATCTTACCTTGAGTGGAGATATCTTTGCTGCCCGTATAATTACCGGTGCCGGTAAAGCGGAATGTCACCGGATACTCGCCGGCCTTGGTCTCTGAGTAAGTTGCAGGTGTTATTGCACTTGCCTCTACCCAACTTTCGCCGCCATCGATGCTATAGGCAATGGTTCCGGTGATCGCCGCATTGGCAAACGCCGCATCAGCTACTACTTGGGCACTGCTGTTATAGGTAAGCGCGGTATAACCGTTTACTGCAAACGCCATCGTGGGGTCAAGATCATCGATATTTGCGGCTTTGATCTCGCCATTTGCGCTATTAAAGTAGAAACCTTCGTAGTTGTAGTTGTCGTTGCCGTCATCGGTCACTTCATACATGAAGTATACGGGGTAATTTCCGGTGTCGATGAGCTCAGCCTTATCGCCAAGCTGCCAACTTGGATGCGTGGGATCTCCCTGAGCATCAGGATCAAGTGAATACCAGATATTGCCCTCAAGACCCGGGTAATCACCAGTGTTAAATGCCGCATCGGCAATTGTTACAGGCGACCCACTGTAGGTTGGATCGTATTCATTGGCGATAAAAGCGTCTTGCAAAAGCTTGCCGTCAGATGCGGTGATAAGACCGGTTACATCCTCAATCATAAGGCTACCGATATAGTTTCCGGTGCCGGTAAGTCTAAACTTCACAGGATAACTGCCTACGTTTATTTCTTTGTACTCAATGAGGGCTCCCGAGCTTGCATCGCTCCACGTGTATCCGCCATCGGTGCTATACCTTATAACACCGGTGAAATCGGCGTACTTATCGGGCAGTACCGATACATCGATAGATGCACTGGCAACTGTTTGAGCACCGGCGCTATAAGGCAGTGTAAACGCCTGAGCCTTAAGCACATCTTTGCCCGGGAAGTCATCGTCATTGATGCTCTTGGCGCTGATGGAACCTTCAACATATTTTGAGTAGGTGCCGCTGTAGTTACCGGCGGCAACAAAGGTAAACGTTGCCGGGTAAGCAGCCTTAACGTCTCGCTCCAGATAAACAGAGGAGCTCACGATATTTGTTGGATCCATAGTGGTGTTATAAGTGATAACACCGCTCAGACTGGGGAATGCCACTGTGTTGATACTTGCATCAGCCACCACCTGGTTCTCACCGTTGAACACTTTTGCATAGCCCTCGGCCTCAAACGCCGCCTCAAGCTCGTCTCCTGAGAGCTTCCAAGGAGTAATGCTGCCTTCAGCACTCTTGTAGTAGATGCCCGTATAGTTGCCACCGGCTTCAAACTTGAACCAGACCGGGTAGCTGCCAACGTTCTTGCCATAAAGCTCGCTGCCAGCTATATAATCCAGTGTCTCGCCCTCGCCGGCTGTTTGGGTGCTCAAAGAGATGGTTCCCGCCAAAGAGGCATACATATCAGTATCAAACCAGGCATCGGCAACAACTTGATCCTTCTCTTTGAAGGTCTTGGTGTAACCAACAGCCTTAAGTGCCGCTGTGTCAAAATCGCCATCGTTGATGCTCTTGGCAGTGATATGACCTTCTACACCCTTGTAGTAAGTGCCAACATAATTACCGCTTGTGGCCACAAACTTAAACCACGCCGGATAGTCGCCCACGTTCTTTTGCCATAACTCATCACCTGTAGAGTATGTCTTATTCTCTACAACGTCTTCATCAGCAGCGGTGCTCACGTAAATCGTGCCGCCAATGTTTACATCTTTGCCAAACCAAGCATTTGCGACAAGCTGATCAGCCTCATTATAAGTTGTGGAGTATCCCGAGGCTTTAAATGCAGCATCAAGTTCGCTCGGGGTCATGTCTTCAACTTTCTTGGGCGATATCGTGCCGCTGGTCTCGATGACCTTGGTGCCTGCATAGTCGCCGGATACTACAAACTTAAAGGCGACCGGATAATCACCGGCATCGGTTGCCAAGAGCTGCACCAATTGATCAGCGCTAACCTCAGACCATGTCTTTTGACCATCGGTAGAATACACAATAGTGTAATCCACGTTTGGATACTTATCTGTGTTGATCGCAGCGTCAGCAACAACTTGCGGGTTGCTGCTGTAGGTAAGATTGGTGTAACCGTTTACAACAAACATGTCATCCGGCAAACTACCGGCGTTGATCTTGCCCACGGTATCTTTTATGTAAGTACCACTGTAGTTACCGGCAGCGCTAAACTTGAAGAAGGCCGGATATTCAGCAGCGCTAACGCCAAAGACTTTGTCACCTGCGGTGTAAGTGCCGGAATACGTGGTGCTGTTTTCGATGGTTCCAGTAAGGGTTGGGAACTCCTTGTCATCAAACCATGCCCATGCCACTTGTTGCTCGCTGTTGTCATAAACAAGATCGGTGTAAGCGTCAACCTCAAAGGCTGCCTTCATCTCGTCTTCTGTTAATTGCAGCGGATTGATCTTGCCCTGTACGCTCTTGTAATAGGTGCCCACGTAGTTGCCGGCTGCCTCAAACTTAAAGGTTGCCGGATAATCGCTTGCATCTTTGCCCATAACAATGTTTCCGGCTGTGTAGCTCTTGTCTTTGTCTGCACCGGAGGTCTGTGAGCTATAAGCAATGGTGCCGTTGAGGCCCGGGAACAATGCGCTATTGAAGGCGGCATCGGCCACTTTTTGATCCAATTGGTTGTAGGTAAGATTGCTATAACCATTGGCCACAAACGCAGCCTCTTTTTCTTCCGGAGTAAGATCATCAATGTTCTTAGGACTGATCTTGCCTACGACACTCTTGTAATAGGTACCCACGTAGTTGCCGCCGGTTGCCTCAAACTTAAAGGTTGCCGGATAATCTGCGGCGTTTATACCCTTGAGTTCAGCAGTGTTTGGTGCGTAGTTCTTATCGGCATCATCACCTTCACTCTGCGTGCTTAGTGAGATAATGCCCACAAGGTTGGGGAATAATGCGTTGTCTATCTTGGCATCGGCCACAACTTGCTCGTTGTTGTTAAATACCAGCTTGTCGTAACCGGTGGCAATAAAGGTTGCCTCCAGCTCTTTCGGTGTCATGTCATCAATCTTCTTGGGCGCTATAACACCGGTAACTTCCTTGGTCACGCTGCCTTTGTAGTTGCCGCCGGCTGTAAAGGTAAAGGTCACCGGATACTCACCGGCCTGTATGCCTTCGTATGCATAGCCAACCACAGAAGCGACGGCATCTTTGGGTAGATAGCTTATCGTGCCCACCAAACCTTCATACTTGCTGTAGTCAAATTTAGCGTCGGCTACCACTAGCGGATTGCCGGTGTAGGTTTCTCCATAAGGAGTTACCACAAAGCTCTTGGCAAAGTCTGCATCATCAGAAATATCCAGTGGAGTAATTTCGCCAACGCCGTTGTTGTACCAGGTGCCGGTGTAACTGCCTGTGGCAGTGTAGCGGAAGTCAACCGGATACTTACCAACATTTTTAGCCTCAAAACTTGAGCCCTCATACCAATCGATGCCGTTGGTTGACCACTCGATAGACACTTGGAGTCCGGGATAAGCAATATTGTTTACGCTAGTTGATACTATCGTCTGATCTGCGCCATTAAATTCTTTGGTATCACCAACCACCGGAAATGCGGTCTTGGGGTCAATGACCGTGATGGGATTGATGTAGCCCGTGGTTGACTTAGCGTATTCACCCTCATAGTTACCGCCGGCAGTGAGCGTAAAGGTAACGCCATACTTGCCAACTTGCGTTTCGTGGTATTGATCGCCCGCTTCATCAACCTTTGTACCTGTTGGGGTATGCGTGATGTCACCGGTTAGATCGGCTAAGACATTTGTATCTATCTCAGCATCGGCAATCAGCAACGGATCGCCTGTATAAGTTTCGGTGTAGTTAGAAACCTTGAACGCAGCCTCAATCTTACTTGCGAAGTCCTCGTCATTGATATTCTTCTTAAGAATGCTGCCTGTTGCGCCCACGGTTGCAGTACCGCTGTAATTGCCACTAGCAGTGAAAGTGTATACAACCGGATAGTTGCCGGCATTTATCTCGGCATAACTACTACCGGGAATCACTTTATCAGCATTATCGCCGGCACCGGGAACAAAACTTACCTTTGTGGAGGCAGCAAGACCCGGATAACCTGTTTCATCTATAGAAGCAAGGGCAACTTCTTGCGCACGGCTGTTGTAGGTTTTTTCAAAACCGGTGGCGCTAAATACGCCCTCAGGAAGTGTGGAGATGTCCAAGGCCTCAATCTTGCCTTCTACACTTATCTCGCGAGAGCCGCTGTAGTTGCCACCAAGAGCTGTAAACTTAAATGTCACGGGGTATGTGCCAACACTTACTTGCTTGTAAACATTGCCGGTCTGCTCAGCTTCGCCTGCAGGGGTATAGGTGATTGTGCCAACAAGGCCGTCTATCGTAGAGTCATAAGTTGCATCGGCAACTGTTTTCGCACTACCGCTATAGGTTTGCGTGTAAGCTTCTGCGCTAAAGGCACTATCCGGAAGCGTGCTGATGTCAGCCGGAGTAATGTATCCAATGCCGGAACCTTGTGCTATACCCTTATAGCTACCGGTCAAGGTAACGCGGAATTGCACAGGATAGCTGCCTACATTTGTTGCCGAGAAACTGCTTCCCTTTGTCCACGAATTGCCATTGTCGGCAGAATACTCAAAGCCGTTTTCGTCTGCTTCAAGCGCCGGGTACGTCCCAGTGTTTAGCGTGGCAGTAACAATTTCTTGGGCTTTGCTGTTATAAACCTGGCTGGTGCCATTACTTACTATGACCGCATCTGAGGGAAGATCGGCGCTTTGGATAAAGCCGTTGGCAGCAACAGTTTGCGTGCCACTGTAATTGCCGCTAGCTACGATGGTAAAGCTTACCGGGTAGGTGCCTGCCGGAGTTTGATAGTACTCACTGCCGGGCAGCCCGGCATTGTCGCCTTGCGGCGTATGGGTGATAATCCCTGTGAGTCCGGGGTACTTATCAGTATTAGGGGCAGCGCTTAGTATCAGCTGCGACGTAGTGTCATAAGTGCCGGGTGTAGGCGTAACTATTAAAGCAGCATCGCTTTGCCCGGTTATGTCTTTAGGCGTAATGATACCGGTGACTGTTTTTGTATAAGTTCCCACGTAGTTTCCGGTAGCCGTAAAGAGGTATTGATCGGTGTAGCTTCCCACTTGTGTTTCAGAGTGAGAACTCGCATCCACATATTCAGCGGCGCCATTTGGAAGGTAGGCGATGGTGCCGGTTAATCCAACTACAGAGGTGCTAATAGAGGCACTGGTTACTAATCGAGCAGCGTTATTGAAGACGGACTCGTAGCCTTGAGCCTTAAATGCTGCGGCCTTATCAAAGTCTTCATCGTCGATGTTCTTGCGATTAATCTTACCAACAACTTCCGGGTGTTGATAAGTGCCGGAGTAATTGCCGGTGCCGGTAAAGGTAAATGTTACGGGGTAGTCGCCTGCGTCTAGGCCGCTAAGCTGAGACGTTGGTACAGACACATCCGAGTCAGGTGTTTTGTAGCTGATGTCTGCTGTGAGGTTGGGGGCTTTAGACTCATCGATTGAAGCTTGCGCTACAACTTGAGGATTGCCGTTGTAGGTCTCTTCTTTTGCTGTTGCAATAAATGCTGATGTGTCGATGCCACTTAGATCTTGCCTGGCAATAAAGCCGCTTCCCGGCATATAAAGGGTGCCGGTGTAGTTGCCGGAAGCCGTAAATATGTAGTTAACCTTGTATGTACCGGCATCAGTCTCAGCGTAATTTGCGTCTTTCACAAGCGCATTTGTGTTTACCGGTATGTAAGAAATGTCGCCTTGCAGATCGCTAAATAGCTCGGTGTTCCATTTGCCCACTGTTACCACTTGCGGATCGCCGTTATATACAAGATTAGAAATAGAATCGACGATTGCTGCAGGACCACCAAAATCCTTATCGTTGATATTTAGCGGAGCGATCTTTCCGGTTGCCGGCTTGTAGTAAGTGCCGGTGTAGTTTCCGCTGGTCACCTCAAACTTAAACCAGACCGGGTAGGCCTCGTTTGCAGCTGTTTCTTGATAACCAAGCTCGCCGTCGTAAGCAGCCCAAGCGGTGTTCTCATCGTATGTCTCGCCTATTGCAAAAGTGATCGTAGTGTTTTCTGTAACACCTGCAGGAGCCCCAGCGTCAACATAAGCATGCGCTACGGTTTGAGCGCTGTGATTGAATGTGAGGTTGGTGTAACCTTCGGCTACAAAGATGCTGTCATCAAGGTTTGACGGCTTAATCTCGCCTCTTGCATCAACCGGGTCAGTTTCGCCGCTATAGTTGCCGGTACCAACCAGCTTAAACTCTACAGGGTATTCGCCAACATCTATGACGCTGTAAGTGTCGGATTTCTCCCATGTTTCGCCGCCGTCAACTGAGTAGTAGATGTCGCCGGTAAGATCCGGGTAAAGACCCGTATTTATCTTAGCTTCTGCTACCGGCAAAAGACCGCCGTTAAATGTTTGCGCAAATTCTTCGACAGTCAAGGCGTTGCTAAGCCCGTTAATATTTTGGCTGTTTATCTGACCTGCTACAGTCTTATATAGGGTGCCGGTGTAATTGCCGCCTTCTACTACATACTTAAATGTAGCCGGGTAGGTTTGTGCATTCACACCACTAAGTTCTGAAGTCTCAACTTCGCTAAAGGTCTTCTCGTTGTTTGCCAAGCTTGGATCATCGGTGCTTAGATAGATCTTGCCGTAGAGACCAGCAAAGTTTGAGTTATCAATGCTTGCATCGGCAACTTTGTGCGGCATGCCGTCATAAGTGATGCCGGTATAACCTGTTGCTATAAAAGCTGCGTCTTTTTCTTCCGGTGTCATGTCGTCGATGTTTTTGGGCGATATCTTTCCTGTCGCAGTCTTTTCAACGATACCGGTGTAGTTACCGCCGGCAACAAAGGTAAATGTTGCGGGATAAGACTCGTTTGCCTCAATCTCCAGATACTCGCTCTTGTTTTGCTTGACGCCGTTTGTGGGTGTGGTGTAGCTGATAGCACCGGTTAGACCCGGGTATTTGCTTAGATCAAAATCGGCGTCCACTACGATTAGCGGATTGCTGTCGTAGACTTGCTCGTGTCCGTTAACTATGAAGTCTGCAGCGAAGGTCTCGTCTCCGGTAATGTCTCGCGGATTGATCTTGCCTTCTACAGAGCTGTAAAGCGTTGCATTGTAACCACCGCTAAATACGTATTTGAAGTAAACGTTATAGTCTTTGGCATCTGTTGCAGCAAAAGTAGCGCCCTCAGTCCAATTGGTGTTATCCGGTGATGACCAGATGACAACGTTTGCTGCGCTTAGTTGGGGATAATTTTCATAGTCAACCCAAGCCTTGGCAACCTCTTCAGGTGAACCACTATAATCCTGGGTGTACCCTTCAGCTTTTACAGCATCTGTAGGGATGGTGGTGACCATTTGTATGACACCTTTTTCATCTTTTTTGTAGCTACCGGTGTAATTACCGGTCTCAGATGCCGTGAACACAAACTCAACAAGGTATTGACCCACTTGGATTTCCGAGTACTCGCTTGATTGCCGGTCTATACCATAAACTTTTTGGCCATCTACAAGTTTGTATGGTACAAAGCTTATTTCGCCTTCCAAATCAGGCAGTACTGTTTCATCGATCCAGGCGTTTGCCACCATTTGCGATGCACCGGTATAGAAAGGTAGATAACCCTTTGTCTGGAATGCTGCCTCAATTGCCTCAGCAAAATCTTCGTCCGTGATGCTCTTCTTGTTGATCGTGCCGGAGCTTGTTATCGTTTTGCTGCCTGTGTAGTTGCCCTCAGCGCTGAAAGTGTAAGTAACAGGATAGACGCCGGCGTTAGTTTCAACGTAGCTCAGACCTTGAAGTTCGCTTCCGGCAAAATCGCCGGTGCCGGGAGTGTATTTAACGGTTGTAGCAGCAACAAGACCCGGGTAATCAGTTTGATCTATCGTAGCCAGTGTCACTTCTTGCGGCTCACCCTTATAGGTCCTCTCAAAACCTTGGACGCTAAATACACCATCGGGTAAAGTGGCGATATAAAGTGCGGTGATTGAACCCTCTACTTGTCTTTCCAGTGTGCCGGTGTAGTTGCCGCCTTCAGCTGTAAAGTAGAAAGTTACCGGGTAGTTACCCACGTTTATTTGACTGTATTCGCTGCCGTCTTCCTCAGTGCCGTCTTGGGGCTTATAGGTAATATTGCCAACCAGACCGCTGATGCTTTCATCATAAGTTGCATCTGCCACTACTTTCGCACTGCCGCTATAAGGCATGCTGTAACCGCTTGCAGTAAAGGCCGCAGCCGGTAGCGTGCTTACATCTGCCGGAGTGATGTGTCCCGTTCCTGAAGCTTGAGCAACTCCGGTATAGCTACCAACCAACGTTACGCGGAACTGAAGCGCGTAGGTGCCAACATCGGTGGCAGAAAAACTGTCACCTGATACCCAGGTTAGACCGTTGTCTACAGAATATTGAATGCCGTTTTCGTCTGCCTCCAACGCCGCATACTTATCTGTGTTCAACTTAGCGGTGATAATCTCTCGTGCACTGCCGTCGTAAACCAGAGTTTTACCCTCGCTTAGGACAATAGCATCAGCAGGTATACCGGCGCTTTGAATAAAGCCAACGCCTTGTACAGTTTGCGAACCTGTGTAGTTTCCACTCGCTACTATTGTAAAGTTGACCGGATAGCTGCCAACTTGAGTCATATAAAACTCAGATCCCGGTTCAGATGGATTATCGCCTGCAGGCTCATGTGTTATCACGCCTTCAAGCCCGGGATATTGTGCGGTATTTGCTGCGGCAGTTAATAAAAGTTGCGACTGCGCGTTATAAGTACGGTCGCTTGAAGTAATAATCAGTGCAGCAGCGCTTTCTTTGGATATATCTTTGGTTTCAATTTCACCGGTGACAGTCTTTTGATAGGTGCCGGTGTAGTTACCGCTTGCTACAAAAGTGTAGGTATCTGTATATACTCCGGCATTAGTTTCTTTATGAGTACTTGCATTTTTCACATCTGCTGAATCTGCCGGAGTATACGTGATGATTCCGGCAAGGTCACTATATGTTGAGGTGTCGATATAAGCACCGGTTACTGTCTGAGGCTCGTTCTTAAATGTTAAGGTAAAGCCTTGAGCCTTAAAAGCAGCTTCCTTATCAAAGTCCGGATCGTTGATGTTCTTTGGCGTAATCTCGCCCACAACCTCATCGTGGGTAAAGCTGCCGGTATAGTTGCCGGTACCTGTAAACTTAAACTGCACAGGATACTGACCAACATTGGTTCCCATCAACACATTGCCGGGTGTGGCAGCAGGATTTGTAGGGGTAGTGTATGAAACCGATACGCTCGCTGCCAGCCCGGGATACCCTGTTTCATCTATCGAGGTGGTTGCAACTTCTTGAGGTTGTCCCTTAAAAACCTTGCTTTGCCCAGTGGCGCTAAAAGCTGCATTACCAATGGTACTTAGATCCTTTTTGCCTATAGTTGCGCTGACGTCCTTGCTGATAAAGCCGGTAAAGTTCCGGCTTACGCTTTCGGCATCAAAGGTAAATATGGCTTCGTATGTTGCAGCGTTGGTCTCATCATAAGTTGAATCATTTAAAACTTCCGGTTTGTTTTTAGGCTTGTACTTAATTCCTTGGCCGGCAAGCTCTGCAAGTATTGGGAAATCAGCTACGTTCCAACTACCTACAAGGATATCTTGCGGATTGCCGTTATATGTAAGACCTTCAGCAGGAGTTACTATTACGGCACGTCCACCTAATGATGCAACATCAAGGGGGTTGATTGTGTTAGTTACGGGATCGGATTCAAGCGTGCCTGCGTATAGACCTTCACCAACAATACGGAACTGCACCTCATAGTCATCGGCGTTGGTTCCCATAACCGTATCGCCATCGATCCAGGTTTCTCCGCCATCAATGGAGTATTCGATGTGACCGGTCACACCCTCGGCCATTGATGCACCGGCAACAACCTGCTGCTGCCCGTTGTAAGTAAGGTTTTCGGTTTTGGAGACACTTAAGTCAGTGTCCTTGAATGGTATTTGCTGGCGCGTGTATGTGTACGTAAGCGTATGGTCTCCACCAACCGCTGCCATGCTGTAGGTATTAGCATTACCATCCACCGGTTCAACATTATTTGCCGCAGCAAACTCATCAAAGCTTGCGTACTCATTGCCGTTATAAGTTACAGAGGTAACTGCATGATGCTCAACGGTTTGCGGTCCGACAAACTCTATCGTTGGCACAATACCGTTTTCAGCAAAAGTCTCTTTTTGGTAACCGGCATCAGCAATTGCAGCCGGCAGCTCACCGGCATGACTCACCGTAAGATTGGCCACGCCATAAGTAGCTGAAGGCTCCACTACATCAATCCTGCCGCTCGAAGTATTTTGATTGGTGTAGTTGATGTATGTTTCGCCGTTAGTATCCAGCGGTATATTTGCATTGGACTGGGGATTGACCATTTTTACATAGTAGGAAATTGTTCCTCTGAGTGTGTTGTTTGGTAGTGTCCAATCAAGGATCTCTGTCGTACTCGAAGTGCCCGGAGTATAGTTGAGATCTCCGGCATCATTAACCTCATTACCATCTGAGTCAAGCACGCGCCTCTCAACATCACCAATAACAAAGGCTCCGCCCTCTGCGTTGGTAAGCACAAAGCCTTCGCCCATAGGATCATGTAGCGAGGCAGTTTTAAGGCTGGCGACAAGTTGGCTTTGAATCGCATTGATTACAGAGTTAAACCCTGCCTGGTCGCTAACTTGGAAAAATCCGCCGTTATCAACCTCATCATAAATAGCCACATTTGTATACATGGCTATGGTCATGAGCTTGACGCCACTGTTTCTTAGGGTTCGAGCTTGATCCCTAAAGTTTTGAGCCTTTGCAGTATCAGCAGGAGGCTCAATGCCACCGTCTCCAAAGAGCATTACATACTTCTTTGCATAAGGTTGCGATGTATTGCCAATCTCCGTGATTGCCCGTGCAAGACCGGCACCCGGATTAGTATCAGCGATAGTTGGATCAGGCACAACAGCCCAGATTTTGTCCTTTATAACATCTGCATCAGCTAGTGAGACAAACCCTTGATTTGTATAAGCTACTCCGTCAAAGGTAACAAGAGCTACGTGGAAATTATCAAGGCCGTCCGCGCCACGAACTGCCACAAGTGTATCTATCATTCTAGTGAGAGCAGTTTGCGAGGCCACAAGCCTGCTGTCCGGACGCGTCGAAGGGTCGTTGTACCACATGTTTTGGAAAGAAGGGCCGTAGGGTTTTGCCGAGTATCCCATTGATTCAGATCTGTCCAGCACCAAGACCAGATCGATGGGCGGTGCCACAGTAACTGCGTTATCGTTACCGGAAATATCAACCGTCACTTTCCACAGATTGGAATCAAGTTGAACAGCCTCTTTTGTTGCGCCCGGATCCGATATCGGAACAACGGCGTTCTCGTCTTTGTAGTAGTTGATTACTGTCGTGTTATCGCCGGAACTTTGGACAATCAGGGTAGTAGGATTGCCTGATGTAGGCAGGTAGCCGGAAAGAGCCGGAAAATCTATATATATCTCGTCACCGGGAAATGCACTTTTAACCCAAGGGTTGCCTCCGGGGATAGTGGCCGGTTCCAACAACTCTCCGGAATCAACATCTCTAAACTCTATGGAGTATTGCAC
>QMCD01001133.1_pt1 | contig 24176 bp, 16 predicted proteins | sample 1821841 | NCBI WGS metagenome assembly QMCD01 (sample SAMN01991225, study PRJNA193472) | Termite gut metagenome, whole genome shotgun sequencing project. | isolation source: worker | host: Macrotermes natalensis | reverse complement strand
CGGTCGTCGGGATTGGTGCGCCCGGCAGGGTCGAAATTGGCATACATGCGTGCATTGTAGCGGTACTCAAAGCGGCATTCCAGCGTGTTGAAGAAACGTAAATTAGCGGCAGCGCCGAATTGTGTTTGCGGTGCATCGCCCACAAACAAACCGTCGGCATATACTTGTATGGTTTCTACCGGTTGTCCGCTATATGGGTCGTACACTGTGGCGTTCACGTCGTTTTTCCATTGCCAGTAGCCCAATGAGCCGAAGGCTGATACGCCCAGCCACGTGGCTATTTGTTGGTCGTAATTAAGTTCCACGCCCAAATGTTGTGCGTCGAGCCCTTTAATCATATAGCGGATTTCCTGCTCGTCGAGTGCTCTGTTTCGACAGCAGGGTGCGGTTCTTCCAGTAAGCATAGTAGCCGTTGAGGTTGAGCTGCGCTTTTTCCGATTCAAATTTATAACCGGCTTCTCCCATAAAATTCCACTCATTGCCCACATTGCTGGTGATGTTATTGTTGTTCTGCGAGAAATAAGACCCGGAATAAGGGACACGCGAATAGACGCCGCCATTGAGATAGAGTTGATGAGCAGGAGAGAGTTTATATGTTATACCGGCTTTGATGTTGCCGCCAATGCCTGTGGCTACTTCGCTGTTCGTATTATCTATGTAATTATACTTGTCCCAGCGCTGATAAAAATTCGCCATGAGCAATCCGCCGGCGAAAGCATTCAGTCGCTCGGAGCGGTGGGTTACTTGAGTGAACAACGACAAGCTGTGGTCCTTGCTGCCGTTGTTGAGCCTCACGTAGTCGCCCACACGCTTGATGGGATCGCGCCCGGCCAAACCGGCCAGTGAATTTTGAGCATAATTTTCATACCAATGGTCGCCTCCCAGCAGGTCGGTGATCTGCTCATGTTGCCACGAGTAAAAATATTGATAGTGGAAGCCGGACAACCAGTCCCATTCATCATTCAATGTCCGGTTCGCGGTTGATTTTAGTCCGGCGCTTGTATTTCCGGCTAAGTAATCGGACAGGATGTTGAGGCTTTGTCCCGCCGTCACGTTGTCGACACGCACGCTGTTCCAGTCGATTTGCCCGCCGGCGGTGCGGTGGTTGATAATAGATCTGCCGGAAGTTTTTGCCCATTCCGTCCACAGTCCGCCGCCATCACCAATAGTAAAATAAGCCGTAGTAGCGATATTCAGATTAATGGATGGTGTAAAATACCAGTCTAAGGTAATGTAAGGCTTGTGGTATTTATTCGCATTAATAGTTTTGGCTTCACCCTTGTCATATCCCCAATTTTTGTTGTATCGCAGTCCGTAGGCGGCCACTTCTGCATTGCTGAGCTTCTGATTGCGTTGTTCATGCCTTTCAGGCGAGCCCATGATGTTCAGCACCAGTGTATGTTGCGGGTTGAAATATTTGCTTGCGGTGAGAAAATAAGCCCAGGAGTTTACACTTGTCATATCTACATAACCGTCGCCCCAGGTGTGGGAGCCGACAAACGCAAAGGCCCATCCGTTTTTTAACTCACCGGAGGCCAACGACAGGTTCAGTTTGTATTGACCGTAGTCGGTGAGATTGAACGCCACGCTTCCGCTACGCGGTTGTCCCGCCGGCCTGGTGATGATGTTGATGCTTCCGCCCAGCGCATTGCCGGACAGCATGGATTGTCCCACACCTTTTTGCACCTGTATGGTCTGGGTGGCTTCGGTAAGTCCCAGCCAGTTGTTCCAAAACAGGGAGCCGCTACGTACCCCCGATAGCGGAAGGCCGTTCAGCATCACACTGATGTTATCCTGCTTGAAGCCGCGGATATTGATCTTGGCGTCCCCATAATTTCCGGCATCGGAAGTGGCGTATACACCGCCAATATTACGCAGGATCTCCGGATAGGTGCCGTTGTTGCCGTACAAGGTAATTTCCTTACGTGGAATGGTGTTTAGCGTAAGCGGAGCATCATTGCCGGCAATAGAAGCGTTAATCACTATTTCATTCAATTGGATGAATGAAGTGTCGTTCATGTTCGGTTGTGCATTCAACGATGCACACACACAGGCCGTAGCCCAAAGGAATGTAATTTTTTTCATCATATTTAAATCTATCTTCCATCCGGACTTTACCGTCGGCGCCTGAATTTCACAGGCTCAGTCCCGTTTTGCGGGAGTCGTGGGCTGTTACCACCGGTAGGGAATTACACCCTGCCCTGAAGATTCTGTTAATATGTTGCAAAGGTAATAAGTTTTTTTATAAATCAAAAATTTTTGTACAAACAATTGGTTTTCTGCATATCTTTGTGTCAAAATTTGGTATATGAAATATTTTTATCTTTTATCCTTTCTTTGTATATATTTCCTGTCCGCTTCTTGCGAAAACCGCCCTGCTGCTTGCGATTGCAGCAAGGGACAATGTGATACGCTGGTGATTATTTCTACCAATGATGTGCATGCGCATATTGAAAATATGGCCGGGCTGTCGGCCTATGTGCAAAGCCAGCGCGACAGTTTTTCGCATGTGTTGCTCCTGAGCGCCGGTGATATTTTTTCGGGCAGTCCGGTGGTAGATAAATATAAGGAGCGCGGTTATCCGATGATAGATTTGATGAACACCATTGGTTATGCCGCCCACACATTGGGTAACCACGGATTAGACTATGGCAGGGAAAGTCTGAAATTATTGATTGATAAAGCCGGGTTCCCGTTCCTTTGTGCAAACGCCGATTTCACCGCTACTTCATTAAAAGATGCCGTTAAGCCTTATATCATAAAAGATGTGAATGGCATCAGGGTGGTTATTCTTGGCCTTATAGAGACAAGCGATGCAGGGCATCCGTCGTCTTTGCCGGAAAACATGGAAGGCATCCGGTTTAGCGATGGTGTTGCTGTTGCAGGAAATTATGTGTCGCTGCGTGATTCCGGACAGGTGTTTGTGGTGTTGAGTCATTTGGGCGTAACCGAAGATGTGAAACTGGCCTTGCAGCTTCCCGAAGCGGATGTAGTGGTGGGCGGACACTCGCACACGGTGTTGCCGGCCGGTATAGATACCAATGGCGTGCTGATTACCCAAACCGGTTGCTATTTGCAGTATATTGGAAAAACCACGCTGTTGTTGAAAGACGGAAAAGTAGTGTCGAAAAAAAACACCCTGGTTCCCGTAGAAACATTGACGATGATCGATTCCGCCGTGCAGCGTAAAGTAGATAGCTATGCGAATAATCCGGCGTTGAAAAAAACGGTAGGACGTGCTGCGGCCGATATTGCAGGCAAGGAGGAGTTGGGTAATTTGATTACCGATGCACTGCGTGCGGTACACCGTATTGACATTGCCGTGACGAATAGCGGAGGCATGCGTGCCACGATATTGCCCAAAGGGCCTGTTACTTTTGAGCAGGTATATACTTTAGACCCTTTCGAAAATCAATTATACGTTTACCGTTTGAGTTTGGAAGAAATGAAAGCATTATTGAAGTTGGTGTATAATGAAAAGCCATCGGATTTGTTACGTATTTCGGGTGCGCAGTACACCCTCCTGCTTGATCCGGCGGATACTGCCAGGGCCTTAGACGTAGCTATCACTGACTATAAGGGAGCGCCGTTAAGCGTGCAGCCCGCCTACACTGTGGTGATGAATGATTACATTAGAGAACGCTTCATGCCTTTTGTTGACCACAAGGACGAAGGCCGGTTGATAAAAATGACTACTGCTGAAACCTTACTGCAATATCTTAAACAAGGCCCTGTGTCTCCGCAGCCGCAACGGGTGTTTACAGTGGTTAATGATTAATGGTTAACGGTTAATAAAAAAATGCCTTTATCACTAACCATTTATTATTAACCACTAATCATTATTTTACGCGTTCTGAGTATCCGCGCGTGCGGGTATCTACCTTGATTTTATCGCCCTGATTGATGAAAAGAGGCACCATGATTTCGGCACCGGTGGCAATGGTAGCGCTCTTTTGCGCATTGGTCGACGCTGTGTCGCCCTTTACGGCAGGCTCGGTATAGGTGATTTCCGATTCAATGAAAGGCGGTAATTCGCAAGTGAGTACACGCTCATCGTCGGCATGGAACATCATTTCCACATATTGCCCTTCGGCCATCAGGTCGGCGTTGTCTATCATTTCTTCAGGTAAGTCAACCTGTTCAAACGTTTCGTTGTGCATGAAATGGAACCCTGCTTCATCTTTGTAGAGGAATTGATAGGGACGGCGCTCAATGCGGATAGTGTCAATTTTTTCGCCGGCATTATACGTGTGTTCCAATATCTTTCCATTTTCCAGATTGCGCATTTTTACTTTTACAAAAGCGCCGCCTTTTCCGGGTTTTACGTGCTGGAACCACACGATAGAACAGGGTTTACCGTTATAATCGAGGCACAGGCCGTTTTTGAAATCTGAAGTTGTTGCCATTAAATAAAAGAGATTAAGAGATTAGGATATTAAGAAATTAGGGGAAATACATTTTATTTCCCTTAAAAAGATTGACCTAAAATAAGCCGTTCCGGTTAATGGAACGGCTTAGATCTCGCGGTATAAAACAGTTGTTTTAGAAACTGCGTTGTACACGTTCACGGGCTACTGATGCATTGATCGTACGGCCGCCTTGTTCGGAACCGTTCAATGCGTTGATAGCGGCATTACCTTCGCTGTCGTTAGGCATTTCTACGAAGCCGTAGCCTTTGGAACGACGGGTGTCACGGTCGGTAATAATACGGGCAGATGTTACTTCACCGTAGGCTTCGAACATGTGTTTTAAGTCCTCATTCGTGGTCTTAAAACTCAAACTGGATACAAAAATGTTCATTAAAATAAAATAAAAAAATTAATAAAAAAATTCTTGTTTTGGTCTTAAAAAAGACGAAAACTTTTACAAAGATAGGCAAATTTATTGAAAAACAAAATTTTGAAGTAATTTTTTTCGAGCGGGAAACGGGGTTCGAACCCGCGACCCTCAGCTTGGGAAGCTGATGCTCTACCAACTGAGCTATTCCCGCAAATGGTAAATCCTCAGCAAAAGTAAGACTTTTTTATGTTTCTGCCAATTTTTTATGAGTAGAAAAGAATTGGCTGCATAAAATTACCGAATGTGCGTTAATGTCTGTTAATTCGACGCATTAATAATTTAATATGTTCTTAATAAGAATATTTTCCTTAACTTTGCTCTTGTATGTAACACGTACTGACGCATTCATTAATTTCTTGGTATCATGCTGAACAAAGTTAGACCTGCTTTTTCATACCGCCTGTTGCCGACCCTGATGCTTGGGTTAATGCTCTTGTTGTTTTCCTGCTCTAAAGACCCCGCCCCCATAGTGGAGGAGGGGAAAAAGCAACCGGTGGACACGGTTGTGACACCCCCGCCGCCGGCGGATACCTGTGCAGACTGCGGCTGGGGCCGCCTGGAAGGTATACCCCTGTTGGGTTATGGGCAGCCTGTTGACCGGCGGGTGGAAGCGCGGGCGCATATTGAGGCGGTGCGGCAAAAGCTGCGCGCTTTAGGCTGGATACATGATTATAATTTTCCGGGAAATCCTTATACCGTGAAGGAAATAGCCCTGCTCTATCCGAATAACTACCGGTTATACGCCAATGCCCGGCGCAGGGAAGTAACCGGCGGTGAAAGATTTCAGGAATTTGTTAGGGATGTATTGATTTCTAACGCTTACAGTCATTTATCGGATACGGTGACCATTTACATGGGTGGCGGACCCGACTATACCGACGGCATAGACCATGCCATGTGCCTGTGGAAATCGGTGTATAAGGCCAGTGTGCCGGGCTATACCACGGAGTATGATTCCTTGGCCTTTATTCCTGCCTCGCGCTGGTTAATGGACAGACCATTCAATAGGCCCCATACTTCCATCATAGAGGTACCCCACTCTACGGCAGGCTTGCTGCAATGGCAGGGCACGCGGGGCAACTGCACCATACAGTTTTTCGATTTCGACGGGGCCTGCGGTAACTTTCAGGCGGCGTGGCCCAATAACATCCTTTCTTATGAAGATGCGGGATTGGTGAACGATATTGGCGTGGAACTGCTGCGCTACACGGTGGAGTTGTTGAAACAGCAGGGCAAGACCATTGCCTTTCATGGCGGTTCCTGGGGCGCCTACGTGATGGCGCGCTACCTGCTCTATTATCCTATAGAAGATTTTGAACGGGTGGTGCTGGCAGGGTTTAACCCCAACCACTGGAAAGAACAGTTGATCATAGACCGTGAAAATATCAATGAGTTTTTAGCAACGGGCAAGGTAGGGTTAGGACAGGAACTGTATGAAATGTGCCGCTGGCGTATGTTGCCCTGGTTGACTAAGCAGGACCTGAGTCGCCTGCGCATTATTACAGGCCGGGAAGATAAGGAAGTGGGCTTCCCGACGTCTTCGGAAATTAAACAACTTACTGATGCCGGAGCCACTTTCATAGAGCTGCCCGGCGAGGGACATGCCATGGTCTATGTCCACCAACTGGTGTCGCCAATCGACACTGTAGTGTCACAGCCCTGGGAAAACAATATGATCATTCACACTCACGATGGTGTGCAGGTGATCAATAACAATAATGTGCCGACGATGGTGCGGACGGCGCTGCCTTACAATAATAAAATGTCTCCCATTGAAGATAATAGAAGAATAATATATAGACGAAAGTAGCGGCGTGCTTGCCACGCCGTCTGTAGCGACACGTTGGCCATGTCGCTATAGAAAAAATGCCTAAAAATAAATTGAAGTAAATAGTCACCTTAAAATTAAATAATTTATGAAAACAAAAATTTTTACCTTTTTAGGGACGGTTGGCCTGTGGCTTACCGCCCTGCTAATTCCCTTAATGTCGGTAGCGCAGACTTACCCTATTCCACAGAATCCGGATCCGACAGAGATGCGACGGTTTTTGTATCATCCTTATAGGGGCGACGAGTATCACACGTCGGCACAGCGGGTTACTGTTACCTCGACGAAGGGAACCGTTGTAAATATCAATGGACAGCTGATAGAAGTACCCTGGTATAGTCCTACCTTTCCTGAAGCCAATGAGTCCAGTTTGTGCGAATCGGCAAATTACTATTATATGAACAGTTGCCTCGTGTATGAAGTGTTTAGATATCATCACCTGCTGGAGGTACCTTATATGTTGAACTACCCCCTCTCGGAGATTGACCGCTTGAGTTTTGATTATAGCGTGCTTCAACATCGTTCTTCCGACTATGACTATGCGTGTTATAATCCTCCTTTTGGTGGTGATAACCCGTATACCCCGACGACTCTATGGATAGAGAAACATTGGATGGAGACGGCTTTTGGAGTGACAGGCCAGGTGAACTGGTCGTTGTATTTGAGCGGCAGCACTTCGGCTTTTGCTTCGGGTACAGGAACGGATATCTACCTTTCGCCAAGCCAGCGTAATGCGTTGCAATTCCATGACCGTATGAGAGTATATTATCGTATTGATTATCCGGATAGCTATGAAGAGGCTTCCGTAATACTTACATCAACGGTGCCGCCTATACAGGCTACGAAATTGGACTACCATACCGAATATACTATTGAGGGAGGGGAACACAGGACCGTCCCCGGAAGTAAAAACTATATCGGCGCTACGGCCAATACCCCCGGCGTGTCGGTAGACCTGGTGAACTGCCGCACCCGCGCCCTGGAGTTTGAGTTCAACGGCGCGGTGGAAGCTTCCGGCACCCAGCTCCGGATCAACGGACAGCAGGTAGCTGCCAATATCACCAAAACAGGCGACAACACACTGTTCGCTGAGTTACCGGCCGGCGTTTATTTTGATTTCCCCATGGCCGTCACGGTACACATGAACGGAAATGACTACAATTATACAATTACTACGGCCAATAGTGATGCTGAGTATCGTGAATTGGGTAATATCACTTTCACAGAGCGGGATTATGCCCGGTACAACTCCTGCACAGCCATACAGGGCACCTTCGCCCTGGGCGGCTGGGACAGTGTAGAGGTGCTTAGTGGTGCTACTGCGGAAAATGGTTATTACACGGTAAACCCGGGCATCACTAGTCTGAACGTGAGAAAAGCCTACGGCTATTGCCGCGCCCCGCAAACAGTGCCGGTGCCGGCAGTGGTAACACCCGCCGCTCTGCAGGTGAGCTTACCCAACGGCACGTCCTACTGTCCCTCCGGCCATATCACCGCCGTAATTGATAATTGGGACGCCTTGCAGGGCGCTACCGTCACTGCCGAACAGGACGGATGGCGCAGAGCGTTCACCACACCCTCGCTGACCATACAACCCGGCGCCGGACAGGTGCAGTTCTACGCCGAAAATGACCGCGGCTGTCTCAGCGACACCACTACCGTAACTATTGGGCTACTGGCGCCAACCACTATCCTTACCCAACCGCAAAGCCAAACCCTCTGCACCGGTGAACCTTTCACCTTGTCGGTAGAAGCTGAAGGAGATAACCTGACTTATCAATGGCACCACAACGGCAATCCCGTAGGTACAGCTGCTACTTACAGCACTACCGCCTCAACGGCCACTGCCGGTAATTACCACGTGGTAGTGAGCGGCGCCTGTGGCACAGTGACCTCATCAAGCGTGAGCGTGGACATAGCCGGACTGCCGGAGCAATTGCTTATTAGCGGCAATACCTGGACGTGTAACGGGCAACAGGCTCTTGTGACCCAAGAGCATTTGGAGCCGGGATTTAATTACTCCCTGCTGCGCAACGGAGAATTATATCCGGTGAACGGATTCAACTACTGGTTTGTAGAACGGGAACAGGCTGCCGGCGCCATTCCCGACCGGGTGTTTAACTTACCGGAGGGCGACTATACGTTGGTTGCTTCCAATCGTGATAAACAGGAGTGCAGCGCAGATACAAACTTTACCATTGCTGTCCGCTCCACCAATTTCGGCCTTTCCTTCAGCGAGGTCAATAAATTTTGCCGGCAGGAAGATATGACCGATCTGTTTGCAGCCTTGGCCGGCGGTTACGAAGCCTTGGGCGGAAATACGGCGCAGTGGATGCTTGGCCGCTCCTGCGACCAACAGGTGCAGGTGATTGACGGCCGTTACATAGCAACCTTAGCATTAGAGCCCGGTTTTTACAACGCTACCTTGCTGGTGGGCGACGGCAGTTGCGACACCACGATGTGCACCATCATTGAAATCCTTGCCCGTCCCGAAAACATTAGCATCTCTGCCGGTTCTACGGTGTGCAACGGCTTACCGGTGACCTACACAGCCAATCACAGTGAGTTGAGTTACCAATGGTACCTCGACGGTGTGGAGGCTGAAAGTGATAACGGCCATCAATTCACACAGTCGTATATCGACAACGGTTTACACTACGTGTATGCCATAGGAACCGACGCCAACGGATGCCGCAATATTTCGGACACGACCACCACCGAGGCGCTGACGGTAACTTCGGATTTGAAATTTAAACCTGCTGTCACCTATGAAACCTGTCCGGAAAAATTGTGGTTGAGTATAGCAGATTCACTGCTTAATCGCAGTTCGGCTCCTTCGGAGTACGATAATCTTGCTCATGGAACAATCACAGACAGACGGTTTAAATATATTTTTGAAGGAGAAGGCTTAGCTATTCAAAACAAGGATTATCTTGATTTGTATAACAGTGTCAGCGGTACGCATACCTTATACCTCAAGGTTAGGGAAAGTTTCAGCCATTATGATGATTTTTGCAGCGTCCGCAATGATTCCATGCAGGTAGTTATTTTTGACGCTCCGCCAATTTACACTATCAGCCCGGTTTCGGAAACTCCGGCCGACACGATATTGTTGTGTAACCAATCGGAAATAACCTTGCAAATAGATAATCCGGCTGCGAATACTTATTATCTCTGGTTCGATGGAAATTATCCCCTTGGTTATGGAGAAGTGTTGACACATTCATCATCATCTTCTTCTTTGTCCAATTATAGAGTATCGGCGAGTGGTTTTGCTGACTGTCATCGTGAGTCGGAAAATACTATTTTGGTAGAACGCCGCTTTGTGGACTTTGATATTCGTTTCGATGAGGAAAATATTGCATACTGTAACAATGTTCCCGGTGGCATGGTGAATTTGTTCGACACTATTTCCGGTAATAAAAAAGACAGTATCTTGAATAAAACCCACGGATACAGCTATACCATTGCTTCCGGCGAACTTTCGATACTTAATGGTTCAGTGAATCTGGGCTTGGCTACGGCAGGCCAAGCCTATCCGGTAAGCCTGATCGCCATGAAAAACGGCTGCTCACACACCACAAGCACAACAGTGACCGTGAATCTTCCCTCCGGCCCGGCCATTATTACACCAACCGAAGTCGACCCTCTCTGCGGCGGCGAACAGGTAACCCTCACGGCCGAAGCGCAGGAAGCCCTCTCATTCCGGTGGTACCGCAACGGGGAACTCCTGTCGCAAACTGCGAATGTTCTTACGGAAACAGTGAATGCGAGTGCTACGTACACGGTAGAAGGCTATAGCCCCGGCTGTGGTGCAGGACAAATAAGTAATCCGGTGGAGGTAGAAGTAGCCCCCGCACCGGAAGTGACCAATGATAGTTATAGTAGTCGTGGCCGTCAAAGTCTTACTATCTCAATGGATGTAACAGAGAACACGACAGCGGCGATTATTATCCTGTATGAAGACCTGACAAAGACAACGGTAAAAGAGTCTATGACGGTCGACGTAACGGAAGATTTCGGGTTCTACTATATCGACGACGCACGTTTTACTGTCGACAATGGACAAAATTACGCCTTCACGGTAGAATTGATTTCCGACAACGGATGCCGGATGATGTATGACTACTATACTGACGGCACGAATATAGTACCTGGTACTGCGCCCGAGACTGCGCCCATGATGATGCCGTTCAACGCCCGGCCTCTCTTCACCGCCCCCATGGACGCTGAGGTAGAAGCCGAAGTAGAAACGGAAACAGAAGAGGAAATTACAACGCCTTCCTTCAAGGCTACGTTAATTCCCACCGCCGCTAATAATGGTGAACCCGTGCGTTTGTTGGTACAGGCCGCCACTGCAGGCCGTGCGCATGTCAGGGTCATGGATATTTCCGGGAACCTGTTGCACCGTCAGCGTGTGCCGCTGCAAGAGGGACACAATGAGGTTGACCTGACTGCCGCACGTCCTTCCCATGGCTGGTTCCTGGTGCATGTCATTTATTCCGACGGCACGAGTGAAATCCTTAAAGGATTGGTGCAGTAAGGAAAGCAGTGTACAATAAAGAAAGGGTGTCCGAAAATTTTTTTGGGCGCCCTTTTTTTGTGGCATTTTTCACGAAAAATGTTAACTTTGTCCGATATTTTAATGTCAACCGAATTTTATATAGCCGGGCGAATGGCGGGTGATAAAACCGCCGGTTCGCGGTTGTCGCGCCTGATGACCCGCATTGCTGTGGTGAGCGTAGCCCTGAGCATTGCCGTGATGATTATAGCAATAGCCGTGACCAAGGGATTTCAGTCCGAAATACGCGATAAGGCCGTAGCCCTTACCGGCCATATCATTTTGAGCAATTACGATGCAAATGCCACCTTTGAGGCGGAGCCTGCTGATATTGCCCTGGCCGACATCCCCGGATTGCTGACCATAAAAGGGGTATTGTATGCCCAGCCGGTGGCCACCAAGGGCGGTATCATTAAAACCGGCGCCGATGTGCAAGGGGCCGTGCTGAAAGGGGCCGACGCTACTTTTAATCCCCGTTATTTTGAAGACTTCCTGTTAAAAGGGGAGGTGCCGGCATTCAATGACTCCGTGATTTCCAATCGTGTGCTCATTCCTTTAAGCCTTTCGAAGCGCTTGCGGTTGGATACCGGTGCGCATTTCGACATGTATTTCATTCAGGATCCGCCGCGGGCGCGCCGTTTCACGGTGGCCGGAATTTATAACGCCCCTTTTGATGACATTTCGGACGCCATGATTTTGGGAGATATCCGGCATATCCGCCGGCTGAATGGCTGGAAGTCTTCACAGGCCGGCGCCGTAGAAGTGTTTATTGATGATATTCAACAGTTGGATGTTGTTGCAGAAGAAGTCAACGACCGGATGTCGGCCATGATTACTAAGGAAGGCCGGCGCCTGAAAGTGCGAACCGTGGTTGATTTTTATGAACAGCTGTTTGACTGGCTCTCCCTGTTTGATATGAACATGGTGGTAGTGCTGGTGCTGATGTTGCTGGTGGCCGGGTGTAATATGATTTCGGGTTTATTGATATTGGTGTTTGAAAAAACAGCCATGATTGGACTCTTGAAAGCCTTGGGCATGCGCAATGCCGGCGTGCAGAAAGTTTTTTTATACAGGGCTTCATTCATTACCCTGCGCGGCTTGTTGTGGGGGAATATCATCGCCTTATTGCTTTGTTGGTTGCAACAGCAGTTTGCACTTTTTCCGCTTAACCCTGCAGATTATTATGTAAGCAGCGTTCCCGTGCTGTTGCAGTTTAAATCGTGGCTGGCGGTAAATGTATTGGGATTTACAGGCATCACCTTGTTGTTGTCATTGCCGGTGCTGGTCATTTCCTATATCAGTCCCGATAAAACAATCAAAAGCTGACCAACTGCTTGTAATGCTCGTACCTGTTCATCACCTCGTCAACATAATTCAAAGTTTCCAAGCCTCTAAAATATCCTAATTCGATGTCATCACTGTCGTAAAATATTTTGAGTTTCATCAGGGGAATTACGGAAGCCACATCTGTCCAGCTATTGGGATTTTTGCCCTGCGATTGGGTAAACTGCCGGCAGTCTTTCAACCGGTTTAATCCGGCGTTGTAGGCTGCCAGCACAAAGCGTATACTGTCGGTTTGTGAGACGGAATCCATTTCGATATTCCGCTGCAAATACCGAATAAACTGTATCCCCGCTTCGAGATTTTGTTCAGGTTCTTCAATGCTGTCCACTTTCAAGAAATCAGCCGTAGGTGGCGTGATTTGCATCAATCCGTAGGCTCCGCGATGGGATTCGGCATCGGGGCGGAACTTGGATTCCTGATAGACGAGCGAGGCCAGCAACCGCCAGTCCCAGCCGATTTGCAGGGCATAGTGTTTGATGAGCTTGTCGTAGGCCGAGAGCGTGGTATAGGGTGCTTTTGCAGGATAATTGAGACGGGTAAAATAAGCTTGCCGGCGAATGGCATACTCCGTGGTGGTGCGGTAAGCATGTATCCAACTATTGATGGCCGTAAGCAGTGGCCGGTTATGTTGGGTAACCACCCACACCGACCGGGTAGTTTCCTCTATCGGCACACTGACGAGTAACTCATTTTTATATACCTGAAGTACACTATCGTCTTCGCTGTTGCTTACTATAATATTTACGTCATTATTTAGTAATTCGCTCCAACGATTATGGAGGCCGGTGTCTATCCGTATACGGAAAGGTTTATTCATCGATTGGGCGAAGTGGCGTATCAATTCCATTTGAAAACCCGTAGGCTCTCCGCGGAAAAGAAGGTAGCCGTGCTGGTTGCTGCGGAGGGAGGCAATGATAGTATCGGGCGCTATATAAGGCAACGCTGCGCTTTCGTTAAAAGCGGGCGGATCTAATACCGGCAAAACCATGCCGGCAACCAGTATAAAATACCATAATTTTTTATGGATTTTCTTCATCGCTAACTATAAATAAAATGGCCACGAAATGCCTAATTTTAAAGCGCGCTCAGGTTTAATATAATGCAATGCGGAAAAATAATCCCTGTCAGGCCAGCCTTGTCCCACATTAACCATTTTCACAAACAGCGTGGCTTGTTTCCATTTCAGGTTAATAAAGGCGTCGATATTGGGATAATTGCCAATTTCACGTATGTTCTGGTTGTAAAAGGCGCCTGCCGCAGGGTGATAATTGTAGGCGTGAAATTTGGTGTTGAAATAAATGTCGCCGCCAATTTGCGCGGTGAGTACATTTTTTACAATTTCCGCTTCCAAATAAATGGAACTGTTGAGGGCTGCCAACGGCAACGGAACAATGTCTTGGTTCGATGAATACTGTATCAGCAAACGGTTATCAAAATGAACAAGCCATGCCTTGAAATCCTTTTCAACAGTAGCGGAGAAAATGCTTATCAATGCGTTGCTTTGTTCGGGCAGTGCGTTCGTATTGAAAAACACCGGCGTGTTTAATATAGACTGGCCTACACTGAGCCTGAGTTGCCAAAGAGGAATGTTCACACCCGCCTGTATGCTGGTTTCGGTAGTTTTTCCAAAATTGTTATTCCATTGAATGTGGTTGCCGTAGTAGCTTTGCAAATAACTGTCGGGCATGCGGCTGTCAATAGTAAATTTTCCCCACAGGTGAATGCCTTGCCTGATAGGATAGAGTGAAATAGTGGCGTTGCCCTTGATGAGCAGGTCGTTTTGATTATAGCCCGAAAAATAGTAACGGGCAAAACCCGACCAGGAAAAATATTGCTTAAAATTCCCGGACGCATTGGCATACAGGAAAAGATTATGCTGTGAGTTATTATGTGCAGGGCGCAGATAAAACGATTGTTGAAAGGCGTAATTCGACAGGTAGCGGTAGCCTATTCCGCCGCCTATTTTTGATATGATGAAATCGGAGGCGAAAGGTTGCAGGGTCACAAACACTCGTGCGTCAAACAGGGTGGAGTGGATAGAGTCGTTGGAAGTGGTGGGGTCAATATAAAATTGGTCGTTGTAGTAGGCCCGTCCTATAGAATCATCCAAAGCAATATTATCCGTGTATATACGTTTGGCGGTAGTATATTCCAGGCTGTTTCCGAAGTATACAATAGTGCCTTCGCCGGTGCGCAATGTGTCGGCCACTTCTTTTTTACGCAAAAAATGCAACGGAATGCCCAGCGATTGGGTAGCAAAAAAAGTATTGGTGCTTATCACATCTTTGGCCGACTTCAGGTTAGTGGGTATGGTGCGTACATCCATTGTCGTATCCAGCACAAAAGCGTCGTCAGTCATGCCTCCGTTGAGCCGGTTGTTGATGCCGTTGTAAATATATCCGGCCTGCGCAAAGTAACGCTTCCCCGAATAGGACGTGAACAAGGTGAAGAGTCTGTTGTCCGTGGCTTCGTTGGCCATTAGCCCTCTTCCGCCGTAATACCTGTACATGGCTCCCACATTCCATTCGGGGGTGATATTCTGCGTGTGCAGCGCTTCGATGTTCGACTCTTCAAACTGCCGGTTGGCAAACGGATTTCCGCTGTAGGTGAAGCGGGTGAAAGGTGTGCGGGTGTTATAGAATAAAATATTGTCGGGAGTGGTAAAATAAGCCTTGAATGGTGTAAGGGAATACATATAATCATGTGCTTCCCGTAAAAAATAATTGTAGGTGACGGCGGCCGACCCGGATACACCCAAAAATGTTGCACCGACGTCTTTGCGGTAAATGATATCCTTGAACCGGTCGCCGATGAGGGTGTCTACCCTGCCCATGACAGGCATATTGAAGTAACGGTCAACCTGATAGAGGAAAATACGATCTCTTGCAATATCATCATTAAACACATAGCTGTCAACGCGTTCCGGCTTTCCGGCGGAGTCTTTGGCTATCGCAGGCGGAACTTCTGAGTGGCCGGAATGTGTTTTATTTTTATTCTCCGTATTATTAGAGGATTGTTCTTTTATAGTATTCAATGACTGGGACTTTCCGGGCAGCTGTTGTTTGTCGCCTGCAGACTTGCGGACTACAGGTTGCTTAGGCTCTTGTGCAAGAGCCGTTGCACAGGCAAGGAAACATAACAACAAAAATGTAAAAATCCGGTAACGCATAAAGGCCGTTTAAATTACAAAGCTACAAAAAACTTTAGGAATAAAAAATTTTGTGTATATTTGTTGATGATTTGATAGACCGGAAATGGAAAATAATCTTATAGTTGACCTTCGGCAAATAAGCATATTTCAGGAGGAAACGCCTGTATTAACGGACGTGTCGTTGCAAATAGAGAAAGGAGAATTCGTGTACCTGATAGGCAAAGTGGGTAGCGGAAAAACCTCGTTGATAAAAGTTATACATGGAGAAATTCGTCCCTCTAAAGGCTATGCCGAAGTAGCGGGGTGCCGCCTGGATACTATCAAAACGAAGGATATATCCCGCCTGCGGCGCAAAATGGGGGTGGTATTTCAGGATTTCCAACTGCTTTCCGACCGTTCGGTGTATGACAACCTGTATTTTGTGCTGAAAGCTACGGGCTGGAAAGATAAAGCAGAGATTCATACGCAGATTATGTCGGTGCTCGACAAGGTGGAATTGAAGCGCAAGGCCGGAAAAATGCCCTACCAGTTGTCGGGCGGCGAGCAGCAACGGGTAACTATTGCCAGGGCGCTGTTGAATAATCCTCAGTTGATTATTGCCGATGAGCCTACCGGTCACCTCGACGCCGAAACTTCCGATGATATTATGAAAACGCTGCTGGAAATTAATCGTCAGGAAGGCCCGTCGATATTAATGGCTACCCATAATAATCATTTGATGAAAAAATATCCGGCGCGTACACTTAAATGTGAAGGCGGCACACTGGTTGATTGCAACAGTGATAGTGAGATCGATTTCGATAGCATGATGAATTAATATGACGAAGAAAGAACGCTATGAAAAAGTGCTGGCTTGGTTTGCAGAACACATGCCGGTGGCCGAATCGGAATTACAATATAAAAATCCGTATGAATTGCTGGTAGCGGTCATCCTTTCGGCGCAATGTACCGATAAGCGGGTGAACGTGGTTACACCGCCGTTTTTTAAACGTTTTCCCACACCGGAAAAATTGGCGGCGGCCGGTGTCGATGAAATTTATGAATTAATTCGCTCGGTGTCCTATCCCAACAATAAAGCAAAGCATTTGCAAGGCATGGCCGAGGTGTTGGTCAATGAATTTAAAGGCAAGGTGCCTTCCGATGTCGACAGCTTGCAACGTATGCCGGGTGTGGGGCGGAAAACGGCTAATGTGGTGGCTTCGGTAATTTTTAACAAGCCGGTTATTGCCGTAGATACGCATGTGTTTCGTGTGGCCAACCGCATGGGGCTGGCCGAGGCGACTACCCCTTTGGAAACGGAAAAACAATTGACTGCCCACATAGCGCCGGAACTGCGTCCCATTGCACACCACTGGCTGATATTACACGGACGTTATGTCTGCCTGGCGCGTGCGCCTAAGTGCGCTGCCTGCGGATTGACGCCCTGTTATTATAAAGCTAAGAAGAAGCCAGTAATTGCCCGACCTCGTTAATCTCAGCGAAACAAGCGCCGTTTTTGGCCTTATGCCGTCCGGCCAATACGCCCACCAAATCATTTTCCTGCAACTCATTATTTGCATGGAGCGATTGTATAACCACTTTAACAATATCATCCTTGCGGTTGCACGGTTCGATGAATGAGCTGTGAACGGCATACGACAAGGCCAGTTCACGCATGACGTGTTGTTGATAACATTTGGCAAAAACGGTCATGCTCGGCCGGTAAGCGCTCAGGTAACGCGCCGTGCGCCCCGATGTGGTATCGCACACCAGCGCTTTAATAGGAAGATTGTTCGTGGCTTCCACCAGCATTTTTGATAAAGTATAAGCCACCGGCGAGGTTACATGCAGCAAGTGGATATCAAGCAGGGGATGTAAGTGCATTTCTATTTCTTGCGCAATTTTAGTCATCACTTTCACCGCTTCTATCGGGTGGTTCCCATTAGCTGTTTCGCCGCTGAGCATAATGGCATCGGCGCGTTGGTAAATGGCGTTGGCCACATCGCTCACTTCGGCGCGGGTGGGACGCGCATGCTCAATCATGCTGTGCAGCATTTGTGTGGCAATGATTACCGGTTTTTTACGCCGGTGGCATTTTTCCACTAATTGCCGTTGTATCACCGGAATTTTTTCGGCGTGTATTTCTACCCCAAGATCACCGCGGGCTACCATAATACCATAAGAATGGTTAAGGATTTCATCAATGTGGTCGACCCCTTCCTGATTTTCGATTTTAGCAATAATTTTTATATGACTGTTCCGGCTGTCCAATACCTGTTGCACCTGAAGCAGGTCTTCTTTATTACGCACAAAAGAATGGGCAATAAAATCTATTTCATTATCCATAGCCCAAAGGATAAATTCATGGTCTTTGGCGCTTATGGCCGGCAGTTGAATATGGGCGTTGGGTACGTTAACGCTTTTACGGCCTTTGATTGTGCCGGCGTCGCTGATTACACATATTAAATGGTCATTGGCTTTTTCTACCACTTTCATGGCAATATCGCCGTCGTCAATCAAAATCGTAGCGCCTTTGTGCACATCCTCCACAAAACCGGCGTAGTTTACATACAAACCCTTGTCCGATGATAATTTGTCGGGGTGACCGTATACATTAATTTTTTCACCGGTTTTTACTGCTATGCCCCTGTCGTTTTCCATAGGCGTAATGCGAAGTTCCGGTCCTTTTGTATCAATAAGAATGGCGATGCGTTCGGACACTTTGCGCACATTGGCAATGACCGTGTTCGCGCTGTTGATATCCTGATGAGCGGTATTTATACGCACCACATTCATGCCGGCTTCAAACAGTTCGCGAATAAATTCGGTAGAACAATTCCTGTCGGAAATGGTGGCCACGATTTTAGTTTTCTTCAGTAACATAATATAATTGACGATTTTCGATTGACTATTGATGATTTATTTGTATTTTTGCATTGCAAAGATACGAAATTTTACATTGCAAAACTAATCTAATTATATGTCACTCATCACTCATCACTCATCACTCATCACTCATCACTGGAACACTGCCATAGCCGACTTTGCGGTTTATTTGCGGCTGGAAAAATCTTTGTCGGGGAATTCGGTGGCGGCCTACCGGCGCGATGTGGAGAAATTATGCAATTATGCCTGTAAGAAAGGGGTAGATTCTCCCATTAAATTGACACATAATAATATATCCGAGTTTTTGACCACTTTGTATGACGCCGGCATCAGTAAACGTTCCCAGGCGCGGATATTGAGCGGTATCAAAACTTTCTACAAATTTTTGTTGTTGGAAGAAAAGATAGATCGCAGTCCTGCCGAATTGATAGAGACGCCGAAATTGGGTTTTTATCTTCCCGATGTACTGAGCCTGCAAGAAATAGAAGCATTGATTGCCGCTATAGATGTGAGCCGCCCCGACGGGCATCGTAACCGGGCCATGCTGGAAACCTTGTATGGTTGCGGCCTACGGGTGTCGGAGTTGATTGGTTTACACCTTTCCGACCTGTTTTTTGACGATGGTTTTATCCGGGTGGTGGGCAAGGGCGACAAGCAGCGCCTTGTGCCTATCGGATCCGCTGCTATACGGGAGATAACGCGTTATCTTGGCCAACGGCGCACAGGCAAAATAGATCCGAAAAGCGAGGATATTGTATTCCTGAACCGCACGGGCCGCGGCTTGTCGCGCGTGATGATATTTTCCATTATCAAACAATTGGCAGCGAAAACCGGGCTGACTAAGAATATCAGTCCGCACACTTTCCGGCATTCCTTTGCCACTCACCTTATAGAGAATGGCGCTGATTTAAGAGCGGTGCAGGAAATGTTGGGGCACGAAAGTATTCTGACCACAGAGATTTATACGCACGTTGACCGCAAACGTTGGCAACAGAATATTTTGAAGCACCACCCGCGGGGTTATTCGAAGTGAAGACTCAACAAAATCATGCGGGAGTTCATGCGACTAATGGCGTCGCGATAACCTTCATAGCCCTCTGCCACTTTAGAGGAGGCTACGTTGAGCATTCCGCCGGAGTACTTGAGTTCTACGGATAATTTAAAGTAATAATAAAAAAAGTCGAAGCCAAACCCCGCTTCGTAAAACGGTTCAAAGGGGTTTAGTCCGAAATATACACCCTTGACTTCGTTGATTTTTGATCCTAAATTATAACGCCCATTGACGCCGGCCATAACATACGGACGCAAGTTGCTGTGCCGGTTAGCTTCATATTTTAACATCAGGGGTACTTCTACGTAATAGGAATCAAAAGGCATGGTGTGTATCAATTGGCCTCCGCTATTGAAAAAGCTCAGGTTCCGGCTCCCGAAACAAATGCCTATTCCGGAACGCAGGTGCCAGTTGCGTTTGATTTTATAGTCTACAATGCCGTCAATGTTAAATCCCATGCCGGGAGAAGTTACGTCGGCCCGCAATATAGTAGTAGCGGAGCTGCTGGGCGAGAGGGCGACTTCTTTCAGTGAATTTTTTACGGCAAAATCGAAGGTATGCAGGCCTAAGGTCATCCCGAAACGCCATGTTTTTTGATAGTCGTAATACAGCAGGTGCAACTCCTTGGTTTGTATCTGCGCGCGGACAGGAATGGCTGCCGTCAGAAAAAAAAGCAGTATGTAGCCGAAATGCTTCATATAACCCACAAAGATAGAAAAAAGTATTTACTTTACTGCCGTATAGAAGCCGCAAATCCCGCAAGTAAGTGTTTTATAGTTAGTTGTCTGAAACCCGGCATGCTCCAGTTCCGCCAGAAACTTTTCACGTTGAGGGAAGGCTTCTACCGAGGCCGGTAAATAGCTGTAGGCCGCTGCGTGTTTGGACACTAAGCGCCCTAACAGGGGAATGATATAGCGGGAATACCAGCGGTAAAGCAGCCGCACAGGCCGGGTGCGGGGCGTGGTGAATTCAAGGATAGTTACTATTCCGCCGGGACGGAGTACCCGCTGCATTTCCGATAACCCCTGTTGTAAGTTGTCGAAATTACGTACGCCGAAAGCCACGGTCACCGCATCGAATGTGTTGTCGGGAAAGGGCAGGGCGGTGGCGGAGGCTAATTGATAATTGATAATTGATAATTGAGAGTTGAGAGTTTTCTTGCGCGCTACCTCCAGCATGCCTTCTGCAATGTCCACGCCGGTGACGGCAGCGCCGGTTTTCCGTTGCAGCAGAATGGCCAAATCGCCGGTGCCGGTGGCTACATCGAGGAGATGTGCAGGGTGGTGTGAACGCACGTGCCGGACTAAGCGGCGGCGCCAATACCTGTCGATACCAAATGAAAGGAAATGGTTGAGAAAATCATACTGCGGCGCAATGGCATTAAACATGCCCGCAATGTTCTCAGGATTTTTATTTAGGGAAGTATTCGTATAAATTATATTTTTTCATTATATTTTATCGGAAATGTCGGAATCTTATCGGAAATTTATCGGAAATCGATGTTTGAAATTGCATATTATTAACTGTTTGCGACTTTCGTTGTCGGCAAACCCTGAACAAGAAAGATATATTTTGAGGTTTTCAGATCGCCTTGCTTTATAAGAATTTCTTTTTCAACCAATTCCGTTAAATCTGTTCGGGCTGTTCTGTCGGTTATATTATATTTTGCTGCGTATTCCGAACTTGTTATTTCTCCTTTTGACTTATAGAAAATCAAGGCATCAACCTGTCTTTCATTCAATCCTAATTGGCTCAAATCTTCCTTGTTGTAAATGTCCTTGCGGAAAGTTACCCAAAAGTCTGAGCCATTGGGCGAAAATTGCGGTGCGGGCAAACCTGCGGCGGCACATTGTTCTTCAATCTTGGAAATGCCTCGCCCCCACGATTCCACATAACCACTACGAAAAAAGGCATTGGCAATATCAGGATTATTAGGGCGTGAAGAATGGTTTTGCAGAAGGTTTTTAATAGTCCAATCTTCGGGTAATCTACCCTCGTTCCAAATGGACTTATATTCTATAATTTGCTGTTCGCGCATGATTCTTTGTTTAGAGTGCAAAGATATGGTTTTTTAGTAAATTGACGGTAGTAAAAAGCGGGATCTATCTTATTCTTTATTGAGATGTCGATGCCGAAAGAAAGGAAATGATTGAGGAAATCGTACTGCGGTGCAATAGCATTAAACATGCCCGCAATGTTCTCAGTACTTTTATTTAGGTGTAACTGTATCCATAGGCAATATGCTGAAAATATTGCGCAAAAATAAGAAAAATTTACCGTTCAATGATCTCCCCCAGCGCGTTATCGTAAATGTTCTTGTAGTCGTTGACAAAACCGAATGACTCGTCATCAATGCGGAACTCGCCTTTGGTGATGTGCCCCAGCAATGTCAGGGCACCTTTTGTGCACGCATGAAATCAACGAAATTGACTTCACTCTCGGGCGATACGCTGATGACTATACGTCCCTGCGCTTCTCCGAAAAGGAAAGCATCGGTGCGTATTTCGCTGTCGGTGGTAATGTCGAAGCCTAAGCCGTTGGGCATGGCCGATTCGAGCAATGCAATAAATAAACCGCCGTCCGATACATCGTGGGCACTGTTAACTAGCCCTCCGCGTATGGCGCCCAGCACCGCCTGTTGCAGCGCATATTCTTCTTCCAAATTGAAATAAGGCGCCGGCGAGGCTTTCACGCCGTGATAACTATAGAGGTATTCCGAAGAAGCAATATCTTCTTTCGAAGCGCCGACAAGATAAACGACGTCGCCTTTTTTCTGAAAGGCCAACGTGGTTTGGTGCGCCTTGTCGGTGAGTATACCCAGCATCCCGATGGTGGGCGTGGGGTTCACCGCTTCGGTGCGGCCTTTGATAGCATATTGATTGTAGAAACTCACATTGCCGCCGGTTACCGGAGTGCCGAAACGTTCGCAGGCCTTGCTCATTCCCTTAATAGCATGCACAAACTGCCAGTACACTTCGGGATTGTAAGGATTGCCGAAGTTGAGACAATTGGTGATGGCGCAAGGCTCGGCGCCGGAACACACCACGTTGCGGGCGCTTTCCGCCACGGCAATCATGGTGCCGGTTTCCGGGTCGGCTTTCACGTAACGGCTGTTGCAATCCGTACACACGGCCAGTGCTTTGTTGGTGCCTTTAATGTTCACCACACCGGCGTCCGACGGACGGTTGGTGCTCATATTCACCGTGCGCACCATTGAATCGTATTGCTCATACACCCAGCGTTTGCTGGCAATATTGGGATTGGCCGTCAGCGCCAGCGCTACGGCTTTCAAATCTTTCGGTGACTGAATTTTTTTGATATCGAATTGTTGATATTCTTTGTAGTAGGCCGGCTCTTTGTATTCACGGTCATACTGGGGCGCTCCGCCGCCTAATGCCAGCGCCGAAGCCGGAACCACCGCTTTTAATTCCCCTTCATAATAAAATTCCAGTTTATCTTCGTCAATCACTTCGCCGATAATTTCACAGGCTAAGTCCCATTTCTTGAAAATGGCTTCTACAACAGCTTCCTTGCCTTTTTCCACCACTACCAGCATGCGCTCCTGCGACTCCGACAATAGAATTTCCCAGGCTTCCATGCCCTTTTGGCGCATGGGCACTTTGTTGAGGTCAACGCGCATACCGCAATGTCCACGCTCGCTCATTTCGCTGGTAGAGCAGATAATGCCGGCAGCACCCATGTCCTGCATGCCTACTACAGCGCCGCTTTTAATCAGTTCGAGAGAAGCCTCAAGCAACAATTTTTCCATGAACGGGTCGCCCACTTGTATGGACGGAATATCGTTGGCCGAGTCTTCCGTAATGTTGGCCGATGCAAAAGTGGTGCCGTGAATACCGTCTTTTCCGGTAGAAGAACCTACAATGTACACAGGGTTTCCGGCGCCTTTGGCCGTGGCCGAAATGGTTTCGCCTTTGCGTACCAATCCCACCGACATGGCGTTCACCAAGGGATTGATGTGGTAACACTCGTCGAAATACACTTCGCCGCCCACTACCGGCACGCCGAAGCAGTTGCCGTAGTGGCTGATGCCTTTTACTACACCGTGTAACAAAAATTTAGTGCGCTCGTCGTTGGGATTGCCGAAACGCAAAGAATTCAATTGGGCTATGGGACGCGCACCCATGGTAAACACGTCGCGGTTAATGCCGCCCACGCCGGTGGCCGCGCCCTGTACAGGCTCTACAGCGCAGGGGTGATTGTGCGATTCTATTTTGAAAGCACAGGCCCAACCGTCGCCCACATCCACCAAACCGGCATTCTCTTCACCGGCTTCCGCCAAAATGTGTTGACCTTTTTTCGGCAATGTTTTCAGCCATTTAATAGAATTTTTATAAGAAGCATGTTCGCTCCACATGGCCGAAAAGATGCTTAATTCGGTGAAATTGGGCACGCGGCCTAATATCTCTTTTATCTTGTCAAATTCTTCGGGGAGTAATCCCAATTCTTTGGCAGTATCGTAGTTGATTGTTTGCATGGCTGTAAAAATATGATTAACTTTCTTCTTCCTCCACAAATT
>QMCD01001152.1_pt2 | contig 24217 bp, 15 predicted proteins | sample 1821841 | NCBI WGS metagenome assembly QMCD01 (sample SAMN01991225, study PRJNA193472) | Termite gut metagenome, whole genome shotgun sequencing project. | isolation source: worker | host: Macrotermes natalensis | reverse complement strand
CTAAGGCTACCGAACTTTCGGGCTGGAAGGTCAATGACGCATCGTTCAATTGTAATTTTTCAAGGGAGTTTCGCAGGTTTTCAAAATCTTCCGCTTCGATCGGATACACGCCGGCAAACACCATCGGTTTCACTTCCTCAAATCCGGCGATTCCTTGTTCGGCTCCGTTTTTAACATGGGTAATCGTATCGCCTACCCGAACCTCTTTCGATGTTTTTATGCCGGATATAATATAACCCACATCACCCGTACGTACTTCACCACGCGGACTCAATTCCAACTTAAGCACACCAACCTCGTCCGCGTCATATTCTTTTCCGGTGGCTATAAACTTGACGAGGTCGCCTTTACGGATTACCCCGTTAACCACTTTAAAATAAGCAATTATCCCACGAAACGGATTAAATACGGAGTCAAAAATCAGACATTGCAACGGAGCCTCCGGATCGCCCTTAGGGGCAGGTACCCTGTCAACGATGGCATTCAGAATATCAAACACCCCATCGCCGGTCTTTCCGCTGGAACGGATAATGGTATCGCGAGAGACGCCAAGCAATTCAACGATCTGATCTTCCACTTCTTCCGGCATAGCGCTCGGAAGGTCAATTTTATTGATGACCGGAATAATCTCCAGGTCATTTTCAATCGCCATATACAAATTGGAAATTGTCTGCGCCTGAATCCCCTGCGCCGCATCAACTATCAGCAAAGCTCCTTCGCAGGCGGCAATGGAACGCGATACTTCGTATGAAAAATCAACGTGCCCCGGCGTATCAATCAGATTCAGTATATATTTTTCACCATTATATTCGTATTCCATCTGGATGGCATGGCTTTTTATCGTGATTCCCCGCTCACGTTCCAGATCCATATTATCAAGTACCTGATCCTGCATATTTTTACCGTCCACTGTTTTCGTATATTCCAACAGTCGATCCGCCAGCGTACTTTTCCCATGGTCAATATGCGCGATAATACAAAAATTCCGTATATGATTCATTATGTCTTCCTAAATTTCAGGCGACAAAGGTACTCTTTTTCATTGTAAAATGAAAAACAACAACTGGTTTTAGTATAAAAAAACAGATTCGGCTACCTATAAAATTGTTATCTGAAATAAAAATATTATTTTTGGCATAGCTTTTGCTTTATACAACAAATGACAATACAGGATATACAACTAATATATGGGCAAATTATCAAATCACTTGATAAAAGAGAATTAAATGCGGCATTTGATTCTTTGAATGATTTTATCGCCCGTTCGCAGGCTTATCTATTCCAGGATGAATTAAATAGTCTGCAGGAGAACTATAAACGGCTCTTATATTATTATACGGAGGGTTCAAGAGATCCGATGCAAACAAAGATTTACAACGAGTTGACCGCCTCTGCGTACGAATTGAACGACAGAATAAAATTAAAACTACTGGTATCAAAGTCACCCAATTTATATTTTGTCGGACAACGCGCTTTCACAATTTATCCGGAAAGCCTTGAAAAACTTAACGATGCAATTATTTCATCGTATGAGGCAAATGACATACGATATGCGGAAACGCTGATAATTAAGCTATTCAAATACATCTGGACTTCTCCATATCTTTCTGAAAACGAGACAAAATGCCTGCATCAGTCAATAGTAACGGACAGCACATCGTCCGGAAACACGACACATGCAAGCGGTCTGTCAATAGTAAACTGCCAAATTGTCTCATCGCTCATTCTCGGATTACAGGAGGTATTTGATAAAAGAAAACTGCAACTTCTGACCGTTGCGGCTGAAAGTAAGGATGAAGAAGTAAGGATCCGCGCTTACACAGGTATCCTGATCACAATCTATTTATACAGATATCGTATGAATTGTTATCCGGAAATTAGGCACCGCCTGGATACATTGGCGGAAAGACCTGAGTTCAGAAAAATCATCTACCTGATCATCCTGCGTTTTATTCTTTCACGCGAAACGGAAAAGATATCCAACAAACTCAGGGATGAAATTATTCCCGAAATGATGAAACTGAATCCGAAATTTAATCCACGCACCCCGTTCCGGGATTTATCTCCGGAAAATCTGGAAGAAATGAATCCCGAATGGATAAATAAATTATCGGGAGGTAAATTAGGAAAACAGATAGAAGAGTTCAATAAGTTGCAGGAAGAAGGGGCGGATGTCATGCACTCAACCTTTGTCCACCTTAAAAACTTCTCGTTTTTCTGTGAGATAGGCAATTGGTTCATGCCTTTTGTCAAAAGCCAGTCATCGCTATCGGACGATGCTATCATCATGAAGTCACTTGAATTCATTACCAATGTGGGGTTTTTGTGCAATTCTGACTTATATTCCCTGTATTTCAGCATCAGACAGATGCCGGAAGCCGGTCGTAGAATGATGATAGGGCAGCTTGAGAGCCAGTTTAATGAGATGAAAGAACAACGGGTATCCGAATTGCCGACAAAAAACAACAATGCCGAACGTATCATCAGGCAATATGTACAGGATTTATATCGTTTTTATAAACTCTGTTCACGCCGGAACGAATTCAATGACATATTTACACAACCGCTTGATTTTCACAATATTCCAATTCTTCAAACATACTTTTCAGACAAAAACGACTTGTTGAATATTGCAGATAATTACCTGCGCAAAAATTATTTTGAAGATGCCCTGACCATCTATGAACACCTGTCGGTAACATCCGAAGAGAATGATGATACATTATTTCAGAAAACCGGTTATTGCAGGCAGATGAACGGTGATTATGAAGGAGCGATAGCCGAATACGCAAAAGCGGAGATCATTAACCCGGAAAGCAAATGGTTGCTACGGCGCACGGCACAATGCTACCGCGCCGTCGGAAAGCCTGAAAAAGCGATCGGTTATTACCTGCAATATGAAAGGCTGGATCCGGAGAATCTTTCCATATTATTAAGTATCGGTTCCTGCTATTTAGATATGAAGAATCATACGGAAGCGTTGAAATATTACTTCAAGGTTGACTATTTAGACGCCGAAGGAAATAAAGCGTGGAGACCCATTGCATGGTGCTCTTTCCTCGCGGGAAAATATAACCAGGCCCGTAATTACTACAACAAAGCGCTATCACACAAACCGGATTCGCAAGATTACATGAACGCCGGACATACGGAATGGGTGCTGCGAGATATAAAAAAAGCGCTTGAATTCTATAAAAAATCCATAGAAATGCTGAAAGGTGATTATGATAAGTTCCGGACAGAATTTGATCATGACATTCCGGAACTTATCGCGGCAGGAATTGATCCGGCAGAAATTCCGCTCCTGTCAGATCAACTCCGGTATTCCATGTACGATTTTTAGTTATCAGTATTGTTCCAGCGGTATGATACGACGGAATAAGGAGGTAATACACAGTTGAAAATACGCTCTCCGTCGGACAAGGTGAATGACCGTTCTTCTTCCGCGTCATTCAGTACGACGAAAGCAAACGATTGGTCAGGATTGACAAACGCACTGTAAACAAGTCCGTCTGCTTCATAACCGCTACTTCCTATGCGCCAGGCGCCGGGCTTTACCACAGAGGAAAGATGCCCGATTACATAGTAATGTGAATTACGGGTTATTGTTTTATAATCGGATCGATCGATATCGACCGCTCCGTAACAGGTGCGGCAACCACCCTCGCGATTAGGGCCCCGTTCGCTGTCAAGCATCAGGTTCCAGACAATGACGCCCCGGCACCAGTTCCTGACGGTTCCCAAACCGACTTCCCGCATATCATCCATCAAACGCTTCTTCAGGTTGCGGCCATCATTCCACGTACCGATAGACGTCTCCGTAAAAACAAGTTCTTTATCAGGATAAGCATGATGTATCCGGTTTAATTCCTCCTTGTTTCCCGAATAATTGTGATAGGCGGCGCCTGCAATATAGGGGGAGGCTTCCGTATCTTCATATATACGCACCGGATAACTCTGCTGATCTTCTATCTTATCATAATCGTAATTATGATCAAAGGCATAAATCTTTGCATGAAGACCGGCCGCTTTCATTTGCGGCCCGAGAAAACCTTTTATAAAATCAGCTTGTTCTTTCCAACCCATGAACAAGGAAGCCGAATTACCGCGGTTAAGCGGTTCGTTCTGTGGCGTTACGGCATAAATGGGTATTCCGGCTTTTTCGAATGCGCTGATCCATTTCACAAAATAAGTTGCATAATCATCATAATATACGGGATTCAGTTGACCTCCCGTCCATGAATGATAGGCTTCCCGGTTCTCCGGATTTTCCATTTTCATCCACAACGGACAGGTCCACGGCGATCCCATTACTTTCACAGACGGATTTATACGCAAAATTTCTTTCAGGATAGGTATTACATATTCCGTTTCCTCCTCCGTCAATGCAAAATTTTCAATTCCTTGTTTGTCACAACACGTATATTCACTAAGGGAAAAATCAGAACATCCGATGGAAATACGCACATAGCTGAACCCCATCTTCTGATTGGAGGAAAATGTTTCATAAAGAAATGCCGAACGCTCATCCCGGTTCATTTGCATCAGGTTAAAACAGGTCGAACCGGTGACAGCCGCACCGAAGCCGTCCATTTGCTGATAACGGACAGCAGAGTCAAGAAAGATCATTCCGGCGCCGGATGCTACCGGCGTTTCTTCCGAGAAGGGAATAATTTCATAAACAAAATCCTTATTCCGATCCGCAGTCGTAAGAAACATATCCACACTGCCGACCGGCTGCGGCATACATGACTGAAGCAGATACATTACAGTACATACAAACAAGTATAAAACGTTCTTTTTCATTTTTCCTTTATTAAACCGCTTACTTATAACTATTATAAATAGCCAACCGCTAACCGTCAATCACTAACAGGATTTTCACGAAGCTGACGGGATAAGGCCATGTCATTTTTTGCACGTTCTTTCAGGACTTCCAGGTATTTTTTCTGGAGTTTTGTATAGGCGCCGTCTTCTCCGGTATTCTCTTCAAAAAGCCGTCCGGATTCTTCGGCATAACCGATGGCTTTTTCAAAATTTCCGGTCATTTCATTACATAAAGCAAGATTTGATAACAAACGGGCTTTGGATTTCCATTTACTTGTTCCGGCAAGCAATGGTTCCCAAAAAGCAGCCGCTTCTTTCCATTTATTAGCCGCAGCATAAACAGACCCCCGTTTCCATTCGGAAGAGAAACTGGTATAATACCAGCGATTCGTAAACGACCAGTACGGGACAAAATACGCATGCATCTTCTCACCCATAACACCTGATAAATAACGCATTGCATATTCCACATCGGGTAGCGCATACACCTCAATATATGAATCATAATAAAAACTTTCAGATCCATTCCAACTCAACGAATCCACGAATGGAAATGAATATACCTCTTGCTGTCCCGGCCATAAAGCTCTTAATTCACCGGACAGGTCTACACGAACGGACCTGCCGGGAGGCAAACCGGCAAATTCGTTTTCGCTGACCTTTGTTAAGAAAGCCAAATGATCCAACGATAGAAGGGCATCCACACCGTAACGATCGCAAAGGATCTCCACCTCCGCCTTGGAAAAGGGCCTTTTATCATAAAAAACAGAATCCCTCCGCAGTGTATCATTACTGATCCGCACATCATCAAATACGGGAGATTCCGCCATATTTTTGCCCAACCAGAAACAGAAATCATATGCCGTACTATCAGCCGACACAAACATCACGGAGTCATCTCCTTTGCTACGTATATACCAATGGCCTATACCATCAGGTTGTTGCGCTGAGTTATTAACGATCAGAATCGTCTTCACTTCCGGAGGAAACGTTATCGACGCCGGATTATACGTTTCTACCTCTATACTTTTAATAGAACTACAGGAGATGAAAAATAACACGCCCCAAAACAGGACGCCCCAAAGAACCAGTTGTTTCATATGCACATCTATTAATTTTTAACATCAAGGATATAGGAAACTCACAGCCTATTCATCACTCTCCGGCGTAAGCTCATTTTTTTCACGCTTCGCCAATCCCGGTATATTAATCAGGTATTTCAGGTATAATCACTGATTGCTTTGAAATAGCCGATGGACTCTGCGATTCCGAGGAACGGATCTTTCATATCTTTTTCATATTCAAGGCTGCATTTCCCTGTATAATTTATCTTTCGCATCATCTTCACAAGCGACTGAAAATCAATTTTTCCACGACCGATCTCTATGCCACGTCCGGCTTTGGAGGCTTCCGTAACGTCCTTGATATGTATATCAAAAACACGCGTATGATATTTTTCCAGATCGGCAACCGGATCACATCCGTTGCGCAGGTCATGGCCTACATCAAGGCACATCCCCATTCGCGGATCGAGATTCTTCGTATGTTCCCACACATCTTTGGCATCAGGATACAATGCTATATCCGGCCCGTGAAGATGAATCGCATAATGAAAATCATATTCTTTTACTTTCTTATCAACGTACGGCAACAACTCATAGTTCGGAACCCCGACAATCAATTTCACTCCCACGCGTTTGGCATATTCGAAACCGCGGTCTATTTCTTCTTCCGTCTTCATATAAATCGGACCAACAGCATAACCTGTAACCCCATAGGAAGCACATTTCTCATGGAACGCTTTGATCTCCTCATCGGTCGATTTAAACGGCAAATGAAAGTCTTTTATACAAAGATAATGAATATCCAGACTCTTCAATGTCTTCAAAGTCGTTTCCAGATCAAAATTCACAAACGTATAACCGGCCATCCCCAACTGAAACGGATTATTCGCCTTCGTTGCTTTCGGTTTAATTACATCATTCCCTGCCGCTACACTACTTGTCCCTGCAATCAGCGGTTCGGCAATCAACGGAGTTGCGCCCAGCATGGCCACCCCTGCGATACTTTTTTTCAAAAAACTCCTTCTGTCTGACATACTATTACATTTTTACGTTAAAAATTCCAATTACGTGCGGCTTTATACTAAAAAACAATAACACGCGATCTCTGTTCGGATGTATCCGAAAGTTTACCCTTTCAACTTATTAACGCTTTCGCGCAACGTATCAATTTTACTTTCAGCATCCGCCTGTTTCTTTCTTTCATTAGCCACTACCTCAGGCTTCGCATTGGCAACGAATTTTTCATTGCCCAGTTTCTTCATCACCGAAAGAAGGAATCCTTCGAGATACCGGATCTCCTCCTCCATCTTTTTTATCTCTTCTTCAATATCGACCGTGCTTCCAAGCGGAATGGCATATTCCGTCGTACCCACCATAAACGTGGCGGCCGTTACATCTTTTTCCGCAGGTTCAATACGTTCAAGGTTACACATTTTCATAATAACGGAGTTGTACGCCTCCCGGTGTTTACCCGAAACAATATGCAAGACAAGCGCTTCCTTATTCGGCACATTGCGCTCCAGGCGAACCGAACGGACGCCTGCCACAATCTGCTTGACGGTTTCAAAATCCGCCACTAATTCATCATTTTTATTTCCGGCATCCGGCATCCGGGTAATCATAATACTTTCGCCCGGTTTACGTAGGGTGACAGACTGCCAGACTTCTTCCGTAATAAACGGCATAAAAGGATGAAGCAATAACATCAATGTGTCAAAAAACTCAAGTGTTGCTTTATACGTTACGGCATCCATCGGCTGTTGATAAGCCGGTTTCACCATTTCCAGATACCATGATGAAAACTCATCCCAAAACAATTTATAAACCGTCATCAGCGCTTCGGATATACGATATTTATCCAGTTCATCATTCATCTGCCTGATCGCGGCGCTTAAACGCGCGCCAAACCAGTCAATAGCGACTTTCGCCGAACCGGGTTGCGCAATATCTTCCGATACCGCCCAGCCCTTCACCAACCGGAGCGCATTCCATATCTTGTTATTAAAATTACGGCCCTGTTCACAAAGCGCTTCGTCGAACGGCAGATCATTTCCGGCGGGAGACGATAAGAGCATCCCCATCCGGACTCCATCCGCGCCGTACTTATCCATCAATTCGATCGGGTCGGGAGAATTTCCTAACGATTTAGACATTTTCCGCCCCAACTTATCGCGAACAATCCCGGTAAAATAAACATTATAGAAACAAGGCTGATGCCGGTATTCAAATCCCGACATGATCATACGCGCCACCCAGAAAAAGATGATTTCCGGCGCTGTAACCAAATCATTTGTCGGATAATAATACTTTATATCTTCATTATCCGGTTCATTGATTCCGTCAAATACGGAAATAGGCCATAACCATGAAGAGAACCATGTATCCAGACAATCTTCATCCTGCCGCAAACCGGAAACCGTCAATTCCGGATTACCCGACTTTTCACGCGCAAGCTGCAATGCCTCTTCGGCTGTTTCGGCAACCACATAACCGCCTTCCGGTAAATAATAAGCCGGGATGCGATGTCCCCACCATAGCTGACGCGAAATACACCAGTCTTTAATATTTTCCATCCAATGGCGGTATGTATTTCTGAACTTAGCCGGGTAAAATCTGATCGTATCATCCATTACCGCTTCCAACGCCGGCTTAGCCAGCTCTTCCATTTTCAGAAACCACTGCATCGATAGTTTGGGCTCGATCGGTACATCCGTCCGCTCCGAAAAGCCAACTTTATTCGTATAATCCTCCTCTTTTTCAAGAAGACCCGCGGCGGACAGATCCGTAACGATTTGCTTGCGCACATCAAAACGATCCATACCGATATAAATTTCCCCGGCCTCACTGATCGTTCCGTCATCATTAAAAATATCAATAGCCGGAAGATTGTATTTTTCTCCCAGCATATAGTCATTTACGTCGTGTGCAGGCGTCACTTTCAGGCAACCGGTACCAAATTCCACATCCACATACTCATCTTCGATAACCGGAATAACACGGTTGACAAGCGGGACTATCACTTTCTTTCCATGCAAATGCCGGTTTTTAGGATCATTCGGATTGATACACATGGCCGTATCCCCCATAATCGTTTCCGGCCGTGTTGTAGCCACCACGGCATATCCGTCTTCTCCTTCAATCTTATATCTCAGATAATATAATTTACCCTGCTGCTCTTTATAGATCACTTCCTCGTCCGAGAGCGCCGTAAGCGCTTTCGGATCCCAATTGACCATACGAACGCCACGGTAGATTTTCTCTTTTCTATATAAATCGACAAAGACTTTCAATACACTGTCGGAACGTTGTTCGTCCATCGTGAAACAGGTCCTGTCCCAGTCGCATGAAGCCCCCAGTTTTTTCAACTGTTCAAGTATAATCCCTCCGTGTTTCCGCGTCCAGTCCCATGCATGCTCCAGAAATTCTTCACGCGTAAGATCTGTCTTTTGTATACCTTCCGAAGCCAGTTTGGCCACCACTTTGGCTTCCGTGGCAATAGACGCATGATCCGTACCCGGCACCCAGCACGCATTTTTTCCCAGCATACGGGCGCGGCGAACCAGAATATCCTGAATGGTATTATTTAACATGTGCCCCATGTGCAACACGCCCGTGACATTAGGAGGAGGTATTACAATCGTATACGGCTCACGGCCGTCGGGCGTAGATTTGAACAGCCCATGTTCCAACCAATACTGATACCACTTTCCTTCAACCGCAGAGGGGTCATATTTAGATGCTAATTCCATATGTCTTACAGGCAATTTAATAATTTATTGCGCAAAAATAATAAATTTAATCGACAAGCAAAGGTCTTTCGGTTGAAGTTGAGAAAATAAAGATTTTTACAGCCATAGCTCTGTTAGGGATAAGCGACGGCACGATAACAAAAATAAACAAGTTTTTTTTGTGTTTCTCCCGTCTTGCGTTATCTTTGCGGCGTTTTTAATCATGTGAATATGCAAAAAAATCTCGTTATCGTTGAGTCGCCCGCGAAGGCAAAAACCATCGAAAAGTTTCTGGGGAAGGACTATAAAGTGATGTCAAGTTACGGTCATATCCGTGATCTGAAACCAAAAGAATTCAGTATCGACATTGAGCACAATTACGCTCCCGAGTATGTTGTACCGGCCGATAAGAAAAAATTGGTTTCCGAACTGAAAAAGGAATCCGCCTCTGCCGACGAGATACTTCTCGCTTCCGACGAGGACCGTGAAGGAGAAGCAATTGCATGGCATCTTTTCGAAACGCTTGACCTGAAACCGGAGAACACCAAACGCATCGTATTTCACGAAATCACCAAAAACGCAATTTTAAATGCGTTGAAAAATCCGAGAGACATAGATATCAATCTGGTAAACGCCCAGCAGGCACGCCGTGTCCTGGATCGCATTGTCGGCTTCGAAGTCTCTCCGATACTCTGGCGCAAGGTAAAGCCCGCATTATCGGCAGGACGTGTACAATCGGTTGCCGTCCGCCTGATCGTTGAGCGGGAACGCGAAATCAATCATTTCGTATCCGAAGCATCTTATCGCGTCGTAGCGACATTTATACTGCCCGACGGAACTACTCTACTGAATGCAAAGTTAAACAAACGCTTCAAAGATAAACAGGAAGCGCTGGCATTTTTAGAGTCGTGTAAAGATGCGGACTTCGTGATTGAAGACATAACCAAAAAGCCGGTTAGAAAATCGCCGGCGCCCCCGTTCACAACTTCCACATTGCAACAGGAAGCGGCCCGCAAACTCGGATTCTACGTATCGCAAACGATGATGGTCGCGCAACGCCTGTACGAATCGGGATACATTACCTATATGCGTACCGACTCCGTAAACCTGAGTGATCTGGCGCTCAACACAAGTAAAGAGGCGATCGTCAGTTCTTACGGAGAAAATTATTACAAATTCCGCAAATACCACACAAAAAGCAAAGGTGCGCAGGAGGCTCACGAAGCGATTCGTCCGACCTATATGAGTGCGCCGGAAATAAGCGGCAATGCGCAGGAAAAGAAACTGTACGACCTGATATTCAAACGTACGATTGCATGTCAGATGGCTGATGCCGAACTCGAACGCACCACCATCACCATTAACATAAGCAACAAACAGGATGAAAAATTTGTCGCGACCGGCGAAATCATAACGTTCGACGGTTTCTTGCACGTTTACATGGAAAGTCTCGACGAAGACAGTGAAAACGAACAGGAAAACGGCCTTCTCCCGCCTGTAAAGAAAGACGAAGAGCTTTCGATGAGAGATATTGTGGCCACCGAGCGCTTCACCCAACGGCCTCCAAGATATACGGAAGCCAGTCTGGTACACCGATTGGAAGAGTTAGGAATCGGGCGCCCTTCCACATACGCCCCGACCATACAAACCATACAAAACCGCGAATACGTAGTCAGAGGAGATAAAGACGGAACGGAACGCAGCTATAACATTCTGACACTTAAAAACAGTAAAATCACTGATACGGATAAAACCGAAGTAACCGGCGCCGACCGCAACAAACTGATGCCGACGGATATCGGTACGGTTGTGAATGACTTCCTGATAGAATATTTCCCGAATATCCTGGATTATAATTTTACGGCTAATGTGGAAAAAGAATTCGATACAATAGCTGAAGGGCAATTAGACTGGACAAAGTCGATGAACAAATTTTATACGGCTTTTCATCCGATTGTCGAAGCGGCGGCAGCCGTAAAAACCGAATATAAAGTCGGTGAACGCGAATTAGGTATTGACCCGAAAAGCGGAAAACCCGTATTCGTAAAAATAGGACGATACGGGCCGATAGCACAAATAGGACAGGCAAATCCGGAAAATAAAAAGGACAAACCGCAGTTTGCTTCCCTGATGAAAGGACAGTCTATCGAAACAATTACTCTGGAGGAAGTTTTAAAATTGTTCGACCTACCACGTACGGTTGGCGAATACGAAGGCGAAGAGATGGTTGCCGGTATAGGCCGCTTTGGCCCCTTTATCAGGCACAACGGCGTATTCATCTCCATACCGAAAACACTGAATCCGTTGAGTATCACGCCGGAAGAAGCCATCGAACTTATCGAAGGCAAACGTAAGAAAGAACAGGAACGCCATATCAAAACATTTAAAGAAGAAGATCCGGATTTGGAGATTTTAAACGGCAGATTTGGTCCTTATATTGCATATAAAGGCAATAATTACCGGATTCCGAAAAGTACGGAACCGGCTTCCCTGACGCTTGAAGACTGCCGGAAAATTATTGATGAGGCTGCCGACAAACCGGCGAAAAAAAGATTTTCCAAAGGCAAAAAGAAAGAGTAGAAACCCCTGCTAATTTTTAAAAAACTTCAAAAATCCCTCTTTGTAAGCCGGTGAAATTTCGATCTCTGTTTCATCTTCGAGAACGATAATGCCACCGGAGCTTTTCAGGTATGATTTTACGGCATTCACGTTAATCATATGTGATTTATGGACACGCAGGAAAGGATAAGGCAATATCTCATCAAAATACTTCAACAAGCGGCAAACCATTTTTTTTGTTTTTATTCTGTTCCGGAAATAAACATCCGTAAAATTGCCGTTCCCTTGCAAACGCAGGATATCGTCCATACGCTCTACTTCAAACCCTTCGAGCGTCGGCAAAATAACGCGTTGCCGTTCAGGTTTCGGTTCACGGATATTTTCAACCAAAATCCGGTTCCGGTTAAAAATTTCATTGTTAATAATATGTTGCTGCACTTTGTTGACTGCCTGAATCAGTTCTTCTATGCTGATTGGCTTCAGCAAATAGTAAGCGGCGCTCCGGTTCAGCGCACGCAGGGAATATTCGGAAAAAGCCGTGGCGAAAATAGTTTCAAAGTAAAGATCTTCACATCCTTCCAGTACATCAAATGCATTTCCGAACGGCATTTCCACATCCAGAAAGACAAGTTGCGGCTGCAAGTCATGCAAAACACGAATAGCCTCCTTGCAATTATGCGCTTCACCCACAACCTCCAGTTGCGGACAATATTTCGCTATGTAATTTTTAAGCACTTCCCTGGCTGATAATTCATCCTCAACTATAACGGTTTTTATTTTTTCCATCCTATTCCACTTTTTTCCGGTCAATCCGTGGAAAACAAAGCGTCACCACCACTCCGGTATCCTCTCCGCTCTTATCTACAATCTCCATCGTTATCTTCGTATGATAAAGATGATTCAACAAACCGATACGCTCCTGCGTATTGCTTTGCCCGCGCGAATGACGGGCTTTCTGATGTGCGGTTTTCAACTCCCGGCTCTTCTGTATGCCGATGCCATTATCTTCCACAACGATACACACATCTTTCTCCTTCCGCAAAACGGACAGGGATAAAATGCCGGCCTCTTCCTTATACCGCAACCCATGCCATACGGCATTTTCCAACTGAGGCTGGATCAACATATTAGGAATCATCACGGAATCCGTATCCAAGGCCTCATCCACATGAATCGTATAGGTAAACTTATCGCTGAAACGTAATTGTTCCAACTCTAAATATTCGCGTAGTTGTTCCAGTTCCGTACTGAGCGGAATAAAGTCTTTATTGGAATTTTCCATAATCGTACGCATCAGTTTGGAATAGGATGACAGGTATTTATTGGCTTCCAGTTCATTATTTTCGGATATAAACTGATTCACACTGTTCAGGCTGTTGAAAATAAAATGAGGATTCATTTCACGCCGCAATGACTGCAATGCGATCTTTTTATTTTTCCTGAGATTGTCGTACAACACTTTCAATATGACCACCAGAGAAATCAGAACCAGGACTATCGAAGCCAGCAACACATCGTTATAACGGTTTTTCTTTGTGATCAATTCATCTTTCAGCATACGCTCCTTCTCCAACTGTGTAATTTTATCTTCCTGCAGCCGGAAAAATTTTTCGTCCACCAACGTACTGTCATTCTTCACCAGCGTATCTAATTTACCGATAAAATCGGAATAGGCGGCCAAAGCCTGGGATGTTTTGCGTTCTTTTTCATACCGGTGCACAATCTGTTCCAGGACTTTCTTCGCATCCAGCGTCAAACCTTTTTCAATTGCCGTGTTATAAGCATCCTGCAACGAACTGATTCCGTCGGAGGTTTCGCCTGCTTCGAAATAAGAAGTCGCCAGGTTTTGCAATTGCTTTACGGCTGTTTTCGGATTATTTGTCCGGCGCGCTTCATCAACCAACTCTTTATTCAAACCAATAGCCTCCTCGTGTTTTTTATCCGTCACAAGCGTATTGGCTATTTCCTGTTTTATCTGAAATGAAACATCTTGGGTTGCTTCGGACGATATTGACTCTTCAAGCGCTTTTTCCAATTCTTCCAGCGCTCCCTGATTATCATTTTGGGCTAATTTCACCTCTGCCATCTGTCTGCGTGCGGATATTTGTTCCGGAACGAAATTCGAATTGGCGGCCAGGTCAATATTTTGCTGAATATAGGCGGACTGAGCCGTCAAATTCAAAGGCTCTCCCAAACGGGCCGCATCATTTTTATTCAATAACTTCTGCGTATCATCCGCCGCTAAACGAGCCGCATTCCTGTAATTCTCAATCGCATCCTCCATCCGGCCCTGCATTTCCTGAACCTTTGCCAGCTCCCGGTACACCCAAGAGGACTGATCGTTTTTCTTCCGTTTCAGCGAAAGAGTCAGCGCCCGTTTCAAATAATCTTCCGCCCGGGCATAATCCTTCTTATCGGCAAGCTCCTTTGCCAACTCGATATAGTCACCCGCAACAGTCTCATCCGAAGCGCTTTGCTCCAGGGATTCGGAAAGTTTTACGGCCTGCGTATGAATTGTACTGCCGGATGATGTCTTCTTCGCTTTCTTATCCGTTTGCGCATACACGGACGAAACCGTTACCGACAACAGCAACCATACAACATAGCGTATCGTCCGCCGGAAAACGGAAAGAAGCTCCTTTTTACAGGAATATGTATGTACCGGTTGCACCTGCATATCACTTTTTTTTATCTGAATACAAAGTAAATACTTTTAATCGCATCTCCCAAACTGTTCACTTATTTAAAAGACCTTTTTATCAAGTGAAAACCGAAAGTCACCCATTTTGCCCGAAAAGTCAGTTTTTAACACTATACATTTGCCATGGAAAACAATTAAAAACATACAACTATGAAACAATTTAAATTAACCGGAGTATTGATGCTACTTTGTATCATCTTCAGCAATTGTAAAAATGCACATGCGGAAAACGCAACAACTAATTTTTCGAACGAGCCCGTTGTCAAAACCACGTCCAATGCCGGCAATAAAATTCAGGTTGCCATCCTATTAGACACGTCCAGCAGTATGGACGGCCTGATCAATCAGGCAAAATCACGTTTGTGGAATATTGTAAATACACTGACCACCCTGCGCTTTAACGGTAAAGAACCGGAAATACAAATTGCATTATACGAGTACGGGAATGACGGACTCAGCGCATCCGGCGGCTATGTGCGCCTCGTCGCACCGTTAACAACGGACCTGGATCTGATTTCGGAAAAACTTTTTGCCCTAAAAACAAACGGTGGGTTGGAATATTGCGGAACCGTTATCGACAAAGCGACGAAAGAACTGAAGTGGAGCACAAATGACAAAGACATCCACTTAGTCTACATTGCCGGAAACGAACCATTCACACAAGGAAATATCTCCTACAAAGAAGCGATCGGCGACGCTTTAAGGAAAAATATTACCGTAAATACAATCCATTGCGGTGACCGGGACGAAGGCATCAGCGGTATGTGGAAAGACGGGGCAGACAAAGGCAACGGAAAATTTTTCAATATCAATCACAATGCATACGTACGCTACATCGCCACGCCATACGACGACCGGATTGACGCATGCAACATTCGCTTAAATGCTACTTATGTAAGTTACGGGCGCATCGGAGAATCAAAGAAACAAAACCAGGCTGCCCAGGATGTAAATGCCGAGTCCATATCTTCTGCAAATAAAGCGGAACGCATCGTCAGTAAAACCAAAGCAGCCTACAAAAACGAATCGTGGGACCTGGTCGATCTGACGGAAGTGAATGAAGCAGCATTGAAAGACATCAGGCAATCCGAACTGCCGAAAGAATTACAGGGTAAGTCCGAAACGGAAATCAAATCATACGTTGCGGAGAAGAAAGAAGAGCGCATCGCCATTCAAAAAGAGATCGAGTCGCTGGCCAAGCAGCGACAGGCTTACATTGACGACGAGTTGAAAAAGTCGGGAGAAGCATCCGGAGACGATCTCGGCAAAGCAATCAATCAATCCGTGCTGGATATCGCCGCAATGAAAGGATATAAAGCCGAATAAAATAGATGATTCGGATCACATTCGCTCCGGCATTTCAATTCCCAAAAGCGACATTCCCGAACAGATGACTTTCGCTACATTTTCCGACAATACCAAACGTAAACGCCTGACATTTTCATGCTCTTCACGCAAGATGGAATAATCATGATAAAACTGATTATACTCACGCACAAGCTCGTATACATAATTTGCAATACATGCAGGGCTATACGTTTCGCCGGCCTCTTTCACTATCGCCGGAAACTCCGTCAGTAAGTGAATGATAGCTTCTTCTTTCTCCGTAACGGGAGTATTCAAGGGCAGATCTCCCGAAATACGGAGATTCTGCTCTTCCGCTTTACGCAAAACCGAACGGATACGGGCGTATGTATACTGAATAAAAGAGCCTGTATTCCCGTTAAAATCAATCGACTCTTTCGGATTAAAAGTCATATTTTTCCGCGGATCGACTTTCAGCATAAAATATTTCAATGAACCAAGCCCGATAAGCATAATATGACCGGCTTCCTCAGCGGTCAAACCATCCAACTTTCCAAGCTCTTTCGATATATCGCAGGCCGTAGCAATCATTTCGTCCATCAAATCATCGGCATCCACCACCGTCCCTTCGCGACTTTTCATTTTACCCTCCGGCAGTTCGACCATTCCATAAGAAAAATGAACAAGCCCTTTTCCAAATTCGAACCCCAGTTTATCCAACAGAATGGAAAGTACCTGAAAATGGTAATTCTGTTCATTCCCGACAACATAAATCATTTTATTGACCGGATAATCATCAAAACGCAATTTGGCCGTACCTATATCCTGTGTCATATATACGGAAGTCCCGTCCGAACGCAATAATAGTTTTTCATCCAATCCGTCCGCCGTAAGATCCGCCCACACCGAACCATCCTCACGCCGGTAAAAAACACCTTTCTTCAATCCTTCCAGCACGGTATCCCTGCCTTCAAGATAGGTTTCCGACTCATAATAAATCTTATCAAAATCAACCCCCAGACGTTTGTATGTTTCATCAAAACCGGCATAGACCCAACTGTTCATCCTGCTCCAAAGCGCTCTTATCTCATCATCTCCGGCCTCCCAGCGACGGAGCATATCACGGGCCTCGGCCATCAATGTCGACGCCGCTTCAGCTTCGTTCTCACTCAGACCACCTGATTGTAATTCTTTTAACTCCGCCTTATAATGCTTATCAAACAGGACATAAAAGTCTCCTACCAGGTGATCCCCTTTTTTTCCCGAAGACTCCGGCGTCACTCCTTCCCCCCATTTCTGCCATGCCAACATCGATTTGCAAATATGGATTCCGCGATCATTCACGATATTTGTTTTCACCACCTTATACCCGTTAGCCTTCATAATCTCCGATAGGCTATACCCGAGCAGGTTATTGCGGATATGCCCCAGATGAAGCGGCTTATTCGTGTTGGGAGAAGAATATTCTATCATCACCAGCGGAGAGGCATCCGTCGCATTTTTATAACCGAAATGCGGACACGAACGGATTTCGCTCAACGATTCCAGCCAGCACGCCCCCCCTATCGTTATATTCAGAAAACCTTTTATAACATTAAAATCAGCAACCATCTCCGGTTTGCTTGCACGAAGGCATTCGCCAATATCCTGTGCGGTCAGCTCCGGTGATTTCCTCGACGCTTTCAAAAACGGAAACACAACGAGCGTCAGGTGCCCCGCGAATTCTTTTTTTGTTCGCTGCAACACAATTTGTTCCGCAGGAACATCCAGATTGTATAACTCTTTAACCGCGGCAGCAACCGCTACTGATAAATTTTGTTCGATCGTCATAACGCATGAAAATTTGCGCAAAGGTATGAAAATTGTTGTTTTTATTGATAATTCGGCCTATATTTGTGTACGATTACCGAATCCCGACATGTCTAAACAAACAAATAAAAAACATATATCCAACGATTTACAGAGGCCGGTCATTGTGATAACAACAAATCCGGACAGGGGCAAGGTGCATCCCAAACCAGTAATATAATAAAAATGGAAACGAATAAACACATTATATACCAGACATTTCCCAGATTATTTGGCAACTACAATCATCGGCTTGTCAGAGAAGGCAGTATAGAAGAAAACGGATGCGGCAAATTCAATTCCTATACGGAAAAAGCATTGAAAGAGATCAGGGAACTGGGAATAACCCATATCTGGTACACCGGCATCATCGCCCATTCGACATGTACGGATTATACGGCGTATGCAATTCCAAAAGACCATCATGCCATCGTAAAAGGGAAAGCCGGCTCTCCGTACGCCATAAAAGATTATTATGATGTTGACCCCGACCTGGCGGAAAACATTTCCGACCGGATGAACGAATTTGAGGAGCTCGTCGAACGAACCCATGAGGCCGGCATGAAAGTCATTATCGACTTCGTTCCGAACCATGTCGCAAGGAGTTATCATTCCCGGATGAAACCCCCGTATATTGATGATTTAGGTCAGCACGACCACACGGAACAGGCCTTTTCAAGTACCAATAATTTTTATTATATACCGGGGCAACGGTTGGAATTACATTTCGGAGCGCAGGAAGAAGATTTCGAATACAGTGAATTTCCGGCAAAAGTCACGGGAAACGATTGCTTCAGCGCCACACCCGGCGAAAACGACTGGTACGAAACCATCAAACTGAATTACGGCGTCAACTACCTGAACGGAAGATCCAAACATTTTTCGCCTGTACCCGATACATGGAACAAGATGCTGGACATACTTTTATTCTGGGTTGGAAAAGACATTGACGGATTCCGGTGTGATATGGCGGAAATGGTTCCGGTTGAATTCTGGAGTTGGGCCATACCAAGAGTAAAAAGCCGCAAAAATGTAACTTTTATAGCTGAGGTTTATAATCCGGCGTTATACAATGATTATATATATACCGGCCGCTTTGATTACCTGTATGACAAAGTAGGCATGTACGATACATTACGCGAAATTATATGCCACCGGGAGCCGACAACCGCTCTTTCCGCCCGTTGGCAAGCCATCGAGGCTATCAAAGAACACATGTTGTTTTTTCTTGAGAACCATGATGAACAACGCATTGCGTCCGATTATTTTGCCGGCCATGCACAGGCCGGAATCCCCGGACTGGCATATATAGCTATGCTTGACGTGAATCCGGTTATGATCTATAACGGACAGGAACTGGGTGAAAAAGGCATGGACAACGAAGGATTCAGCGGCACAGACGGCAGAACCTCCATTTTCGACTACTGGAGTATGCAAAGCATCCGGGCATGGGCAAACAACGGCCTGTTTGACGGCGGACAACTGGACAATGAGCAACGCTCGCTAAGAGAATCGTATAAAAAAATATTGAATCTGATCCGAAATGAAAAAGCGCTCTCGCTCGGGCATTTTTACGGACTGGCATACTGTAACAAAGACAATCCCTGTTTCCCTTCCGGACAAATGACGGCCCATCTCCGTAAATATGAAAACGAACTGATCATCGTATTTATTAACTTTGATGATAAAGCTCATAATTTCCGTATCAACCTGCCGAAAAATGCATTCGATGTATTAAACATCCCGGACAACACCGCATCAAAAGTGAAAGAACTGCTTTCCGGCGAAGAAACGATCTGTTCGCTCACATACACCTGTCCGTATCAGGACGCTATACCTGCACACTCAACTAAAGTATTAAAATTCAGCTACTTACAAAACGGTTAACAATCCGTTAATAATTTTTCATTTCCGGTTTTTTTATGTTTTACAATATGTTTTGTACTTTTGCAGACAAATTTAAATAGCGTCTAATGAGTGCACATACTCCCTTCTTAGTCTTTTCGGGAACAAAAACCCGTTATCTGGCTGAAAAAATATGCTACAGCCTGGGATGCCCCTTGGGTAAAATGAATATTCAATGTTTTGCAGACGGCGAATTTTCCGTATCATACGAAGAATCCATTCGCGGCAGAGACGTATTTCTTGTACAGTCCACTTTTCCGAACTCCAACAACCTGATGGAACTACTCCTGATGATTGATGCCGCCAAACGCGCTTCCGCACATTCCATTATTGCCGTGATACCCTATTTCGGGTGGGCGCGTCAGGATCGCAAGGACAAACCCCGTGTATCCATCGGCGCCAAACTGATTGCGGACATATTAGGAGTTGCAGGCATAAACAGACTCATAACAATGGACTTGCACGCGGACCAGATTCAGGGATTTTTCAACGTTCCGGTAGATCATCTGTATGCATCCTCCGTCTTTCTTGAATATATTAAGTCGGAACTCCCCCTTAACAACCTGATCATGGCGACGCCGGACGTAGGAGGAACCAAGCGCGCAAGCAGTTATTCAAAATTCCTTGAAATACCGATGGTCATCTGCCACAAGACACGCCAGCAGGCAAATGAAGTAGCCGATATGCGTATTATCGGAGATGTAACGGATAAAGACGTATTATTGGTAGACGATATTGTCGATACGGCCGGCACCATTACAAAAGCCGCTGATCTTATGATGGAAAACGGCGCCCGTTCGGTACGGGCTATGGTAAGCCATGCGGTCATGTCTGATCCGGCGACCATGCGTGTCGATCAATCCGCACTCAGGGAAATGATCTTTACGGACTCCATACCTTACACGAAAAAAAGCGAAAAGGTAACAGTACTGTCCGTAGCGGAAATGTTTGCCGAAGCGATCAGGCGTGTTTGCAATGGCGAATCCATCAGCGGCCTTTACACGATCAAATAAAGGAATATTCAAAAAATAACCCCGCTGCCTAAACACAGGCGGTGTTCTTTATCATAAACAACCGCAAACTGCCCGGGAGCAATTCCCTGCATCCTGCTATCACTTGAAATTGCATACAGATCACCTGTACGGCGAATATAACCGTGTGTAAACTCGGGAGTATGCCGCAATTTGAATGTAATTTCTTTCTCGTCGTCAAATACGCCCCAGGGATCTTCCGTAATAAAATGAAAACCCTGCAGGTGAATGTTTTTCCCATACTGCGTTTCGGGATCATAACCATTAGAAACATAAATAAGATTTTTCTTCACGTCTTTCCGAATGACAAACCAGGGCCCCCCGCTCAATCCGAGACCTTTCCGCTGTCCGATCGTGTGAAACCAGTATCCGTTGTGCCGGCCCAGCACTTTCCCCGTTTCCAGTTCGATAATCTTACCGGGGCGCCGGCCCAGATACCGCTCTATAAAATCATTGTAATTGATTTTACCCAGAAAACAAATACCCTGGCTATCTCTCCGCCTGGCGCTCGGCAATTTCTGTTCTTCGGCAATTGCACGCACCTCACTTTTCATCAGATGGCCTATGGGAAACATCAATTTAGCAATCTGAAGATTTGTTATCTGCCCCAGGAAATCCGTCTGGTCTTTCACCGGATCCTTAGCCGTAGATAGCCATACCTTTCCGCCGATATCCGTCGTAGTGGCATAATGCCCGGTTGCTATTTTATCGAAATCCCTGCCCCACTTATCCTCAAAACATCCGAATTTGATATAACGGTTGCACATCATATCCGGGTTAGGCGTCAGACCGCGCTTCACGGAATCAATCGTATAACTTACGACTTTTTCCCAATATTCTTCATGCAACGATACAATTTCCATCCGGCACCCATACTTTTTAGCAATGAACGTTGTCATCTCGATATCTTCTTCCGAGGGACAATCTATATATCCGTCCTTATCTTCCATTCCTATACGGATATAGAAAATAACCGGATCATAACCTGCTTCTTTCAACAAATGTACAACGACCGAACTATCTACGCCTCCGGACACCAATGCTGCTATTTCCATCCTCTCCCCTTCAAAATATAAACACAAAAGTAGGGAAAATAATCCGCAAGTCAGCCATGAAGCATTAAAAACCTGAACCCGGTTTTAGTTATTCCGGATTTTTCATTAATTTTGTACGTTTGTCTATCATAAATCTGTGTATGAAAAAGTTTATTTTATCAATCATGGCAATATCAATCTTAACGGCTTGTTCCAATAAGAACAATCCTCCCGGCGAAACCAATGAAACAACGACAGAAAAAATAAATTATACGGTCGATCGTTTTGCCGATATTGAAATACTGCGTTATGACGTCCCGGGATTCGAATCCCTCTCGCTACAACAGAAACAATTGTTATATCACCTTTCGGAAGCGGCGCTGATGGGGCGCGATATCCTGTTCGACCAGAACAACCGCTACAATCTGGCCATACGGCGCTCGCTCGAAACGATCTATCAGGAATACGAAGGAGACCGGGACGACGAACAGTTCAAAGCCTTTGAAACGTACCTGAAACGCGTATGGTTCTCGAACGGCATACACCATCACTATGCGGAAGATAAATTCGAACCGGGATTCACGAAGGAATTTTTCGCCGGATGCATCGCAAAGACAGCTCCTTCACACCTCCCTTTGCGTGAAGGACAATCCATTGAACAATGGCTTACGGAAATAACACCTGTCATTTTCGACCCCGCTTTTATGCCTAAGCGAACCGTTCAGAGCGGCGATGAAGACATTCTGCTGGCATCGGCAAAAATCATTACTACGAAGGAGGAGTCACCCAAAAAGAAGCGGAAATGTTTTATGCAAAAATGAAAGATCCGAACGATAAGACGCCTGTTTCTTACGGACTCAACAGCCGCCTCTCAAAAGAAAACGGACAACTGAAAGAAAAAGTCTGGAAAGTCGGAGGACTTTACACCGAGGCCATCGAAAAAATCGTACGGGAACTTCAGCAAGCAGCGTCTTTTGCCGAAAACAATACGCAGAAAGCCGTCATCGAAAAACTGATCGAATATTACAATACGGGCGACCTGAAAACATTCGATGCTTATGCCATACTATGGGTAGAAGATGTCCATTCGGAAATTGATTTTATAAACGGATTTACCGAAACGTACGGCGATCCCCTCGGCATGAAAGCCAGTTGGGAAGCTACCGTCAACTTTATCAACAAAGAAGCTACCAAACGAACGAAGGTGATAAGCGACAACGCCCAATGGTTTGAAGATCATTCACCCACGGATCCGCGCTTCAAAAAGAAGGAAGTGAAAGGAGTTACAGCCAAAGTGATCACCGTAACCATGCTCGGAGGAGACTGCTATCCGGCCACTCCTATCGGCATCAATCTGCCTAATTCAAATTGGATCAGGGAACAATACGGCTCCAAATCCGTCACGATTGAAAATATTACGGAAGCATACGACAAGGCATCTCAGGGAAGCGGCTTCAGTGAAGAGTTTGCATGGAGCGAAACGGAACGCGAATCAATGAAAAAATACGGATTCGCAACCGACAACCTGCATACCGACCTGCACGAATGCCTCGGACATGGCTCCGGTATCATACTGCCCGGAGTAGATCCCGACGGACTTGGCGCTTACAACTCCACCCTCGAAGAAGCAAGGGCAGACCTTTTTGCTTTGTATTACCTGGCCGACAAAAAGCTGATCGAACTCGGATTATTAGACCATCCGGACGCATACAAAGCGGAATATTATAAATACATGATGAACGGCCTGATGACCCAACTGGTGCGGATACGGCCGGGAAAAGACATTGAAGAAGCCCACATGAGAAACCGCCAACTGATCGCCCGGTGGATCTATGAAAAAGGCAAAAGCGACAACGTTGTTTCCTTCGAAAAACGGAATGAAAAAACATACGTCGTGATCAATGACTATGATAAATTGCGGTCGCTATTCGGAACCCTCTTAGCCGAAGTGCAACGGATAAAAAGCGAAGGAGATTTTGATGCATGCCGCCGGCTTGTCGAAGCGTACGGAATCAAAGTAGACCACACGCTGCACAACGAAATACTCAAAAGATATGAAAGCCTGCATCTCGCACCATATAAGGGCTTCATTAATCCGGTCATGAAAGAAATAAAAAATGAAAACGGAGAAGTCACGGATATATTCCTTGACTATACGGAAGGATATGCAGCGCAAATGCTTCGCTACAGTAAAAAATATTCTTTTTTGCCGACA
>QMCD01000632.1_pt1 | contig 24231 bp, 17 predicted proteins | sample 1821841 | NCBI WGS metagenome assembly QMCD01 (sample SAMN01991225, study PRJNA193472) | Termite gut metagenome, whole genome shotgun sequencing project. | isolation source: worker | host: Macrotermes natalensis | reverse complement strand
TCAAGCAATTTGTTTAATCGTTGAATTTCTGCCTGTTCAATACTTAAACGTGAAACGCCTTTGCCTTGAAAACTGGCATCGCTAAACGTCTCAAATTCGTTTCGCCATCGAAGCAAAAGTTTGTAATCCAAGCCCAATTCTCGAGCTGTTGCGGAAATGGTTTTCCGCTCGTAACTTAGTTTGACCGCGTGTTCCTTGAACGAACGATCATAATGTTTTTTTGTCTTTTTCATACTGCAAAGGTAAGATTTTTTAGGTACTTATCTTAGACTGCAGAATTGGTTACTATGTCCAAAATGAGAGGGGGCAGATTTGTGGGGTTGATTGTGCAAATGCGTTTTAATATCTGTGATTAAGTCTATCACATATTGGTCTGCAGATTCTTGAAATCCAAAATATCTCTTTTGGTAGAGAATATCCATCAAGTCCTCAAAATAGTTGATCACTTCAGGCAATATGATAACTTTCATTGAGCAGCGTATTTCTTGTTCAATTTATCAACCACCAATAACGCTCTGCGTTGAAATTCTTCCATAGAAATCGCTCTGCGGAAATCGTCGTCAGGTTTCAGCAACTTCTTTTCTCTTGCGTTTATATCAGCTTTTGTAACGAGAAATGTATGATTCCCATTTTTAACGAACACTTCTTCGTTGAGTGCTAAATTGAAGTATTTTTGTTGATGAGTGGCGAACTCTGTACTGCTGACTACTTGCATGACGTGTTTTTTTGAATTGTTTTACAAAGATACAAAAAAAATAGCAATTAGCAAAAAAACGTTTTTTTTTGTTTTTACTGTAACCTTTTCCCGAAATATCCGTAAAAACAGAAAAAATGATCGCTATGAATTATATTCTTTTTGATGACGCAACAACACGCTCAAATCTCTTACCACTCACATTTACACGCCCTACAGCGGATTTGAGAGTGGGCATCACGACTATTCGTGAAAAATGGGACAGCCTTTTGGAAACCCAAACTTCTTCATTAACCGAGAAATATCTGGAGAAAAAATTCCCAACGGTAAAGAAGACAAACAACATTTTGATTGATGGAACAGTGATTCCCAATGCAGAACTGATCGCTAAAATCAAGAAATTGAAACCCAATCAAGCACTTTCGTGTGAAGATGTGATTGTTGCTTATCGGATGAATGAAGAAGGTTTGGAAAGCAATAACGACGATGCTTACGACCACATGGAAGAAATCGAATTTACCGGAGATTTGATTAAAATCAATCATCTTTGGGATTTGTATGCTCTTAACAACGAGATGATAAGAAAGGATTTTGCACGATTGACCGAAGGACGAAAATCCGAAAAAATCAGCAAAACCAATACGATTATTGGTGATGTAGAAAATATATTCGTGGAAAAAGGTGCAAAAATTGAAGGCGCAATTTTGAATGCCTCTACAGGACCTATTTATATCGGCGAAAATGCAGAGATTATGGAAGGTGCGTGCATTCGTGGACCTTTCGCAATGAATGAATATGCGAAAGTGAAAATGGGTGCGAAAATTTATGGCGCAACGACCTTAGGACCCTACGCCAAAGTGGGAGGAGAAGTTGAAAACGTAGTGTTCTTGGGCTATTCCAACAAGCCTCACGATGGCTTTTTGGGCAACTCCGTTATTGGCGAATGGTGCAATATCGGCGCAGGAACAAACTCTTCCAACCTGAAAAACACGTATGATGAGGTCAAACTTTGGAGTTATACTTGGGATACGTTTGAACCTACAGGACAACAGTTTTGTGGCTTGTTTATGGGCGATCACACGAAAGTGGCGATTCAAACCACATTCAACACCGGTACGGTTATCGGCGTAGGTGCAACGATTTTCGGATCGGGATTCCAACGCAACTTCATCGCATCGTTCACTTGGGGAGGAAAACAACACGATTTGAACAAAGTCATTGATGTTGCAAAACGGATGTATGCCCGCAGAAACAAAGAATTTGGAAAGATAGATGTAGATATTTTGAAAAGTGTGTTTAAGATAACACATTCATATAGAACCAGTCGAGCCTAATGATGAATAATTTGATGAACTTATCGGAGTTTATAGATACGGATAACGAATTTATTCCTATCTTTTCTCCGGAAAACGCGGAAGCCGCTCGAAAAGAGCCTATCCCGACGACTTTACCCATTTTGCCTTTGCGAAATACGGTATTGTATCCCGGAATTGTTATGCCTATCACGGCAGGACGCACCCGCGCGAAAGACTTGCTCAAACAATTGCAAGGGAAGAAGAAGTATATCGGCGTGGTTGCGCAACGGGATAAAGCATTGGACAAAGAGCCTAATCCGGACGAAATGTTCGAGATTGCCACGATGGGTTCGGTGCTACACACGATTCAAATGCCGGACGAAAGCACAATGGTTGTTATTCAAGGTATTCGACGTGTTAAGATCAAGAAATATGTTCAAACAGAACCGTACAATGTTGCAGAAGTAGAAGCTGTTCCGGACGAAGTGCAAATGGCAGATAACGAGCAAAATACTGCCTTGATATCTTCGATTATGGATTTGACCAAACAGATTATTCAGAAATCTCCACAAATTCCGAACGATATGGAGTTTATTCTGAAAAACGTGCAAGATATGGTCTTCTTGGTCAACTTCATAGCCTCTTTGCTCGAAGTGGATGGAGTTGAGAAACAGCGTATATTGGAATCTTCGAATGTTCAGGAACGTGCACAAATTCTGTTGGAACTGCTCACGCACGAACAGCAACGTGTGGATTTGAAACAACAAATTCAAGGAAAGGTGCGTTCGGGTATAGACAAGCAATATCGAGAACATATCTTGAATGAACAACTTAAAACCATTCAGCAAGAATTGGGTGGTTCTCAGGTGGATAATGATGTTAAAGAATTGCAGGAAAAAGCCAAAGGGAAGAAATGGAAACCTGAAGTTGCGGAAGTTTTTGAAAAAGAGCTGAAAAAACTGCAACGTTTACATTCGATGTCGCCCGATTATTCCACACAGTTGAACTATTTATCGACCATTGTGGAATTGCCTTGGAATGAGTATTCCAACGATAATTTCGACTTGAAACACGCACAAAAAGTGTTAGATGCGGATCATTTCGGATTGGAAAAAGTGAAAGAACGCATCATCGAACATTTGGCGGTGTTGAAACTCAAAGAAGACCTGAAAGCTCCGATATTGTGTCTTTTCGGTCCTCCGGGAGTAGGGAAAACATCGCTCGGGAAATCGCTTGCTGAAGCCATTGGACGAAAATACGTGCGTATATCTTTGGGTGGATTGCGTGATGAATCGGAGATTCGAGGACATCGCAGAACCTACATTGGCGCGCTTCCGGGACGAATTATATCCAGTTTGAAAAAAGTGAAAACGGCAAATCCGGTTTTCGTTTTGGATGAAATAGATAAGATTTTGGGAATGAATGTGCAAGGCGACCCTTCTGCGGCATTGCTTGAAGTGCTTGACCCTGAACAAAATTCTGCCTTTCACGACAATTTTTTAGACATTGACTTCGACCTCTCGAGAGTGATGTTCGTGGCAACGGCAAACACCCTCAACACCATTCATCCGGCTTTGTTAGACCGAATGGAAGTGATTGATATTGCAGGATATATTACCGAAGAAAAAATAGAAATCGCACGACGACATTTGGTAACCAAACAACTCTCTGAACACGGCGTAGATCCTGAGAAATTTGACCTTTCCGAAACTTTGATACGTGAGATTATAGAGAAATATACACGGGAATCGGGTGTTCGTCAGTTGGATAAACACATTGCAAAATTGGTTCGTTTCCGTGCACGTCAAATTGCAGAAAAAAAGAAATTTTCTTCGGAAATCACAAAAAAAGATATTGAAAAAGCCTTGGGAGCATTCAAATTCGACAGATCTTTGGGTTTGGACGAAAGTTTTGTAGGCGTTGTTACCGGTTTGGCGTGGACAGCCGTTGGAGGCGAGATTTTGTTCATCGAAGCAAGCCTTAGCGTTGGCAAGGGACAACTCACAATGACCGGAAATTTGGGCGATGTGATGAAAGAATCCGCAACGCTTGCGTTTGAATATCTGAAAGCAAATGCGAAAAAAATGGGTATCGACGAAAAAATGTTTGAAACCAAAAATGTGCATATTCACGTTCCGGAAGGAGCAACGCCCAAAGATGGTCCTTCGGCAGGTGTGGCGATGTTCACAGCTTTGGCATCGGCATTTTTGAACAAAAAAGTGAATGCAAGTTTCGCAATGACCGGAGAAATCACTTTGCGTGGTCAAGTATTGCCTGTGGGAGGAATTAAAGAAAAAATACTTGCCGCGAAACGTTCAGGTATTCAGAACATTATACTGTGTAAAGACAATAAAAGGCACGTTGAAGAAATTGAGAAAACCTATCTTTCCGGATTAAAATTCTACTATATCAACAAAATGAGCGAAGTCCTGAATTTGGTTTTTTAAGATTTTTTTCGTACCTTTGTACTTCACAAATAACTCACAAATAAATAATAAGAAAATTAACTAAAAAATACGCATTATGAAACGCTTATTCGCACTTCTGACCCTTGTTGCCCTTGCAATCACGCTGAACGCTCAAAGCAAAGCAACACAAAAAGCCGACTTGAAATATAAAAAAGGCGACTACAAACAGGCTGCAGCAGATTATGAAACTTTGGCAAAACTTGCAGAGAAATCCAAAAAAGCACCTCCGTTTGATGTGTCATACGTCTATAATCGTTTGGGGAATTGCTATTTAATTTCCAAAGAATATGCTAAGGCAGAAGACTATTTCAAAAAAGCACAGGACAAAGGCGTGAAAGATCCGCTCTTCCTGCAAAACTACGGCGATGTCTTGTTGTTTAACGGGAAAGTGGATGAAGCATTGGCAAAATATCAACAGTATTTATCCGAAAACCCAGATAGTACAGGTGTTTTGTCGCGTATTCGCAATGCGGAATATGCACAAACTTCGGCAGAAAATCCCAATGCAAAATTAGATCCGGTAGTTCCGGAAAGCAAACTGAATGCGATCAACAATCAATATGCATTGGCTTGGTATCAAGGTTCTTTGCTGTTTTCTTCGGATAGAGGAGCTGTAACAGGAAGTAAAAAACCGGCTCCCACGCATTTCTTCTATGCACAACCGATTTTTGATTTTCAACAAGATCGTGTGTCGGGATGGAACCCTTTGCAAGAAATGAAAAATCTGAAAACTCCGAATCCGGATCATTCTTTTGCGTATGATAACAACTCGGCAACCTACTATGTTGCACGTTGTGTGGAATCCGCAAAAAGCAAAAACTGCAATATCTATGCTCTTCGTGCCGACCAAAAAGGCAAGTTGAACAAGCCTGCCGAACAATCGTTTCACGATAACAAAGGAAATATCCGCCATCCGGCGTTGAGTTCCGATGGAAAAGTAATGTTCTTTACGATAACGAAAGATAAAAAATCGGATATTTATGTTGCGAAAAAAACGGCTGATAACGTGTGGACTGCACCTCAGTTGTTGAGTTCTGCAATCAACACCGCAGGCGATGAAGGCTATCCGTTCGTGTATCGTGATTCTTTGCTGTTCTTCGCATCCGACGGACATCCGGGAATGGGAGGAATGGACATCTTTTGCACAAAAATTACGGTGGACGGAGTTGGACACGCCGTTTCGGAAAAAAGCGACCTGACCAAATTGGAATTTTCAGAACCAATAAACTTGCAATCGCCGATCAATTCTACGGCAGACGACTATTCGGTTTTGATTAAACACGACGGAAAAGGCGGTTTCTTCATCTCGAATCGTACGACTGAAGGATTGAATAGAAACAGTATTTATTCGTTCGCACAAGAGCCTTACGTGTTCAACGAACCGGGAAAATATTTAGTTAAACGTTTGCCCGGAGGAACGTCTGCAACAACCGTAGTTTCTGCAAAAACGCCGGTGATAAAGATTGATACTGTAACGGTATATCAAACGAAAACCGACACTGTTTATCTTGCGGGAGAAGGAGCTGAAAATGTTGTTGAGAAAGTAGTTGAAAAAGTAGTTCACGATACGGTTTATGTGCAAGAAAAGAGTTCTAAAAAAGGCTCTAAAAAAGGCAAAGATGAAGCCGAAAAAGTTACGGAAGTGCTGAAAATAGATACGCTGTATGTGGAGAAGGAAGTCATCAAAGAAGTATATGTTGGCGATGGTGATGAGAAAAAACTTTTGGAAGAACGCGAAGCGCAATTGCAAGAAAAAGATGCTCAGATAGCGCAATTGTCGCGCGATTTGGAGGCTGCACAACAAGCAACGACGGTGTATAATCAGCTAGGCAATGTGGTTGATGCGATGGTCAAAGAGCACGAAGCAACATCGCAAGAAGAGGCTTCACCGGTTTACAGAGCCGAGCCTACACCTGCGCCTGCAACAACGACGAATAACGCACCCAAAGCCACAGGAGAAAAGAGCTACCGTGTGCAGATTGGTGCAATACTCAATCCTGCGGGAGATCCGAATTTCGTTGAGGTATTCCGTCAATTGCACAAAGCGATGCCGAATTTGAGAATGGAAACAACGTATGACAACGATGGTTATGCACGTTATGTTACGATTCCGTTCGTTACATTTGCAGAGGCAGATGCTTTGCGCACGAAGATCAAAGCGCAAGGTGTTCAATGCTTTGTGGCAACCTACAAGGGAGAAAAAAGAATTTCTATCAACGTAAAATAAAAAAACAATGGACATTGGATTCTGCATAGCCTTATTGGTTGTGGCATTTGTGCTGATTATCGTTGAATTGCTTATCGTTCCGGGCACTTCTGTATTGGGTTTCATCGGCTTTGGAGGGATGGTTTATGGGATTTATGAAATCTTTGCAACTCACGGAACAACGGCAGGATGGATTGCTTTGTGTGCTGTTGCCGTGCTTTGCGTGGGACTGACCGTTTGGGTTTTGAAAACCAAATCGTGGAAAAAAATCACGCTTGACGACAAGTTAGACGGCAAAGTCAATGTCCTTGATGCACAAAAAATCAAAGTCGGCGAAGAAGGCAAGGCGATGTCACGTCTTGCTCCTACCGGACAAGCCTCGTTCTCCGGAGAGATCTGCGAGGTGCAATCGATGGACGGCTACATAGATCCGAAAACCCCGATAAAAGTTGTTCGAATTGAGAATAACAAGGTGTTTGTTGTGGAAGCGTAAAACTTTATAATTATGATACATTCAATTTTACTTCAAGCGCAAACCGGTATGAACAATATCGGAATGATTGCGCTAATCGCCTTTGGCTCGCTTTTTGTGCTTTGGCTGATGTTTTATTTTATCCCTGTGGGATTATGGTTTAACGCTTTGGTATCGGGTGTAAACGTGCCTTTACTGCAACTCATTCTGATGCGTTGGCGTAAAGTACCGCCTGAAATTATTGTTCGTAACCTCATTGCTGCACGCAAAGCGGACTTGAACTTAAATCGCAACGAGATGGAGGCACACTATCTTGCCGGAGGACATCTCAATTCGGTTGTGAACTCGCTGATTTCAGCCGACAAGGCGAATATGGGTCTGGACTTCAGAACAGCCACTGCCATTGACTTGGCAGGTCGTGATGTGTTTGAAGCCGTACAAATGTCTGTAAATCCGAAAGTCATCACAACGCCGCCGGTTTCTGCTATGGCGAAAGATGGTATTCAGCTTATTGCGAAAGCACGTGTAACCGTTCGAACAAACATCAAGCAATTGGTTGGTGGGGCAGGAGAGGAGACCGTTTTGGCTCGTGTGGGCGAAGGTATTGTTTCTTCGATTGGTTCAGCGGAAAGCCACAAACAAGTGTTGGAAAACCCCGACTCCATTTCGAGGGTTGTGCTCCAAAAAGGCTTGGATTCCGGTACTGCGTTTGAGATTCTTTCGATTGATATTGCGGATATTGATGTAGGTAAGAATATCGGTGCGCAGTTGCAAATGGATCAGGCAAATGCCGATAAGAACATTGCTCAGGCAAAAGCGGAAGAACGTCGTGCGATGGCAGTTGCCGAAGAGCAGGAGTTCCGTGCGAAAGCGCAGGATGCTCGTGCAAAAGTGATTGAAGCCGAAGCCGAAGTTCCGCGTGCAATGGCGGAAGCTTTCCGAAACGGAAACTTGGGAATTATGGATTACTACAAATTCCAAAACCTCAAAGCAGACACGGCAATGCGAGAATCCATCGCAGTTCCGAAGAAGCACAAATAAGCAATACTATGAAACAAATTCACAACAAAATGAAAACAATTTACTATTCAATCATCGCCCTTGCCCTGTTAATGGGTTCGGGTCGCGCAATGGCGCAAACAGAGCCGATTATTATTTCAGACTTTCCTTTTAGCAAGGAAATAAGCCAAAACGGTGAGTATGTATTCAGGTTCACGCTCGCAGAACCGGCAATTATCGCCATTCCGAAAATCGTGTCGTCTAACGGAGACCTCAATGTTACGGCTTCTTATCGTGATGATAACAACGGATACGACGTGCACATCGGGCAGGTTTCTCTCGACTCTGCAAGCCAAGTATTTCCGGCAGGAACGCACTCTTTGATCTTATTCGTTGCCTATGGAGCCGACCAGCCGTTTACCGTGCACATCAACAAACGTGAGGCGGAAACGATTACCGTGCCTCACAAAAGCACGATGACCATGCAGTCGGGAGAGAGTAAACTCTTGAAATTTACGCTTTCCAAAGAGATGCACGTATGGGGTCAAACCCGTCCGGAAGGATATGTTCCGGATGGACATGGTAATTCGAGTATGCCGATAAATTTTTATATCATGAACCCTGCGGGCGAACGTTTGCAGATAATCGGTGGTATGAGCAGTGGCGAGATATTACCTGCCGGAACCTACTATGCATTGTTGGGAAACTTTCACGGTGCCGTGGAGGAATTGTCGTTCGATTTGAAAATTGGAGCGTTAGATATGACTACTACTCCATCCTATACCGATATAGATTATTCCACTGTGATCACACTCGGCACTCCCGTTTCAGGCACTTTCACTGATGCTGATTTGGCAACGCAGAAATACTATGACGACTACTACGAGGATACAGTGGAATATATTTCTTACCTTAAGGGTTTTACGCTCAATGTAACTGCCGGCAAACAATATACATTCGGCAGTGATTATCATGTGGTTATGCTGAAAAACGGTACATTGACGGGTTTGTGGGAGACGGATGTGCTTGCTGATGCATACATTCCTTATATTGCAGAGCAAACGCAAACTATTCGCGTGTTGCTTGAAGGCGACGGGGAAGAAGGACAAGCTTACACGCTTACCGTTACCGAAAGCAACGCTCCCGTAGCGGATATGCCATTGAGCGAATTGCTCGACAATGCCAAGGTGCTCACTTACAACTCCTTGCCGTTTAGCGAATCCACCGCTGTTGCGGATGCCTCAACGGTGAAGATTAGTTATATGGGAGTCACATGGGTAGCACCTGCTGTTGCCTACAAAATTAGCATACCCGCCCAAAATACAGGTATTGGTATGCGTAGCAAGCAGGAAGGCAGTTACATCTTCCTGTATCAAAAGACAGGAGGCGAATATCAAATTATGGGCGGTGCCGACTCTTATTTTGCAGAAAGTACTGTTCCCGCAGGCGACTATTGGGCATTGTTTGCCGTTTCGCCCGACCCCGAAGAGGCGGAACTTGCAACACGTTTCGATGTCAGTTTTTGGAACACCGCACAGGAACCGGGCACCACTACACTGAAAGCCTTACTTGATGCCACCACATCTGCCGTGCAGTTGCCCTACAACACGACCGGCAACACGTCCGACGGTGCTGTTGTTCCCGAATTGGAAGATAACAACCCCCATTTAGAATTTCCATCGAAAGTCAAAGCGTGGAAAGTAAACCTCACGGAAACGAGCGATTTGTTTGTGAACTCGAATATGGCTCTTGGGCTGTGTGTGTCGGATGGTGAGGGTAATTATGAATTGTATCAAAACAATTTCAGCAATCAGGGAGCGTTGTTGTTCTACAATATGCCGGCAGGCGATTATTACGTAGTTGGAGCGTTCGACAATGTTGGCAGAGCCGATCTTGATTTTTGGCTGCAAATAAGCACAAGCCAAGAAGAAATGCCAAAAATTGTGTCTATCACTGCCAATGTTTCAAGCATCAGCGTGGTAGAAGGAGCGAGCGAAAATGAAATCAGGAGAAAACTTGAAGATTTAGACCTTCGAATACATTTGAGCAACGAACAATCGGTAGATTTGCAATACAACCCTTCTTGGACTATCGAAGCCAAAGATACAGACAGTGCAAAAGCAACATTAGAATCTAATTATTTTGGTTACGAATACGCCGAAACCTACGAACCGTTGGTAATTAAAATCAATTATCACAGTGCGGGTGTAAGTATCGCAGAAAGCAAGGTAGCATATCAAATTTATGCGCAGGATCACACGATTTATGTTTCGGGCGTTGAATGTGGCGATTCGTATCAATTGTTCAATGTTAACGGTAGTCGGATGTCTTCCGGAACAGCCACTTCCAATACGTTGAGCATACCTGTTCCTCAACAGGGCATTTATATCGTGCGCATAGGTGCGTGGGTTGCGAAGGTTCTTGTTAGGTAAAAATTATTCCGGCGTAACAATCTCCTCCGCACGGCGGATAGCAGAAGAAATTTCGCTGTGAATGTTTTCTGCGCCAACGTAGTCATACAAGCCATCGGCTTTGATGGATGCCATCACTTTGGCGTTCACTCCGGAAAGAATAACCGTGATTTTGTCGGCTTTGCTTTTACCCACGAAATTGCGTAAGTTCTGCAAGCCCGTGCTGTCCATAAAAGGCACACGTCGCATACGAATAACACGCACTTTCGGCTTTTTCTCAACATCTCTCGCTGCCTCCTCAAACTTATTCGCAATACCGAAAAAGAAAGGTCCGTTGATCTCGAAAACGTCCACACCTTTCGGAATAACCAAATCCTGTTCGCTGTGCCATTCGGCTTCGCCGTCTTCCGCGTGAATACTGTCTTGCACGATGCTGACCTGAGTGGTTTTAGACACGCGTCGAACAAATAAAAACAAAGCTAATAATAATCCGACTTCTATCGCAATGGTCAAATCAAACAGTACGGTCAATAAAAATGTTGCAATCAAAACCGCCGCTTCCGATTTTGAATTTCGTTTGATGATATTCCGAAACGAGCGCCATTCGCTCATTTGGTAAGATACCACAACTAAAATCCCGGCTAAACAACTCATCGGAATTTGTTGTGCCAACTTCCATGCAAAAAGAAAAATCACAAGCAAAGTCAATGCGTGAACCATTCCTGCAACAGGCGTTCGCCCGCCGTTTTTGATATTGGTCATCGTTCGTGCAATCACGCCTGTAGCGGGCAATCCGCCGAAGAGCGGAACAATCAAATTGGAAATACCTGTTGAAATAAGTTCGGTGTTTGAGCGATGATTTCCTCCAATCACACCATCGGAAACCAATGCCGAAAGCAAAGACTCTATCGCAACCACCATTGCGATAGTGAATGCGTAGGGCAACAAAGCCTGAATCATCGAGAAACTCAGATTCGGCAGTTGTGGCGCAGGAAGTGCGGCTTTCGCAGAGGCATAATCATGAATGGTTTCTACCGGAAGATGAAAGACGGAAACCACCAATGTTCCTAAAACAATTGCGATCAAAGAACCCGGAATAACTTTGTTGATCTTACTCCAAAAAAACGTGATGAGCGTTGAACCTACCGCTATTGCTGTGGTGTAGGGATTTATATTGGAAAAATGAGAGAGATACATTTCCCATTTTTCGTGAAAAGGGGCAGGGATATTCATCAATCCCAAACCGAAAAAATCGCTGATTTGCGTAGAGAAAATAATCACTGCAATCCCGCTTGTGAAGCCGACTACAACAGGGTAAGGGATGAATTTGATAACATCGCCCAATTTCAACAAACCGAGCACAATCAAGATCAATCCTGCCATAATCGTTGCTGTATATAATCCGGTTGTTCCGAATTGCGTGATGATAGCAGCAACAATCACGATGAACGAACCTGTTGGACCTCCGATTTGCACCTTACTTCCACCCAAGAATGAAATCAGGAAACCTCCGACAATAGCCGTAATCAAGCCTTGTTCCATCGTTAATCCGGAGGCAACACCAAATGCGATTGCCAAGGGCAAAGCAACGATACCAACAATCACACCCGCCACCAAATCCTTCATAAATTGTTGGCGTGTGTAGCTCTTCATCGTCGTGAAGATCTTTGGGAAGAAAATATCATTTTGTAACTTCATGGAACAAAAATTCGATGTTTGAGATGTCTTTTTTTAGGGTATCTGTGACCAAATTTCCTTTGTTAAAAATCAAAACACGATCGCAAAGTGCCTCCACTTCTTGCATAATATGTGTGGACAGCAAGACCGTTTTTTCACGTCCCAATTCAAGGATAAGTTGACGGATTTCGAGTAATTGATTGGGATCTAAACCCGTTGTAGGTTCATCTAAAATCAGCACTTGCGGTTGATGAATCAATGCTGCTGCCAAGCCTACACGTTGCCGATAACCCTTGCTGAGTTGTCCGATGGTTTTGTGTGCTTCGCTGTGCAGTAAAGTCTTTTCGATAATATCTTCAACAGCAGGTTTGATGCGGGTTTTATCCATATAGAGAGATGCGGAAAACGTTAGATATTCGCGCACATACATATCCAAATACAAAGGATTGTTTTCCGGCAAATAGCCGATTTGTTTGCGAACATCCAAAGCTTGTTTTTGTACGGAAAAATCGTTTACGAAAGCTGTTCCTTCGTCGGCAGGCAGATACGTTGTAAGAATCTTCATCAACGTGGATTTTCCTGCACCATTCGGTCCCAGCAAGCCCACAATTTGTCCTTTCGGAATCTCGAAAGACACGTTGTTAAGTGCTTTTTGTGCACCATACGATTTTGTTAGATGATGTGCAACGATAGACATTTTCTGTTTAGATTTTTTTACGTTTGATGGGCATCGTCATACATCTGCAACCCCCTCCACCTCTTGATAATTCGGAACCCGGAATGGTGATAACCACTTTCTTTTCTTTGAAGAAATCAACTTTTCCGTTGATGATTTCTGTTGACGGAACAACATTATAACCCGCGTTGTTCAAGGCTTCTATGGTATGTTTATTACGTCCGTAGCCGATGATTTTTCCGGGAGCAAGGCTGAAAAAATTCGCTCCGCTATGCCATTGTTCACGGGCGGGAGCGATCTCTTCTTTTGTTCCTCCGCAATGGATCGGATTCAACTCCAAACCTGCGTGTTTCAAGGCAGTTAGAAGATTGGGTTCATCGTGATAACGCACACTCTGACCATCCACAACCGTGCGAAGGGTGTGAAATTTCGGATTACTCAAAATCAAAGGAGCATACATCATACATTCGTCGTGATTCAGCAAGGTAAACACCATATCCAGATGGATAAAAGATGCGGGATCAGTGGGAAGTTCAAACGTGATGAGTTGAAATTTCGGAAGGATTTTGCTTTGTGCCTCGATGAATGCTTGCACGCCTGCAACATTTGTTCGAGGATGAATGCCCAGTAGAAACAGGTCTTCCCGAATAATATGCAAGTCGCCACCTTCAATGGTTGCAGCACGATTTTGTTGTTTCAGCGAGAATGTTTCCACCTTTGCAAAAGCCGGATGATACGCATAGAGAGCCTCCATCACAACGGTTTCCACCTGACGAATCGGATGGCTCATATCTGCAATCAGAATGCGATTGTTCACGGTGATGGATGCATCTCGTGTGAAGAACAGGTTGTAGAGCGGTTTGTGTGCAAAACGTTGTTCGGATTTAATTTGCAATTCGCTGTAACGAATACCTTCGATGATATGTTTTTGCAATTGTTCTTCGTTGCGCGATTCCAAAAAGTTTTGTAATCCGCGGATTTGTTCAAATTCGCAGATGCGTTCGATGATTTTTTTGCGTGCTTCGGGAATTTTCACAACGTCTGCCAAGAGGTCTTTCACAAACAAAACATTTGTGATTTTCGACAAAACGCCCGATAAATGGACGTGTTCCGCTTGTGCAACATCCATATTCAGAATGTCGGAATACAAGGCTTCGTGCGTATCTTCGGGGCTCATCAATTCGATTTCCGAGCCCGGAGCGTGAAGAATAACGGTTTCCAATTCTCCAATTTCAGAATGAACTCCAACGGGAGCATTATTTTTCATAGATAAATTTTTTTCACAAAGATACGAAAATAATTGATAATTGACAATTGACGGCGAAACTTTTTTTTGAAGATATTTTATTTTTTACAAAAACCCCCTGTGATTTATCGCTGTCCCAAAAACACACAACCTCCGATATTATCCTGTTTTGCACCGGTAACATCCGAAAGGCAATTGACTTCGCCACGCATCCGTAGAACTCCTAAAAATGCGAAAATAAGTGCCTCTTTGAAATCTATAATGTTTGGATTTGTTTCGAGGATTTGACAATGACAATGCTGTTTGATGCACGACATCAAAAACGTGTTTCTCGCTCCACCTCCGGTAACAATCATCTGTTTATTAGAATCCGACCGAACATTCACAATTGCCGAAATCTGTTTGGCGATATGCTCACAAACCGTGCGCAACTTATCCTCAACAGAACATTTGAAATCCTTTAGAATCGGCTGAAATTCGCTGTTGAACCATTCCACTCCGAGCGATTTCGGAGCCGACTGTTTGAAAAAATCCATACCGTTGAGAAGTGCAAGAAGTTCGTGATTGACCTGTCCCGATGCTGCAAGAGAACCGTCTGCATCGTAGGAAAATCCTTTGCTTGCCGACAAATCGTTCAACGCCATATTGCAAACACAAATGTCGAACGCATGGGTTTTTTTGTTTTCAAGAAAAGATATATTTGCGATACCTCCCAAATTCAATCGGAAATCCGCCGTATGAAAAAGCAAATGATCTCCAATCGGAACAAGCGGAGCACCTTGTCCTCCAAGGGCAACATCAACATTGCGAAACTGCGTAACAACAGGGCATTGCACATAAGTCGCAATCGCAGAACCATCGCCGATTTGCAGAGTCAATCGCTTCTCGGGCTGATGAAAAATAGTATGTCCATGAACAGAAATCAAGTCGGGATGCAAATGATTCTTTTCAATAAAATGCCGAATACGTTCTCCTAAAAAATGTCCGTAGTCAACATTCAATAGAGCTAAATCCATTCCGGAAAAATGAATTGCATTTTTCAAACGCTCTTTCCATTCGTTAGTATATTCAATGGTTTCAGCGATTTTCAAAGTATATTCCCAACGTGTATTTTGGCGATGAAATGTGCAAAATGCCAAATCCAAACCGTCTAAAGAAGTGCCGGACATCACGCCGATAACATTGTAAACATCGTTCATCATAACACATCAATTAAGGTTTCTAAACGGATTCCTCGAGAACCTTTGATTAAAAACGTGCAATCCGCAAACGTTTGTTTACTTAGATAATCGCGGGCTTTCTCAACATTCTCAAAAGCGAGATTATTTTCTGAAAGAGCACAAAACGTTTCTCCAACGAAACAACCTTCACACAAATTCAGTTTTTGCAACAGTGCGATGATGCGTTGATGTTCATCCAAACTGCGATTTCCGAGTTCGAGCATATCGCCAAGAATAAAAAATTTCTTGTTTGCAGAAAGCTTTGCGAAACTTTGCAATGCCGCTTCCATACTTGTCGGGTTTGCGTTGTATGCGTCCAAAATCAGTGTATTTACACGGGTTTTAATCAACTGCGAACGATTGTTTGAAGGTGCATAATTCTCCAAACCCTGTGCGATATGTTCAAGTGAAATTCCAAAATATTCTCCGATCGCACAAGCCGCTAAGATATTGAAAAAATTGTAATCTCCGACAAGTTGTGTAGGAATCATTTTCGATTTGTAAGTCAAATTCACGAAAAAATGCCCGTCTTCCAAATGCCCTGTGAAATCGGCGTTTTCGATGCCATACGTTAAACGTTTTTGCATATCGGAAAGGCTCATCAGTTGCGGAATTTGGTTGTTTACAAATACTGTTCCGTTGTTTTTTTGTACGGCACGATACAATGCCGTTTTCGTTTCCACGATATTTTCAAAAGAGCCGAAACCTTCCAGATGCGCCATTCCCAGACTCGTAATCACGCCAAAATTCGGTTGTGCAATTTCACACAGTTCCGCAATTTCTCCCGGATGATTTGCACCCATTTCCACAATCAAAATTTCGGTGTCTTTCGGAGTGGAAAGAAGGGTTAGAGGAACGCCGATATGATTGTTCAAATTCCCTTGTGTGGCGTGGGTTTTGAACTGTGTGGAGAGAACGGCGTTGATCAATTCTTTGGTGGTTGTTTTGCCGTTTGTTCCGGTAATTCCAATCACCGGAATTTGCATTTGTTTGCGATGATATGCTGCCAAATCTTGCAAACACTTCAGAACATCATCAACCCAAATGTATCGCTCGTCTGCAACGATATTCGGGTCGTCCACAACAGCAAGCGCACAGCCCTGTTCAAGTGCAGATGCAGCAAAGGCGTTCGCATTGAAACGATCGCCTTTGAGTGCAAAAAATATAGAATTTGGAATTAACTTTCGCGTATCTGTCGAAACAACAGGATGCTCTAAAAAGTGAGCATAAATGCTTTCGATTGAGGACACGGTAGAGTGAAAATTATCGTGTAACCTTAGCTTGTGTTCCGATACGAGGCATTGCACAGCGGAAGCCTAACCAAGCCTCGCTACGGTCTTGATCCAAGTAGCGACGATTTGCCGGAGAAATCCAGTATGCACGGTCGCGGAACGAACCACCTTTGATCACGCGCGAATTGTCGTTTACCAAAGATACATTCGGGTCATATACCAATCCGGACGTAGGACCGTCAACCTGCGCTGTCCAATCATCAACAACTGCCGATGCTAAATCTCCATCACCATAGTTACGGTTATCCGCTTTTTGATAGTTTCTGCGATTGGCAACTTCTTCAGCGGTTACAGGACGATACTGAACACGTCCTAAACTGTCTAAATCTGCAACAGTTCCGTCTTCATTACGCACCATCGTTTTATACTCATTTCCTCGGTAAGGATTCAATTCATAAGCATCTTCATGGGTCAACACACGATACACATCTGAAGTCCATTCGCTCACGTTGCTCGCCATATTGTACAAACCGAAATCGTTCGGAGCATACGCATAAACATTTGTTGTGTAGTCTGCACCATCGTTCAAGTTGCCTGCAACTCCCATCATATCTCCACGACCACGCACAAAGTTCGCTTGCATTTGTCCCATGTGTTCAGGATCATTCATACGCACATTCGTGCCGTTCCAAGGATAAACACGACGTTCGATCACACGTTCGTCATACGTGTTTCCAATCAATCCATAAGCAGCATATTCCCATTCGGCTTCTGTTGGCAAACGGAAACTCGGCAACAGAATACCATCTTTCATCTCTACACGACGTTTCTTTTCAATGGCATTCGGAGCCATATCTTCCAACGATTTTTTCTCAATTCCTGTGTATAGTTTGGTGTAATAACCTGCCGTAGTAAAGTGTTGTTCAGCCGTTTGTTCCATGTCGAATTGAAGGAATCCCATATCAATCAAGATTTTTTCATTCAAACGGTCTGTACGCCAAGTGCAATAATCGTTTGCTTGTTCCCAAGTAACGCCCACAACAGGATAGTCCTTGTAGGTCGGATGACGGAAATAAAATTCAACCAAGTGTTCAACATAGGTATCCGGTCTACGCCAGCACAATTCATCGGGTTCTGCACGGCGAACAACCTCAGGAAAACTTTCTTCATAGATACGTCCGAGCCAATACAGATACTCGTTGTAGTCTGTGTTGCGCACTTCAACTTCATCCATATAGAACGATGAAACAGTTACTCGACGCGAGATCATGTTGTAATCTTTCATGATATCTTCTTGAGAAGTTCCCATAACGAATGAACCGCCTTGGATGAAAACCATGTCGGGAGGAGTGGGTTGTTCATACTCCTGTAGTACTTGAAAACCGCCCCATTTCGGGTCGTTAATGTTCCAACCTGTTTTCGCAGATTGATCTTTCGGAGATGCGCATCCGGCTAACAGAGCCATAAAACTGATGGCGATAAGGCTGATTTTGAGTTTGATGTTCATATTCATTTTGAATTTAGATTAACTTTATTGAGTTTGTATGTTACGCTTTTTTTTGCAAAGATACGAAAAATTTTAGAAACTGGGGCAATTGATCATCTTAAATTTGTGTTTAGGTTCACGACAACGCATCGCATAGCTCACAGAAATTTCGTGTGAACCTCCTGAAACGCCTTTTAACTTGTTCAGAGAGAGGTCGTAACTATATCCAACGTTCATCGCATTGAGTTTTATCCCGACGAGGAATGCCAAAGACTCTCTGTTTTCAAAAGAAATGGTTTGTCTAAACCAAGCTCCGAAAACGATGGGATGAAACGATGCGTATATTCCGTAGTTGAGTTGTTGTGCAGGTCCTTGTTGTTGATAAATGATGTTGGGCGAGAGTGTTGGAGCGTTAGGTGTTCGGAAACGATAGCGTTTGGGAACAAGGTCTATCACGGCTCCTGCGTGTGCTGTGAATTTCATAGGAAGCCTGTAAACCGTACCGGATCCGATGAAAGATTCATCCGGACGGGCAAGGTGATGCACGGCAAAACCTGCGTAGAAATTCTCGCTAAACCCTACGATTCCGGCAGAAAAATCGACGTAGTGCTTGTTTGCCGGAGTGTTCAAAATTGGCTCGCTCGTGGAGCGTGCCAAGCCCATAACATCGTCGAATTGGTCGGGGAATGTGAGTTCGTTCCAGTCCACACGGCGATTCACGTAGGAGGCTTGTAGAGCGGTTTTGATGGAAAAAACATCGTTCACTTGAATGTTGTAGGAATAAACACCTCCAACGTAAGTTGTTCGATAACTGCCATTTCCTTCTTGAACACTGGTTGCGACCAATCCCAATGCTCCTGAAATTTTATCAATATGCTGATCGTAGGATGCGTTGATAAACGAGAATGTTCCGGGTATGGCAGACCATTGGTTGCGATAATTCAATGAAAGTCTTCCGCACTTCACAGCCCCGGCAAGCGCCGGATTAACATACACCGGAGCGGAATAGAACTGACTGAATATAGCATCTTGCGCACTCATAGAGAACGAGAGAAGTGTCATTAGGATTATTACAATGTGTTTTAAACGCAACATACGAAGTTAAATCAACTTACAAAGTTACGAAAAAATCAGTAAATATGCAAGTTTTTTTTTGATTCATCATCAATATATACGATTTTTTGAGGAAAAGGTTACAAAAAAGGCGGACAAAAGCCCGCCTTTTTCTCGAAATGCTTAAAAATTAGCGTTTTTTAGCAGCCGGTTTCGCAGCAGCTTTTTTCACAGCCGGTTTTTTAGCAACAGCTTTTTTCACTGCGGGTTTCGCAGCAGCTTTTTTCACAGCCGGTTTTTTAGCAACGGCTTTTTTCACTGCGGGTTTCGCAGCAGCCTTTTTTACAGCCGGTTTTTTAGCAACAGCTTTTTTCACTGCGGGTTTCGCAGTAGCTTTTTTTACTGCAGGTTTCTTTGCAGCAACAGTTTTCTTTGCAGCCGGTTTAGCGGCAGCTTTTTTCGCTGCGGGTTTCGCAGCAACGGCTTTCTTAGCAGCAGGCTTAGCAGCAGCTTTTTTCACAGCCGGTTTAGCAGCAGCCTTTTTAGGTGCAGCTTTTTTTGCAGTTGTTTTTTTCACTTCCATTGTTTTAGTTTTTTGGGTTGATAATTGAGATTTATTAATGGTTTTTTTTGTTATTTTCGTTGTTTTTGTCGCCGTAGTGGGATTTTCTTCCAAACGAATGATGAAATCCGACAAGATATTCATATAGTTGATGAATGCATCATAAGGCGATGCGTAATGGCTGAAATGCTTGTGAACGTCGGCGCTTGCGAGCCATTTTGTACACATATAGTAGAAATGATCACTCGTTTGTAAAAAGCTCCAATCCTTGCGAATTTCGGGATCTTTGCTTGCTTCCACCTGTTCGGATAAAGCATACAATTTATCGAAAGCCTCGTTTTGCAATTCATTACCCAACCACGCTGTTAAATCACGTTCTTCATCCGCCCAAGAAATAGGGAAAGGAACAAAAACAGGTGCAACAGGCTTAAAGGTTTTGCTGATTTCAGACGGCGTTGAAAATTTTATTTTTGAACGCTTGAAAATCTCATCCGGAAGGGCTTTGAAGAACTCGAAAATACCCGATTCTTTCCATTGATGTTCGCCGAAAGTTTCATAATCCAAAAAGATATTCACAACCTCTTCTTTTTCTCCAAGGTTCAAAATCCAATCCACGTATTTTTCCGCAGTGAGAGGCCAGCCTTTCCATTCTTGATTGGAGAAACGGAAAGAAATATCATCACTCAAAGAATAGTTGCGCAACAAAACATTCAACTTCGGACGAAGCGCATTGCTATATACATAATTTGGAGATTTCCATCCCAAAATATGTTTCGCACCTTCTGTAAGCATAGTCTTAAAGCCCATTTCAGCAACTTGTGCTCCGATCTCATCCGAATAAATCAACTCCGTGTTTCGGAACGTTGTCGGTTTTTTTCCAAACAATTTTTCGATGCGTTCGCTATGTTTTTTCACTTGCCGTTCAAACTCCACAGGATTGTTCAAAGAGGCTAAAGAATGCGCATCGGTTTCTGCGATAAACTCCACTTGTCCGGTCTTTGCCAAAGCTTTGAAACTTTCCAAAACATCCGGTGCATACCACTCAAACTGATCCAAAGCCACGCCCGAAATAGAAAAACTCACGTTGAATTTTTTGCCGTGTTTTTTGATTAAATCCATCAACAATTTATTCATCGGAAGATAGCAACGTTCTGCGATACGATTAACCAAGTATTGATTTTGATAATCGTCGTAGTAGTTGTGCGCATTTCCCATTTCAAAGAAACGGTAGTTGCGCAATCGCAACGGTTGGTGTACTTGAAAATAGAAACAAATTGCTTGCATAAGGCGATGTTATTAGAGGTTTAAGGCTTTATTATATACTTTCAGATTATTCAATGCGGCGTTTTCCCATTTGAGATTATCAACTTCTTCTGCGCCGTTTTTTGCAAACAGATCGTGGATAGTTTTGTAGTGCAAAAGTCCATAGATGGCATTCGACATGGCATCAATATCCCAAAAATCGACTTTCAATGCGTGTTGTAAAATTTCTGCACAACCCGATTGATTCGAAATCACAACAGGCACTTTTGCGCGCATAGCCTCCAACGGAGATATTCCGAAAGGCTCGGAAATAGAGGGCATCACATACACGTCACTCATTCTGAACATACGATCCACATCCAACCCTTTCAAGAATCCGGTGAAGTGAAACTTTGTTCCCATTCCTAATTCTGCAACACGTCGAACAACTTTGTTCAAAAGGTCGCCGGATCCTGCCATCACAAAACGAACGTTGTCGTCTTTTTGCAAGATGCGATGTGCGGCTTCAACGAAGTATTCCGGACCTTTTTGGAACGTAACACGTCCTAAAAAAGTAACGACTTTTTCTTTGAAGTATTTTTCCGTAACGATTTGTTTTTTATTTTCGATAGGTTCAACGGCGTTATACACTGTGAAAACCTTGTTCGGATCAACGCCGTAGCGTTCGATCACGATTTGTCGAGTGAGGTTGCTCACGGTCATCACCTTGTCGGCGGCGTGCATACCTCTGCGTTCGATGTCATACACAACTTGATTCACATTTTCTCCCGAACGGTCGAATTCCGTTGCGTGAACGTGTATCACCAAAGGCTTTCCTGATGCGGCTTTCGCAGCGATTCCCGCTTCATAGCAGAGCCAATCGTGTGCGTGAATCAAATCATAATCGTGTTGCTGCGCAATGGTGCTTGCAACCATCGCATACTGCTTCACTTCATCCATCAAATTGCTTTGATATTTTCCGGAGAAATGAAATTTGCGTTTGTAGAAACTATCCGAATCGAAACCGTTCAAAAGGGCTTTATCTTCCAACCTTAGATAATCTTCAAAACCCATATACGGAACGAGGTTTGAACCCACTTCGATATAGGTTAGATTTTTCCAATAGGTTTGATAGATTTTATTTCTATAGTCGATTTCAATATCACTTGCATTCACGATTCGTGCAACGGAATTGTCTTCATCTCCGTATGCTTTGGGAACTACAAAGACTACCTCAACGTTCTGTTTGAGCAATCCCTTAGCGAGACCGTAACAAGCCGTTCCTAAACCTCCGGTGATGTGTGGAGGAAATTCCCATCCGAACATTAATACTTTCATATATTCTATTTGTAGTCTTCGATGAGTTGATGAATGCGTAACAAAGCGCCCACGCTCCAAGCCTGTGATATTGCACCTTTCGGGCGATGAGGAGGATCTGCGTCGTAGATCTCCGCAATCGAACCGATGCAATATTCCGTAATTGTTTGTTCGAATCCGTGATAGAGTTTTTCGAGATAGTCGAGTCTTTGTGTATCGTAGATATTCAAATATCCTTCTACAAAAAATTGTAAGAGCCAAACCCATACTGTTCCTTGATGATACGCCAAATCACGTTGAAGAGCGTTTCCATCGTAGGTAGGTTTGTAGTTTTCGTGCTTTGGAGAGAGCGTGCGAAGTCCGCGCGAAGTGAGCAATTCCTGACGAACGGTTTCCAACACCAATTGCGAAACTTTGTTGCTGATTGGAGAGTAGGGAAGTCCGGCAGCAATCACTTGATTCGGACGAACGGAAAAATCTTTGAAATCTCCAATCACATAATCGGCTAAATATCCTTTTTCTTTACTCCAAAATGTTTCTTTGAAAACATCGGGAAAGGCATCTGCCAAAGGTTTCCATTCTTTCACAAATTTGGTATCTTTGGCTAACTGTGCGGTTTCTATGGCGAACATCATCGCATTGTACCAAAGTGCGTTTATTTCAACAGTCATTCCCACGCGAGGAGTAACCGGAATATCTTCTGCGATGGCGTTCATCCACGTGCAGGCTTGTCCTTCTGTTCCTCCGTAGATCAAGCCGTTTGGAAGTGCATGAACAGAATGATGCGAACCGTATCGATACATATTTAATATCGATACCATCGCTTTTCCATATTCTTTCCAAATTTTATTTACCGTTTCCGTTTGATAGGCGTATTGTTGCAAAGCCCAGAAAAACCAAAGCGGAGTGTCGATACCGTTGTAGGATTTTTCTTTTGCGGAAACCATATCCGGAAACCATCCGTTGTGCAATTCGGTGAGCATACTGTCCAAAACTTCCTTGCACAATTTTTTATCGCCCACGCCCAAAGTCAAGCCCGGCAAGGCAATGAACGTATCGCGAGAACGACTTTCAAACCATGGGTAGCCTGCAACAACATTGGTGCGTGTTCCATTTTTTACAAAAAATGTGCGTGCTGCATTTTTCAAACAGCCTTCAAAACTGTCGCGAGGAATCCGACTTTTCATTTCATCGGAAAATGTTTTTTTCAGAGCGGTTGCAGGTTTTGCAACTTCGTCTAAACCTACCGAAAAATAAATGCTTTCGCCTTTTTTAATTTCCACTTCAAAAACGCCCGGAACATATAAATCTTCGTGCCCTTCATAACCTCGATCCAACTCTTTTTGATATTCTATATTATAGTACCAATCCGGATAATGATGATAGTCGGCTTTTTTGGAGAGCTGCATATACAGGTGTGGATACGGTTCATACATACGTGTACGAATGCCGTTTGCAACCGTTTCATACGAAGTGTTCACATCGTTGTTGGCTTTGCTCAACTGATGGATATTTCGAAAAGCCAAAAACGGTTTGATGATGAGTTTGGTTTTTGAGTGAGCTTCTTCCAAAGTGTATTTGATGATCACACAATTTTTATCTGTTGAAAAAAGAGATTCTCTGGAGAACAAAACGCCTCCAACATTGTATGTTTTTTTTGGAAGAGGAGTCAATATATATTCGCGAAGATATTTATGTCCTTTCGGATTGAAATTTTTTCCTGCGAATTGATGCAAACCTAAATTGAATTGTTCGCCATGTTGTTCTATCGTTTCATCGATAGCAGAAAGTAAAACATGTTTTTCTTGATCTACACTTGGAACAGGACACACTAATAAGCCGTGGTATTTTCTCGTGTTACAGTGATTCAGCGAGGAACACAAGTAAGACCCGCTCCGGTTTGCGCGTAACAATTCTTTGTTGAGTGAGTACTCAAGATTGACCAATTGGTGTCTATCGAAATTAATGTAGCTCA
>QMCD01001171.1_pt1 | contig 24232 bp, 20 predicted proteins | sample 1821841 | NCBI WGS metagenome assembly QMCD01 (sample SAMN01991225, study PRJNA193472) | Termite gut metagenome, whole genome shotgun sequencing project. | isolation source: worker | host: Macrotermes natalensis | reverse complement strand
CCGCCGCCGTTTATGCCGTTGTAGCCGATTTGTTTAATAGTATTACGCACGGTAGCCGGGATATCGACGTAGCAGTCCGCGCTGATTTCTCCGCAAACAAGCGCCATGCCCGTTGTGACTGTCGTCTCTGCCGCAACCCTCGCCTGCGGATATTTGCTCAAAAATTCGTCCAAAATCGCGTCCGATATCTGGTCGCATACTTTGTCAGGGTGCCCTTCGGTTACTGATTCCGAGGTAAATAAAAAGTTCTTTGCCATCTCTGGTTCTCCTTAATTTCTTTGCGGCAAGGTTTCCCAATCCGCGCTACATATATGATACTATCACAAAAATTTATTTTTATTGTAACAATTCTGTAACATGAAACCGCGAAAATTAAAGTTTATCCCCAAGACCGCCGTAACACATGGAAAGAGAACATTTTACAAGGAGAACCAATGGGATTATCGGCTTCACAAGCAAGATTTTTGGGACTTACAGCCCGTAAGACCAACGTTGAATATGAAGGCCAGCAGATTAACCAGCAGCGTACAGCGCTGGGTAACCAAACCGCCAACTATTACAACCAAATGCTTGGGATGAGTGTGCCTGTACCTCCTGCTATTGATAGTTTTACAAAAACCGTTTACACATTCAACGACGGCGCATTGTCAAACTCAATCACATCCATGATTGCACAAGACAGCGGCATCTATAACGTCAGCTATCTGCGTGAATGGGTTGATGATTTTTCTGTGGTATCTGCTGCATCAAGCGTTGTTACGTTCGCGCCGGCAGACCCTGATACGAACAAAGACGATGCTGTTGCCACGGATTTTCGTATCGGCTCGGAACAACTTGCGACACTCGGTGATGACACCGACCGCACCGGCGCTTATTGGGAATCTTTGACCGCGGAAGAACAAGCACAATTAATTGAAGAAGAACAAGCTTATGAGCAATTGTTAGATACTAAATACGGCGACAGTGACTGGGCGGTAAGATATACCCAAAACACCACCACAGGTGCATACGTGCCTCAATTCTACAAGGTGGACGACCTGCGCGATGCAATGTATGACGCCGATACCAGCAACACGCAATCGCACATCCCGGCTTTCACTCCGGGCTCCGAGAAAAAGACCGAAGAGATTAAGAACGTGTCCTCACGTGTTGAACAAGACTCAACAGGACGGCTTATAAATATCACATTATACCCTGACTACGTTGACGCTGACAATCCGGGCGAAGGCGTATCCTACGCGCTCACAACCAATACCATCGCCGACCAGGAAAAATACAACGACGCGATGAACCAATACGAGTATGAAAAATATCAGTACGACCAAACAATCAACGAAATCAACGCAAAAATCGCAATCATCCAATCCCAGGACAAAAACCTTGAATTGCGGTTAAAACAACTTGACACAGAGCAAAACGCTATCCAAACGGAGATGGATGCGGTCACAAAAGTTATCCAAAAGAACGTTGAGACAACATTCAAAACATTCGGCTAACCGGCTGAGCCGGAGCAGACATTAGGACCTACCCCGGTTTGCTCGGCTGTGCCAGATAAAAGTTTTTCCTTTCCCTTTTTCCTATTGATTTTCTAACGACTACCAAAATAGTCGTTTTTTTTTATTTAATCCGTGCGCGCTCATAATCAAAAATCTTTGGGACGTTTTGTAAATACTCCGACAACGCCTTTTGCCGCGAGCAGTCAAAGATTTCCATCTCACAGGGGTTATCTTTTTTCAAATCTTTCAATCCCGCAACACCGGTAGCAAGAAAAGTATCATACACGCAGACAAATTCTTTGTCGTCATCAAAATCATCCAAATCGTATTTTATACTTCCGTCTGCATCTAATATATGCACGCCGCTGACGGTCAAGTCGTCGTTAATTTTGTATTCCAGCCCGGAAACCTGCATCAACCCCGGTGATATTTTCGGTAACGTCGTTGATTCAACACACCAGTTTAAGGTATCAATAATTTGTTTTTTGCTCAGGTTTGTTTTTATAAGAAGCACTGCGTCAAACGGAGCGATATTGGCGGTATCATCCAGCGTAACTTCTTTTGTGTTAAAGTTGTCGCGAATTGACCCGGCGTTAACAAACGAAAAATCAGCTTTTTCGCCTTTTGTGTGTGTATTAACATACCAAAGACTTGAATCGGCAACAATGTTTGCCACCTTGTTTTCTTGAATTAGAGGGTCGCCGCATATCACAGGGGCCGGCAGTTTTGCGATTACTGCCGCTTTATCCGCAGGTTTGAACTTGCCCAACAAACCCGAGCAAGGATAATTTTGGGTCTGTTCAATCAAGTTATCGCATTTTTGTTTAACCAGAACCCCAAAATCGTCAAAATAAAGTTTTAATCTGCCAAAAACATTCAAATTGCCGTCAAACCTGACTTTGTCCGAGCCCCCTGTCGCCGCTATTTTGACCGGCTCGTTTCTGTCAGATGTCGCCCAGCTATCAACTTCCGTGTGGTCATGACCGCCTATAATAACGTCAATCCCGCCGATTTTTGCAAACATCTCATAATACTCTTTCCCTGTGTGCGCCAGCAAAAAAATCTTATCCACCCCTTGTTTTTCAAGTTTTTCCACCTCTTGTTTTACCAGGTCAACAGTTTTTTGCACCGGCTCAATTTTTATAAAATCGTTTGAATCATTAATAAACGCCAAATCCTCATAATCAAACGGAGCAACCCCTATCACCCCGATATTTTTATCCAAAATAATTGAAGATTGTATCTGCCGGGAAAGCGCTGTTTCTTTTGAATACGATACGTTCACGCCGAGCATTTTGAGATTATTGCCTGACAGCAATTGGCTTAATTCCTGCCCGCATTCTAAATCGTGGTTGCCCGCAGCGCTCGCATCCATGCATGTTTGAAGAATTTTACCGATAGCGGGATTGCTTACCGCCTTACCCACAAACAAATCCCCGCCCGACAAAACCAAATCAGAATCCTGCATCGCACTTGCAAACCGGTCAATATTAGCAGGCGACGAGTGCATATCGTTGAAATACACAACATTGAGTTTTGTTGAGCAAAAACTTATCGGCTTAATCATGCAGATACAAAAACCTGTGAAGAAAAATTTTTGTTATTTTTATGATACAATTTTCTTATGCTTAATGTATCAAACGTAATTGACAGGCTCCGTGAGGTGATGGCAGACCCCGCCAAACTCCAAGAGGAGCTCAATACCTACCACGTTGCCGACCTTGCCGACATTTTTGAGGAACTCAAACCCGACGAGCGCCTGGCCTGCTTCAAGCTGCTTGAGCTTGAAAAAGCCGCGGACGCGATGGAATACCTGCCCGCGAACCTGCAAGTTGAACTCCTTGGCGAGCTTGACGAGGAAACCGCATCCAAAATTATCACAAAACTCCCATACGACGCCGCAGCCGACGTCCTTGGCGAGCTTGAAGACGACGAGTCCGAAACGTATCTTGAAAAGCTGCCCCACAAGTTCTCCGAGGAAGTCCGTGAGCTTTTGACCTACAACGAGGACTCTGCCGGCGGGATGATGAACCCCAGTGTTATCACGGTTGACTGCGATATGAGCGTCTTGGATGTCCTCAACTACATCCGCACCAAGGCCGAGAATGACCACCTTGAACTCTACTACATCTACGTTGTTGACAAACAAAACCACCTGCTCGGCGTTGTGTCGCTGCGCAAGCTTTTGACTACCCCGATTGATACGCTTGTGGAAGATATTATGATTAGCGACATCGTCCGGCTGCAAGTTGACGACCACAGCGATATCGTCGCGAACCAGTTTATGAAGTACCAGTACAACGCACTGCCCGTCGTGGATTTTTACAACCGCCTGAAAGGTATGATTACCTGGGACGACGTTCACGACCTTATTCAAGAAGAAACAACCGAAGAAATCCACGCATCAGCCGGTATCTCAAACGCCGTGGACGAGGACGAGATTTTGTCCGGCAACATCCTGAAAGCATTCCGCGCGCGCGTGCCGTGGCTGTTTTTGACACTCATCGGCGGATTCATCGCTGTAAACGTCGCCAACCGCTACGACCACGCGCTGCATATCCTGCCGGTTGTCGCAATATTTATGCCGCTTCTTATCGGGCTTTCCGGAAACATCTGCATCCAAAGTACAACCCTTATGGTCCGCGGACTTTCAACAGGTCAGGTGACAATGCGCGATGCGCTGCACCACATGATGCGAGAAAGCCTTGTCGGGCTCGCAATTGGCGGCCTGTTCGGGATGCTGGTTATGCTTGTCACAATAACGTGGAAACGCAGCATTGAGCTCGGGCTTGTTGTCGGCGTTGCCATGACAATAAATATGGTGCTCGCAACAATCCTCGGTACGCTCGCACCGTTTGTACTAAAAGGTTTGAAGGTCGATCCCGCCGTCGCGTCCGGCCCTGTTATCACAACAGCGGTAGATATCCTCGGGCTTGCGATATATTTCACGCTTGTATCAGCGTTTTTAACCGGGTGGTAATCGGATGTTATATTGTCAGCCGCACTTGTTAAAATTTTTTATTGTATAATATTATTATGGAAAAAGAATTCAACAGACACGAACCCGATGAAGATTTAAATACGTACTTACGGACGACAAAAAAAGAGATTGAGGAGCAGTCCTCGTTTTTGCAAACACTCAACGTCATGCTGGTGCTGTTTTTGGGCGTTTTGTTAAGCATTTTTATCCTCGCGGACAACGGCGATTTTCTTGTGAAAAAATTCGGCCGCGACTCAATCGTCACGCAATCGTTTATGAAACTTGCCAAAAATAACGAGAAAAAAGAGAAGGCGGATTTTTCGTTCCCGTTCGGGCTGAAAAAACAAAACATCCTGTTTTTGGGAATTGATGCGAATGAGTACGGCACAGACCCGTTCGCCGGCACGCGCTCGGATACAATCATCATCTTGAACATTGACCCGAAAACAAAATCCATCAACGCAATCTCTGTTCCGCGCGACAGCAAAATTTATCTTCCGCGCGACAAGGGAGTGAACAAGATTAACGCGGCGCACGCAATCGGCGGCATCAAGATGACAAAAGAAACCATAGAGGACACCCTCGGGGTGCGCATTGACCGCTACATAATTGTCAACGACGAGGCTGTCCGGCAAATCGTGAACACAATGGGCGGACTTGATCTTTATGTTGAAAAACCGTTGAAATACACCGACTGGAGCGCAAAACTTCAAATCAATCTGCCAAAAGGCCAGCAGCACCTGACAGGCGATCAAGCCATCGGCTACCTGCGGTTCCGGCACGACGGGATGGGTGATATCGGCAGAACCCAGCGCCAGCAATGGTTTTTGCGCGCGTTTATAAACAAAATCAAGGACCCGAAAATGATTGTTGTTATCCCCGATGTTATTTCCGTCGCGAAAAAATACGTCAAAACCGACATGTCGTTGTATGAGATGTCGCAATATGCAACGATGCTCAAAAATATTGACCTTGAAAAGATGGAGATAGCAACGCTTCCGGGCGCGCCAAACCAAAAAGGCTACACCAGCTACTGGATTTTAGACCCTGCTAAAACGCAAGAGGTTATTAACCGGTTGATTTACCGAGACAAACCGGCGTTCAATGCCAGTATCCCGATGGCTGCAGGCGTTATGTACTCCAAAGAAAACGAGGCGCTCGCCAAGGGTTTGGTTGAAGAACTCCAAGGGCTCGGCGTGGATGTCAAATGTTCAGGCGCTGCCGGCAGAACGCACTCGCAGTTTATCGCGCACGACAACAAGGTCACCGGCGAGTACTACGATTATTTAAAGAAAAAAACCGGCTCGCTCAAAAACATCCAATTTGTTTACGACCCTGTGCGCTATTACTGTCCGGGTACGGATTTTACGGTGGTTTTGTCAGGGCAGTAGGGGTTTGTGGTATAATAATTTTACTATGTGCTTGTAGCTCAGCTGGATAGAGTGTCGCCCTCCGAAGGCGAAGGTCGTGGGTTCGAATCCCGCCAAGCACAGTTTAAAAAAAATGGGGTAACTGGTAAAAAAGATTAGGATTTAGATTCTTCTTCCGGTGCGAGCACAGCAAGCCAGTCCAGTTTTTGTTGCAGCAGGACAGCCAGACGTTTTGTCTGGGTTTTGTTTTGTTTTATCATATTTCTCACCATCTCGCGTGAGTCTGCCAGGTTTTTGTTCATTGCGTCTGTTAAATCGTACATGTTTTCTCCTTTTTGTTAAGTTTTTTAGACTATACTCTAAATATTTTAGACTAAACCCTATACTAATGTCAAGTATCTTAAAAAGGTTTATAATTAGTTATATGATAAGGGTAAATTTGGAACAATTGATGTGGGACCACCATGTGCGCGGCAGAGATATTATGAAAGCTACCGGCATTACGGAAGGCACAATATCTAATATTAAAAATAATAAAAACAAAAACTTCCGCGCGGACACGCTTGACAAGCTGTGCAAATTCTTCAACTGCAAAATCGGAGACCTGCTTGAATACATACCGGATTAACGCAGCTAACAAATTTTAATCTTTACGTATTTTTATCGGAATTATGAGCCCAGCATACAAACTTTTAAATAAAATTACAGGCGATATCAGCAAATTTACGCGCTACCCTGCGCCGAAAAATACCGCGCAGTTCAACGCCGTCAAGGTCGCCAAAAAAGGGCTGGAAAAAGAACTGATAAGTTTTTCTGACGCCGACGGCAACAAGCTCCGCACTGATATTTTTGAGAACGGCAAATTGCAGTTTAAAAGAATGTATACCACGTTTAAAAAAGACGATTATACATTCAAAAAAATGGAACTGGTTGATATGAAAATATCCGACGATTCAAGCCCAGCCAGAAAACCCCAGATAATCCTGCAGCGGATTTTCAAGGCTAAACAGAATTATTTTATTGTGGACACGCTGCGCAATACAATTAAAAAAGTTAAAAATACCGGCTGGCGCGGCGCAAAAATAGATTACGACTGCTCACTGCAAAACGCACGCCACAACTGGGCTGACAACGTTCCTCGCATCAGAAAAATCTCCATGAATTTTTCCTATGACAGCGCCCTGGTAAAAATAGAAAACCGCGAAATAAAACTCGACCCGGATACAAAATATTTTGCAAAAACGTTATTCGATACCCCAATTGAAAAAGAACCGTTTCTCTCATACAAACTGCTCGCACCGGAGGCAAGAGTTCAGGCGTTTACGCACTTCTTTTTGCGCAAAAAAGGGCTTAAAAACTTAAACATACCCACACAAACAAATGCAATAAAACACAGCGATCTGGCGGGCGAGTTTGACCTGCTACGCTGGAAAATTAATTACGAAAAAGGAATGCCGACAATTGGCACAATCGGGCACGAAGCAGAGCACGCATACCAAAACGCCATGATTGCCAGATTGCCCGAAAGAACGGTGGTTGACCGCTCGCTTCGCAAAGCGCTCGGCCCCAAATTGTCCGACCCTAAACAACTCAAAGAGGCGCGCGCGTACAAAGAAGCCGATGCAATCTACCCGACAAGAGAACAACGGCTTGAAAACAAGAGCCTGTACAGCACAAATCTTCTTGAGGAAAAAGCAAACGAGGCCGGCGCGGCAGCACAAAAATTTTACGACAGACTACACGAAAAAAATGAAACCGCGTTTAGTGAAATATTCTACAACTTTGAAGATTTTATCTAACCTGTCTTTTTTCATGCTATAATTGTTTTGGAGGTAGGTTTGATGAAAAAATTAATCATGGGTTATTTTTTGCGGCACCGGCGCTCGCGTTCCAGTTCCCTGATGTGGGAACCGGCCACCCGGCGGCCAAGCAAATTGACTTTTTGTCCGAAACAGGCATCGTTGCCGGCTACCCTGACGGCACATTCAGACCCGACGAAAAAGTTACCCGCTCCGAGTTTGCGACCATGGCGATAAGATCGCTCTCCCAGCAGCATGCCAAAGTCGACCACCCGATGGAATTTACCGACATCTCACCGGATTACTGGGCATACGATTCAATAAAAAAGGCGCTTTATTTTGAGCTGATCACCGCTGACACGGATTTTTTCCGCCCCGATGACGAGGTGTCCCGCGCCGAGGCGCTCACCGTTGCCGCAAACGCGCTCGCAGATAAAAAATTGAACTTTACCAACACAAGATTTACCGACGCGCAATCACAAGAGTCCGCAACCCGCGCGGAAGTCGTTTTGATTTTGTACGATATGATAGAGCAGGTGCGCACCAACCCGAACGCAAAAATCGCAAAAGCCCAAACCAAAAAAACAGGCGAAGGCTTTGCCATCAACAGCGCAACCGTTCAAGGTAACGTTGGTACACTGCCTGCCGGCACAGTCCTACCGATTGCGATGGTGACTTACATAAGCTCGCAAATCTCAACCACCGGCGACACATACGAGGCGCAGGTGCCATACAACTACGTCACAAAAGACAAATATATCCTGATTTCAAAAAACTCATGGCTTAAAGGCCAGCTTGCAGACGCGCAACCGGGAAGATGGTTTATCCGCAACGGTGTGCTGGTCCTTGACAACTCGCTTATCACAACCGTCAACGACCAGCGCGCACAGCTTGATGCGCTCGGCGAGGTTAAAAAATATCGCAACGGCTTTATGAACTTTGTCCGCACAGTTTTTAAAGGCGAAGCGCTTGATGTTACACCGGGAAGCGTTGTCTACGTCAGACTGCGCAAACCGCTAAAAGTCGATCTTACGAACGGCTGGATTTTGGAGGATTAACTATGGCTATGGCAATTCACAGAGTACTTAACGGCAGCACAAAATGGCAGTCTTTGGACAAAACCTACGTACTTGAAAACCTGAGTCCGGCGCTGCAAAAACATATCCTGCGGCTTGATAATCTGGTTGCACAACGAGATGACGTATTTTATAACAGCCTGAAAAACGCACCCAAAAAACCGACACCGGATAGCACAGCCAAACTGGTCAAGTTTGCAAATCGTACAATCGCGATAGATAAAAGGCTTATGCAAATATTTGAACAACACGATATCAAATTCCGCGACAAAAACCTTGAAAAAAGGTTGGCAGATTTTGACAACGCAAACAAGACCTTGCTTAAAAAACTTAGCGATATCGGAAAAAGCGATCCTTCATGAAAAATATCCGGCAATCACAAGCAAATATCCACCGTGATTCGTGGGTTGAGATTAATCTGGACGCGGCCGCGCATAATGTAAAATTGCTGCGCTCAGCGGCGTCTGATAAAAAATTGCTTGCCGTTGTGAAAGCCGACGCCTACGGCCACGGCTCTGTTATGCTCGCACCGACGCTGCTTGCATCGGGCGTTGATATGCTCGGCGTCGCCTCAATCGACGAAGGTGTTGACCTGCGTGATGCAAAAATCAATGCCGAAATCCTTGTGCTCGGCGCGGTTCCCGTTTGGGCCGTTGAAAGCGCCGTCAGAGCGGATTTAACCATCTCAATCTTTTTAACAGAACACATTGACGCCTGCCGCCGCGCGTTTGAACGGCTCGGTATCAAACCAAAAGTCCACATCAAAATTGACACCGGTATGAACAGAATCGGGGTCACACACGAAGAGGCGGCCGCGTTTATAAAAGCGGTGCAGGCAGCCGATTTTATAGAACTGCGCGGGGTTTTTACGCATCTGGCCTGCGCGGAAAACCACAAAAAAACCGAGGCGCAAATAGAAAAATGGCGCGCGGTAATTGAACAAATTGACACCGACGACCTGCTTTTACATGTCGCAAACACAGCCGGTCTGCTGAATTACGATATCGCACACACCAACATGGTGCGCGCGGGGATTGGGGTTTACGGGTTGATGCCAGAATCCGACAGTCCGGCGGCCGAAATTGTGCTCGGTGCGGATTTAAAACCCGTGATGTCGCTCAAAGGCCGCATCGTCCACATCCACAAAATCGGTGCGGGCGAAGGCGTCAGTTACTGCCACACCTTCACAGCCAAAACCCCGCGCAAAATCGCGACCGTCCCGATTGGCTACGCCGACGGCGTTCGCCGCGAACTGTCCAACAAAATTTTCGGCACACTGAACGGTCAAAAAGTTGCGCAAATCGGTAACATTACAATGGACCAGCTGATGTTTGATGTAACAGATGTTGACACGCAGCCCGGCGATGTTATCACATTGCTTGGAAATGTTGACGAGTGGGCGCGGATTTTGGACACAATAAATTACACGATTTTGTGCGGCTTAAAGGTGCGTCTGCCGCGGGTTTACACAAGAGATGCCGGCTAAAAACAGGAGGTTGTAAATGTATGATTTAGGCATAATCGGCGCGGGGCCTGCAGGCTACACAGCAGCGTTGTGCGCGCGCAAAAAAGGGTTGAGCGTTGTCATATACGAAAAAGATGCGCTCGGCGGAACCTGTCTCAACCGCGGCTGCATCCCCACAAAAGCCATCTTGCACGCAGCGCACACCGGCCTGACCTTTGAACAGGCGATGGCGCGCAAAGACGAAATCGTTGCCTTGCAGCGCAAAGGGCTTGAATTGGCGCTCAAAAACGCCGGTGTGGATGTTGTCCGCACCGAAATAACCGACCTTGCCGAATGTGACTGCACCGAAATTATCTGCGCGACCGGCTCAAAACCTCGTGAGCTGCCGGATCTGCCGTTTGACGGCAAAAAGGTGTTAAGTTCTGATGATGTTTTGAACCTGAAAAACCTGCCGAAAACCGTCACAATCGTGGGTTCCGGCGCAATCGGCGTTGAATGGGCGCGGATTTTTGCCGCCTTCGGCGCGGACGTGACAGTCGTTGAAACAGCCCCTCACCTTTTGCCAATCGCCGACACCGAGGTTTCAAAACGGGTTGAGCGGTTGTTCAAATCCGCAGGTATAAAATTTGTCACCGCCCACACCGGAGCAATCCCTGACGCAGAGATAATTCTCGTCGCAATCGGCCGGGCAGGGGCAGATGAAAAGGTTGAAGGTGTGACTTATTTGGGCGACGCCTGCGGCCAAATCCAGCTCGCGCACTTTGCCTCAAAACAGGCGCTGGAAGTCATCGGCAAGATTAAGTTTGACAAAACACTCGTACCGTCAGTGGTCTACGGCACACCGGAAATCGCATGGGTCGGCGCCAGAGAACAAGACCTTGAAGCCGGAACATTCCAAAAATCAACACTGCTCATATCAGCGCTGGGCAAATCGCAGTGCGATGGCTGCACAGACGGGTTCATAAAAATTCTCTCGCGCGATGGCAAAATCATCGGCGCACACATCGTCTCAAAAGAAGCATCCGCGCTAATCCAGCAGCTCGTCATCGCAATGCAATTCGGTATCACAATTGAGCAGCTAAAAGAAGTCTGCTTTGCACACCCGACATATTCGGAAGGGATTTTTGAATGCCTGATGAAGTTTTAAAACCGGAATATCTGAAACGGCCGCTGATTGATACCGACAAAACCCGCACCGTACGCAGGGTTTTAAAAACTCACTGCCTAAACACCGTCTGCGAAAGCGCGCGATGCCCGAATAAAAACGAGTGTTACAGCCAAAATACCGCCACCTTTTTGATTATGGGCAGCGCCTGCACACGAAACTGCCGCTATTGCAACATAACCTGCGCACTACCCGAACCCCTTGATCCGAACGAGCCGGAAAACATCGCCCGCGCCGCGCGAGACCTGGGCCTGAAACACGTTGTCATAACATCTGTCACCCGCGACGATTTGCCTGACGGCGGCGCGCAGCATTTTGCCGCCTGCATAAACGCGATTGAAAACGCAGCCGTTGAAGTTTTGACGCCGGATTTTAGGGGCGACACCGCGGCGCTTGATGTGGTTGCCGCAGCGCATCCCGATGTTTTTAACCATAATATTGAAACCGTTCGCGCGCTGTTCCCTGTTGTGCGCCCGCAGGCAAATTACGAGCGCTCGCTTGAAGTTTTGCGCTACATGCAGCCTGCCAAATCCGGGTTGATGATAGGCCTTGGCGAAAACTTTGACCAAATTGAAGAAACCCTGCACGATCTAAAATCTGCCGGCTGCAAGATTTTAACCATCGGGCAATACATCGCGCCGTCAAAAAATCACCACCCCGTGGCAAAATATTACACCCCCCAAGAGTTTGAACAGCTGCGTGAACTGGCGCGAAAAACAGGGTTCACCCGATACAAAATTGAGCCGCTGGCAAGAAGTTCTTACCACGCCGCATCAGTTGCTGACTCTGTCAGTCACTGATAAACCAATCATACGCGTCAACCGGTACCTTGCAAAAAAACATCCATTCCCAATCAATGTCGTGACGCACACACCTGCGGCGCGGTTTGTTAAACAGGTCCATCGGAGTAGCACTGTTGAACACAACCCAAACCTCTTCTCTTGTTGAAAGCTTTTCTTTGAACCTTTTTCCAAACTCGGATCTTTCGTTATAATTCATGCCGTCATACCAGGGTATACCCACCATCGCCGTTTCCACATTTTGCGCAAACAACGGCACAAGAAAGCTCTGCCCGTTACCAAGTAAAATCAACAAATCATCTTGTTTGAATTGTATAAATTCTTTGTTAAACAACTGCTCCTCATAATCTATTGAACCCCATGGCGGATAATGTGTTGTAGATAATAACAACGCGATAAAAGATAATATAATAGCTTTGAAAATAAACCTTGACCTGAACAAACCAAAAAGAAAAACGAAAAGAAAAACAATTATCGCAATTCCGCACAAGTTTTCAATAGCTATCGCATACCTGATAAACGAAAACGCCGCCATCCATATAATATAAGCTGCCGTGCAAAAACAAAACAATATCATGCACCTGTCAAAATCAATCCAATCCTGAAATTCCGATTTAAAATCATTAAACTTTGACCTGACAAAAGGCGCAAAATTAAAAATAAACCAACCTACCGTCGCGATATAAAGATATTGAAATCTGTAATCAAAATACGGAGCCTCGCAAGCGCCCCAAAAACCAAACGGGTCTGCCGGATCTCTTGATACGTTAAAAAACCATGGATAAAAAAGCCATTGCTGAATAGTTGTCGGTAAAAGTCTGGTATCTCTGATGTTGACCATCTGCGCAAACTCTGATTTGAACCAGCCGTTGAAATACGGAAAAAACGGGTTTTGAAAATTCGACCACAAAATCCACATCCAAAACCCGTTTGTAACCAAAAACCCCGCCGCGCAGGCAGCCGAATAAATTAAAAAACTTTTCACCGGGTTGGTAAATCTTTTGTGAAAAATCAGCAGCAACAGCGCAAAAGCCAAAACATAAGTTCCGGCCGTCAATTTCAAACCCGTAATAGCACCTGCCAGAACACCGGCGAGCGCAAGTTTTTTGGTTTGCCGGGCATCTCTTGTTAAAATATCCAGCATCAAATACAGCGCTATCAAAACAACCAGCGCAACCGTTATATCATTATGTGTTCTGCCCAAAAGACTGCCGGCACTTGCACCTGTGACCCCGATAAGCGTTGCCGCACTCACCATAAATACTCTCATCTTATTTTTTGGCAAAAAAACCGACCGGCAAATTTTGTACACAACAAAAGCCATCAAACCCGCGGGGGTACCCATCAAAAACGAAACCAGCCGCGGATAATCGTTTAAATATTCAAACATCAGATAATACGGGATATCCAAAAGAGGGTTCACATAGCTTTGCAGCCCTGACGGTGCGATATCAATCCCGATTCTGCCGTTCAAAAAAGCATATGCACCGTAAAGGTGATAATTACGAAAATCCCAGCTCAACTCCTGCCTCATCAGAATACTCAAATAGCCGGCGGCAATCAAACATATAATCAGTATATCAAAATCTTCAAATTTAATGTTTGGTTTTTTAATGTTCATTGTCTTAAAGCTTACTCTCATAGGATAATTACACCACAAACATCCGGTGCTGGCAAGAGGCTTTTGGCATGCCGAGCGGTAAAAATAAATTTTTTGTGATATAATAAAAACAAACCGGGACGTAGCGCAGCTTGGTAGCGCACCATTCTGGGGGGATGGGGGTCGCAGGTTCAAATCCTGTCGTCCCGATTTTTTTATGATATAATGAATTTAAACACACGCCCTGGTAGCTCAGCCCGTTGTGTCTTTTGCGAAAGCAAAAGCGCAACAAGTCAAAAATTAAGGCTCATCCGGCGGTATGACAACTGAATAAAACAACACACGCCCTGGTAGCTCAGCTGGATAGAGCAACCGCCTTCTAAGCGGTAGGTCATTGGTTCGAATCCAATCCAGGGTGGTTTTATTTTAAATTGGCCCGGGTGTCTAATTCTTTTCATTTCTTGCGCGTATAGAATTAGGTAATGAGGAAACTTTTTATAACATTTATCCTGCTGTGCTGCAACTGCGCCTACGCCTTCCCTGATATCGCAAGCGATTACCTCGGTGAGGACAAACACGAAAAATTTAACCGCAAAGTCTTTAACTTCAACACCGGGTTGAACAAATATGCGCTGCGTCCGGTACATATCATTTGGGCCTCCATCGTACCAAAATACGCCATGGACAAACTCAAAAACGCACACACAAACATTGAATACCCAAAACGCCTCACCTCCTGCCTTATCCAAAAGGATTTCAAAAGCGCGGGCACCGAAACCTTGAGTTTTCTGGCCAACACAACAATCGGTATCGGCGGGCTCTACACCCCCGCACAAAAAATTTTCAAAATCGAGCCCGCAAACGAAAACATGGAACAAGCGCTTGCAAAAACAGGTGTCAAACAAGGCTCCTACCTTGTTATGCCGGTGCTTTCCTCAACAAGCGGCCGCGGCATCGCAGGACGACTGCTTGAAGTCCCCTTCGACTCGTTCACATATTTTCTAAATCCCATTGTCGGGCTGTCAAAAGCGGGGCTCACCCTCAACAAAACCTGCTACATGCAGCCGCTGGCCAGGATGATAGAATCAACCTTCGCCGACCCTTACGACATCGCAAAAAAATTCTACGGGATTGAAAATTATATAAAAACCAACAACCTTGATCGCACAACAACGCTTGAAACTTACGCCGAGCTTGCCGGCAATCCGCCGCCTGATGCCCTCGCCCCCGAAAACCGACCCGCAAATCAGGCCTTGCCGCCACACGATATAACACTCACGGATTACAACCCGCAAAATCCCGTTGTTGACTCGATGCGCACCGTACTTTTTGACAACCCCGAGGTCAACAAATCCATCTGGTCGGAGATGTCCGTTTGGAACAGGAGCTTTGCACGGCAGATAAAAACCGCCGGCGTAAATATTGACCCCTCACGCGAGGATTACAAATTCCGCTACATCCTCCAAAAAGACCGCACCGCACCCGCCGCAATAATTTTCCCCTCAATCGGCGAAGGTATCAACTCGCACCACTCCGTTATTCTGGCGAAAATTTTTTACGATCAGGGCTACTCCGTCATAATTGAAGGCAGCCACTTTCAATGGGAGTTTGCAAAAAGCATGCCCGCCGGCTACACACCGGGCAACCCCTCCGAGGATGCCGATTATCTAAAAACAGTCACCGCAAAAATTTTTAGCCACCTGAGCGAAACCAAAAACTACAACCCCTCCGGGAAAGTTGTTATCGGCACCTCGTTTGGCGCGTTTCAGGCACTTTTTCTCGCCGAAAAAGAATCCCGCAACGACACGCTCGGCATAACAAAATATATTTCCGTCTGCCCGCCGGTAGAGCTTTTGTACGCGCTTGCGCAGGTTGACAAAAACAGCGAGCTCCAATACGACAAAGAAAAAACCGCACTGATCGCCGCCAAAATCCTCAAATCTTTAAACGATGGGTTGACAAGCGAACAGCTGCCGTTCACAGCTGACGAGGCAAAACTTATCACAAGTTTTATTATGAACCAAAAGTTGTCGGATTTGGTCTACACTTTAGAGGGCGAAAAAAACGATATGACTTACCGCGATTACGCGCAAAAATATCTGGCGCAAGGTCGCGACCTGCAAGAGATTTACCACGAAACCAGCCTGCACGCGATAGCTGATTTTTTGCAAACCAACAAAAATTACAAAATCTACCACTCGACAGATGATTACCTGGCGCACCCGTCACAGCTGCAGAAATTGAAAAACTACTGCGCGGACAATGTTGTCCTGTTCAGCAACGGCGGCCATCTTGGGTTTTTGTACCGCAAAGAGTTTCAAGATGAGTTGAAAAAAGATATTAATATAAATATGTAGTTTGCATTTTCATTTGTTTGTATTACAATATTCTTGGTTACACACCAGCTGATAGGAATTACCCTAGTTCGTTAAGAATGAGCCGTGCTAACCCGTATTACTACAAGAAATGAGGAAACACACTATGCCGACAGCATCAATGATTGAGCTCTTAGAAGCAGGCGTCCACTTTGGACACCAAACACAAAAATGGAACCCCAAAATGAAACCGTATATCTACGGCGCGCGAAACGGGATTTACGTATTGGATTTGCGTAAAACGACCGACCTTTTGGACGAGGCCTACAACATCGTAAAAGAATTTGCCTCACGCGGGAAAAATGTTCTTTTCGTAGGTACAAAAAAACAAGCATCCGAAGTCGTTGCCGAAGAAGCGGCGCGCTCCGGTGCATATTATATCAACAGAAGATGGCTGGGCGGTATGCTCACCAACTTTGAAACAATTCGCGGACGTGTTAACAAACTGCGCGAATTGGAAGAGTTTATGGCAAGCTCGCACGCGGAAAAACTTCCGAAAAAAGAAATCGCACAGCTTAACCGCCAGCTTGGCAAACTAAGCAAAACCCTCGGCGGTATTAAAGAAATGCGCGGACTGCCCGACCTAATCTTTATTATTGACCAGCAAAAAGAAGAAATCGCAATCGCTGAGGCCAACAAGCTTCACATACCGGTTATCTGCCTTGCCGACACAAACGCAAACCCTGACGGCATCAACTACATTATCCCGGGCAACGATGATGCGATTCGTTCAATAAAATTAATCGTCTCAAAACTTGCAGACGCAGTACTTGAGGGCAAAGAACAACGCAAAAACAAAGGCGTAACCGCAGAAGACGCAGGCGTTGAAGAAACTGTCGCAAAAGATACAACAGTTGAAACCAAAGCGGCTGCCAAAAAAGACGCAGCAGCTGAAACAGAAGCGGCAGATGCCGTAACCGAAGAAGGAGAGAAATAATGGAAATTACAGCTACAATGGTAAAAGAACTCCGCGACAAAACCGGCGCCGGCATGATGGATGCCAAAAAAGCGCTTGTTGAGGCGAACGGTGATTTTGAAAAAGCGACAGAAGTGCTCCGCCAAAAAGGCATGGCATCCGCTGATAAAAAAATGGGCCGTATCGCAGCCGAAGGCACAATTTCCGCTGTAATCTTGGGCGATGCAGGTGCAATGCTTGAGCTTAACTGCGAAACAGACTTCGTTGCGAAAAACGACGAGTTCAAAGAGCTTGCTCACGCGCTTGCAAAAATCGTTGCGAAAGAAAGCCCGTCTGATGTTGACGCGCTTTTGGCATCAACCTGCAAAGATTGCAACAAAGTTATCTCCGAGATTATCAAGGAAAAAATCGCGTCAATCGGTGAAAAAATTACAATCCGCCGATTTGAAAGATACGACGGCAACACAGCAGCATACGTTCACAACGGCAAAATCGGCGTGCTTGTCAAAGCCGACAAGGCCGAAACCGAGCTGCTTAACGATGTTTGCCTGCATATCGCATCTTGCGCGCCGGAGTTTGTTTCACGCAAAGAGATTCCTCAAGAAGTGATTGACGAGGAAACCCGCATCGAGATGGGTAAAGAAGACCTTGCCAAAAAACCGGAAGAAATCCGCGCAAAAATCGTTGAGGGCAGAGTTAACAAAATTATGGCGGCAAAAGTTTTGCTTGAACAGCCGTTTGTTAAAAACCCTGACCAAACAATTGAGCAGCTTACCGAAGGCAAAGTCGTTATTGAAAAATTTGCCCGCTATGTGCTTGGCGAAGGACTTGAAAAACGTCAAGATGACTTTGCGGCCGAAGTTGCGAGCATGCAAGGCTGAGCCTTGACCCAAGGTGGGTTGTCCGTGTACAATTAACAGATATGTCGATGTGGTGAAATGGTAGACACGCATGCTTCAGGTGCATGTGCCGCAAGGCGTGGGGGTTCAAGTCCCTTCATCGACAGCTTTATTCTTTTGTAAATTTTTTTTACTTTCGTATATACTGCGTAAATACCGCCGGTAAATCATGTTAAAAAATATTTTTTTACATGTATAGATAAACACCGGAGGAAAACACCATGAGTAATTCAGTTAATATGCCAAGGCTTTTTATGCAGATGATGATGTTCAAGTATATGTCGTCAGGCGGTGGCTGCTTCTGCGGACAAGGCAACAATTACTTTTCAAGTCCGTATCTGCCAATGCCGTCAATATGGGACACCACGCCGCCGACTATTAATCTTGGCAGCCCGTACCAGTCAAACTGGGATCTTTTGAACTATTACACGGATTTGCCAAGCTGGTCAATTCCGGGCTTGAATTTTACGCGCTCGTCAAGTTCATCTAAAGATGATACTGATAAAAAAACTGACGAGTCTGGTACAACGACAAACGAATCTGAGGCATCAAAGAAGTACAAGAATTTGCGCAAAGAAGAAAATGAACTTCAATACGCCGAGAGGTTGAATCTGGTTAAAGATTTAACTTTGTCAGGTTCCTCACTTACTTTTGCCAATCAAGATTCCGACGCATTTTTTAATGCCGTTAAAAAACTCAATTCCGATAATATTTTTCCTGTGATTGCGACCTGGAATCACCAAAACCCGGGTAAAGATTTTTGGGACAATATTACAGATAACCTGTCAGTCAAAGAGTTGGACTCGTTGCGCCAAACAGACATCTTGAACGGTTTAGCGACGGCATTGAAAAATCAAGGCGTTGATGTAGCGCAAAGCAAAAAGAATGAAGCGTACTACGCTTTGAGCGCGCTGTACGATGAGGCGGACGATGAAAATAAACGTACTCTTGTCAAGCAAGCGGTAAATTTAATAGCAAGTCAAATCCCGGCGGATTTACTCAAAGAACAAGAGGACAACCTTTACCCGCCGCAGCCAAGACCTGAGTATTACGACGCGCTGGGACTTTAATCCACCGAGAAGATTTCTTTAATATCTTCCATCGTTAAGGATTTAGTTATGTTGCGGTCAACTGAAATTACGCTGTCTACAAGGTTTCGTTTCATTGATTTAAGTTTCTGGATTTTTTCCTCAACGGTATTTTTCGTAATCAAGCGGTAGACAAAAACTTTTTTGGTCTGGCCGATACGATACGCACGGTCGGTCGCCTGGTCTTCCACCGCAGGGTTCCACCACGGGTCGTAATGGATGACATAATCCGCTCCCGTCAGGTTCAAGCCCGTACCGCCGGCTTTCAAACTGATTAAGAAAATCGGAATAGAAGGTGTTGAATTGAACCGCTCAACCGCGCCCTGCCGGTCTTTTGTTTTGCCAGTCAGATACTCAAACGGGATTCCTTCGCGCTCCAACCACGCTTTAACAATGTCCAGCATATCCACAAATTGGCTGAACAACAGCACCCTGTGGCCCTCGGAAATAATCTCCTCCAGCATGGATTTAAGTTTTTCAAACTTGCCGCTCGACATAATATTTTTAACGTTCTCTTTATCGTAAAGCCGCGGGTGACAGCAAATCTGGCGCAGACGCAGCAGCGCAGAGAAAATTGACATCCGGCTTTTTTCCAACCCGTTTTGTTCAATGCTTTTGAACAGTTCTTCTTTTGTACTGTCGAGCACCGTCAGATAAAAATCGCGCTGCTCATCGGTAAGCTCGCAATATGCAATGTTTTCAACTTTATCCGGCAAATCTTTTGCAACGTCGCGTTTCATCCGACGTAAAATAAAGGGGTAAATCTGAAGTTTGAGTCTTTTCTCAACAGTTTTGTCCGCGCGCTCCATAATCGCGTTGACATACCGCTGGTTAAACTCCGCAACAGAGAACAAAAATCCCGGCATAAGAAAATCAAACACCGACCACAATTCTTCCAGCTTGTTTTCAATCGGTGTACCGGAGAGTGCGAGCTTGTGATCGGCTCTTAATTTTTTCACCGCCTGCGCTGTCTGCGACATCGCGTTTTTAATGTTCTGCGATTCATCAAGAACAACGTATCTGAAATTAACTTTTTGCAGCTCCTCAATATCACGCCGCACAAGCGCATAACTTGTTATCACAATATCGTATTTTTCCATCTCGCCAAAAAGCATCTTGCGCTCGGCACCGGATAATTTCAAGCAACTGAGTCCCGGCGCGAATTTTTGTATCTCGTTTTCCCAGTTAAAAACAACCGTCGTCGGACAAATAACCAGTGTCGGCGCAGCACCGTCAACCTCTTTTGCTTTTTGGATAGCAGCCAGCGCCTGCAAGGTTTTGCCCAGTCCCATATCATCAGCCAAAATCCCGTTCAAGCCGTATTTGTACATGAACCACAGCCACCCGAATCCGCGTTCCTGATACTCACGAAACTCCGCGTTAATCCCCGTTGGCAAATCCGCGCTCTCACCGGCTGAAAAACTTGACATCTGCTCCCAGAATTTATCAAACTTGTCGCTTAAAATCAGCTCAATCCCCAAGTTTTTTAACTCGGTGATAAGCCCGGCGCGATAAGTTTTCACGGTATATTTGTTGTCCTGCGTTCTGAAAACATCAAACGAATTGAACGCGCGCATCATCGCATAAATCTCTTGCGCAGGGTATTCAACAAACCCTAAAGATCTGATTCTGCAATACTTTTCACCGCTTTGTATCGTGTCATAAATATCGTCAAAGTCAATAATCTCATCACCGGCCTGACCGTAAATAAACACCTCAAAACTGTCTTGCGCCTCCTCGCTGAAATCAATTTTTGCACACAACTTGAACGGATTATCCATCAGCTTAAAGAAACTCATCTCGTCTTTTTCAACAAACTTCCAGCCGTCACCCGCCTGCTTGATATAATAATTATAAAAATCAATCGCGGTTTCTTTATCAAGCGTCAGGTTGTTTGTCTGCGACGGCACAAATTTACAGGCCAAAAGCATATCATAGGCCGCCTGCTCGTGCTGCAAATTACGCTTAATCCAATAAACCAAGTCGTCTTTTTTAACGGTCAAATACGGCGCCTTTGCCGTTTTTGAATACGGCACCTTGACCCCGTCATAATCAAATTCCAGCGAAGCCTTCAACGACTGGTCATAATCAATCCCGAGCGAAACGACGTTCACCGGCGGCCGGTCAGATAACATCAATTGCGAAATCTTGGGGTCAATATCCACATCCATAATTTTTTGCAGCTGCGGCAGTTCCTCATAAATGAATTTACCGCCGTCGGCTTCTTTCAAATCCGTGAACGATGATTTCAACAAATTTTGCGGCAGTGATTGCATCGCAATGTTCGTCGGAAAAATTACGTTTTTATACCTGCCCCATTTCAAGTGGCGCGAAAAATATCTGACCTCTTCAAAGGGGTAAATCTCATCGCTGTTTGGCCTGCACCATTCAAGCGCAAGCAAAATCCCCGCGTTGTTGTTGCCCTGCCCTGCGCTGACTCTTAAAACCAGCTTCCACTCCTTATCCGTAAACTTCAACCGCTCTTTTGTCTTTTCATCCAAAACCTCATCCGCGCGCGCGAGCAAGTCAAACATAGCCGAAAACTTTGTAATCTGGATATCATACCAGCCGGCTTTTTTGTCCTGACGCGAAATTTTCAGCAGCTCCGTGAAAATCTCCACCTCTGTCTTTTGGGAATTATTCAACTTGAACTTCGGGTTTTGTTTTTGCTGCTCAATCAGTCCGCGCAGAATCGGCTCAATCTGCCGCACAATTTTGCCCGTCTCACGCGAGCGCACCAGAATGGAAAAGAAATTCGCCTTGCGTTTGGCGTTGAAATGGAAAATATAATCACCTTGAGCCGGCGCGGTCAACGCCGTGTTTTCATCAGGAAAACTCGGTTCAATCCCATATTTTGTCTCCAACCAGTCCTCATAAGCATGCTCATCCAGCGCCTTTAAAGCGACCGCAACCGCGTGTTTGCACCATTCCTCTTTCAAAGGGCACGTGCATCTTGCCTCCACTTTACCTTTTTTAAATATCAAATCCGTCTTATACGAATCCTGATAATTCCCCTTAACCTTTGCCATATAAAAATTCTTCTCGGGATAATTATCAAACACGAGGTTTTTTGTGTAGCACTCATAACCGCGTCGCCAGCTGCCTGCGCCCGCGCTGTCTCTTAAAAACTTAAAACTAAATTCTTCCGTACTCATTGAACGAGTAAAATTCCTCTCGTTGCGGCAAATGCCGGCACAAACTCGCGCCACATCCACCTCCAGGGTATAACTATCGGATACGGGAAAACCCGTAAACCCTCACTATACTAAATATATTAGTACAAAAAACCGTTTATGTCAACAGGTAAATATGAATTGCGTAGGTCACAATAACGCCAAGCGCAGCGCCGACCAAAACCTCAACCGGCGTATGACCCAGCAACTCTTTGAGTTTTGGCCCGATGGCCTCAACGTTGTGCTCGTAAAAGTTTTCCATCAACCTGTTCAAGCTGGCCGCTGTCTTGCCGGCCGCGCGGCGCAATCCGGCCGCATCGTACATAATAATCAGCGCGAACCCGAGCGTTACCGCAAAAAGCGTTGATTGAAAACCGTCAATCAGCCCCACCCCCGTTGCAAGCGACATCACCACCGCCGAATGCGCGCTTGGCATACCGCCGGTTGTCGTCAAAATCTTGAAATTAATCTTGCCCGAACCTATCGTAAACAAAGAAAATTTTACCACCTGAGCCAGACACGCACAAAAAAGCGCCACCAAAAAAACCTCGTAACCGGTACCTGCAATAGTGTTCATCGTATCTCCATCTTATCTATTATCTGTTCAAAAACTTCCGATTTCATCTTACCACGACACTCGTCCAGAAGGCAAGAAAGTTTACATTTGGCCCCGTCAAGCCCGTAAACGCCCACCGCGGTGAGTTTTTGAGCATCCTTGTCCTTGCCTGTCGCCTTGCCCATATCTTCAAGCGTTGCAATCTCGTCCAAAATATCATCTGCTATCTGGAAGGCTATCCCGAGGTTTTGCGCAAAATCAGTCATCTGCGCAATCTGCTCCTCACTTGCTCCGGCGATAATCGCACCGGTACGCATCGCCAGTTTAAAAAGCGCCGCAGTTTTGTGGATTTGGATAAATTCCAACGCTTCAGGTGTTGGATTCATGTCAACAACCTGACCGGCCACAATCCCATAAACACCGGCCGCCTGACAAAATTCACTCACCAGCCGCAATTTTATTTCAGCCGGCAAATTAGTTTTTTCAATAATTAGCCCGGGCGCAAAACTCAACAACGCGTCCCCTGCCAGCACCGCAACATCCTCGCCAAAAACCTTGTGGTTCGTCGGTTTGCCGCGCCGAAAATCATCGTTATCCATACACGGCAAATCATCGTGAATCAAACTTTGCGCATGCAGCATCTCAATCGCGCAGGCCGTCGGCAGCGCATCTTCAATATCCCCGCCAAAAATCCTGCACGTTTCAAGGCACATCACAGGCCGCACACGCTTGCCCGGCGACAGCGTCGTGTAACGCATCGACTCAAAAATCTGCGCCGGCACGCCAACCGCAGGCGCCAAATATTCATCCAACTTTTTGTTAATCAGTTCAATCATTTTCTACTTCCTTATATACTCTCTGTTTCTGTGTGTTGCGCCCTTCCACGCGGTTGCCGAAAAATTTTGAGGTTTCGGTCTTTGTGCTTTTTAAATTCTGTTTGTAATCGCGTGCCTCCTGTACAAACTCTAAATAGCTCGCATAGCGGCTCTCGGGCACATTGCCGTGCACCTCGCACCCGGATTCGTTAATGTGCAGGCAATCATTGAACTTGCACTGTCCGTGCGGGAATTCCTCAAAAAGCCCCCCGACAACCTCCGGCATCAAAAAATCAAATTTCAGGTTGCTGAACCCCGGCGTGTCAACAATCCGCGCGTCCCCAACTGTTACAATCTCGCAATGCCTTGTGGTATGCGTTCCGCGGTTGGTTTTTTCGCTCACCGCGCCGACTTTAAGGTTCAACCCCGGAAGCAGCGCGTTAATCAAACTTGATTTGCCCACACCTGACGCACCGCACAAGACGCTCGTTTTACCCGCCAAAAGTTTTTCAAACTCCGCAACCCCCGTGTGCTCGGCCGCAGATGTCACCACCGTTTCGTAATTTGCATAAACATCCGGCGCGCTATCGCCTGACAAATCCTCTTTATTAAAACAAAGTTTGACCGGAATCCCGTAATAAACAGCAAACGCGATATAC